>Ga0075117_1001295_pt1 | contig 15460 bp, 16 predicted proteins | sample AntAceMetag02UKJ_FD_69789 | JGI IMG/M metagenome (GOLD analysis project Ga0075117, IMG submission 69789) | Saline lake microbial communities from Ace Lake, Antarctica - Antarctic Ace Lake Metagenome 02UKJ | ecosystem: Environmental > Aquatic > Non-marine Saline and Alkaline > Saline | place... | reverse complement strand
TTGAGTAGTCTTTATCCAATAGTATTTTTATTTCTAAACGTTCCGCTTTGATTAAGTCTCCTTTCATATTCTCAGTTTACCTTTTAACTGAGTGTCCTAATAGATTGTGGAATTAATCCTGGAGATAAGCGACACCCGAGAAACCGAGGGAAGTGCGTGTATACTGGTGGCTAGGTCCCATGTACACCCCATCAATCCTCATTGCCCTGCTGGCTGCCATCAATTTTGTCTCGTTTTTTATAATGTGGAGCGACAAACGCAAAGCGATACGTGGCAACGGCCGGAAACGTGCTCCAGAGGGCTTTGTCTTCTTCCTAGCGGCCTGTTTTTGCAGCCTTGGCATCTACGCAGGTATGCTCGTGTTTCGCCACAAAACCAAGAAATGGTACTTTCAGCTAGGCATTCCACTACTGATCCTCCAAAACCTCGCCACGCTGTATGTAGCAAGCCAACTCCTCGCCTGAAAGTAGAAAAATGCCACCATATTAAGTCAAGAGCAACTCAGCTGGATTTAAAATTCACCCACGACAATGATGCTAGTTATGTCCACAGCTCTAGTTGAAACACCGGATATCATTGGACAACTATACACAGCAAAATACGTATCTACCATCGGCATTGGAGCCGCCAGCAAAACCCAGAGGTTCGGCTTGCGGAGACATTAAAACACTTGTTTATCACCTCGCGCAGCAGATCAAGCTGGGGTAAGTCGTTTTGCTATTATTACTAGTGTAAAATGATGCGCAGAGAAGAATTTGTACAAAGGAGCTCAACATGGTCAGACATCGTATGCTCCCCTGTCGGGAGCAGGTGTTCATTGCGTCACTCAGGTATCACGGATTTAGGCTGACCAAAAGAAGGCACGATTTAAAATTAAAACGTGGCTACATCATTGCTGCTACCAGTCATGAAGACGCAAGCGGCGTAGATGTCTGGGTCAAAATGCCTAAAGATGACCGGTTGCTACCAGTACAAGTCACGCAACGTGGTGTGCGCATGTACCGCAAATACCGCAGACCAACTGGCGAAAAGTTAGAGACGTTCGTAGTGCATTCAGAGCATCGGGTGCGGGCCAAACAACGCCGGTGCTACGAACACGGAATTGCATTTGCACTCGTGCGTGACTTTGAGGGAAAAACCACTAATCCTCAAATAGCCTGGGGTGATATCAAAGCCCTTCGCTACGCGATTGCGCACCTGAAACGCTGGCTCTAGAGCTAGTGTTTCTTTTTATTTCTTGTACAGGCACTAATTTATGCGGTATGGTAGAAGAAGTAACAGGAGGCATGACAATGACTATTCTGACGTTCCTTGGCGTAGTAGATATTTGTGAAAGTGACAACTACGGCACAATCCAACTCAGGCTAGCATTTGACTTGCTTGAGAGTGTCAGGCTTAACGAAGCGCCAGCAATCATCAAAGCCAAAGCTCGTAATATAATCCAGGTGTGTTGTGAGCCAATGTTTGATGATTTAATTCTAAAGTACGAGTGGGATCACAAAGAAACTAAATATGCTGACCAGATCTTGGTTAAGTGCATGGAGGTTTGGGTCACCGAGCTGTTGACTCTGGCCAACCGTCGTATAAAACATAAAAGAAAACATGAACGACGCACCAAACTGGGTATCGAAGACTTGCAGCTAGCTGTCATCATGGCCCTATTGATGGATGTTTGCCACGAGGTCGAAGATCAACTGGAGACCACATTCATCCAGGACCATGGCGCGATGAATTTCAGCTAGTGACACGACGCCCTCCCACGGCCCAAAGCCAAGGGAGGGTGTTTATATTTACCAAAACCCAGAGGTCCGGCCTGCGGAGACATTCCCCTGGTGGCGGGGGAGGCGTGACCAGGTAGTGCGGCCGCTGTACGACCCAGATAATCGGCGGTATACTTTTTATATGAACAAAAACCTAACTTTGATGCTCGCTTCGGGCGCGATTATATCACTTGGCCTATTTATCTACTGGTTCCAGGGCGGACTGGCCGTAGACTCTGTCACTGAGTTTCCGTCAGAAACCGGCCTAGAAGCCACCCCAGCAATCCCCGCCCCAACCGACCAACCAGCAGTAGAAGAACCAGTGGTTGATCTGCCAGAGACGCCCAGCCCTTTGGAACCAATCGTTGCGTCCCAGACCTGTTACGTCGGTGGCTGTAGCGGGCAGGTCTGCTCCAGCGAGGAAGACGTTATCACTACTTGTCTCTTTCAAGAATCCTACGCCTGTTACCAACAAGCCACCTGTGAGCGCCAAACCACCGGAGTGTGTGGATGGACCCAGTCACCGACGCTGGTAGCCTGCATCGCAGCATCAGCCGAGGGCAGCTCACCAGGGGAAGCAATGTAACTGATAGACACAAGTGGACGCTGGGATTAAAATGTCCCCCCCACGACCCGCTCGTTGTAGAACCCTGAGGACCAACCCCTGGGATGATGGGACTATCTGTATACCAAACGAAGTATAAACCCCTAGGAATGACCTAGGGGTTTAGGTATTAATCTGCCCGAGAAGTGGCTGTAGTGGCTAGCGTTATGGTTATGCAAAGGCTGGTGAAAAACTAGCATTTACCTAATCAGCAAAATTGCCCATACCCTTTAATGGGTACCATTAGTCCATCTTATCGGCTACAGATAAGCTACAATATATCTATACAAGCCAAATATGAAATCTAATAAGTTGGGTGTAGTTGCGTATGGGGTGCTGATGACCGCCGTCATTGGTGTCTGTCTGGCAGCTATTCATTCTAGAATACAACCACCACCAGTCACGCAGCTCGCTCTCTCTAATGCTCGTTTGTCGGGGGATCCTTACCAACAAACAAACCAGATCAAAACAGAAATCAGAAGAGTCTTTTCACCGCTTGAGACACTGATACCTGGTGTGACCGAGGCGATGATCAAAATAGCTGACTGTGAGTCATATGGTGGGGACGACGGCATGCTGATGCATATCGGGCCAGATGGTGAACTAGTCGCGAACCACCGTTCGTCAGCTGCTGGAGTGTTTCAAGTGTTGCTGTATACCCATCAGTCAGACTATGAGGAGTTAGGTCTTGATCCACGAGGAGTGCTCGGTAATATAGAATTTGCCCGCAAGCTGGTTGAACGTAGATACCTTAGAGGCCTCAATCCGTATGGAGATTGGCAGTGCACACCGGTGTAGCTCTAACCTAACCTAATTTAACCTAACCTAAACTACATCACTGCAAACGTCAGGTAACCGATGTATAGAGAGAGGAAAGATTGGTGTACACTATTGGGCAGCCGTAAAAATCAGAGGTCAAAAATCGCGGAGAAATGGCCACCGGAGATTGGTATATTATCCGTGAATGGGTACGATATTTGGCACTAATTCACGATTAAACTAGCTATTGTCGTTAATTTATGTATAATAAAGCTTAATATGTCACGAAATCCAATCATTTTTTCCAATATTGCGCCACTGCGAGATCGTTATTTTAAAGCCTTACATGGCAAAGAATCACTAATTTCCACTATCAACGCAGCAGAAATTCCTGAGCACGTGTACAACTCCAACGCGATTGAGAATAGTACGCTGTCACTAGAAGACACCGAAAAAATTCTCCTTGATATTGACCTTGAGCGTTTTGTGACAGCTCGTGAAATACATGAAGCAAAAAACCTGGCTCGCGTCACAGAGTACGTAGAGCAAAAAGCCTCACAGGGCATGTTGACCAAGGAGCTGATACTTTTATTTCACAAAATGTTAATTGGAAATATTGATGACAGTATTGCTGGGCGTTTTCGCTGTAACGATGAATGGGTTCGGATTGGTAGCTATATAGCAGCTGACCCAAATAAAATTGAATCACTTATTTTCCAGGTGTTACAAACACATCAAATAAATAATACAACAAACATTATTAGCCGCATTGCCCAGTTCCATCTGGATTTTGAGCATGTTCATCCTTTCTGTGATGGTAATGGTCGTATTGGACGAGTTTTAAATAACTATCTGTTAGTACGTGACGGCTATGTTCCGATCAACATCTCGTTTGCTGACCGAGCACGCTACTACGATGCATTCAAAGCATTTGATTCAACAAAAAACATTAGAATTATGGAGGAAATTGTAGGTCGCGCACTAGCTGAGAGTTATCATAAGCGACTAGCTTATATGGAAGGTAAGAAAATAGTCTCAATCAAAGAATATGCTAAATCAGTAGGAGAGTCTCATTCAAACTCACTCAATAAAGCTGAAAGACAAACAATAGAAGCCTTCCACGAAAAAGGCGTGTGGAAAATTGGGGTGCCACAAATCTAGTGAGTGAGTCTACGGTAGCAGTAAAAACGTATCCTAGCAGGCACTAAGCTTCGCCTAGGCCTCATAAGCTTGACCTAGGCCTTGCCTAGGTCAAGCCAGCTTCGCCTAGGCAAGGCCTAGGTCAAGCAGTGAGATACCGTGCGCTAACACTTATTTATCAATCTGCTCTATAGGTAAGGCTATGAGCGTACTCGTATTGTCACTGCTAAAATATCTCTCAAATTTTGGACGCAGCGATTCAGCACTCACTTGTTGCAACCATTCAATATAGTCTTTTTCAAGCAACTGTTTATTAAAAGCATATTGCGAGTGTATAGCAACGTCCATCCGCTCTGTCAAAGTTTGATATTTATAACAGTGCCTAGCCAGTAACGCTTCCTTGGCTCGGTTTATAGCGGAATCATCACTCATCCAATTATCAACCTGTGCATCAAGTTCACTTATCAGCTCTAATGCTTCCGCTTCGCTATTTAATGGAATATCTATAAGCCAACCACCGCGATCAACTTCCGTAAAAACTAATCCGGCGGTGTCATACGTATAGTTTTTTTCGTTTCTAATCCAGTGATATAGCAGACCAAAATCTGAGTCAGTAAACAGCTCGGTAATAAAATTAACAGCCCAGTAGTCTGACACTGTGTATCTTGGTGACACACCACCCCACGACAAAACTGGTGTTGAAACAACATCGTCATATATAGTACTAGATCCTTTTTTGATGATGTTGAGTGCAGTGCAGCGCTGCTTTAACACACAATCTTTAGTTAATATGTTGGATAACTCTTGATGTATGAGATCAATATTAACCGAGCCTCCGACCAACACTTTTGTTTGTGGTGTTGTATAACATTCATGAAGCTCGTGTAAATCATTTGTCGTTATGAGCGACAGAGATTCAGGTGTACCGTACATTTGTTCTTTAGAGCTCAAAGCTAGCGGTAGCCAGTTTGTAAAACGGTATTTGCTCACGCTATTTTCTCCAGGATAAAAAGTGTCAGTAGCAGCTTCATTGCGAATAATACCTTTCTCTTTTTCTATATTTAGTTTATCTAATAAAGGCGTAAAAATGTGTGAGAGGAAACCTTGAACCAAGAGCTTACTTTGGTTGACTGTTGGTAGGGTGAGAAAAAACTCTGTATACGTGTCATGCGTCCAGGCATTCATACTTCCGCCGGACGCAGTTACAATAGCGTTGAAAGAATTTACCTCTGGATGTAATTCAGAACGCTTCAAGCACATATGTTCCAGCAAGTGCGCAATTCCAGGTCGATCAAGACCACTGGACAAAACATCGTTAGTTGCACCAACAGGAACAATGACGCTAATTTGAAAAAACGGGACATCCATATCGTGATAATACGTTTGTATTCCATTTTCAAGTTGGGTTATCTGGAATTCAAGTCTGTCAGATTGCATACGTAAATTATTAGTATAAAAATGCCCGGTCATAGATAATGTGTTCTATCACCGGGCTTATGACTGTATTGCGACAGTCTATTTTTTGCTTGATTTTGAGCCCGGCCCGCCACCTTTACGCGAAAAAGCGGAACCAGCCGGTTTCGAGGAGGACGTAAGGCCACGTGCAACGCTTGCGACTTTTTGAGCTGCTGCGGTAACGGTGCTTTTGTGTGCACCTTTATTCTTCGGCATTTTGTATCCTTTCTATGATACTGGTTGTAGTATAAGACATCAAGCTTGTACTTAACATCTACTTTGAAAATACTATAATTTAATTTATTGTCAACTATTTAACTTGCTCAGCTTCGCCTAGGCAAGGCCTAGGTCACGCAATACTAAAATAAGCAAAGATGCACAACTTAAGTCATCGATGACTTAAGTTGTGCCAGATAAGAGAAATATAGCCTATGGCGTGATTTTTTCTGTTAAAGCTTTGCCTAGGCCAAACAAGAAGCTGGAGGACTAGGCGAAGCTGGTTTCTGACTTCCGATTTCTTTTTCACTATAATGCGAAGTAAATCTTAAAGGGGATTTTGAATGAGAGTGGGTCTTGGCTGGTTTTCAATATATACTTCACACCATGAATAACTCTGAAATAATTCTCTTTCCTACTGAGTCGGTGTATGGGCTGGGGGTTAATCCGTTTGACGGCGAGGCTCTGGAGCAGTTGTATACCCTCAAGGGACGAGCGGGTGATAAAACGGTTAGTTGGCTTGTGCGGTCAGTATCAGATATTGAGCGGTACGCGTTTCTCAATGATACGGCTCGTAGGTTAGCAGGCCAGTTCTTACCCGGGCCGCTGACGCTTGTGCTCAAGCTGCGTCCTTTGTACCTTCAGTTTGGAGCCAGTGACGGCACGATTGGTTTCCGAATGACTACTGACCCCGTGGCCATGCAACTGATTGATGGCTGGTTTATGACACATGACGCTCCACTGACAGCGACGAGCGCAAATGTCAGCGGCTTGGAAACACAACACACACTAACGGCCATCCTGGCTCAATTTGGCGATAGAAGTTCGCTTATTACTACAGTGGTTGACGATGGAATTCGCGCTGGTCAACCATCGACCGTTGTGCGGGTACATGATGACGGTACAGTGACTATTTTAAGGGAGTCAGCTATTGCGGCGAGTATTATTGCGGCAGCTTGCAGTCTCGCTAGTTCCGTCTAGGATAGTACGAGACGAATGTATTTATTTAATCTTTCCAACCTTACTTTCAAATCGTAAAGGATTCTGAATAGCAATAACATTAAGCTCCGCAGAACAAGGCTCAATTCGCTACCAAAGTTGAGCTACCGGTATAATGAAAAATTGGGGGTCTCAATCTTTGCTGAGGCGGATAGATTGGTTTACTACTCAGAAGCGGTTTTCTACGATATACTTGTTGGATGCAATCTAAACGGTTGATCACGCTTTTGATGTTTGTCGGCGGTGCTATTGGTGGGTACGTTCCGCTTTTGTGGGGTGCTGGGTATTTTTCTTTAACTTCGATTTTGTTCAACGCCGTGGGAGCTGTCGTGGGGATCTACGTTGGGTTCAAGTTGTCGCGATAGATGACAACTCTACCTAAGTTCGACCAAAGTACGCTACTAGATACGGTATAGTTAGTGAGAATACATCAACTATGAATTCGACTAACAATACTACTAACCGAAAAGCGTCTCCTTTGCTGTGGATCTTGTTACTAGTAGTCACGTTGGTAGTGGCTTTGCTACTGATTGATGGTTTGGTGGCTCCACTGAGTACAGTTGATACACGAGTAACCGGGACGTACCCTGATGCTGACCTGATTGTCTCCAGCTCAACGGCAACCACTACTGAGTCAGCGGCTGATGCTGCGCTCGCCGCGGCTGCCCGGCTTGACCAGTTCAGGACCGACTACGCCACCAGAATGATAGCCTTGGCACACAATGGCCTCTTGGCTAAGCTAGCTACTAGCACGACCCAGGTGGTCGACCCCGCCACTGGCACCACCACCAGTCAGACGATAGCCGCCATCCCGGCACAGCAACTGTACGCTGAACACACCAGCAACTGGCCAGCCGAGCGTAGCTACCCGGCTGAGGGGGCAATCCTGCCGTTCAAGCGCATCGTGGCGTACTACGGTAATTTCTATTCAACCCGGATGGGGGCCCTTGGTGAATATCCAACGGAGGAAATGAAGCGTCGACTGCTGGCGGATGTCGCCGCGTTTGAAGCGGCCGACCCAGACACGCCAGTTGTCCCGGCGATTGACTACGTGGCGATGGTAGCGCAGGTTGAGGCTGGGGCGGACGGTATGTATCGCACCATGATGCCAGACGAGCACATAGACAAAGCTCATCGACTGGCCAAAGAGGTAAATGGGATCCTCATTCTTGAAGTCCAATCTGGACTGGCCGACCTACAGACCGAAATTGAACGATTTGAACCCTGGCTCATCTCGCCTGACGTCCACCTAGCGATTGATCCAGAATTTGCGATGCACAATAACGCACCGCCCGGCACTGTCGTCGGTATGGTTGATGCCGATGATATCAATCGAGCAGCAGCCTACCTACAGTCCCTCGCCCGCAAGCACAGCCTGCCACCCAAAGTCATGCTTGTTCATCGGTTTACCCAAGACATGGTCCAGGGCTACGCCGACATCACACCTAATGAACACGTCCAAATCGTTATGGTCATGGATGGCTGGGGCCCACCAGCGAACAAAATTGGTACCTATTATCACATCACCGAACCAGAACCAGTGCAGTTTACCGGGTTTAAAGTGTTCTACGGTAACGACATGAAGCCACCAAGCACCAGGATAATGACCCCCGCTGAGATCCTCGAGCTGTCGCCGCGACCAATATTTATCCAGTATCAGTAGAGTACGAGTTACCTATGATTTGCATAGGTGGAGTGAGTTGTAATTCTAACAAAACAGGACTCACCCACCGTAACTATAGTTTGTGAAACCAGATGTTATAATTTATGACATGAGCGACATTGACGAGCGAGCTGCCAACGCATGCCATATCCTACGTGAAAAATAACGCTAAAAAACTAGTGGCACAGTTTGCAGGGACACAAGATTCACAGGAGAGACCAGTTTCAATTTTTATGGCTGGTTCACCGGGGGCGGGGAAGACTGAATTTTCAGTGCGGCTATTGCAAAAAATTACCAACTATCAGCAATATATCGTTCGGATAGATCCTGACGAGATCAGACTAGCTCTGCCGCAATACAAAGTAGGTAAAGCTGAAATTATGCAACCAGCTGTGTCAGTATTGGTGGAGAAAATTCATGACTATGTACTAAGTAAAAACAAAAGTTTTCTGCTTGATGGTACGTGCGCACAACTTACCAAGACTCGCAGTAATATCAAGCGCTCAATTGATAAGGGAAGAGTGGTGAAAGTGCAGTATGTATTCCAACCACCTGAAGTAGCCTGGTCCTTTACTCGGGACCGTGAAGTAGTGGAGGGAAGAAATATACGTCGCGAAGATTCTATCAGTCAGTTTATCGCAGCTAGAGATAATGTAGGGATTTTGAAGGCTGAATTTGGTAGGGCGATAGAGATAGACTTGATTGAACGTAACATCACCACCAACTCCTACGATATTTTATTCAACGTTGATAAGATTGATACATACCTTAAAAAGAAGTATAGTGAGGATGAATTACAATCATTGTTATGAGTGAATTTGCCACAAAACTATCATCCTTTTTTTATACGACACCCAAGCAATCGGTCAACCCGGTGTTTGATTTCTTTGTCGATTCTAAAGCAAAAGATCGGAAAAAGGTCTACCTCAAGGCTCTTAAGGAAGCACAACATGATCAACAGAAGGTAGTCAAAACTGCCCGTGAAAAAACCCGAGTCTAACTCGGTTTTTTCTTGTCAGACCAAACCCTGGGGATTGGCCTACTGAGGCTCTCTTTATCCAGGTTTTAATTACAGGTTATTTACACTGTACAAACCCCTAATCCCGCAGAATAGCCGCTATTCTGCGGGATTAGGGGTTTTTGGGGGGCGTGTTAAAATGGGGACACTACTAGAATTACCCTTATTATCCAAATACCTCACCATCCTTTATGAATAAAATTGTTTGTCCTAATTGTAAAACGGCGTTTGATATGGATGAGTCTGGGTTTGCTGATATTTTGAAACAAGTGCGTGATGAGGAGTTTGCTAAGGAACTGGCAGAGCGAGACCGACGGTTTGCAGACGAGAAGGCGAGTGCAGTGGCACTGGCTGAAGCGAACCTGAAAAACCAGCTGCAGGCGGGACTGGCCACCAAAGAAGCTGAGTTGCAAAAAGACCTAGCTCGCCGCGAGTCAGAACTGGCTGAACTTAAATCAGCTATGAGTAACGCTGAGTTGCAGAAAAAACTTTCTATCACCGAGGCCGTCAACACTATAGAAAAAGAGCGTGATAGTCTCACGGCCAAACTGCAGAGCAAGGAACACGAGAGTCAGCTTTTGGCGACATCTATGAAGGATAAGTACGAAAGTGAGATCAAGCTCAAAGACGAAGCAATCGAACGACTGAAAGACATGAAGCTGAAACTAAGCACCAAAATGGTCGGGGAGACGCTCGAGCTGCACTGCGAGACAGAGTTCAACCGACTGCGCTCAACCGGATTCCAAAACGCATATTTTGAGAAAGATAATGATTCAGCTGGTGGGAACAAAGGCGACTACATCTACAAAGAAAATGACAAACACGGTAACGAGATCACCTCAATCATGTTCGAGATGAAAAACGAATCAGATGCCACTGCAGCCAAAAACAAGAATGAGGATTTTCTCAAGAAGCTCGATAAAGATCGAACGGACAAAGGATGTGAGTTCGCCATTCTCGTGTCGTTGCTGGAGGCTGACAACGAGTGGTATAACACCGGTATCGTTGATATGTCACACAAGTATCCTAAGATGTACGTCGTGCGGCCGCAGTTTTTTGTCCCCATCATCACGCTGCTGCGCAACGCAGCACTTGGGTCATTACAATACAAGGAAGAGCTGGCGTTGGTACGCAATCAGAACATCGACATCACTGATTTTGAAGACAACCTGGAGAAATTTAAGAGTGGGTTCGCCAAGAATTTTGACCTAGCATCTCGCAAGTTCAAAACGGCCATTGAAGAAATCAACAAAACAATCGACCACCTCCAGAAAACTAAAGAGGCACTACTGTCATCCGGCGACAATCTCCGCCACGCCAACAACAAGGCGGACGACCTGACAATCAAAAAACTCACCCGCGGCAACCCCACTATGGCGACCAAGTTTGCTGAGCTGTCGAGTGATGTCGTTACACCTGAGCAACTGAACTAGCTACTCACAACTGCCACCACCATAGCCAAATCCCCAGGCATAGGGTTCACCAGTGCACGGCGCACCACCTAGACGGACACCTCGATAGATAGCCTCAGCTAGTAGTTCATACAAGTAGACAGCTTCGGCTGGACTACCTAGCCCGGTGCGGGTTTGTATCAAAGCGGAGTTGGTCATGCCGTAGGTGAGAATAGCTGCACGTAGTTGGTTGTCTGCCGTTAGACGCCCCACATACCCACCGGTGCCTGAGTGGTATGCCCGATCGTGTTCGATACAGGCGGACTCAAAAGGAATGGTTGCAAGGTCAGCGTAGGTAGTAGCAAAGCTAGCGGAATGTTCGCTCACTTTTTTGATGGCCGCTCGCCAGTTGCTGGATACATTTGCTGAACAACCGTCGCTTGTAAACGGCTCAAGCGACGTCGTGCGTTTAGCTTGCTCTAGCTGCTGCATACCGGCCGCTTCACTGGCTGGGGTAAATGTTAGGGTAGGAATGAAAAATTGGTATACAACTGTCGCGACAACAATCAAAAGGAGTATGGTTAAGGCTCGGCGACTGTGTAAGAGATGGCGAATAGCGGTAAACATTGCCATATTGTATACCATTGAGTTTTGGTAGTAGCCACGTTAGTATCCAATTCTCACTGTATGTAATTGTTTTTATTGGTAGCAAGAGAATAAGTACACATAAGAACCAACAGTATCGGGACAAGCAATTGGTAAGGGGATTGCACTACTCATGCTCTTACACTCTACGTCGAACCTAATTGTACTATTGTTCGTGCGCAGCGTTGCCGTTTATCGCTAGAGTCGACGTTGCAGCGTCCACAGTCGTCGCTAGAAACACAAAAAAGTGAAGAGGACAAGCCGATACACATACCAACATCAGACTAGTTGCAACTAAACGAGAGCCTGTAGTTTAGTGTAGGTATCGAGGTGACCAGTTACTGGTACGGTGTCGATCACGCCAATTACCGCTTCATCGTTACCTCCAGGGAATAGACCATCACCGTAGTAAATACAATCATCAGCCTTCCAACCTTTGAGATCAATTAGCCGTTGAACGTTGGTACCCTTATTTCTGTCTTTGTGAATGTAGTCAAAAGAGGTCGAACCACCTATTTTTACAACCAGTTCAGCCGAATCAAACGGAACCTGTTTTATTAGAGTCAATCGCTTGCTCATGTCTGGGTCGTATGCTCGCTTTAGGTCGACGGGAGCCTCGTTACCAATCGGACTAAAAGTAATCTGTGCGCCTCGATCTTCAACTGGTGTCCACTCTGGCTTTGGTACATGATCTAGTTTGGTAACCAGAGCTTCGATGTGGGTCAATATTTCTGCTCGCTCATCATCAGTGAGCGGAAAATTCCATAGTTCGGTGCCGTCGAGGTCGACTCCGTGGTTACCGTTTTGTCCAAGTCTGATAGCTGGTAAATTGTTACTTTGCCAGGCAATTTTGTCGTTATGTTGCCCGGAAACAATAACGATGTCTTGCTCAAAGGATTTAAGTAACGCATACATTTCCGGTAAAATCGGTTCTCTAGATGGAGCAATGGTCATGTCCATGTCAAAAAATAGGTGTTTTTTGTTAAGCATTCCAAACACTGTACCACGGGCACAAGCCTCAAATGGCAGAATTATTATTGGTAAGATATGGGCATGACATCATTTATTTTACTCGCAGGGGTTCTGCAATCAATTTTTATTTCTTTAGGAGTTGGGGCTTCTACTTTGGCCATCCTCAACTTTTTTGCTGCTATCAAAGACGGTACCATCGACGCTTCTGAGCGACACCTAATGGGAATCGTATACATTGTCCTGCGGGTTGCTATGGTGGGGATTCTGTTTACTACGGTCTACTTGCTTGCGCCAACCATTACGACCGATGTCACCTCTTTGAGTGTTGTCGCTATCGCTCAACTAACGATTATCGCCGTTTTGTTTATAAACGCAGCGCTCATGACTGCCCGGCTGATGCCGAGCAAATACGGTCCAGGCATCCAAGCGGGGAGCTGGTACACACTCGGAGCGATTGCAGCCCTACAGCTGCAAGGGATTATCGCTTACTCATACGTTAGTTTCCTGACTGGGTTCACCGCGATGATGCTCTTGGCGGTTGTACTAGTACTCATTGCTATGAACTGGATGAAGCGACAGAAAAGTAAGTAACAACCAATACAAAACACCCTCTAGTGGTTACTAGGGGGTGTTTTGTGTTGTAGTAGTACTGTTACCGCTCGACCGTGCCGGGGTTCCGGTTGTAGAGGATAGGAATCAGCACGAGCGTAATCACCACTGAGAACACTAGACCAAACATCACCGCGTAGGCGAGCGGCGCCCACAGGTCACCGGCGTAGGTGAGTGGCACCATCCCGATGACGGTAGTCATGGTAGTGAGCAAGATTGGTCGCAGGCGGTTGCCAGCGGCGTCAAGTACCACGTCGGTGATGTTCCGGGTAGGGTCTTTTTTGCGCATTTGATTCATCATGTCGATTAGGAGAATCGAGTTGTTGACCACAATTCCTGAGAGAGCGATGAACCCCATGATAGACGGGAAGGAGAGTGGATTCATCGTCAGTGCCAGCCCGGCAAATATCCCAATCAATGAGTACGGCAGAATCGACAGGACATAGCGGGTATGCAGATACGAGTTGAACTGCAGCGTCAGGACACCAATCATAAGGATTACTCCGACAATGAGCGCTAAGAACAACTCGATGAAGCCTTGGTTTGAGTCGTCACTTTCGCCACCACCGGTGCTGAGCTCGACGCCCTCTGGGATGTCGAGTTGCTCGTTGATCAGACGCAGTGCCTCGGCTTGGATCTCACGAGCGTTGCCACCAGCGCCGACGTCGGCGGTAACAGTGACTACTCGTTTGCCAGCCTCGTGGTTGATGACGGAGCTGGATTCGCGCAGGGTGACCGATACTAGTGATGATAGTGGCACCGTACCTGACTGAGTCGGAATCAGAATCTGCTCCAGCGCGTCAATTGATATCACATTAGCGTTTTCGACAGTGATGTCGTCGTTGTTGGTGACGTTGAGTTTGACGACAACCGTGATGTCTTCATTAAGCGTAGTCAGGGTGGTGGCTTCGGTTCCAAACACCGCGGTGCGGGCAACCTGTGAGACTTGGAAGGGTGACAGTCCCAATGAAGCGGCTTTGGCCCGGTCAAGCTCGAGCACAAACTCGGTACTGTTACTGTTGGTGCTGGTCTCGACATTGACGGTGTTGGGGACGGAGCGGAATACTTGGGCCGCGCTGTTGGCGAGCTCGGTGATCTCAGCTAGGTCGTCACCAAGGAACTTGACGATGATAGCAGCACCAGTTGGTGGTCCGTTACTGGGTTGGTTGACGGATATTTTGAGGTCACGTAGTGGAGTGAGTTGTGACCGCAAGTCTTCAACCACCGCAGTACTATCGAGGGTACGATCATCGCGTAACGCGACAAAAACGTTGGCAAATTTCTCGCCTGATCCGCCACCACCAAACTGACTCCCAGAGCCGACTGTGACCGAGAATGACTCGATGTAGTCAACGTTATAGAGGATTTCTTCTACCCGGCGGGCGGTGATGTCGGTGGTTTCTTTGGTTGTGCCTTCAGGGTTTTCGATTTCAACGATGACAAAATCCACATCGGATTGTTCAAAAAATTCTACTGCCACTGGGCTTATGGTAGGGAAGACCTGACTCGTGCCAAAAAATGACAGCCCAACTATCAACACCGTGAGTGGTACCCAAACGAGCGTCCGGACCCAGTTACGCCAGTTATATTTCTTTTGCCACCGGTAGGTTTTGAGGAGCATCACGTAGACTAGTGGTGCTGCGACCAGTCCAGCGATTAGGTTGGTTGTCAGTAATAGTGAGAACACCAGCGTCGCAAATATAGCCGACAAGAAGCGGAACTGCTTCTCATCACTGGCGAGAATTGATCGGATGATGCGGGTGTACCAGGTCACAAGTCGACGAGCTTGTTCGACCTGCACTCGTTCGAGGCGGGAATTGTTGCGACGCTTGAGAAACGTCGTAGCCAACAGTGGGATAATAAATAACGACACAAACAGTGATGCCAGCAGGAGGAAAATAAGCGTAAACGGAATACTCTCAATAAACTGCCCAATCACCCCCGTCACAATAAATAGACCCGCGAACATTGAGATAGTGGTCAACGTTCCAGCGGTTAGTGGAGCCGCGAAATCATAGATTGTTTCAATGGCGGCCACTTTTTTGTCTATATCAGGGTTATCTTTCATTTTGCGGTTGATACCTTCAACCATCACAATGGCTGAATCGACGAGGATTCCAATCCCCAGGATTAAGGCAAACAAACTGAGGAAGTTGATAGTGTTACCAGAAAAATACAATCCAATGAACCCAAATAAGAACGACAAGGGAATAGCTAGTCCAGCCAGCA
>Ga0075117_1001288_pt1 | contig 15525 bp, 10 predicted proteins | sample AntAceMetag02UKJ_FD_69789 | JGI IMG/M metagenome (GOLD analysis project Ga0075117, IMG submission 69789) | Saline lake microbial communities from Ace Lake, Antarctica - Antarctic Ace Lake Metagenome 02UKJ | ecosystem: Environmental > Aquatic > Non-marine Saline and Alkaline > Saline | place... | reverse complement strand
TCAGATCATTGGATGCGCACTGCCATACTAAGTTCCGTCGCAAATTCATCTGATCAGTTATTCGAACAATTATGGCGCAATGATCAATTTGCAAATAGCAGTTCCGGGCGATTGATCCTGAATCAGTTAGTTCAAGTTGTTGGCTCTCGAAAGAAATTTGCAGAGGTCGTGCATCTTTTGTCTATTTTGATAGAGTCACAGTCAACGAATCGGGCAGCAATCGCGATGGATATATACGATGAATTTTTGAAAGCATTAAGTGCCACGGGTACTCATGTGAACTCGTTCGAAAATCTTCCTGAAAATATCCAGGCTTTTCTCAATCAGACGACCAGATGTGCAGGAGAAAATGCATTAAACGAAAAATTAAAACCGGCTCAGCGTCAACAGGCATTCTCTCGACTCGCAGCCGTTTCTTACGATGAAACTGAATCCATCTGGACAGAGCTCGTCCAGCGCCCGTTACCGGACCCTCTCAAAATCAGACTCGTCAAAACATTGGGAGGTTATTCTGATTCACGCATCAGCAAACAGCTGATCTCTCAATGGCAAGGTTTTTCTCCCGCAGTGCGAAAAGAAGTGCTGCAAATTCTGCTCTCTCGAGAAGCGAGTACGATAGACTTTTTAAAAGCCGTGGAACAGAAACAGGTCTCGCTAGCCGCCATCAACGAAACGCGGCGACAATTGCTGTTAACCCACCGAAACTCTCAAATCGTGCAACTTGCAAAGACGCTGTTGAGTCATTTAAAAAACAGCCCGCGGAATCAGGTGGTCCAGGACTATCAGGCCGCACTCAAGCTGACAGGTGAGCCTGCGCGTGGCGTGAACGCGTTCAAAAAAACGTGTAGTGCCTGTCATAAAATCAGAAATCAAGGAACGAATATTGGCCCCGATTTACTGGGAACACTCTCAAAAGATGCCAGCCGACTGGTTGAACATATTATGGATCCTAGCCGTTTTATCCAACCAGACTTTGTCCAGTATATTATTGTTGACAAAAACGGGCGAACTCATGTCGGCATGATTTACGAACAAAACGCAACCAGCCTGACTCTCAAACGCGCAAAAAACGAGACCGAAACAATTCTCAGGCAAAACATTGATGAAATCATTGATACCGGAAAATCATTGATGCCTGAAGGGCTTGAGAAAGACCTCACGAAACAGGATCTAGCTGATTTAATCGCTTTTCTTAAGCAGGAAAAAGAGGAACTCAACCAAACCACCGCGCAGGCGGCAGCTCGTAAAGCAAAAAAAATTGGCACGATCCCAGGATTTGAAAATCCCAACAAAAAATAGTACACGCAGGAACACTCACCCATGAATTCCAAACTCCGTATTATGTTCGTAACCGGACTGTTTATTGGATGTCTGGCAGAAAATAGAACTCTTCATGCCGAAAACAAGCTCGTGATACAGCAGCTCAAAAAGTCCAGCAAACAGTATCAAACTTCAGCCGACTGGGCCGTGCGTCGGGATGAAATCAGAAAAGGGTTTCTCAAAGGTGCCAAGCTCTGGCCAGTCCCTCAACTATCAACACCAAACGTCATCTCACATAGCAAACGTGTTCACAACGATTACACGGTCGAGAACTTAGCCATTGAATCGTTTCCCGGTTTTTACTGCACGGGAAATCTTTATCGCCCCGTGAATCTCTCTAAGCCGGGACCAATCATCCTCTGTCCACATGGTCATTTTGCGCCATTGGGACGTTATCGTAAGAACCAGCAAATTCGCTGTGCTCATTTTGCCCGCATGGGCGCGACCGTCTTTTCTTACAGTTTAGTCGGTTGGCAAGACTCAACCCAAACAACACATCAACACCCCTTGACCCTCGCGCTGCAAACAATCAACAGCATTCGAGCACTAGATTACCTGAGCCAACTTCCTGGAGTCGATCCCAAGCGTGTTGGCATTACTGGCGCCTCTGGTGGTGGAACCCAGACTTTATACTTATCGCTCGTTGATGAGCGGGTAAAAGTGGCAGCGCCACTGGTGATTGTCTATCCCTGGACGGAAGTCTTGGGTTGTAACTGTGAAGGCGGTCTACCTGTGATGTCCGGAACCAATACAAATATGATTGAAATTTCTGCCTCGCTTGCACCGCTGCCTCAATTACTCATCTCTGTCGGAAATGATCCTACAAGTAATTTTCCTAAGTTTGGATTTCCCTTTATTCGCAATGTTTACCAAATTCGAGGTGCCGCTTCTCTTTCACAAAATGTGCATCTTGAAAATGAAAAACATGACTTCGGTTTCACGAAACGAAACGCCGTCTATCATTTCTTTGCTGAACATCTCGACTTGGAATTGGTTCCCGAAGAGACCGATAAAATCGTCATCGAATCACCCGAACAAATGAGTGTCTTCAACGAAACACACCCTCATCCACCAAAGACGGCCAAGGGAGATGCAGAAGTGACACGTGCCTTCAAATTAATGTCCCCATAGAGGGCATTCAATATGCACAAATTCGCGCAAGAGACCAACTGCCGTGCGATGCTTTCGATTTCGAAAACAGTGTTCGCTAAGACCCATCTTTCATAACACTCTACAATCTCCTGCCCGTCATGTAACAGACCTGATGTCGTCCGCAGTCTCGACAGTCAGATTATCAGGGGGTAGACTGATGGAATGGAAGTACGGAGTTGCAACCGCAATAGCCCAACAGGAGAGAGCCAGATGAATCTGCACCGCACACATCGAGTATTCTTTATCGCAACCGCATTTATAATTTTTACGATGAAGATTTCCCACGCGGGCGACACAATCGACTTTGCACCAGCGGACAACGTAATCAAACTACCGGCAGATGTAATGCTCGGCCCCTGTTCGGCCGTTGATTTCGACAGTAAAGGTCGGATGTATCTATTCCATCGCGGTAAGCAGCCGATCCTCTGTTTTGACCAGAGCGGCAAGTTCATTCGCTCCTGGGGTGACAATCTGATCGGCATGGCACACGGTCTACGCGTCGATAAGCATGATAATATCTGGGTGACCGACATTGGTCATCATATGGTCTTTCAGTTCAACCCACAGGGAAAGTTGCTGCTGGCTTTGGGACAGTCTGACAAACCGGGCACCAGCAATGACCAGTTCAACAAGCCAACGGATATTGCTTTTGGGCCCGCGGGCGAAATTTATGTCTCGGATGGATATGGCAACAGTCGTGTGATGAAGTTTGCCGCCAATGGAAAATTTCTAACCCAATGGGGAACGCCGGGAAAAGGGCGAAGCGAATTTAATTTACCGCACTCAATTCTGATCGATGCAAAAGGACGCGTGCTGGTAGGCGACCGGGAGAATGACCGTGTGCAAGTCTTCGATTCGGAAGGAAAATGGTTGGAAGTCTGGCCCGGTTTTGCGCCGTATGGAATGGCCTTCGATGCCGAAGGAAATCACTTTGTAGCCGACGGTCGAGCGAATAAGGTGCTGCAACTTAATTCGAGCGGCAAGGTCATCAACTCCTGGGGTCGTAAAGGCAAGGGGCCAGGTGAATTCAATTTACCACACATGTTGGCAGTCGACTCTGCCGGTAACCTCCACATTATGGAAATCGGTGGCAAACGACTGCAACAACTCAAACGCAAAAAGTGATCACTATGAACGGAATTATCCAGACCAGCTTGTTGGGTTTCGTGCTGGCTGGATGTTTTATTTCGTTCGTACCAAAACGCGAAGTCGTTTTACTTCATACTGAGAGGCATTTGACATAAAGGTCCAGTCGCGCGTTTTGCCAGTGCTGTTTCCGATGCCGATGTCTGCTGCGGGGCCTTTGTTCCAATTATTGATGGCAAAGAGTGTCTGCTTTGCTTCGTAGTTGTGGAGTTGCATCGAGCCATAACCGTTGTTGGGTGGTACTGGTTCATCGCCAAAATCCCAGAGGGCTGCACTGGCGTTGGGGATGCTCATCGAATTACTGGGACCGTAGTTGTGAGGCCAGAATTCAATGTTTCCGCTGGGAAGTCCATTGCCAGTTGTAATCCCAGGAACATTTGAGACGATGTTTAAGTTAGCAACTTTCTGTTGAAAGTTGGCTTTGCTGCTGAGGGTTGGCACACCAATCTTTGTGATATCTTCAGTGAAAGCATCCATTGAGGCATACACGTACTGCGTTCCCTCACCGATTTTCTGTAGCTCCAGAAAGTAGGCAACTCTATCAAATGAGCTTGAGTCTTCCTGGCTGGCATCGACATTATATTTGATAGTCTTAGCCAGGTTTTTCAAATCGAGATCGTAGACCAGTTTGTACTGTTTTGCTTCGTCGACTTTGAGAGACAACCAGTCGCGTTCAGGGACTTTACCCGCGCGAAAGGGGACCGCTGGCAAGCCTGCTTTGTTTGCCAGATTTGGTTCAGCCAGTTTATGCCAGGCGAATCGCATCGCGACAGCCTCTTTGACCTTCGGCGAGGAGAGGATTACCGAGTTGCCTTCGATCACCGCTTTTGCGGGCACAAAGTCGGTTTCCTTGCCGATCATTTCGAATAAAGTCAGTGGCTTCCCATCGCGAGAGACCAGCCCGCCGCCCACGTGATCGAAGGTCACACGCAACTTGGCTCCTTCTTTTTTCAGCGACTTGAAGACAGGGCCTGAATAGACAATATCATTGTGGCCATAAGTCTTTGCAAGCGCGATCAATGCCAGACGTGCGCCGACATCCTGCTTGTTTTTGGGATGGATATCCTTCAGATTACCAATATCGTGGATCACTGCCTGCCCTGTGTTGGGAATCTCTAACGACTTGTTTTGAGCCTCCCACAATAAAGGCAAAATACTCGGCGATTCACTTCCATATTGAAAGGGTGCGATCTGTACATAGAGGAAAGGGAATTCGCCCTGCCTCCAAGCTTCGCGCCACCCACCGATGAGCGCCTGCATTTTATCATAATAAAGCATGCCTTCAGTATGGTTTGATTCACCTTGATACCAGATGGCGCCGCGAATGGCGAATGGAACCAGTGGATGAATCATGCCATTATAAAGTGTTGTGGGTGAGCCGGGGCTGGTAAGTGGTTTGATCGCGACTGGATAGTCCGGTGGAGACTTGAGTGGAGTCTCATCTTTCAGTGCGGTTTTTGCCTGCGCGAGCCATGTTTCAAGACCCTTAAGATAAGCGGTAAGTGTTGACTGATAAGAGGCGTTCGCCGGATTCGTCAATTGCACTTGTTTGAAGATGTCGCTCAGCTTGGGTACTGCTGCAAACCCGCAGGGGGGTGTCCAGGGTTCAATCCGGGTGCCACCCCATGATGAGTTGATCAGACCGACTGGCACATCGAGTTCTTTGTGTAACTTGCGGCCGAAGAAGTAGCCGACTGCAGTGTAGTTACCTACCGTTTCAGGCGAACAAACGGTCCACTCGGCTTCGACGTCTTCCTGAGGGAAACCGTTTGGCCGTTTGGGGATTTTGATGTGACGAATCTTTCCGTATTTGGCTGCCGCTTTTTCATTCTCAAAGTCATTGCTTCGGGAAACCGTCCATTCCATATTCGACTGGCCTGAGCAAAGCCACACTTCACCAATCAGCACATCGGTGAGCGTGATAGTGTTCTTTCCTTTGGCAGTTAAGGAGACGGGATCACCAATTTTCTGCGCGGGAAGTTTGACCATCCACTTACCGGCATCATCGGCGACTGTGGAAACGTTGGTGTCACCAATTGTGACTGTGACTTTTTCTCCCGGATCAGCCCAGCCCCACACGGGAATCGGTTGATCACGTTGCAAGACCATATGATCCCCAAAGATATGGGGCAGACGGACCTCAGCTTGACTCGTGATTGTCATACAAAACAGAGCAAAGCAGGTCACAGCCAGTGGGAAGACGCTTCTCTTTTTCATGATTTCAGTTCTCTTTTTCGTTACTTCGGACGTGCTAATGGTCAGGAAAAATGATTCCGGATTACGCAATAATTTCCTGAATTACTTTACCATACACATCGGTAAGTCGGAAGTCACGGCCTGCATAACGATAAGTCAGGCGTTCGTGATCCATCCCAAGCAGATGCAGCATCGTGGCGTGTAGATCATGGGCAGAGACCGGATTCTCAACAGCGCGGAAACCAAAATCGTCGGTGGCGCCGTAGATCGTGCCACCTTTAATGCCACCACCGGCAAGCCACAATGAAAAACCCCAGTGGTTATGATCACGACCTTGGGCCGCACCAGTTCCATTCGTACCCATTTCTACTGAAGGGGTCCGACCAAATTCCCCCGTGCAGAGAATCAGCGTTTCGTCGAGCAGGCCTCGTTGTTTCAGATCGATAATCAAAGCAGCCAGACCTTGATCGCATTCGCTGGCAACTTTACGATGACTCGCATTGATATTGGAGTGACTGTCCCACGGTTGCATCTTGCCGTGCCAGGTTTGCACAAATCGCACGCCACGCTCCACAAGTCGTCGTGCCATGAGCAACTGACGATTCTGTGGGCCATCCCCATAGAGCTCAAGAATGTGTTTGGGCTCCTGCTGAACATCAAAGGCGTCCGTCGCTTCCACTTGCATTCGATAAGCGAGTTCAAACGATCGGATGCGCGCTTCCAGTGCCGTTTCACTCGGGCGATTCGAGAGATGCCGCGCGTTCAATGTCTGTAACAGATCGAACTGCGATTTCTGTTCTTGTGTCGTCAGGCGATCGTTGTGGGCATATTCAATCAACTGTTTAGGGTCGGTTTTCGAAGTATCGACGTAAGTGCCTTGATAAACGCCCGGCAGAAACGCGGAGCGCCAGTTGCCTGCACCACCCACGGGAAGCCCTCCGGGACAGAGTGCGATAAACCCCGGCAAATTTTGATTTTCCGAACCCATGCCCCAGGTCAGCCACGACCCCAAGCTCGGACGCACCAGCCGCAGGTCTCCCGTGTTCATCAGCATGAGCGACATCTCATGATTGGGAAGTTCTACATGCATCGATCTGATGACGGCCATTTCATCGACACACTGCGAGAGATGCGGAAAGATCTCACTGATGGGAATGCCACTTTCGCCATGCTTTTTAAATTTGAACGGCGAAGGCAAGGCGACTCCGGTTTTTCGTTCAGTCTGCAGATTATCAAATGGAAGCATCTGCCCGCCACGTTTTGTGAGTTCTGGTTTGGGGTCCAGAGTATCAACTTGTGACATACCTCCATTCAGGAAAACATGGATAACGTGCTTCGCTTTTCCGGCAAAGTGAGGCGCCGAACCGGCGGCAACACCATCTCCAGAGAGAAGATGAGCCAGCGCCAGCGAGCCGAATCCCATTCCGCTACGTTGAAAAAATTCACGACGAGAAACGTGTGGTTGATCGTGCATAAGTTTAATCCACAAAAACGAATTCGTTGGCAGCAAGCAGCACGTGCGCCAGACGCTGCCACGGGTTGGTTTTTGACTTTTCTTTTTGAGATCGAATGTAGCCGAGTGCCAGCTTCAATTCCTGTGGTTCCGGCGATCGGGAGTAAGTACGTTGATAGAGTAACTCCACCCGCTCTGCATCAGATTTTGCAGATGCAATCTCCTTGAGAGAGGCAAGAGCCACAGCCCGGTCCTGAATAAATCCGGAATTCAGTGCGAACAGAGTTTGCTGAGGGACGTTCGTTTCCGGACGTTTGGCAGTACAGGCATTTGGATTTGCTCCGTCGAACGTGCTAGCCATGCTGGATAGGATATCGCGGTTTACAAATGCGTAAATGCTGCGACGAGGAACCACTGGTTTGGAAAGCAGATTGAAGGGGCGGCCTCCCATCGTGGTGTCGAGTTCTCCGGAAATCAGCAGCATCGAATCTCGCATCGCTTCCATCTCGAGCCTGCGTCGAGGCATTCTCCATAGCAGTTTGTTTTCCGGGTCTTTGATATGAGATTCACTATTCTCAATGGCCGCTTGCTGATAGACGTCAGTCAGCATGACCCGACGATGCAGTTTTTTCAGTGACCATCCCTCTTCTAGAAACATTGTTGCGAGATAATCCAGCAGTTGTGGATGTGTGGGCTGTTGGCCACGCGTCCCGAAATCATCGGGTGTCCGCACCAGACCTAGACCGAAGTGATGCTGCCAAACCCAATTCACGATCACACGTCGAGTCAACGGGTTGGACGGATCGATTATGGACCTGGCGAGCCCCAATCTCTGCTTTCCGATGGGAAATGGATTGGTCCCCGAGGTCGATAAAGCGGTCAGAAAACGTGCTTGAACCGGCTTCCCCCGGTCTATCGGGTTTCCCCTGCGAAAGACATAAAACTCGTCAGCCTGTTTTTCCTCACGCAGTGCCATCGCCCGAGGTGGTGAGCCAGGTGATGTTAGATGCAGGTTGTGAATGGACCCTTTGCGTCCTACGAGATTATCTCTTATGGGTCGATTCAAGAGTTTGACCGCTACCTCTTCTACCATTGCGGTTGGTGTATCTGGTGCATACAAGTGTCGTCTAAGTTGTCTGTTGATCGGGCTGTTTGCATCGCGGTGACGAGAATCCTCATCAGGTACGACTTTAGTACCAATGCGTGCCTCAAGGGATGTTCCCATTAACACGTTTAACCATTGCTGATGTACGTCCGTAAAGAGTTTGCCATAAATATCAGCAACTTCGAGCAGGGACGCTGGTTTCTGCTTTGCAATCGCTTCTAAAACACGAGGATTCCAACGGGGAGCCTTTGCAGTTAATTTCTCCATCGCGGGTTGTTTTGTTGCGTCCCCGTTTTCTTTAATAAGCGACTCAATTAATTCAAGGCATTGCTCACGGAATTTCGTCTTCGAGTTAAGTAGCGATAAGCGAAGCCAGGGACCGAACACAGGATCATTTTTAGACAAGCTAGCGAGATACGTTCGCCAGCGATTCAAGACCAGCGGTCGCAAGTCATCGGTGCGGTAGGAGAGAAACGTCGTTGACAAATCTTGTTCCGGAGTCCCTTTGGCTAGCTCGCGAAGATAGATACTTACCTGCATGCGAAGACGGCTCTGCATGATGGCACTTTGTTCGCGACTCATGTTGTCGTGTTCTTCCTGCCGGTGTGACAACGCACTTTGATAGTCAAGATACGATTTGGTTTCTGGCGGTTGACCAATGATGGGGAGCAGCTGCGGTAATCGACTACTACCCAGAGTGGCATACAGCGAATAATAATCGTCTGTGGGTATCGCATCATATTTGTGATCATGACAGCGCGCACAGGTGACGGTCAGTCCTAACAGTCCCCGTGTGACAACATCAATCTGGTCATCAACCGTGTCATGCGGATTCCGAAACTGCATTCCGACTGTCAAGAATCCGAGTGCCGCCAGGGCCGGGTCGTTTTCTCCCAAACCTAACTGATCGGCGGCAAGCTGTTCTGTCACAAAGCGGTTGTACGGAAGATCGGCGTTTAGTGCGCGAATAACATAGTCGCGATAAGTATACGAGAAGGGAAATTTCTTGAATCCGATCGCGCTCCCGCCGTGCGTGTCTGCGAATCGTGCAATGTCCAACCAGTGACGGCCCCAACGTTCACCGTATTGAGGTGAGTCGAGCAACCGATCGATGACCTTTTCGAACGCCTGTGGAGATGTGTCATTCACGAAGGCCGTCACTTCTTCCCACGTGGGGGGAAGCCCTATGAGGTCAAACGTAGCGCGGCGAATCAGTTGTTGTTTACTGATGGCGGGCGCCAAGTTCAGTCCTCGTGTTTTGAGCGCTGCGAGGATAAAGCGATCAATGTCTGTGGTCGTGGTGTTGCCGACTTTAGGCCGCTTCGGCTTTTTAATGGGCTCGAACGCCCAGTGATCCTGGAAGGGAGCACCATTCAGAATCCACTGACGTAGAAGTGCAATTTGCGCAATGCTGAGTGATTTACCTGTGTCAGCAGGTGGCATTCGCAGATCAGGATCTTTCGAAGTAATGCGAAGGAAAAACTCACTCTCATGTGGTTTCTTCGGGATGATCGCGGACTCCTTTGCAGCTCCTTCCACATCCAGTCGCAGATCTGCTTGACGATCGCCTGCGTCCGGTCCGTGACAGTGCAGGCAGTGTTCGGCTAGAATCGGACGAATGTGTTCATTGAACCGCACCTCGGCTGCAAAACCGACGCATGCCTGAAATGCGAATATGAGGCTGACAGCGCCGAACAAAGTTGAAGGTAGTCTGCGTCGATTCAGCATGGCAACCATCCTTTCTCAGCATCTGCCTGGATTAACTCACCCTCAGATTTAGAGTCCAGTGAATAGTAATCCTGAAGTCCGCTGGTATGCTGTCGCATCACCTGTTCTGCGTGGTCTGGATCGCCGGATTGTAAAGCTGCGAGCAATATCTGGTGACCATTAGTTGTCACTTCGCAAGTTTGCGCGGTGATGGCACTGTGTCGACGATGCATGCCAGCAAGCCACAACTCCAGTTGCGGTCGCAGAGTATGCCAGGCCGCCATCAATCGGGAATTGCAGGCGGCGCGGATAATCTCTTCATGAAAAGCGATGTCGAGGTGCGTCAGCTTCAACAAGTCACTTTCTTGTTCCGTTTGGCGAATGTTATCTTCAATCGCGGTAACCGCTTCATCGGTGAGACGCAGGCAGGCCAATCTGATCGCCGCCAACTCAAGTGCTTGTCGAAACTCAAGAATCTCATGCGCATCTGAGAGGGTCAGCTTGCGGACAATTGCTGTGCCTCGAACATCGAATTCAAGAAGCCCTTCGTTTGCCAGATGGAATTTAGCTTGTCGAACAGAGGCACGGCTGACGCCAAGTTGTGCCGCTACTTGTGCTTCAGCCAATGCCGCACCTGGCGCTAACGCGCCAGACAAGATCGCCTCTCGTAGCTGTTTTTCGACATCGTCACTAATCAGTTGTTTTTGGATCTTACGCAGGGGAAACACAGTATTTGATTTGGGGGGAATTTGATTTTGCATGTTACTAAACTAATCTGTCGACGGTCGACTGTCAACGGCGTGCGGTTTGTGACAGTCGTTTAGGGGTAAGTTTTGCGATGGCTATCATTTTTGGCTATGAAGGTCTGTAAACTGCGGAATTGATACATATGTCAACTTGCACAAGAGCAGGTATGGGAGAGATTTCTATCAATTTCTTATCTTAATGACCATTTATCCCATTTTAGATTACTTCAGTTTCAGGCGTGTTAAGTCCTTTGAAATTCGGTAGATCTGTATATCATGATTTAGAGGGGAGTTGATTCATGCCGAATAAGCCGACTAAACGTACGGAGAGCTTAATTTTATTAGAGAAACCAGGCTACTTCGCTTGGTTTTCGAGGGTGATTTGGCATAGAATCCCCCCAGATATGTCGGGCAGGGTAGAGCGTGCGCGCGATTGATATGTTGGGCCCTGATCCAAAAGTGTGAAATACTTTGAATTTAATACCGAAATGCGTTGCCGCAGCGAATCAGTGTTTATGTTCCAACGGGACCATAGGAACCATAGGCAATGCGAATGCAGCATGAGAATATGAAATAAGGTGGGTCAATGGCAAAGAACGAGGTACCGAAAGGGGAACCTTTCGACTTAGAAAAACTTCAAACACTGTTTGAGATGATGGAAAAACACGGGCTGACGGAAGTCAACTTGAAGCACGGTGAAGAGGCTTGGAAATTACGCCGCGGACCACAGGAAACAATGTCAATGGTTCCTGCTGCACCCATGCCGTATCCGGTTCCGCCGCCAGTTGCAGCTCCAGCACCCGCTGCTGCTCCACCGGAAGCGGCACCCGCCGTGTCGGGGCCTGTGATCAAGAGTCCTACGGTAGGTACATTCTATGCATCACCGACTCCCGATGATCCACCTTTCGTGAGTGTGGGGTCAAACGTAAGTGCAGACACAATTGTCTGTATTGTGGAAGCCATGAAAGTGTTTAACCAGATTCCTGCTGAACTGAATGGGACGATAGCCGAGATGCTGGTGAAAGATGGTGAAGCGGTCGAGTTTGGCCAACCTCTTTTCAGATTAAATCAAGCGTAAAGCCTGTTTTGTTGAATGTGCGTGATGTCGTTGTCAAAACGACTGCGAACAGAATGTCGGATCCTTTTACCAAGTCAAAAACACATGTTTCAAAGAATACTGGTAGCAAACCGAGGCGAGATTGCACTGCGTGTAATTCGTGCCTGTCGTGAAATGGGTATTGAAACCGTGGCGGTTTTCAGTGAAGCAGATCGCGGGGCACACTACCTCTCGTTGGCAGATCAAGCGATTTGCATTGGTCCCCCAGCGGCAACCGATAGTTACCTGATGATTAATCGTATTATCAGTGCCGCCGAAATTGGTAACGTGCAGGCGATTCATCCCGGATATGGTTTTCTGGCAGAAAACGCCCACTTTGCTGAAGTCTGTCGCAGTTGTAACATTGAGTTTATCGGCCCGCCTCACGAAGCGATGGCAAAATTGGGAGATAAGGTTTCCGCTCGGGAAATCGCGAAAGCTGCCAATGTGCATTTATCGCCGGGTACAGAGGGGCTGGTAGACAGTGAATCCGATGCGATCAAAGTGGCGAAAAAAATTGGCTATCCGGTTCTCATCAAAGCCACCGCTGGTGGGGGCGGCAAAGGCATGCGTGTTGCCCGCAATGATATTTCCCTGAAAGCCGGCTTGAAGGCGGCAGCAGCGGAAGCAGAAGCGGCATTCAATAACGGTGGTGTCTATATTGAAAAATATATTGAGAACCCCAGACACGTCGAAGTACAGATTCTGGCTGACAATCACGGTACTGTTCTTCATCTCTGGGAGCGTGACTGCAGTTTGCAGCGTCGTCATCAAAAGCTGGTCGAAGAGAGTCCGGCTCCTAATTTACCACACTCTGTGCGCGAAGATATCTGTAAAGCCGCTTGTCGATTAATTGAAACCGCCGGCTATACCAATGCGGGTACTGTGGAATTCCTGGTAGGGCCGGATAATCAGTTTTATTTTATTGAAGTCAATGCCCGGATTCAGGTTGAACACCCTGTCAGTGAATTGGTGACGGGGATCGATTTAATTCAACAGCAAATCCGAGTTGCTGCGGGCGAAAAAATTGACATCAAGCAAAAGAATATTCCCTGCAATGGTTCTGCCATTGAATTACGAATCAATGCGGAAGATCCAGAAAACGATTTTCGTGGATCACCCGGAAAGATTACAAAGTTGCGAGTTCCAGCAGGGCCCGGAGTTCGTTTTGACTCGCATATTTACGAGGGTTATACAGTAGGCCCTTATTATGATTCGCTGATTGGTAAACTTATTGTACATCGACCGACTCGTGAAGAGTCACTCGCGTGTATGAGACGTTGCCTGGATGAGTTCGTCATTGAAGGAATTAAAACAACCATTCCCCTGGCGAAAAAAATCTTTAATCATTCAGCATTTATTGAAGGTAAAGTCGATACCACATTTATCGAACGTACCTGGTAAGAAAATCCGAACGATTAAAACGAGTCGAAACAGGTTGTTTTGTATTGTAACAGGCTCTTAAATTTCACTTTCGTGAGTTTGTATAGAGTCCCTTGTCGGCAAAACGAGTCGGTTCAAAAGGCGAAGGTTCGCTCACTTCAATATTATTGTCAGGAACATTTTCAGTCTCTCTTTCGACATGAGACTTTACTATTAACGAAATGGGTACAGGTAGAAAAATGAAAGTAGGAATTTTAACAGGTGGTGGTGATTGTCCCGGGTTGAATCCGGTGATTCGTGGTGCCGTACGTGTCATTTGCAATGCAGGTGGAGAAGTATACGGTTTGCTGGAAGGCTGGCGAGGCGCCATCGAAGGAAACTACATCGAACTCAATTCTGAAAACACAGATGACATCATCTTCAAAGGGGGAACTATTCTGGGGTCCTCTCGCACAAACCCTTACAAAAATGCAGAAGTGGATGTTCCCAAGGTAAGAGCCACTATTGAAAATCTCGGGCTCGATTGTCTGATTGCCATTGGTGGCGATGATACGCTGGGTGTTGCCAGTAAACTTTGGAGTGATCATAAACTGCCAGTGATTGGCTGCCCTAAAACAATTGATAACGATCTCAGTTCTACAGATGTGACGTTTGGCTTTGATACTTCTATCAATACGGTTATGGAAGCCGTTGACCGCTTACGCACGACGGCAGAATCACATCGTCGTATTATGGTTGTCGAAACAATGGGACGACACGCCGGCTGGATTGCTCTGTTCTCCGGATTGGCGACTGCTGCCGACTATACTCTGGTTCCTGAAGTTGAAATCGATGTCGAACGCATGGTCGATGTTTTGAAAAAACGTCGTGCTAACGGAAAATTGTATGGCATTGTGATTGTCAGCGAAGGGGCTCACTTCAGTGAAGCAGAAGGCGTCACAACGAAGGATAGCGAGATTGATGATTTCGGTCACGAGAAATTGGGAGGCATTGGTGAAACCGTTGCCAAACTGATCGAAGATCGCACGGGTTTCGAAACCAGGCACGTGACACTCGGGCATTTGCAACGAGGTGGTTCTCCCAGTGCGTACGACCGCGTACTTGGAACACGTTGTGGAGTACACGCTGGTTGGCTGGCTTTGAAACGTCACTTTGGCTATATGGTCGCCTTACGGGGAACGCAAATTGTACCCGTTCCATTAGCGGATGCCGTTGGGGAAATGCGGGCATTGGAACCCAATTTTCTCGAAGAAGCCGACGTATTTCTGCAGTAGAATTTGCATGTCATTTCGATCCAACAAGACCAGGCGCTGTTACCAGCGCCTTTTTTTACGCATTCATAACGACTCGATCGAATGACTCTCCAGCGAAGGTTGTTCTCAGGCTTCGAGCGAAACGAATTACTTAATAACCTTATCTATTTGGCATTCTTGGCATTCACGCTGGATAAACCCGGCAGCGCCTGTTTAAGATAGTAGGACATACTCATACCAGCTATATAGCTTAGCCTGCCAGAGTGAGCGAGTTCTCAACGATTTTGATTTTCTTCCCGGAGGTACTAATGACGTCACGGCGATTGATTCACTTGCATACCTTTTTGCTCATGTCCGTTTTTTGTTTCTGCTTGATTTTAAACTCTCAAAAAGTCGAAGCCGGGGATGGCGGATTCAAACCGATCTTTGATGGGAAGACTCTCAAAAACTGGGACGGTGATCCTCGCTTCTGGTCAGTAAAAGACGGAGCAATCACCGGGACGACCACCAAGGAACATTCCACCAAAGGCAATACCTTCATTATCTGGCAGGGAGGAAATCCGGGTGATTTTGAATTGAAACTGCAATACAAAATCATCAATGGTAATTCAGGAATACAATACCGTAGCTTCTCAGTTCCCGGTGCCGACAAATGGCGGGTGGGTGGCTACCAGGGTGACTTCGAAGCCGGCGATACATATTCAGGAATTCTCTACGGCGAACGATTTCGCGGTATTCTCGCTAAACGTGGAGAAAAGACCGTCATTGGAAAAAACCACAAACCTAAAGTCGTTGGTTCTGTTGGTGATACAGATGAGATTCAGAAGAAAATCAAGAAGGAAGATTGGAACGACTATCATATTATCGCCCGCGGAAATCATTTCATCCACAAAATCAACGGCGTAACCACCGTCGATGTGACTGATAACGATGTCGAACAACGACGCGCTGATGGAATTATCGCACTC
>Ga0075117_1001286_pt1 | contig 15545 bp, 11 predicted proteins | sample AntAceMetag02UKJ_FD_69789 | JGI IMG/M metagenome (GOLD analysis project Ga0075117, IMG submission 69789) | Saline lake microbial communities from Ace Lake, Antarctica - Antarctic Ace Lake Metagenome 02UKJ | ecosystem: Environmental > Aquatic > Non-marine Saline and Alkaline > Saline | place... | reverse complement strand
AGTAGAAAAAATATTGAACAACAGACCCAGAAAAAGATACGGTTTTAGAACACCGGAAGAAGTTTTTGTCAACGCTATCAACAATAATGGAATCGTTGCGTTAATGACTTGAATCCACCAGCCTAAAATTATGCCAAGTTTACAATTATCTTAATATCAATAAGTTAGATACAAGTACACCTATTTCACTGTAAAGAATATTTACATGAAATGTCCATTAATTGTACACTTATTTTTTGATATTTGGATTTGATTTAGCTTTTCAACGAATTTGACAGAATAAGAAAGGTCCCGAAAAGCTGTAGAATTTGGGACCACATAACAACCTTTTTCATGAACTTCTTACTAAGAAACTAATAATTTACTCTTTACAGTAGGTGCGATTTACAAAGAGTATCCTTTATTTAAACTTTCCGAAAGTTAATGATTGTGGAAAAAAAACAGTTCGGTTTAACGGGAAGCCTACAACGTAATGATTTCAAAAGGGTAACGGTATGGTAAAGTAGTTGTGTTAACAAAATACTATCTTCATCACATAATTTAAATCAAGGTATTAATCCATCCATCTTATGCGTATCTTTTTCTCAACTACAGTCCTATCCCCCTTTGTTTCTTTATCGATGATGTTGCTAACGCTCGGGTTTCAGCATTCAACTTTGGCACAGGATAAAACCAACCGAATATGGCTGGCGGGCGATCATCATATTCATTCAAGGTATAGTGTAGGCTGGGATAGTGAAGTGGATCCTCCTGCCCCCATCATAGGGGGCGACGCCATTTACCCAACGCCCATGAATGCCTTAATGGCCAAGTATTACGGACTTTCGTGGATGGTGACCACCGATCATGGAGGTCCCAATCACAGTAAGGTAAATCTGGAAATGGCCTATCCCGAATTGGTGTATTCCAGAAAAGCTGTACCCGAGGTCATCCAGTTTTATGGGATGGAATTCGACACGCCCGGCGCCGATCACTCCAGTTTAATTATCCCGCATTCGCATGATGAATCTACCCACTTGCACAGCATAGAATCGCAATTCAATAAAAGAGAACCTTACCCATCTGACCCAAGTTGGGATACTGAACCCAGAATGCTTGAAGCATTGGCATTCATGAATACAATGGCCACAAAACCGGTGGTTATTGCCAATCACCCTTCCCGATCGGCATCCGGTTTGGGCGTGTACGGAAAAGATGCCCCTGCCGAACTACGGAACTGGAACGATACGGCGCCTGACATTGCAGTTGGTATGGCCGGGGCACCTGGTCACCAAGCGGCAACCATAAATCCAGACAGTACTTTTCGGGAACGTCCCCGGGGAGGGTATGGCCAATTTCCTACCATGGGAGGTTTTGATCAGATGACTGCCAAACTGGGCGGGTTTTGGGATTCCATGTTGGGTGAAGGCCGCCGTTGGTGGATTACCGCAAACTCCGACTCACATGTTCACTGGCGGGAAGGTGGCAGTGATTTCTGGCCCGGCGAATATTCCAAAACCTACGTGCTTGCGCAAAAAAATCATGATGATATCATAGATGGTATTCGAAATGGCCGCGTTTTTGTAACCCTGGGAGATTTGATCACTGAGCTTTATGTTCGGGTAGAAGGAGGACATCATACGGCCGATATTGGAGGGGCAATACATCTGCCCAAGGGAGAGGGAGTAACGGTCACCATTCGCTTTAAAGACCCGGATACCTTGAATTCTTGGAACCAAAACCCTGAAGTGACCCGTGTAGATCTGATCATGGGAGAGGTCGGGGGGCCGGTTGCCGATCGAAATAGCGACAACAATCCTACTACACAGGTTATTGCACGTTTCACCGATTCTGACTGGACAGTCAATGATGCTTTTAAGGAACTAACCTACACGATTTCGAAGGTGAATAAAGATAGTTATATCCGTATCAGAGGAACTAATAGTAATGAACTGGAACCTCAAAAAGATGAAAGAAGCGAAAGCCCATGGGATGAATTATGGTTCTACTCTAATCCTATATTTATTGATGTAGAATGATTGACACGGGATTATATAATTTTCTAGGGAAGATTTAAGAATTCTAGAATCGCGCAATTACTTTGGTGTGGGTCTAAAAACCAAGTGGCTTACAGATTCAGACTTTAAATTAAGGAAGATTAGCCAGCTAAGATGAAAAGTAAGTGAATACTTTCCTTCGTGTTATTTGTTATTAAGGGACGATAGATCAACTTAATTTAGTGATTAACCTAACGTTTATGTCAGAAAGGACTATACTTTATTTAGACTTTACTGTTCTCAAAATAGCGCCATTTGAAATGAACCATTTGGAAATTGTAGCTGATTCAATGTTAAACCATTCTTTTTGATAATAGAAGGCGTCAAAATGAACGTGCGCTTTCTTTTCCCATTTCCTTGCTTCTGTCTGTGTCTCATAAACATAAACCTCGAAAACAACTAAATTTCTTGGGTTACCTCTTTTCAAATTCGCATTCATTCTCCATTCTGGAAGGTTCTTTGAGTAGCCTATTTTTGTCCACGGGCCACTATTTTCATCCTTAATAGACTCTTCGGTAATAAGATATACATGTCCCGGCATTATTTAATCCTTTATTTGAACTTTCGCTTGGATGACAAGGTAGGAATAATTTGGCTCGTCCCGAAAAAGGTTCTTATTAAGGAACAGCCGGTGTAAACCATTTAAACTCTATTTATCAGATACTTGGTTTAATTATCTATTTTTAACGAACAGACCAAACCGCTATGAGAACTATCTTCCGAACTCTAGTCCCAATAGTATTCTTCTTTTCTTATTCATATCAAATGCTCGGGCAAGAAAACGCTGTGCTCGATAGTTTATTAAAAGTGTACAGAACGCAACCTAATGACACCAGCAAAGTAGAGACGCTTCAAAAATTATTTCAATTATATTTATACAACCAACCAAAACTGGCGTTAGAATATGCAGAAAAATCACTTCAACTGGCTCAAAACTTAGACTATAAAAAAGGTGTTGCAAGAAGTTATTATGACATTGGGGTATACTACAGTAATGCCTCCCAAGAAGATTCTACGTTAAGCAACTACTACAAAGCAGCTAAAATCTACAATGAAATAGGCTCCCTAAAAGGTTATGTTCTGGTTAAAAGTGGAATGGCCATCTTTGAGTTTGACCAAGGTAATTTTGATAAGGCGCTAAAAATTAATGACACCGTTATTTCCTTATTAAATACCAAATTAAAGGACGCTACAGCTTTGGCAAGAGCTCATGGCATCCAAGGTTCTTTACATATACAAAAAGGTAATTACCAGATTGCCCTAAAACAAATATTAAAGCAGGTTACTATTTTAGAATCTCTAGATGAAAAAGTAATGCTCGCAGATTCTTATAATAATCTTGCAGCCATAGAGCTTACCAATGAAAACTATAAAGAATCTATAGCCTACAACAAAAAGGCCTTGGGTATTTATAAAAAGTTCAATGATATTTTCTATCAGGCTGTAGCAAATAATGATATTGGAATGGCCTATTACAATATGCAAGATTTTGAAAGTGCCGATACCTATCTACGAAACGGACTTGAACTAGCTCAGAAAATTAGCAATGTAAATTTAGAAGCCACTATACTCGCGAACTTGGGCATTACAAGTACAAAAATGGAACGCTATGCCCAAGCCTTGGTTTTTGGAAAAAAAAGTCTTCAAATTGTACAAGAAATTGACAGCAAAAACAAAATAGTCGAAAATCTTAATGGTTTGGGCGTAACCTATAGCGCCTTGGGTGATGAAATCAATGCCATAAGCTATTTCGACCAAGTGATTCCTTTAGCTGATAGCATAGGCAACAAAGCTTTTCAGAGTTTAGCTTATGAAGAGCGCGCTACGTCTTACGCACGTTTGGGAAACCATGAACGGGCATATGAAGATTTACGACAGTATCTAAAATTGAAAGATGTCATCTACAATGAAAGCAAATCACAACAAATAGAAGAAATGCGTGCCATATTCGACACCGAAAAGAAAGAGCAGCAAATTGCCCAGCAAGAAACAGAAATTGCACTGTTGGAAGAACAAGAAAAAGTAAGCTCCCTTCAAAAATGGTTATTGGGTTCGGGCTTGGGACTTTCCCTTTTGGTCTTTGGTTTTGGGTATTATGGTATCCGTCAAAAAATGAAACGCAACAAACTACAACGTGAAAAGGTAGCCGCCGAACTAGCCTTTAAGAAAAAAGAATTGACCACCCAAGCCCTGCATCTGGCCAAGAAAAATGAAACCCTTGAAAAGCTAAAGCAGAAAGCAGAAGAACTTAAAGAAAACGAAGCTTCAGGCAATGGCTATCAACAATTGATTACCTCCATCAATTTTGACTTACAAGACGATAATAACTGGGAAAATTTTGCGCGCTATTTTGAAGAGGTTCATAAAGATTTTAATAGTAATGTAGCAAAAAAATATCCTGAGGTTACCCAAAATGAAATTCGTTTGATGGCTTTATTAAAAATGAATCTTTCTTCTAAAGAAATTGCCAATATTCTTAATGTTTCTATTCCAGGAATCAAAAAGGCGCGACAGCGTTTACGCAAAAAAATGAACCTTTCAACAAGCGATTCGTTAGAGAAAGCTGTTTTGAGCATTTAGCCCCATCCCAGTAAACACAATACTTCCCAAATTAATTTTTGGCATGTATACCATTTGTCTCCCCTCTTTTTTTTATTTACTGGAGCTCTCGCCCTAGGTTTGTGGCGTTGTCAAATACAACAATCGTTTTTTGTGGTTTCCTGCTCGGTATAGGGCTGCAGACCTTCACCGTTCAGTCCACTTAAAACAAAGTCAAGTTTAACCACAAAAAATTAAAATATGAAAACTAAAAAACAATTTATTTGGAGCAGCCTACTTTTTTTCGGACTCCTTACTTTAGGTATTTCCTGTAGTAAAAATGAAGGTGGCAATGAACCACCATCAGAGGACATAGAGATTGTGGAAGCTGATTTTTCCAAAGTGGTGGCTTCGGCAGGTGATTTGGAAACTCCAAGTACTTCAGAAGAAATCATCCAAGAAAAAGAAACCAATGAAGTTATTGATGGAGCCGTGTGGAATTGTACGACCAAAACCTATGATGCTTTAAAAGCTGGCGGTACAGGAAGGGACGGATTTCCACTTTTCAATCCTAACGCCTCGGTCATTTATCCTGGGAGTTTGCTACAAGGTAAATCACTACGGAAGGCCACACCTGATGTTATTGCGGTAGAGCGCGCCGGAGGCACCATTTCGTACAACTTGAACAACGGCAATTTAGCCTCGAGCTTTGCGGTTGAAAAAGTGGCCAAAAGCTCAATTCAAGATGCAATGAACAATATTATAGCCAATTCGCCTTCCGACCTTCCCGCTAATTTTTCCTTTACCTACAGTCAAGTACAAAGTAGGGAAGCACTTGCATTGAGCATGGGTGTTGATTTTGAAAATGCATTCGCAGAGGTAAGTGCGGATTTTGATTTTAGTACCGAAAAAGAGTACAACCGGATCTTGGTAGAGTTAAAACAGAATTTTTACACCATGTCCTTTGACATTCCTACCAGCTTAAAAGGCCTTTTTGCAGATTCAGTAACTCCAGATGACTTGGCCAAATACGTACAGACCGGCAATCCTGCAACGTATATCAGCGATGTTTCTTACGGAAGAATTTACTACATGTTGGTGGAATCTACCTCCTCCTATACCGAGATGAACGCCGCTGTAGAGGCAGAATTCAATGCGGTCGTCGGTAAGACAGAGGTAGAAATCGATGCCTCCGCCTTAAGAGAATTAAGCGAAGTAAAAATAAAGGTCATGGCTTTTGGCGGGGAATCATCCTCAACAATTCGCACTATCGGTGGCAACCTTTCCGAATTGGTGAACCTGCTCGCAGAGAGTAGTACCATTTCAACAGGTTTGCCCTTAAGTTATGTGGTACGGAGTGTCAATACCAACCAAATTGTGGGAGTCCAATTGGCAACCCAATACGATGTTACAGAGTGTACTCCGGCACCAGCTGGAGGGGAACCGATTCACACCGCACATTGGAAAGGGCAGGTACTTGAGAGAATGGGCCCCGTTGGAGCTGCTTTTGCCCTACAAGGAACGGAGTTTATTTTGATTAGTGAAGACGGTAAAAGATACATGCGCAGTTTTGAAGCGAAATTAGAAGGTCCTTTCCCTTTATCTGAGCTTTTTGAAGGCGAAGTTCCTTTTGGCAATGATGGTATAGGGGCCGCTTGTAATTTAGAGGGCAATAGACCAGGGACCGAACCCACAATTATGGTCATGTCTAGAAACGGACTGTTTTACAACTACGTAATCGGGGGCAGATGGACCAATAATCAAACCAACATAGAAGATTTGGCAAACGGGGACAATCCGTTGGCTCTGACAGGCGTAGGAGCTATGCTTTTTAACTCAAAAGATCCCTTGGGCCCTTCAACTCGTTTTATGTTCAACAAAGTAGGGAGTCAGTATGCACTATACAGGAACAATCCAAATAGTTTTACCCAATTGTTCAATAGAACACAATGGGGGCCTGATAACACCATACCATTTGATATAGGTGCTGGCATTGGTTTTTACCTTGGTAATACAAGGCAGTTTATTATGTTCGACATCACCGGAACCAAATACGTAATTTCCGATGGAAGCAATACACCTATAGGACCCTTTGACCTTTAGACAAAGAGTTCTTTTTACTTTAAGTTTGAGTTAGTACAGTCGGCATCTTAAGTTGTAGATTCAACAACTTGGTGTCGGCTGTTATTTTACAGGCTTTTTATAAAACCGTCAAAATCCAAATCCTTGTACGTAAAGGGGCAAAATTAAGCAGTCCAAAGGTTAAAAATTTATCACTTTATCCAACGCATCATCGGTTTCTCTGTGCATAAAATTAGCTTGATAATTTATTGTAGTTGTAACGGAAGAGTGTCGATATAGTTTTTGAAGCATCTGAATCGGAATCTTATCCCCAGCTATATTGCCAAAGCTATGACGGGCAATATGCATGGTAAGCTTTTTGTCGATACCCGCTTTCAGGGCAACTTCTGCCAAGTATTTATTAAACTTCTTAGTTGCAGTCTTTGTTTTGGCAAAAACGTCCTGTAAACTTTCTGAGTTGGCTTTCTTCATTTCTGGAAATATAAAATCTGTGTCGCTCAGTTTGTCTATTTCATAATACTCTAAAATAGGCCAAAGCTTTTCAGGCATTTTGAGGGAAAGTAATTTATCGTTTTTGTTCATGCGATAATGTAAACGATCATCATACATATCACTCCATCGTATTTGTAACACATCGCTTACCCGCATACCTGCTAAATAAAAACTGAAGAACCAAACATTACGCGCATGGCTTTCTTGCTTATTTAAATTATCCAAACCTTCTATCTCTTGAATTTCTTTAATGGTCAAACCAACCTTTTCAGTTTCAGGAAACTTGATGCGGATTTTACCCGAACCAAAAGGATAGTGCTTGCGCTCAACCATGCCCTGTTTAATGGCCCTATTATAAAGGGTCCGAATAACTACAAGGTTATTTACAATACTTCGTTGCGATAGCTTTTTACTCACTTTCAAATAACTCATAAAACGTCTCAGAAAGGCCTCGTCAATCTCTTTGAAGGTTATAGAACTGTTATCGGCAAAACGTGCCAAATGGTCAACACGCACTTTATCCGAAGCATAACGAGTCAATTTTCCATTTGCCTTGATCTCTTGAAGATAATTTCCAGACACTTCTTTAAAAGTCGTTTTATGTAAAGGAGCTGTGATTTCCTTCTTTATCTGTTTTGAAGAAATATCATCCTTTGATGTTTGAAGTTCCAATAATATCTTATTTGCCTCCGAAAGCTTTGCCAGTAAAAGGTTGTTTAGCCTAACAGCGTTGGGATGATTTTTCCTCACAATACGCTCATTATCGTCCCAATGTCTAAGGTCTATAAATTGACCTGTATAAAGATATGAAGTTCGCCTATCTTTGGTAATACGAACGGCTATCGGATATTTTCCCTCTTTGTTGGGTTTTTTACGTAATGTCACTTTTACACTTGACGCCATAGCTTACAGTTAATCAACTGTTTAAAGATACGTAATTGGTACAACAATTGGTACAACATAGGTACAACAAATTGTGGTTTTGCTTGTATTTTCGTGAATTCTTAAAAACGTAAATAATTCATAAACAATTGATTATAAGACCACATAGCACCAAATGAGACCAATACGAGTTGGACTTAAAATCCACCTCTTGTAGCGCTACCAAATCCGGGTTATAGGAATTGATTACGCCCGCAATAGTGTCCAAATTGAAATCGTTCTTTACCGTGGCACCATGGAGAATGTTGAAGCTCATGACCCTAATGGTGTCCGTTGCCGTTTATGGGTGTATACAAAAAACTGCCCCTAAAAAAATCCCAAGGCTTAGTCTAAGCCTTGGGATTCTATTTTTTACTTTCCGAGGTATGAACTTCATTACCCCTTTGCTATTTCCGTTAGTTCCGATATCATGCGGTCCGCCAAGCCATCGGCTTCGGTCTGACTATTAGCTTCGGTATAAACACGAATGATAGGCTCTGTGTTCGATTTTCTTAAGTGTACCCAGTTTTCCGCGAAATCGATTTTTACGCCATCAATCGTAGAAATGTCCTCGTTCTTATAGTTTTCGGCTATAGTTTTCAAGATGTTATCTACATCCAAATCCGGTGTCAGCTCAATTTTCTTTTTACTCATAAAATAGCTTGGGTAGCTTGCCCTTAGCTCGGCTACGGTGCCTCCTTTTTCGGCCATCAGCATTAAGAACAACGCGGTGCCTACCAAGGAATCCCTACCGTAGTGACTTTCAGGATAAATAATACCTCCGTTTCCTTCTCCACCGATAATGGCCTTGTTCGCCTTCATTTTAGTGACCACGTTTACCTCGCCAACTGCCGCAGCCTCATAAGTACCACCGTGTTTTTCGGTAATATCGCGCAAAGCTCTGGAAGAGGATAGGTTGGATACCGTATTTCCTCTGGTTTTGCCCAAGACATAATCCGCACAGGCAACCAAGGTGTATTCCTCGCCAAACATTTCGCCATCATTACTGATAAACGCCAAACGGTCTACATCTGGATCTACCACAATTCCAAAATCGGCCTTTTCGGTTACCACCAATTCGCTAATATCCTGTAAATGCTCTTTTAGCGGTTCGGGATTGTGCGGAAAATGTCCGGTAGGTTCACAGTATAGTTCTACCACTTCTACTCCTAATTCTCTTAATAGTTTCGGAATAGCAATACCACCCGTGGAGTTTACGCCATCAACTACAACTTTAAATTTTGCATTGCGTATCACATCGGCATCTACCAAAGAAAGGTCCAAGACTTCATCAATATGTATATCAATATAACTATCGTTCTTAAAAATTTCGCCCAAATCGTCCACCTCGGAAAAATCGAAATCTTCTTTTTCCGCAATCTCCAATATTTTGGCACCTTGTGCAGCATCTAAAAACTCCCCTTTTTCGTTCAATAACTTCAGGGCGTTCCATTGTTTTGGGTTGTGGCTGGCCGTTAGTATGATGCCACCATCGGCTTGTTCCATAGGCACGGCAATTTCAACCGTTGGCGTGGTGGACAGATCTAGGTCTATGACATCGATGCCAAGTCCCACCAAGGTATAGACCACCAAATTTTGTATCATTTCGCCTGAAAGCCGCGCATCGCGACCAATAACTACCTTTAATTTGTCCTTTTTAGAATAGTCCTTTAACCAAATACCATAAGCTGCGGCAAATTTAACGGCGTCAATTGGGGTTAGATTATCGCCGGGCTTCCCTCCTATGGTGCCCCGTATTCCAGAAATGGATTTGATCAGTGTCATATATTTAGTATAAGTTTTTGCAAATATACACCGTCTCTTGGCAATTGGGCAGTTAGCAATTCGTAAATTCGACTTTCACAAAATTAATCGGTCAATGAACTTTCTTGCCCATATTTATCTGTCCTTTGGAGATAAAGAAATAAGCATCGGTAATTTTATTGCGGACAATATACGGGGAAACAAATACCAGCACCTGCCGCCAAACATACAAAAAGGGATACTGTTGCATCGCGCCATAGATACCTTTACGGATAGCCACGCGACCCCCAAAATAAGTAGCAAGCGGCTCCACGCCAATTATAGCCATTACAGTAGAGTCATTGTAGATATGTACTATGACCATTTTTTAGCTAAAAATTGGGCGGAGTACTCCGATGTTCCCCTAGAGGTATATGTGGATAATTTTTACACCCTTTTGCAGGACAATTATGAGATTTTACCATCTGGAGTGCAGCGCATGTTGTCCATAATGCAATCTGAAAACTGGTTGTACAATTATGCCAATATGGACGGAATGGCCAATGTGCTCAACGGTATGAACAGACGGACGAAAAACCGTTCTAGAATGAACCTCGCCATTGTAGACCTCCAAGAACATTATGCAGAATTTGAAGCCGAGTTTACCGCGTTTTTTAAGGAATTGATTATCTTTTCAAAAGAAAAATTTGATTCACTTTAAAAAAAGGACATTGCTATGCTAAAATTTTTTATGCTTTATGTTTTTGTCCGCTCTATATTCTCTGTGCCGGTTTTTGTTGTAGTGAGTCACCAGAACCTGATTACATGTCATATAGCAATAACGTGAACCTTGAAACTTCTTTTAAATCTTCTACCGAACCAAATGAATATACTTTTCAAGTAACCAACTAAACTACAAATGAACCGACTATTTATTACTTTACTGATTTCAGTTTTATGTATCCAATGTAAAAAAGCACCTGTGCTGCCAACCGGTTTGGTTGCCGAAAAGGCCATGGTGGTGTCCGCACGTGAGGAGGCCTCTAAAATTGGGGTCGAAATAATGAAAAACGGTGGCAACGCCTTTGATGCCATGGTAGCTACGGAAATGGCCTTGGTCGTAGCCTTCCCCTTCGCAGGAAATTTAGGAGGTGGCGGATTTATGGTATACCGCAGGGCCGACGGCGATGTGGGCGCGTTGGATTATAGGGAAAAGGCACCTTTGGCCGCGCATAGGAATATGTATTTGGACTCGCTTGGAAATGTGATTCCGGGGAAAAGTACGCTCGGCGCTACTGCGGTTGGTGTGCCGGGTACCGTAGCGGGAATTATTGAGGTTCATAAAAAATTCGGTTCCCTTCCCTTGGAGGAAATTATGGCCCCTGTGATTGCCTTGGCCGAAAATGGAGTGGTCGTTACCGCAAACCAAGAAAAAAGTTTAGCCAGCCAGCGCGAGGCATTTATCGTCGTAAACGGGGACAGTACTAAATTCGCAAGAGTTTTCAAGGAAGGAGATATTATCAAGTATCCAAACCTTGCCAATACCATGCGGCGCATAGCCAAAAATGGCAGGGATGGATTCTATAAAGGTGAAACTGCGCTAAAACTGGCCGCATTTATTCAAGAAAAAGGAGGCTATGTTACCGAAGAAGATCTGGAGAAGTACCAAGCCGTATGGCGGCAGCCCGTTATATTCGATTATAAGGATTTGCGCATCATTTCCATGAGTCCCCCAAGTAGTGGTGGCGTTACCATGAACCAAATTTTTAAGATGATGGAGCCGTACGAGGTTTCGGAATTTGGCCATAATTCCGAAAAAACGCTGCAATTGTTTACCGAAGCATCAAGAAGGGCCTATGCGGACCGTAATTATTATTTGGGCGATCCGGATTTTGTAGATATTCCCTTGGATGTCCTATTAAGTAAAAGGTATTTGACGGAGCGTATGTCCGGATTTTCTTTTGATAAGGCTACTAAGTCCGAGGATGTTTCGCATGGTGCCGTAGGAATTGTAGAAAGTATGGAAACCACCCACTACTCCATCATAGATGCGGCGGGTAATGCGGTATCTGTAACCACTACTTTAAATGGTGCCTATGGTTCCAAGTTGTATTCGGACGAGCTTGGCTTTTTCCTGAACAACGAGATGGATGACTTTAGCGCCAAAGCAGGCGTTCCAAATATGTTCGGCTTGATTGGTGCAGAGGCCAATAGCATTGCTCCGGAAAAACGTATGCTGAGCAGTATGACCCCCACGATAGTGGAACGCGATGGAAAACTTTGGTTGGTTGTTGGTACTCCGGGAGGCTCTACCATTATTACCGCGGTAGCCCAGACCATCTTAAATGCCTATGAATTCAATATGAGTATGCAGGAAGCCGTGGATGCTCCCCGTTTCCACCACCAATGGTTGCCGGATATGGTCATTTTTGAGCCCCAAGGTTTTTCGGACGAGCTCAAACAACAAATGAAGGCCAAAGGGTATATAATCAATGAGGACCGGACGCCCATCATGGGCAAGGTAGATGCCATAAAGGTGCTGCCAGATGGAAGGTTGGAAGGTGGAGCAGACAAACGCGGGGATGATGCGGCGGTTGGGTATTAAAGGCCCCCCTTAGCCCCCAAAGGGGGGAATTCTGATTGTACTCAATTGGTAGAAGATAAATCTTGATGATTTATTCCAAAATAATTGTTGATTTGTTTAGGTTTTCGCTATACAATCGTGCAGATAATAATGTGATTATAAATTGAAAATAATACAAAGGTTAGGGTTTACGCACATGAAATACGAATGCGAGTTTTATTTTTGAATCTCAAAATGAAATACTATGTTACGAAAAATAGGTAAAGTTGTTGGGATTATCTTGGCCATACTCATTTTTTCATTTATAGCCATCTACGCGATCTACAACGAGAAATTACCGGAAGGAAGACCGGGTGCGGATGCGGATGCTTTGGCGGAAAAAATGCTGGCTACCCTTAATTACGAAAAATATAGGGACACCCGTTTCTTTGAATGGTCCTTTCAAGGGGGTTCACATCAGTACAAATGGGATAAGGAGAAACGCAAGGTCGATGTATCATGGGACGATTATTTAGTGAATTTGGATTTGATCGCTCCGGAGTCCAGCTTGGCCTCTAAAAATGGAGAGCGACTGATGGATATAGAAAGTAAAGCGATTATAGGAAAGGCTGTGGATTATTTCAATAACGATTCATTTTGGTTGGTAGCTCCATACAAAGTTTTTGACGCAGGCGTACAGCGTAGCATAGTTCCCCTACCCGATGGCACAGACGGACTCCTAGTCACTTACACCAAAGGCGGAAGTACCCCGGGCGATTCCTATTTATGGATGTTGCAGCCCAACGGATTTCCTAAAAGTTTTAAAATGTGGGCCAATATCATCCCCATCGGGGGCATTGAAGCCACTTGGGACGATTGGGCGGTTATGGAAAGTGGGGCGTTTTTACCAAAATCCCATGAAATGGGGCCAATTAAATTAATGATGGGGGATGTGAGGGCTTATAATGAATGAAATATTGACTTTATAATCTATCCTTTTTACTTTCCTCATTCGCAGACATTGGTTTGTTTAAGTTAACATAACTGATGCTTCAGAGAAGAATAAATATCTATTGCGTCTAAAGTTTAAAGGAATTTCTATGCTAGTAAAATTATTGCAATCTGCCGATATTAACGAAGACTTACAGGAACAACTCAGCGAACTATACCTTCAATTAAATTCGGAATTAAAACAACTTCCACTTAAAACTATTTTGGAAAAACCCGAACATTTGGACGTTGCGGTATGTTTTGAAGACGATTTACTCATTGGCATCGCCATGATGGCCAAGTACAAGGTTGTTTCCGGACACAAAGGTATGATCGAAGATGTGGTAGTTTCACAAGACCACAGAGGGAAAGGGATTGGCAGAAAGCTTATGGAATTATTGTTGGAGCGCGCAAAAAAATGTCGGTTAGATGATATACTGTTATTTAGCGGACACCATAGAACGGCAGCCATTACATTGTATAAAAGTCTTGGGTTTACGTTAAAGGATAGTGGCTTGTATGTTAAGAAGATGGGGTAAAATGAGCTTCATGTTAGCATAGGTGGTCTAAAATTCCAAAAAAATAAAATTCCAAATCCAAAACTTCAAAAATATAGAGCAAACGCCGCAGAGCGGCGCACGATTGAAACCAAGAAACTAAAATTCAAAAGCCTAAAAGCCATTTTTGACCAGTAAAAATTTATTGGTAAAGAAAAACGAATATATTATTGACTGAATAGGCTAATAATCAGAACATTTTTCCGATAAGTTCACTAAAAGAAAGTCGGAAGATAGATATTTTGGCAAGTAGTATTCCCCAAAAAACTACACTTTCTTTACATGTCGCAACTGATTCTTAAGCTCTTCCATAGATTCCTGTAATTGGCGCAACAAACCTGAATCTGTGGTGGCATCTACATTAAAAGTAATTTTACTGCTTACTTCCCATATTTCCTGAATTTGAAAAGGCTTAATGTCGTATGGCGGATACGTTTCATTTAAGGAAACCAGAGTTATGTTATTGGAATTGGGGCGTTTCTCTATTTTTTTGACCATAATAGAATCCTGCAATACCACCACATACATCTTATTGGCACTCACATGGTCTATATGCTCAATGGCCCTGGCCAGCACCCATTCCCCAGGATGTAGATTGGGCAACATACTGTCGCCTTCCACCTGAAATCCTCTATAGGTGGCATTTCTGAATTCCGGTATGGGCAAATCAAAGGCGGGTAACTGTTGGTACCAACTTGCATCCGCAATGTTTTGGGGATAACCTGCCGCTGCCTTGGCATTCACCAATACCATGTTATCCTTTTGAGCCGAGTCTACCGTAACCACCTTAGGTATAACGCTAGTATTGGAAGTTTCCAAATATTGTTGTTCACTCTCCCCAAATAGCCAAAGTGGATTTATTTTAAACTGTTTTAAAAGTTCAGAAACGACCTTTCCCGAAAGTTTGGTGCGGCCTCGTTCAATATCAGCGGTGGTGTTGGATACGCCCAAAAGCGCGGCAAACTCCGCCTGGGTATGGCCCAGATCTCTCCGGACATCCGTAAATCGTTTTAACGTCAGTTCATTTTCCATACCCAAAGATACAAAATATGGATTATATCCAAAATTTTATTAGGATTATTTCCATAATTAGGAATTATTCCATAAATTTGGAATATATACTACAATACAACAATCAGGATTTAAATTATTGGGAATATTCTTTAGAACAAAAAAGTGTAACTAAACCAACGCCATGAATACGATTCACACTCCGGAACGCTATGATTTCATAGAGAAGAGTAGAAGGACCATTTTAACCGCAGGATATCAATTTGTGGTATGGAAAACCAGGGTCAAAAGGAACGTTGGTACCCTTAGAACAAGAATCATTTTATTTTATTCATAAACAATTGTACTATGAAAACTTTAGAACAACGAATACTTCAGGGAGCGGACAGCAACACTAAAACCTTTATTTATGATGGAAGTTTTAATGGTTTTCTTACCGCGGTTTTTATCGGTTTTGAGCAAAAGATACTTAACGCCCATATTCAGGCCAATAGCAGCACCCAAAACGGCTTGTTTGCCCAAACCCAAACCATATTTACCAATATAGGACTGGCCAAGCGCGTGTGGAACGGAATTAAAAACCGCAGCAATGCCGCCATCAAAAATGTTTAT
>Ga0075117_1001283_pt1 | contig 15555 bp, 18 predicted proteins | sample AntAceMetag02UKJ_FD_69789 | JGI IMG/M metagenome (GOLD analysis project Ga0075117, IMG submission 69789) | Saline lake microbial communities from Ace Lake, Antarctica - Antarctic Ace Lake Metagenome 02UKJ | ecosystem: Environmental > Aquatic > Non-marine Saline and Alkaline > Saline | place... | reverse complement strand
TATCCTTTGTGACACACGATCTGGTTCAGATTCTGAAGAGGGCATCAACAATCGATTAAAAATGGTTAACCTTGTACTGAATCACGGCCCGAAATCGATTTCATCATCTATGATTCCCAATCTAATAAGCGAGGCATCTCAACGCGATTATCCAGATCTTACCAAAGGTTTGATGGACATGATCGAATCGACGGATCGTGAGGGAATTGCTGCCAGCCAACGTGGTATGGCAGAACGAAAAGATTTCACTGAGAGATTAATAGACATTCGGACCCCAACCTTACTGATCGTCGGAAGTGAAGATCGCTTAACACCTCCCCAGGTTATGAAACCGATGTCATCTCAGTTAGCTGATGCAGAATATTGCGAAGTCCCGGGTGCCGGTCATATGTCACCCATGGAAGCTCCTATTTTTGTCAATGAAGCAATGGAAGCATTTTTAGCTTCCTGCTAAAATATTAGACGTGTAAAGACCCGACACATTTCATTCAGGTCTGTAGAATTACCATTTTCAGATATAGATATTTTATTTTTCCCTCCAAATTCTCTTACGATGGATAAGTACTTTGTTTCAATAAAGGACGATTATGGCCAAAAATCATTCCAAACTATTTCTAGACATTGTTGATGATGCGAAAACACGTGTCCTAGAATGCACGGTTCATGACGTAAAAAAAAGAAGAGAACAAGGTGAGGAATTTCACCTGATTGATGTAAGAGAAGACCGTGAGTTTGATCTCGCTAGAATTCCCGGGGCTTTGCATCTCGGCAAGGGCGTTATAGAGAGAGATGTGGAAGCAAAGATTCCGGACCCCTCTACACTTTTAATACTCTATTGTGGTGGGGGATTTCGCTCTGCGCTGGCTGCTGACAACCTGCAAAAAATGGGTTACACGCAAGTCATCTCAATGGATGGCGGATTCAGTGGTTGGAAAGCCGCTGGTTATGAAATTGAGACACCCGATTAATTGCTCGAGTTCTAGATCAAAACACGAAGTTTATGAACAGTGTTCCGATAAAAATAGCACTGCAATAAAAGCCATACAGTGCTATCAAATTCAGAGAATGGGAGAAACTATCCGCCCAACTCCCAGTGATAGCTGCCTAATTCCATTACGAGGAAAATAATTCCTATCGCTAAGGCCGTTAATGAAACGAAAAGCAATCCTACATAAATATCGGGGCCAGCCGATTCTCCTGTAGTAGCTTTTCCTTTTGTTTTAGAGCTTCGAGTTGACATGGTCACCTTTCTCAATCACACCATTCTTGGCGGCGTCAATAACTGTCCCGACAGCATTATCAGGATTGACATATACCAGTTCTATTTTACCCAGATATTTTGGACGATTTCCATTTGCTTTTGTTCCAAAGCGATAAACGTATAATTGATGCCCTTTGCTGAGCCCGTCATCACTTCCCAACGAAACTTCAACGAACTTTGTTCCATTCTGTCTATTTTTTTTCGTATTGATAATCAGACCTTCTACTGCGGGAGGGGGTGATTTCATTCCTGCAATAGCTGGGTCTTTAGGATCAATACCGAGATTCGCAACGATCTTATTTAAATATTTAAGCTCACCCAACACTGTATTGTGTTTGGCAGTGAGATTTTTTTCGCGAATTGACTGCGTAAAAATGGTGTCTTCCAGACTCTTGATGTTTGCTCTTAATCCATTGACTGTATCATGGAGGGTTTTATTCACAACCCGTTGTCGACCAGACTCTTGACGCCGAAACTTTGCTTCTTCTCCTGTTGTTTCAGCCTGTGCGACTGAAGTGTCTCTTTCTGCCCGTACCGTTTCCAGTTGGGTTTGATACGATTTATTCTGGGCCTTTAAAGCATCATTGGCAGCTTTGGCTGTTTGTGCGGCACTGAGTGCATCATTTATTTTCTGAGTTGTTTCGGTTTTATAATTACCGAAATCCGACTCCAGAGTGGTCATGTTTTTCTGCAAATTTGCAGCATTTTCTTTAAATGTTATGCTCTTCGCGCGCCAATTGTGTTGAGCGGTAAACACAGCCCCGGCAAAGCCCATGAAACAAACACTGAGCACAACCTGAACGACTACCAGTACTTTGCCGACAAACGACATCTAATCGCTCCTGATACTTATTTTAAAATGACAAGTTTTTGTGTTATCGAATTTTAGTTCATCTGGCTATAGATGAACTAAAATTATTTATTTTTGAGAGACGCTCTCTTCGTAGCTATTACCAGTCGCTTTCTCCAGCGACTCTTTTTGTCTTTGAAGACGCTGTACTTTGCCTTCAATCCTGGCAATATAATCGCGTAGCGTTTTTTGTTGTTCTTGACTTAAGTATTTCTCATTCCGAATTTCTTCTATCTGATCTTGAAGTCGAAAAACGTCTGCTCTTCGTTCTGCTGCCTGTTGATTTAGTTCCACTGTTTGTTGACTGATCTTGATCCCCTCATTGGCAAGTTTAGCAATTTCAGCATTGGATGCTGAAATTTTCTCTTTCAAATCCAAAGCCTTAAGATTCATAGATTCGCTATCGATCTGATTGATCTTTTGCCAATTCTTAATCACTTTCTCTAAGGGAGAAATTGTCTTCGTGACTTGCTCGATTTTTTCATTTTGTTGTTGTATTTTGTGCTTTTGGGCGGCAACGATCACTTTTGCTAAAACAGGAGAAGTCGATATTTGCTCACCAGCCCGTCGCGTCTTAACAGACCATGTTGGATTTTCGCCAGTCTGTAGTTCAAATAAATAGTCTGTCATCGCCTCTTTTTCTTGATGCCAGTTGGGGCCACCCACGGAACTGACTGCGGTAAATCCCATAAACGCGATGCAAGCAAAAAGTACTAGCACTAACAGGATTTTACTGAAACGGGTCATTGATGAATTCCTGAGTCTTGATTGAGACGCAAATCTATTCTGTGACTTAAAAGTTATTATGCTTTACTTTTTGTTTTATATCTATGCACTTCATTCCCGGTTAAGCATCTCAAGAAGTGGTTTACCTTGAACTCATCTGCAGAGGATAAGACAAAATTGATCACCCCTCATGAACCTAAAATCTGAATATCGAAGCACGCATACCTGAAACTTTCGATTTGTGATGGACATGATATATAAAATACTACAGGTAACCTGTGCGCAAAAACAACCTATTTTGTGAAATCGGTCATTCATCCATTATAAATATGCTTTAAAAGCATAGTCAAACTGAATTTCAGCTAACTGTTTGGTATTTAACTGTTTGACCTTTCTAACTTGGCTGGCAGATACAATCGCTACCTTCAGAAAACTTGACATAACATCAACTTTAAATCAAACACTTAAGTACTAATGTTCAATCCATTCCTTAAAGTTGATGCTAGACCCACCTTTACAGACGTGTGATATCTACTCCAGAAACTAGTAAATTGAACCCTTGTCGACTTTAGTCAGGCCTAGATGATGATTCGTATCTGTTAACTTTAGATGATGCAAACTTGTTTCACTGGAAATACTTACCAAATCCTGTACTTTGGTCTGAATTGAGATAGGTAAAATCAGGCTGCATTGGTATTTTGGACTAAATTCCGTATTCACTACCACGATGAAAACAGAAACACCAAACCAGTATTCAAAAATGAAACATTGAGCGAATGCAGGGCCCTCGGATTCCGAATGTAGTGAGCTAAGTTGGAGATTGGTTTATGGCTACCCAAGAAGTTCCTTATCGTATCACCACGGTCAATAAATATCTCAAAATTCAGCTTCTACCAGAACTAAATGAATCCGCATGGAACGAGTTAGAGACTCTGGGTGACTCTTTACTTCTGGAACTCAAAGACCAAAAAAGCCCATCAGTAATTATTGATTTAACAAAACTGACTTACATCAGCAGTTCCCTAGTTGCAGTTGTCATTCAAGTATGGAAGCTGGTTGATGAAGCAGATGGAAAAACAGTGGTACTCAATACCAGCGAGATGGTAGAAGAAGTTCTCAATATCTCTGGACTCAAAAAAGTATGGAGTATAGTCTCTTCTGAAGAAGAGGCGATCGCTTATTTAAGTCAGACTTTGAAGCAAGAACGTATTGAACGGCAACGCGTATTCTCTATGCCGATTCTTTTGGGAATTGTGGCCTTTTTGTCAGCCATAGCTTGCTACATCCTTTATGCAAGTGAGTTTGTGGCCCTTGATCCTAAAGTCACATTAGCAGCCACTATCGCGTTTTCTGCAGCGGGAACTCTTCTTGGGGCTACCGCCCTGAGAGATCGCAGAAAAAATTTACGAATTATGGGAGGGATGGTTCTGATTTGCAGTCTCATCTTGGGCGGAATTGGTTTATTCAAACTTATCTAAATGAATATTCACGTTTCTTCCGACTCAGACAAACTCACCTTGAGTACGAAGTTGCCAGGACAGAAAGAGTCGATTAAATGTCAGAGAAGCCAGCAGAAAGTGAAAACAAAAAAGAGGGTCGCCAACAGGCACTACAAGCAGAACTGAGAGAATTAGTCGATGTCGTAGGCCCGGGACCTCTTGTCGATTTATTGATGGAACGAGCATTTCAATTACAGGCAACGGATATCCATTTGGATCCACTGGAAGATGGACTAAGACTTCGCCTGCGAGTGGATGGTATGTTGCACGACATTATTCAGCTCCCGAAGGATGCAGCCGCTTCAGTTATTTCCCGACTAAAGTTGGCAGCCAATATGGACATCACCGAAAGACGCGTCGCACAGGATGGGCATATTAATAACCAGACATTACAAAGCCGCCGCGATATTCGTGTTGGGTCTGGTCCTACCATACATGGAGAGCGATTGGTCTTAAGGTTGATGCCAGATCATAAGCGTTTTACTAATTTCAATGAATTAGGACTCAGTGAAGTCCAGGCAGCAGAAATTACCAAATACTGTCATGCCCCTTATGGAATGATCTTGAGTGTGGGCCCCGTCGGCTCAGGAAAAAGCACAACCATTTATAGCTGTCTGGACTATCTAAACCAACCAGAGATGAGTCTCGCGACCATTGAAGATCCGGTTGAACGCCGAATAAAAGGAGCCAATCAAATACAAATCGATCCTAAAATTGGTTTTGGTTTCGCTGCAGCTTTAAGAGGGGTTCTTAGACAGGATCCAAATGTCATTATGGTTGGTGAAATTCGAGATTCCGAAACAGCTCATATTGCCGTGAGAGCAGGCCTGACGGGTATTAGAGTACTATCGACACTTCACTCGAATGATGCCGTTGCTGCGATCGATGTTTTCAGAGAATTTGGCATTCCTTCAATGTTTATTACTGATAGTTTACAGGGGGTCATTTCTCAGCGTCTCATTAGACGAGTTTGTGAAAAATGCCGAACTCCTTATCAACCGGATGCTGGGGCATGTGAATACTTGGGAATCAGTGCAGACCAGTTGAGCGATTCTAAAATATCTAAAGGAACTGGTTGTGAACACTGTTTCCATACTGGTTACCTGGGCCGAACTGGTATTTATGAAACACTTGGAATCCAAGGAGAGTTGCGCGAAGCGATTCTCAGAGGCGCAACACAATCAGAAATTTTGAAGATGGCATCTGATTTAGGAATGACTACAATGGAAGAATCTGGAAAAGCCAAAGTGCTCCAAGGGGTCACAACCGTTCAGGAAATCCATCGAGTTCTTGTTTAAATTGAACTCAAGTTAACATCGACCTGCTTCTTTGAAGAACTCATAAAAATACACATTGCTTGCAGGCAGAGTGATATTTGTGATTAGTTTGCCGTTTTGAGGATTATCTTAGCGTTCTACTGAAAAAAGAATCCCTTTCTGGTTGATCCATTATATAATTACACGTAATTAGTCATACAAACTGTCGGGCCGTCCTCATTTCTTGCTATAGTTTGATGCAGGATTGTGCCTCATGAATTTGAATAAATCAGAGCTGTCTGATAACGCTTGCTTTCTAAAGCCAGAGACCTGCTCTTCCCTATCGGCGACGATTTCCATGTCGAATCAAAGTAAGTCCGCTGTTCAAGAAGTACCGGACGCATCTCTGGCTAACCCAGGTAGAGTTCGGAATTTTACCGCGCAACCGGAAGAGGTTGGCGATGAAGAAGATGAGCCTCTATTTTCTCTCAAGGAGAAAATGCTCCTTTTGCTAGCCAGTTTTATGACCGCAGGGTTCATCATTTCTTTTCTATTTCATTCTACAATTCTGACAATCATGGCGATTGTTATAGTAGGTGGACTCCCAGGAAACGACGATCACTCAACACTTCTCAGCCTTGATGACGAAGAAAGTTTTGTTCTAAATGGTCCGCTGGACACACGCATTGATGAAGAGTCCGGAGGAAAAACAACTGAATTTAATATCATGCAGCCCGTAAAGACTATGATTGGAGAAAACGAATCGACACTCAAAGAGATTGAAGAAGAGTTCTCTGCACATATTGGAAAAGGGGAAGGCGAAGATAATGGAGACGGCAAGGGAAATGGAGGAGGAGAATTTAAATTCAAACCTAAGGGAAATGCGGTCACCGCTGGGAGTTTCACAGCTTGGACTGTTCCCAAAGATCCAGATCTGAATGAAGACTATCTAATCATTATTCAGGTCAAACTACCTTATACTTATAAATCAACCCGGTATCGTGCTTCCGATCTCAAAGGAATTGTACTGGGAACTGATAATCACCGGCAGACAATCCCCTGGGATGCCAGATGGCCAAACTCCACTTTTTCCTCCAATGCCGTTGGTGATATTCGACCAGTAACAAAGGGGAACAAGAGCTATTTGACGGTCAAGAATCGAACAGCCCAATTAATTGTCAAAGTTCCTGGTTCTCAAGTCCCAGCAACACGCGATACCATCAAAATCGAATCTAAAGTTCTTAAAGAGAAACGCACATTAGAGATTGAATTCTAAACTGTTCACTCCATCTAAAATTAATCTGTTTCGCCTTTGATCGTGGCAATCCAGCCTCTCTCAATAATCTCTCCCATGCTCGCCCAGCAAGCAGGAGATTCTGTTAAATTCCCCGGACAATATGGACAGGGAAGATCCGGCTCTTCGAGAAAAGCAGGTTTGCCTTTCAGCTCTGGCGAAAGCCAGAGCGCATCGCATTCATCACAAAGAATGACTGCATGCTCTGTATTGCTACAGAGACGTACTCCCAAGTTTCCTTGTTCACAAAAAGAACAAGTGCCAACGTAATACATGAAGTGAGATCCTATCCAACCATTATAACGGAAATGCTGTAATTACATTGGTTCCTTCCAGAACCAACCTGATTTTGGATGCAGAAGGTTTTCCCTGTTTATTCCCCACAGAGCCTCCTACATAGCCAATTCTGCGTCCCATTTCCACTGTATAAACAACTCGATTACCTTCCTTTTTTTTCTCTATTTTCCTGCCTCCTTTGAGCGCTTTTAGATAGGCTTCATCAATCAATGCCAGAACTTTTTTTCGATCCCCCGCTCCCAAAAAAACGCCATGTTTCCCAGGGCGTTTAGGCTGATCTTCAGCGTGCCGCATGATATGGAGTAACCGATGTTTTTCTCGACTCCCAGGCCCATACTTTAACCCAGCGGCAGATTCCCAGACTTTACCCCCTAAATCTCGAAGCTGCCCTAATTCCGGTTGAGAGTGAGCCGTTGATTTGGATGAGACAACTGGTGGCGGTCGATTCGAGTTCGCTGGCGTCTGTATCTTTATTGCGGGAGATGCTGTTATAGGCCGTGAATTCGAGTGCGATGCAGCGGAGCCGTCTTGTTGCTTTATTCCGGTCTGATCTGAGCCCTTTTCTTTTTTAATCTTTGCGTGATGGTCCGTTTCTTTCAATCGTGAAAGTGCTTCTCTCGACTCCCCGGAACTTGAAATGGGCTTCTGATTCTGAACCTGGTTTACCTGATGGTCTGGTGGATCGTTTTCCTCTTGCTGCCGCTGCAGAATGAAATATAAACTCAGGAAAACTACAATCGCAATAGTCCAACTTGGCGATTTCATTTTTGATCCCCGTTGTTTAGGGTCTGGCTGCTTCATACAAAATTACTCATTTTAATTTGTTATTATTCTGCGAGAGATGTTTGATACCGGTCATAGATTCGTTTGAGATGATTGACTTTCTCCGGGTAGCGGACAGCAAGGTTATGTTTTTCACTAATATCTTTCGACAGATCAACTAGAAAAAGACGGTCCTCTTTAGTAAGTTGACCTTTGAGACTTGTGTCACGCGGATTACCCAGTAATTTCCAATCCCCCTCGCGGACAGCCCAACTTTTTCCAATCTGCCAATAGAAATCAGCATGAGGGCTTTTTGCTTGTGGCGAATCAATCACTGTTTTCAAATTTTTCCCATCTAGTTGATGTTGTGGAAGTGTAGCGCCAGTTAATGCGGCAATGGTTGGCAACCAGTCACACCCTGTTGCTAATTGATGGCGTTCTTCACCTTCTCGAATCGATCCGGGCCAGGAAATCATCGCTGGTACTCGGATACCTCCTTCGAACAGACTAAATTTTGCACCGCGAAAGTCTCCCGCACTGCCGCCTCCACCGAAAGTCCTCTCTTCCTGAGAGTGTCCATGATCCGATTGAAAAATAATAATGGTATTTTCACGCAGCTTAAGTTCGTCAAGAGTTTTCAATACTTCGCCGATACAGTCATCCATTGTCGATACGAATGCCGCATACTTATTTCGAGGCGCAGGGAGATGCGAGTATTTTTCTCGCCACTTCTCCGTTCCCTGTAAGGGGTAATGAGGTACATTGATTGCCCAATAGAGGAAAAATGGTTTCTCGTAATTTTCTTGTATGTAATTCTGGCACTGTCGTACCATTAGATCCGGAAAGAATTCGCCATCATGCCAAATTTCTTTTCCGTTTTTCCAGAGATCATGCCGATTAGGTCCGTTCCAATAAAAGAAGTGCGAATAGTTATCGATACAGCCTCCCATATGACCAAACGATTGATCAAAGCCTTGCCCGTTTGGCATCGTTTCAGGGGTATAGCCCAGGTGCCATTTTCCGACGTGACCTGTCTGATATCCTGACTGCTTCATCATTTCGGCAATTGTAATTTGTTCCGCGGGCATTCCGCTTTTTCCATGGTGTGAAGATACATTTCCCGGCACCCCGGCGCGCCGAGGAATCCTGCCTGTTAACAGTCCGGCACGTGAGGGAGAACAAACAGGTGCTGCAGCATAAAATTGTGTAAAACGAATTCCTCTTCTGGCAATCGAATCCATATGGGGCGTTATTAAATCTTTTGCCCCATAGCAATTAAGGTCTATCGAGCCTTGATCGTCTGTAAAAATGATGATGACGTTTGGTTTTTCCGAACGTGTTGAAGCCTTTCCTTCACGAGGACAAAGTACCATCATGCAGAGCAAGCAGCACAACGAACACCAAAATAGTCGGTTCAGCAGAAGGCTGGTACACTTCTCATTTACAGTAACCATACGAATTCCTGGTACTCTAGAAATAGGTAAAAAATGCAAAATTTAAATCGTTCGAGACAGTAATCGTTAGCTTTTTGGCGTAGCATCCCAGGCAGCCTGAAAGACTTTTTCTCCATGTACCGTATAAGGACTTTGCATGCTATCCTGATATACTGAAAGCCCTGCGGTAACACAATGTGCTCCAGCAAGAGCGACATCTGCAATCTGCCGACCATTACGGATCGCGGCAGCTATGATTTCTGAATCGTATTGATGATGTTCTAACATTTCAGCAACTTCCATAATAAAGGTTGTTGTTGAATCACCATAGGTCTCTTTCCAACCAATAAAGGGACTAATAAAAGTCGCGCCGGCACGCGCTGCGTGCCAAGCTTGTGTGACAGAAAAAATGAGAGTTGCATTTGTTCGAATTCCCTGCTTAGCTAATTCACGAATTGCCTTGAATCCACTCTCACTAGCGCCCACTTTGATTACGAAATTGGGAGACATTTTGGAAAGTTTGACCCCCTGCTCTACGATTTGCTCTGTATCTGTGATATTTGGATCAACCTCAACACTTACAGGCTTCTCTGTACCGGCAAACAATTCTGCAATCTCTTCAATTACTTTCAGAAAAGGCTTTCCGGAATTTTTGATATGTTTTGGGTTTGTCGTCAGTCCATCCATGTCCCAATAATCTAGTCCGTGTTTAATCTCATCTGTGATTGCGCTATCCAGAAACAATTTCATTGTGAATTCCTTTAGTCAGGATAAAATGGTTTAAAAACCGTAATATCAACATTGAAGCTAATAGGTCAGTTCGACTTTATGTCGTCTAAGAGCTTTATTATTAGTACATCTGTTTTGAATATTCCACGCTGGCATATTGTAGTATGTTATATGCTATATTAAGGATCTTTCATGCCGATACAAATGCATTAAAGTGTAATCACGCCTCAAAGTAAAAGTACACCTTATACAATGACAACACAATTCCCCGATTATCTTAAAATCAGTCGCAATATGTTAGCTACTGGAACAACAGTAAATCTTTCTATCCTGAAAGATATGCCGGCGATCGCCGAACATATGGCGAGGGCAATACTGCAGGTGATAGAAACAGCAAAATCAAAAGGGAATCCAGCAACATTAATCGTACCCGTCGGTCCGGTAGATCAATATCCCATCCTGGCTGAAATATTGAACAAGCGGCAATACTCCATCAAAGATGTCATGTTGATTAACATGGATGAATATCTGACTGACGATGATCAATGGGTTGATATTTCGCATCCACTCAGTTTTCGCGGCTACATGAATCGCAAATTTTATGATTTATTGAATCCCGAATTAGCACCTTTGCCTGAAAATCGGATCTGTCCAGATCCTAATGACGTAGAAGCAATCCAAAAATTGATTGACCAACGCGGAGGAGTCGATGCCTGTTTTGGAGGGATAGGGATCAATGGGCATGTCGCCTTCAATGAACCTCCTGAAGCAGATCAAAACATTTCTGCTGAAGCGTTCTCCCAGTTGCCAGCTCGAATTTTAAATTTGACCCGCGAAACAAGAACTATCAACTCAGTGACAGTCGGTGGTGAAATTTCCATTATACCCTGGCGAGCTGTCACTATCGGTATGAAAGAAATCCTGGAAGCAAGAGAGCAACATTTCTACTGTAACCGTCTCTGGCAAAGCTCTGTCGTTCGTAGAGTTCTGCATGGTCCCGTTTCTAGTACATGCCCGGCTTCACTTTTACGTACAAGCTCGAATGCCAATTTAACTGTCGCTGAATATGTTGCAGAACTTCCCGATATTCGTCTGCGATAGATGATCCTAAGCGGCTCATAATAGAACGTTGATTCAGAACTATGAAATTAAATTTCCAACAAGAACGTGTTCTTGCAGTTGTTGCCCATCCTGATGATGCTGAGCTTTTGTGCGCGGGTACATTAGCACGCGCTCACCAAGATGGCGCTGCCATTGGAATTTGCGTACTCTGCCAGGGAGATAAAGGACAAACCGACCCTCCCATCCATAATCTGGCAGAGGTCCGACAACAGGAAATGCGATCAGCTGTAAAAATACTCGGTGCCGATCTCTTCTTTGGTAATAATTTGGACGGCGTCCTCTTTGACAGCCCGGAGCAGCGCCGCCACTTGACGGAAGTCATTCGTCAGTTTGCACCAACACTTGTATTGGCACACTCACAATCAGACTACCACGCAGACCACCGTGCTGCTTCTGTCATCACTGAAGCGGCGACTTGGTTCAGTGCCTCGATTGGAAACCAAACGCAGACACCTGCGGTGAAACAGCCGCCGGCACTCTGGTGGATGGATACGGTTAACATGACACAATTCGAACCTCATTTTTATATTGACATTAGCAATCATGTCGACACAAAATTAGAGATGCTGAATTGTCATCAAAGCCAACTACAACGTGGTAAAGACGCCAGCTTCTCTCCGCTCCAGGATCTCATGCTGCAACAATGCGCTGCCCGTGGTTCACAATCGGGAGTCTCGTCAGCAGAAGCCTTTCAAAGCCATACAGCCTGGAAGCGTTGTGCAGCCTGGTAATGATTGTCAATGTTCGTTTTTCGCTATTCAAATCAAACCAAATCGCATTGCGGCTTTCTTTCGTTTCAAACCAACATAGCGAAAACTGGCTGTTATTCTTCCATGACTATATGTAATTCGATGCTTACGTTCCCGTTCAAACCCAGATTGGCGATGCACAGAAGACGGTTTGCGGTGCATTTTCCAGAGCTTTGATTTCGCCCGATGGCATATCATCGCGGGATGCCCGGAAACACTGAAATAGGATTTTTTACAACAATAAAGTGAGGCCACGTATTCGCTCAGAGCATGTCCAATACCCACTCCTTGAAAATCCGGGAGGCAGACTGTTCTGTGTTCTCTAAAGGAAGCGGCCGTTTTGTGTGGAAAATGTATCACCGCAGTAAAAGCCGCTGGTTTCCCCTCAACTAAAGCAACAAAGCAGTTCGCGGATTTATGAATCGATGTATCTAAATAATGATGCTGCCGGAATAATTCCCAAGCTTTTCGATGCACGTTAATAATTTCGAGTGAGATCGGGGGTCGTGATTGCCTTTCACACCTCCACTGAAAATCATCTGTTGCTGGCTGATAGATCCAATCTGGATCGAGCCAACTAATGATGTCATAATGACACGAAATCGCGATAAATTTCTGTTTCCTTTTCCGCACTGTCTTTGCAATAGCACAACTACTAATTTGGGCAACTGTCCGATCAACCACCGATGAATACTCATCAATGGCTACTAATTTGGATGGTTCGGCCAAAGCCCTTGCAATCGTCACTCGAAACTTTTCACCATTAGAGAGAACATGATAAGGTTTCAACCAGCTTGGAGGTGAAGAGAAACCTACTGAAGAGAGCAGGGAGGTAATCTCTTTGATTCCCATTTCCCTGGGGAAAGAATCGACGATGCTTTTCTTTTGGAACCATTTAAAGTTTTTGACTAAACCATTTTTAAACAGTTCCCTGGCTAGAGTCGTCTTTCCACAGCCGGAAGGTCCGACTATCAAGCCGATATTCCACTCCCGCTTTTCTATAGGCAGATTGGCAGTCCACTCAACACGATTTTTCTTTACGGCGGGGATACCAAATATCCCCTCCAATTGAATCACACGGGGGCTGCGGATTATTTGAGATTCTTTTAGGATATCCACGTTCGGCATACAAACCCCTCTTTTCTTAACCGCTTCAAGAGTGCAATTTGCTCAGCCTCATTTTTGCAATCAATCAGCACGGTGAAAGAATCCTCCAATAGATAGGATTCATCTTCAACTTCGATATTTCCCAGCATCTCAGGGCAAACACTCGATAAAGAATTAAATAGTTCTTGCAGATCTTTTGAATCAGCGGAAACCGAAGTGATCAGTTTATCAAATGCAAGCTGATCTGTGCCTGCCAGAGAGGTGACACTATCAAACGTTGCCAGAATTTTATCTGCTTCAGATTTCGTCACATCCAGAACTAGACAGGGAATTTTTCCTCTTCAGCGATATCGGCCCTTAAATGACCGTCAATTAATTCGAATGTTCCATTCTTACAATCTCGAACCAGACATGCAGCAGCGAATCCGACTTCATTCAGAATCGCGCGCAAAGCTGTTTCCTGCGGTTCAGTATGAATTCGCCAGTTCTTTGGATTACGTTTTAGCTGCGAAGCCTTAATGCGCCGGAAACTTTTTATACGGTCTTTTAATGCCATATTCATTCACTCCAATATTTTTACAGACAATCCAGACACCGATTTGATCCATAGCGTTGGCGGATCTGATCTTTGTGAAAATCGCCTTTGAAGATGGGCGCACCACAGCGAGCACAGGCAGAAATGGGTTCGTGTTTCACGAGTACAGAACTCACAACAAGCTCTGGATACTCGGCTTCTGCGATTTTAGCTGCCAAGATATGAGTTTGCGCTTCACGATCAAGACGTTTTACAGGGCGTTGCTTTTTTTCTTGAGCAAGGTAAACGATAAAGTGAGGCATGACACATTCCTTTTCAAAACTGGGAATTCGGTTTTAAACAACATTCAATCCTGATTCTAAACGGAATTCCGTAATTGTCATGAGGTGCATGCTGGCATGTGTGCACAAGCTGAACCAATATTCTCACCCCCTACTCAACCAGCTCTAAATCAAAGAGCGTGTCAGCATCGGTGGCAGGTGGTGTGACCACTGTTGCAGGTTGTTTCATGTTCTTGATCGTATCCACCACATACCAGGCAGTTGCAGGTACACCCACTCCCGTTGCTACCAGACCAGCTGCCAACGCCAGCTTGAATAAGGTGCCCCCGGACTTCTTCTCAGGCATGTATTGATGCGTCACCCGGTTATCATCTCCAATGTGCATGTCTTCGCCTTCGGGACGATTGTTGTCTATGATCTCTTTACCAAGAAGTTTTTCGCGCGTGGACATCACCAAAGAATCCACGTTGTCAAACCGTCTTGCCGCCTGTCTCAGGTTCTCCGCTCGTTCTCCGATCTTCACTCCCCAAAACATCTGGGCCAGTTTCTCTTGCCACGTTTTCGGTTGAATCGTTTCCTCTGCCATGCTCCTCGCTCCATGATTGCACAAATTGACCGAACGTCCCATTTTGGAACGCTCGGTCTAACTCGTTGTTTTCCTCGATCAGGCTGTCATGAAACTCATTGTTCTGCCTGATCAGTTTTTCCAGAGGATCAGTCATTATGCAGCAGCCGGTCCGCCTGGATTCACCTTGGACTGCACTTCACGAATGCCGACCGCTTCATCGAGGGTCACCATGCGCTTATTTTCCAGGTAATCGTAATCGACTACTTTCTGAACCGTCACAAAGTTGTTTTGTGCAACGGTTCCAGTCTGCATGAGTTGCGTCAACATGTGGTTGGCAACATTATCCGATAAGTCCACAGTCATCTCCTTTTCTCCTTCACCCTCGATGGGTATTTCAATGTCTAAAATATCACCGTCTGGCATAACAACAGCCTCACTTTTTAACGGCTTTAAACCTGAGTTTGATCGGGGCACCAAGCGCGTATTTTTGCTCGCTCAAAACCTGATCATTAGAACCTATGATCTGAACCGGGATCTCCGTTTTGGAGAGCCGGTCCAACTGTATCTGTAGTTTTGAAATTTCACCTTGCAAGGAAAGGATTTCTTCTTTGTAATCAGGAACAGATCGTTCTGGAATTCGTGGATCATCCACAATAATCATCGATCCTTTACAAACGGGCATCCTTCCATAAATTTTTAGCAATTCTCCACGAATCAAAACCGAGTCGGTATAGATCGTTGTGCCTCGTGTAGGAACGATCGCACTAATGATCTCCACTACCTGACCATTCGCCAGAATTGGCCCTCCTGAATCTCCACGTGCTACCATTTTAGAGAAATAGCGACCGTTCCGATTCACTCTAATCTTTGCTTTCAGAGATCGTACATTATAAATTCCATTCGAATAACCATAGGCGATCGCATCTGTTCCATCGGGAGGATGATAGCCGGTCACGTTAAAACATCGTGTCGCTGAGATTACCTGAGTCTCCACGATGGCATAATCCAAGCGGTCAGTGTACTGCTTATGAACAACCTGTCCAGGTAACCATTGCCCGCCATACCCGATGTAAAATACCGAAGCAT
>Ga0075117_1001280_pt1 | contig 15580 bp, 14 predicted proteins | sample AntAceMetag02UKJ_FD_69789 | JGI IMG/M metagenome (GOLD analysis project Ga0075117, IMG submission 69789) | Saline lake microbial communities from Ace Lake, Antarctica - Antarctic Ace Lake Metagenome 02UKJ | ecosystem: Environmental > Aquatic > Non-marine Saline and Alkaline > Saline | place... | reverse complement strand
GGCAGTTGGTGGTAGAAGAAAAAGGGATTTATTCAGTAGAAAAATTCCTTATGGCAAGGCGGTTTATGTACTGGCAAGCCTATTTGCATAAGACAGGGGTTGTTGCAGAGCAATTACTGATTAGTATACTAAAACGTGCTCGTTTTCTAATTTCCGATGGGGTGAAGCTTAATGGAAGTACATCCTTATTATATTTCTTAAACAAGCCAATAGATAAGGATAATTTTGACTCTAATACCCTTGATATTTTTGCACAATTAGACGATGTCGATATCCTTTCCGCTATAAAGGAATGGCAGTATACAGAAGATTTTGTAATGTCCGAACTTTGTAAAATGATTGTACATCGTCGTTTGCTACATATAAAAATAAAGAAAGGAGCTATATCGGAAAGTCGATTTAAGGAAAAATTTGAAGAAACTAAGAAGAGGTACAAGCTTAACGATGAGGAGACAAGTTATTTTGTATTTAAAGGAAAGTTGGAGAATAAGGCCTACGACCGCTACGAGCAAAATATCAATATTTTGAAAAAAAATGGTAAAATTGTTGATGTTGCTATGTTATCGGACCATTTAAATTTGAATGCTTTATCCAAAACCGTAACCAAATATTATATCTGCTACCCTAAAGTAGCCGTTTAACTATTTTTCTTACTTTTACACTCATGGTATTTACAGCTGGTCAAATTGCAGGTATTTTAGAAGGTGAAGTACAGGGAAATACAGAGGTAGCGGTCCATAAACTTTCAAAAATAGAAGAGGGTGAAAAAGGTTCCCTAACATTTTTAGCCAACCCTAAGTACACCTCTTTTCTTTATAATACAAAGGCTTCCGTTACTATTGTTAATAGGGATTTTGTTCCAGAGCAAGCCTTTACAACCACATTAATAAAGGTGGAAGATGCCTATGAGTCCTTTTCTAAATTACTCGAATATTACAATCAGGCAAAGGTTAATAAGATAGGTATAGAAGCCCCCGTTTTTAAATCTGATAGTGCCATGTATGGAGAAAACCTGTATTTGGGAGCATTTTCGTATTTGGGAGATAATGTAAGCTTAGGGAATAACGTTAAAATTTACCCTAATGTATATATTGGTGACAATGTTACTATTGGAGATGGTGTTACCGTATTTGCGGGTGCAAAAATTTATTCGGAAACCGTAATAGGAAAGAATTGTATAATCCATAGTGGCGCCGTTCTAGGGGCCGATGGTTTTGGCTTTGCGCCAAATAACAAAGGAGAATTTACAAAAATCCCTCAAACGGGGAATGTTATTATAGAGGACAACGTAGATGTAGGTGCGGGTACTACCATAGATAGGGCTACCTTAGGGTCTACTATTTTACGCACAGGGGTTAAATTGGACAATCAGATTCAGATTGCGCATAATGTTGAAATTGGCGAGCATACCGTTATTGCAGCGCAAACCGGGGTTGCCGGCTCTACAAAAATCGGAAAACACTGTATGATAGGAGGGCAAGTAGGAATAGTTGGGCATATTGTTATCGGAGATTATGTGAAGATTCAAGCCCAATCCGGAATAGGAAGAAATGTAAAGGATAACGAGGTGCTGCAAGGTTCGCCTGCATTAAATTATGGCGAATACAATAAGTCATATGTACACTTTAAGAATTTACCGAAAATAGTTAACAGAATAGACAACCTTGAAAAAAAGGACAGATGATTAAGACAACAACAGATAAGCAACGTACTATTGGGAAAACAGTTTCCCTTACAGGTGTTGGTTTGCATACAGGTGCCAACGTTACTCTTAGATTTTTACCGGCAGGGGAAAACCATGGTTATGCATTTAAGCGTGTAGACCTTGAGGGACAACCCATTATAGAGGCCGATTCAAATTACGTCATCAATACACAAAGAGGTACAAACTTGGAGAAAAGGGGTGTGAAAATACAGACTTCCGAACATGTTTTGGCAGCTTTGGTAGGATTAGAAATAGACAATGTACTTATTGAGTTAGATGCCCCTGAGCCACCAATTATGGATGGTTCCTCTAAATTCTTTGTAGCCGCGCTAGAAGAAGCAGGTATTGTGGAGCAAAAAGCTTTGCGTGATGTTTATGTAATTAAGGACGTAATCTCCTATAAGGATGAGGCTACAGGAAGCGAGATAACCATTATCCCTTCAGATGAATACCAAGTGACCACTATGGTCGATTTTGGAACAAAAGTGCTCGGCACCCAAAATGCCACATTGGACCATCTGCATGATTTTAAGACCGAAATTGCTGATGCACGTACCTTTAGTTTTCTTCATGAATTAGAAATGTTATTGGAAAATGGTCTCATAAAAGGTGGTGATCTAAATAACGCTATTGTTTATGTGGATAAAGAGATTTCTGAAGAAACGATGAAGAAGCTGGAGAAAGCTTTTAATAAAAAGAAGCTCTCTGTAAAGCCAAATGGTATTCTAGATAATCTTACGCTGCACCAACCAAACGAGGCCGCTCGTCATAAGCTCTTAGATGTAATAGGAGATTTGGCTTTGGCAGGAACCAGAATACAAGGTAAGGTCATTGCTAACAAACCAGGGCATTTTGTAAATACGCAATTTGCAAAAAAGCTTTCCAATATTATAAAATTGGAAAAGCGGAATAAGGTGCCCAAATACGATTTAAGCTTACCGCCGTTTATGGACATCCATCAAATTATGGCAATGCTACCGCACAGACCGCCTTTTCTTTTGATAGACCGTATTATAGAACTCTCCGAGCAACATGTTGTTGGAATGAAGAACGTTACTATGAACGAGCCTTTCTTCACAGGGCATTTTCCGGGTGCACCGGTGATGCCAGGAGTACTCCAAGTAGAAGCAATGGCTCAAACAGGTGGTATTTTGGTACTTAGCACCGTACCTGATCCTGAAAATTACTTGACGCTATTTATGAAAATAGATAAAGTGAAATTTAAACGACCAGTACTACCCGGAGATACCTTAATTTTTCACTGTAGCCTTATTACCCCAATTAGAAGGGGAATATGTCATATGCAAGCGTATGCATATGCCAACGATAAATTAGTAAGCGAAGCAGAAATGATGGCGCAAATAGTTAAAAGAACATAGCATGAATCAGCCATTGGCCTATATACATCCCGGAGCAAAAATTTCAAAAAATGTTGTTGTGGAGCCGTTTACTACAATTCACAATAACGTAATCATCGGCGATGGCACTTGGATTGGTTCTAACGTGACCATTATGGAAGGTGCCCGTATCGGAAAGAATTGTAATATTTTTCCCGGAGCGGTCATTTCTGCACCCCCGCAGGATCTTAAATACGATGGAGAGGAAACAACAGTCGTCATCGGAAATAATACCACAATCCGAGAATGTGCGACCATTCATAAAGGCACATCGGATAGAATGAAGACCGTAATAGGAAAGAATTGCCTTATTATGGCGTATTGTCATATTGCGCATGATTGTTTTGTAGGTGATAATTGTATTTTTTCTAACAATTCTACCTTGGCAGGTCATGTAACTATTGGTGATAATGTTATCCTAGCAGGATTGGTAGCTGTGCATCAATTCGTATCTATTGGTCAGCACGCTTTTGTTACCGGTGGTTCTTTAGTTCGTAAAGATGTACCGCCATATGTGAAAGCTGCTAGAGAACCATTATCCTATGTGGGTATTAACTCCGTAGGGCTAAGAAGAAGAGGTTTTACTTCGGATAAAATTAGGGAAGTTCAAAATATTTATAGAATACTATATCAGAAAAATTACAATAATACTCAAGCGGTTCAGATTATTGAGGCCGAAATGGAAGCTACTCCAGAGCGGGACGAAATTCTTCAATTTATTAGGGATTCACAACGAGGAATTATGAAGGGCTATTTCAGTAACAATTAAATATCAAAAATAGTTACCTTACCATCAAATTAGAAAATCAATAGTTTAAATAAAATTAAATGGCATCTACATCCGATATTAGAAAAGGACTCTGTATAAGATATAACAATGATATCTATAAAATAATTGATTTTCAACATGTGAAACCAGGTAAAGGTCCGGCATTTGTGAGGACAAAATTAAAAAGTGTTTCCTCTGGAAAAGTATTGGATAATACATTTTCAGCAGGTCATAAAATTGAAGATGTACGGGTAGAGACTCGCTCTTATCAATATTTATATCCTGAAGGGGAAACCTATCATTTTATGAATACGGATGATTATAACCAAATTACGCTAGAAGAAAGTGCCTTGGATGCTCCTGGTTTATTGAAGGAAGGTGAAGTGGTGAAAATTATGTTCAACACAGAGGATAGTTTGCCTTTATCCGTAGATATGCCAGCAAGTGTAGTCTTAGAAATTACATATACGGAACCTGGGGTAAAAGGAAATACCGCAACCAATGCAACGAAACCGGCAAAGGTTGAAACTGGTGCAGAGGTAAACGTGCCTTTATTTATAAATGAAGGTGATAAAATTAAAATAGACACTTCTAACGGGTCTTACATGGAGCGTGTAAAAGAATAGTATTGAAGTTTCCAACCACTTTTACGTTAAAACAGATATCGGAAATCATTGGCAGTACGTATGTAGGCCTGGATGAATTCCCTGTTTTGGGCATGAACGAAATTCATGTGGTAGTGCCTGGCGATATTGTCTTTGTAGACCATCCAAAATATTATGAAAAGGCATTACAATCAAAGGCTACGATTATCCTTATTGATAAGGAAGTAGATTGCCCAAAAGGTAAAGCTTTACTGATTTCTGATGACCCCTTTCGTGATTTTAATACCCTAACCAACTACTTTAGACCTTTTGCGGCGGCAACTAATGTCATTGCAACATCAGCGGTTATAGGAAGGAATACAATTATTCAGCCTAACGTTTTTGTTGGTAACAACGTAAGCATAGGAGATAATTGTATTATACATGCCAATGTTAGTATTTATGATAATTGCGTTATTGGCAACGATGTAACTATACATGCCGGTAGTGTATTGGGCGGAGATGCTTTTTACTATAAGAATAGGCCAGAAGGTTACGATAAATTGCTTTCAGGTGGTCGCGTTGTAATTGAAAATAATGTAGATATTGGAGCCTTATGTACTATTGACAAGGGGGTTACAGGAGATACCACAATAGGAGCAGGTACAAAACTGGACAATCAGGTTCAGGTGGGTCACGACACGGTAATCGGAAAAAAATGTCTAATTGCTTCCCAAACCGGTATAGCGGGATGTGTAGTTATCGAGGACGAGGTGACCATTTGGGGTCAGGTTGGTACCAATAGTGGTATTACAATAGGAAAAAAAGCGGTGATTATGGGGCAGACCGGAGTTACCAAATCTGTTCCTGGCGGGAAAAGCTATTTCGGCACCCCTATTGAAGAGTCTAGGGAAAAACTGAAACAATTGGCCTACATAAAGCAAATTCCAGAACTAATTAAAAAGATTGATGCTAAACGATCTTAGTGCCAAGTACAACAGGCCTTCGTAAAAGAACATGCTAAATACGCATAGGCAAGCCGTGGAGTACTTAAATAGAGATTATCGAGTAAATAAGAAGCAGAATGCTTTAGTATTCATTGCCAAACCTATATTTTTGTAATATAAAATTAAAAATCAACTAGCAGTATGAGCGTTTTAGTTAATAAAGATTCCAAAATAATTGTACAAGGATTTACTGGAAGTGAAGGTACTTTCCATGCAGAACAAATGATAGAATACGGAACCAATATCGTTGGTGGCGTAACGCCCGGTAAAGGTGGTCAAGAACATTTGGGAAAACCCGTTTTTAACACTGTATCAGATGCCGTAGATAAGGTTGGAGCGGATACAACTATTATTTTTGTGCCACCAGCATTTGCTGCAGATGCGATTATGGAAGCTGCTAATGCAGGTATTAAGGTAATTATTACCATTACAGAAGGTATTCCTATTGCAGATATGGTAACGGCTGCCAACTATATAAAAAATATGGATTGCAGGCTTATCGGTCCTAATTGCCCAGGGGTGATTACTCCGGGAGAGGCTAAAGTTGGCATTATGCCAGGATTTGTTTTTAAGAAAGGAACTGTTGGAATTGTTTCCAAATCTGGAACACTAACGTATGAGGCAGCGGATCAAGTAGTGCGCCAAGGCTTAGGAATAACAACTGCTATCGGTATCGGTGGAGATCCAATTATTGGCACAACGACAAAAGAAGCTGTAGAGTTATTGATCAACGACCCAGAAACAGAATGTGTTGTAATGATTGGTGAAATTGGTGGGCAATTAGAAGCAGATGCAGCTCAATGGTATAAGGCAAGTGGCAGCAAAAAACCAATTGTAGGTTTTATAGCTGGTGAAACTGCTCCCGCAGGAAGAACTATGGGACATGCAGGTGCTATTGTTGGAGGAAGTGATGATACTGCGCAGGCAAAAAAACAAATCATGAAAGACTGTGGTATTCACGTAGTCGATTCTCCCGCGGAAATAGGTATCAAAGTAAAAGAAGTAATGGCTTAATTCACATTTTGTGTTAAAGTTTTTACAGTAAATTAGATAACTAAATCCATCGGTCTTATTTTTAGGTCGATGGATTTTTTGTTACAAAAGGGGGTTTCTTTTATTCTGACACAAATTATAGATACCAATAAAATCATAACCATTACACCAACTAAAAAAAGAGCATATAATGAAACTACTAGAAGGAAAAAATGTAATAATTACAGGAGCAAGTCGAGGTATAGGAATGGGTATCGCTAAAGTATTTGCAGACCATGGAGCTAATGTTGCTTTTACCTATAGCTCTAGCGAGGCACCTGCATTGGCATTGGAAAAAGAACTTAGCGCTAAAGGGGTCAAGGCAAAAGCCTATAAAAGTAATGCGGCAAATTTTAACGAAGCAGATGCTCTGGTCAACGAAGTCTTGAAGGACTTTGACGGTGTAATTGATGTGCTTATTAATAATGCAGGAATTACAAAAGATAATCTTTTGATGCGTATGTCAGAGGCTGATTTTGATACCGTAATCGACATTAACCTTAAATCCGTATTTAACATGACCAAAGCGGTTCAACGTACATTATTAAAACAAAGACGCGGGTCTATTATTAATATGAGTAGTGTTGTTGGCGTTAAAGGGAATGCCGGACAAACCAATTATGCTGCTTCTAAGGCAGGGATGATTGGATTTACTAAATCGGTTGCTTTAGAATTAGGGTCTAGAAATATTCGCTGCAATGCTATTGCACCTGGTTTTATTGAAACAGAAATGACAGATAAGTTAGATGAGAAAACAGTTCAAGGTTGGAGAGATGGTATTCCCTTGAAAAGGGGTGGTTCTGTTGACGACATAGCAAATGCCTGTTTATTCTTTGCCTCAGACCTATCTGCTTATGTTACCGGACAAGTTCTTAATGTGGACGGTGGTATGTTGACATAAAAAGGAAACGAACTAAACTATAAGAAATATGATATATGTTACAACGGCGCAAATTGCCGGTAAGGAAATAATAGAGACATTAGGTATCGTTAGGGGAAGTACGGTTAGAGCACGAAATATTGGTCGTGACTTGTTTGCAGGTCTAAAGAATATTATAGGTGGTGAGATTTCTGAATACACCAAACTACTGGCACAATCTAGAGAGCAAGCTATAAAACGGATGTTGGACGATGCTGAACGTCTTGGAGCCCATGCCGTTGTAAATGTAAGGTTTACTACGTCTGAGGTCATGCAGGGCGCTGCCGAAATGTTGGCCTATGGGACAGCGGTCAAATTAAAATAGATACCCTATGGAATATGTTCCCATACCATTTGTGGTATTCATGTATGGGAGTATTTTATGTATACCAATCTATCCTACTATAAAACGACTTAAGGGTAGGGTAACTTTTAGAAGTGAGAACACTAGCGTATGCAAGTAAACACTATATTTTTGATTCTTTTAGCTGCAATTTTGTCTGTTGTCGTAGTATATTTTCAATACTATTTTAAAGGCAAGCAAAAAGGGAAGCTCAGAATCGTGCTTTCCTTTCTGAGATTTATTGGTATTTTCGGACTTTTGCTCTTGCTTATAAATCCAAAATTTTCTAAGCGCAGTTATACCTTAGAAAAGCCAAATCTAGCGCTGCTTATAGACAATTCAACTTCTATTCAGGAAAGTGGTGAAAACGTAAAAGGCATTCTTTCGGCGCTTGTAAATCATTCTGAGCTGTCTGAACGATTTGATATTACATCGTATCAATTTGGTCAAAACTTACAGCCGCTAGACAGTCTTTCTTTTACAGATGTACAAACGAATATTCAAAAACCGCTAGCTACATTGGCAGATGTTTACGCCAGAAGAAATATGGCAGCGGTGCTTATTTCTGACGGAAATCAAAATATTGGTCGTGATTATATCTTTTCTAATAAGGTAAATTCGCCACCTATTTATACGATAACAGTTGGCGATACTACAGCGTACGAAGACCTAAGTATGGGTCCCATAAACACAAATAAATACGCGTTCTTAAACAACAAATACCCTTTGGAGACCTTTGTGTCATATCAAGGACAGGGAACGGTCAAAGCAAAAGTATCGGTTAAGGTAAACGGAACCTCTGTGTACTCGGAAACTATAAGTTTATCGAAGGACAATAATTTAAAAAATATCAACACGCTTATTACCGCAAACAAGGTTGGGGTTAAAAGTATAACTGTAGCTGTAAACACATTGCCAACAGAGCGGAATATTAGTAATAACACACGTACAGCAACTGTAGAGGTAATAGATGAGAAAACTAAGGTTGCTATAGTCTCGGACATTACGCATCCAGATATAGGTGCGTTAAAGAAGAGTATTGAAAGTAATGAGCAAAGGCAGGTTACGATAGTCAAACCTTCGGTCGGTATAGCTGATTTTGAGCAAGCAGACCTCTTTATTTTGTATCAACCCAATGCCGCGTTCAGAAAAGTTTTTGAATTCTTGGAGCAGAAGCGGTCCAATGTCCTTATCATTAGCGGAGTATCCACAGATTTTAATTTTTTGAATGGGATACAAAAAGATTTTAAAATTGAAAACGGTTATCCGCAGCAAGAAGTTTTCGGGAATTTAAATAGTGGTTTTTCTAAATATGATATTACTGATTTTGATGTTACTGATTTTCCGCCTTTGGAAAGCGATGCGGGTCCAGTAACATTCAATCAAACCAACGAAACATTATTAGGCATAAGTATAAAAGGGCTTGATATGAAATCCCCTTTATTAACGGTTTTTGGGCAAAATACCACAAAAAAAGCGCTTTTTACAGGAGAAGGGCTTTGGAAATGGAGGATTCAATCCTTTAGGAATATTGGTGATTTTTCAAATATGGATACGTTTATAGGAAAATTAATTAGGTACTTATCAGCCAACTCCACAAAAAACAGATTAAACGTTTCGTATAGCTATAATTACGAAGGGAGTAATACCGCATTCATTTCAGCTACTTATTTTGATGAAACCTATGTGTTTGATTCAAATGCTCGCATAGATATTTTGGTAACAAACAAGGAAACAAGGGCAGTAAAAGAGTTGCCTATGGTTTTGAAAAATGCTTACTTTGAAGCAGATTTAACAAATCTACCACCTGGGGAATACGAATTTATAGTAGCTGTAAAAGGCGAGAATTATAAAGAAACAGGATCATTTACCATCTCTGATTTTGACTTGGAAAAACAATTTGTTTCCAGTAATTATAAAAAGATGGAAGAGCTTGCTCAAAACACAGGAGCAAGGCATGCTTTTTCTTCTGATTATGAGGAAATAATTACAGCGTTAATTTCTTCCCAAGCCTTCGTTCCTACTCAGAAAAGCACGGAAAATAGTGTATCTTTGATTGATTTTAAAATACTCTTAGGGCTAATTGCATTGGCTTTTTCAATAGAGTGGTTTATCAGAAAATATAATGGATTAATTTAAAAGAAATAACATGGACAAATTACCTAAGATTGCCCTTCCGGCAATATTTATTTTTATTCTCTTAGTTATTGGGATTTCAAAATCTACAGTGACAATCGACTCAGGTCAGGCCGGAGTTTTGTATAAAACCTTTGGTGGAGGTGTAGTTACCGATGAGCCTCCTATGGGTGAAGGTTTTCATTTAGTTGCCCCATGGAACAGGGTAACCATCTATGAAGTACGACAACAAGAGGTTCTTGAAAAAATGAACGTACTTTCAAGTAATGGATTGGATATTAAATTAGAAGCTTCTGCATGGTTTGAACCTATTCGTAGTGATTTAGGGAAATTACATCAAGAGAAAGGTGAAGCTTATGTACAACGAGTGCTACTGCCAACAATAAGGTCTGCGGCGCGTTCGGTAGTAGGACGTTACACTCCAGAGCAGTTGTACTCCAGTAAAAGGGATGCAATACAACAGGAAATATTTGACGAGACTCAAAAAATAGTTGAAGGGCAGTACATCCAACTGAACGAAATTTTGGTTCGAGATGTTACGTTACCTCCAACAATCAAGGATGCGATAGAACGTAAATTAAAGCAAGAGCAGGAGTCTTTGGAATATGAGTTCCGATTGGTAACTGCAAAAAAAGAAGCAGAAAAGGTAACGATCGAAGCGCAAGGTAAAGCAGACGCAAATAGAATTTTAAGTGCATCATTAAATGACCAAATCTTAAAAGACAAGGGTATTGATGCTACCTTAAAATTAGCAGAATCTCCTAATTCCAAGGTGGTTATCGTAGGTGGTGGCGGAGAAGGTCTACCTTTGATTTTAGGTAATAATTAATAGATTATAAATATTTTGGTTTCATTTTAATTTTTTTTTTGTGAAATCAGAAATACGGTTTACTTTTGCATAAACAATGAAAAATAAGTCTACACATCATCATTTCCATATACACGCGCAAGCGAGGTAGGAATGTATTGTCGTAGTTACAACATATTTATAAACCCGTTTGAGCAATCAAGCGGGTTTTGTTTTTCAGCCTGTTTGGTTGTTCTGAAATAATTAAAGACACATGACAAAAATTAGAATTGCTATTCAAAAATCAGGAAGGTTGAATGAAGATTCGCTTCAAATTCTTAAAGACTGCGGAATATCTATCGATAATGGTAAAGACCAATTAAAAGCATCGAGCCGAAACTTTCCTATGGAGGTGTTTTACCTCCGTAACGGTGACATACCACAATACCTTAGAGACGGTGTGGTAGATATTGCCATCATTGGGGAAAATGTGCTTATTGAAAAAGGGTCTGATATCATAGTGGCCGAACGACTAGGGTTTTCTAAGTGCAAGGTGTCTTTGGCCGTACCTAAATCGTTTAAGTATAACTCTGTTACCGATTTGGAAGGAAAACGAATCGCCACATCTTATCCGAATACGGTCAATAACTATTTGAAAAAAAAAGGCGTTAAGGCCGACTTGCATATTATTAGTGGTTCTGTAGAAATTGCGCCTAATATAGGCTTGGCAGATGGGATTTGCGATATTGTTTCCAGTGGAAGTACCTTGTTCAAAAATAATTTGAAGGAGGTTGAAGTGATGTTAAAAAGTGAAGCGGTGTTAGCAGTTTCTCCATCTATATCAAAAGAACGAAAAACGATACTAAGTAAATTACAGTTTCGTATTCAATCGGTTTTAAGGGCACGACAATCAAAATATGTATTATTGAACGCACCAAACGATAAGCTTGTTGAAATTTTGGCCCTTCTACCAGGAATGCGGAGTCCTACCGTATTGCCGTTGGCAGATAAGGGATGGAGCTCGGTGCATACAGTAATTAACAAAGACACCTTTTGGGAAGTGATAGATGAATTAAAACAAGCCGGTGCAGAAGGTATTTTGGTTTGTCCAATTGAGAAGATGGTGTTGTAAAGTTAGAAATACGAAATACGAATTTTGAAGAAGGAAATTAGAAAATGAACAAAGTATATAATCCAACTAGAGCAGAGTGGTCGGAGGTCCTTAGAAGGCCTACCCAAACGGTTTCCGATATAGAGGGTACCGTAAATGAGATTTTTGCCAAGGTAAAAGAACAGGGTGATAGTGCTATTTTTAACTATACTGAGCAGTTTGACAATGTGCGGTTAGAATCTATTTTAGTAACGGATCATGAAGTAACGGAGGCGTCCGCATTGGTTTCTGAAGAACTAAAACAGGCGATTCAGCTAGCAAAAGCTAATATAGAAACATTTCATAGCGCACAAATCACTGGTAGGGTAGAAATAGAAACTACAAATGGAGTTAAATGCTGGCAAGAGAAACGTCCCATACAAAAAGTAGGTTTATATATTCCGGGAGGAACTGCACCGTTGTTTTCAACAATTCTTATGTTGGCCGTACCCGCAATGATTGCGGGTTGTAAAGAAATTGTACTTTGTTCGCCACCAAATAAGGAAGGGAAATTACACCCTGCGATTTTGTATACGGCGAATTTATGTGGCGTCACAAAAATCCTAAAAGTGGGAGGCATTCAAGCTATCGCTGGGATGACGTTTGGTACGGAAACGATTCCGAAAGGATATAAAATTTTTGGACCGGGAAATCAGTATGTAACGGTAGCGAAACAGATCGCTACAAAACATGACGTCGCGATTGATATGCCAGCTGGCCCTAGTGAATTATTAGTTGTTGCGGACGATACGGCCAATGCTGCCTTTGTAGCTTCTGATTTATTGAGTCAGGCGGAACATGGAGTGGACAGTCAAGTAATTCTCGTCTCAACATCAAAGCAGATGATAAACGCTGTTGAAGACCAAGTAGTCCTGCAATTAGAAGTCTTGCCTAGAAAAGAAATTGCTAGACAAGCCATAGCAAATAGTAAGCTCATTTATGTTGAAGACGACCAAACCGCGATCGACTTAATAAATGAATACGGTCCAGAACATTATATTGTTTGTGTAGAGAATGAGGATTTTTACGTCGAAAATACTTTAAATGCAGGTTCCGTATTTATTGGAAATTATACCCCTGAGAGTGCAGGAGACTACGCATCAGGTACCAATCATACCCTGCCTACCAACGGGTATGCGAAGCAATATAGCGGCGTGAATCTGGATAGTTTTATGAAGAGTATGACCTTTCAAAAAATAACAGAAGAAGGGATACAAAAGATAGGCAAGGCGATTGAGTTAATGGCGGAAGCAGAAGGTTTACAGGCGCACAAAAATGCAGTTACACTACGATTAAATAGTTTGAAATAGTGTGAATTGTCAGTCTGAGCGCAGTCGAAGACCTTTGTAGTTCCTATGGTAATCCAATGACAACAAGTATTGAACAATTAAGATAGAAATGAATTTCAATCTAGATAATATAATAAGAGATAACATAAAGGGCCTAAGCCCTTATTCCTCGGCACGAGACGAATACGATTCCGATGGCTCTAAAATGGTATTTTTAGACGCCAATGAGAATCCGTTTGAGAATGGAGTAAATAGATATCCTGATCCTAAACAACGAAGTCTTAAAGCTTTGTTGGCCGATCAGAAAGGAATACAGGAAGAGCATATACTTTTAGGAAACGGAAGTGACGAAGTATTGGATTTATTATTCCGCGCATTTTGTGAGCCAGGAATCGATAACGTAATTACATTACCACCCACCTACGGAATGTATCAAGTATTGTCGGGTATAAATACCATCGAGAATCGAACGGTTTTGTTAAACATCGATTTTCAACCCGATGTAGATGCCATTCTGAACGTAGTGAACAATAATTCCAAACTATTGTTCATCTGTTCTCCCAATAATCCTTCTGGTAATAGCATATCAGCTCAAAAAATTAAAATATTACTGGAAAACTTTAAGGGTTTGGTAGTGATAGATGAGGCTTACATCGATTTTTCAACTGAAGAAAGTTGGGTTTCAAAGCTATCCGAATATCCAAATTTAGTAGTAACGCAAACCTTGTCGAAAGCTTATGGCATGGCGGGAATTCGTTTAGGTATCTGTATCGCATCTGCTGAAATTATAACGGTATTGAACAAGATAAAACCACCGTATAATGTCAACGAATTGACGCAGCAACGAGCCATGGAGCGCGTATCGGATCAAAAGTCGGTTCAAGCCGAAGTACGTCAGATTTTGCAAGAAAGGGAAGCTTTGAAAGAGGCTTTAAAAACGGTTCCGTTTGTTGAAAAAATATATCCTAGCGATGCCAATTTTATCTTGGCAAAAGTGGATGACGCAACCCAGAGGTACAATCAGTTATTAAAAAAAGGAGTGGTCGTTCGGAACAGAACAACGCAGCCATTATGTGAAAATACCCTACGGTTTACCGTTGGTACTCCTGAGGAGAATAAGATGTTAATTAAAGCATTAAACATATTAGAATGAGTACACCTGAGAAAGATATGAGTTCCCCCTTTGGGGCCGGAGGGGGCCGTAGAGTTTTATTCATAGACCGAGATGGAACAATTATCAAGGAAACCGTAGACGAACAGATAGATGCATTTGAGAAAATGATGTTCTATCCTAAAGCATTTACCTTTTTAGGGAAGATTGCCAAGGAGCTAGATTATGAATTGGTCATGATTACCAATCAAGATGGTTTGGGAACCGATGTGTTTCCTGAGGGTACCTTCTGGCCCGTGCATAATTTTATCCTGAAATCGTTTGAGCATGAAGGTGTGGTTTTCGATAAGGTATTTTTAGATAGAACATTTCCACATGAAAACGCCAATACCAGAAAACCAGGAACAGGCTTGCTCACCGATTATTTTTCTGATGAATACGACCTTGAAAATTCTTTTGTGATTGGGGACCGACTCACAGATATAGAACTAGCGAAAAACCTAGGTGCCAAGGGAATTTTCATTAATGATGATACGAATCTTGGTACTGGTGAGATTACTGTAAAAAGGGATGAATTGGATGACGTTATTAGTCTAGAAACCAATGACTGGGAAAAAATCTATGAGTTTTTAAAATTGAAGGGGCGAACCTCGGAAATCACTAGGAAGACCAACGAGACGGATATTTACATCAAACTGAATTTAGACGGTACGGGTAATAGTGATATCAAAACCGGACTCGCATTTTTTGATCATATGTTAGACCAACTTGCACGCCACGGTCAGATGGATTTGGAAATAAAAGTCAATGGTGATTTAGAAGTAGATGAGCATCACACTATTGAGGATACCGGAATTGCCTTAGGAGAAGTTTTTCATTCAGCTCTAGGAAATAAACTCGGTATAGAACGTTACGGTTTCTGTTTGCCAATGGACGATTGCTTGGCTCAAGTGGCTATAGACTTTGGTGGTAGAAATTGGCTGGTCTGGGAGGCTGATTTTAAACGGGAAAAAGTAGGGGATATGCCAACGGAAATGTTCCATCACTTTTTTAAGTCGTTTACGGACGGAGCCAAAGCAAATCTCAATATAAAGGCAGAAGGCACCAATGAGCATCACAAAATAGAAGCCATTTTTAAAGCCTTTGCTAAGGCGATAAAGATGTCGGTAAAGCGTGATGTTGAAAAAATGGTGTTGCCGAGCACAAAGGGGATGCTTTGAAAGCACAAAGTATACAGTACAAAGTAGGCAGTATCAAAGTCTACATGATTTATACGTGCTGGCAGGTTCTTATTACTCAATACTAAGTACTTAATACCATATTAATGAATATAATTATTATAAACTACGGG
>Ga0075117_1001278_pt1 | contig 15590 bp, 15 predicted proteins | sample AntAceMetag02UKJ_FD_69789 | JGI IMG/M metagenome (GOLD analysis project Ga0075117, IMG submission 69789) | Saline lake microbial communities from Ace Lake, Antarctica - Antarctic Ace Lake Metagenome 02UKJ | ecosystem: Environmental > Aquatic > Non-marine Saline and Alkaline > Saline | place... | reverse complement strand
CTTGGAACATGCACTTCGCACCACTGACTGCTCCAACTTGCCATGCGTGGCTCGAGCCATCGAATTTCTGCTGCGGACGTTGGAATCGGACGACAACCACCAAGAACAAGACCGCAGTGAAGACCGCGACCTGATGCGTCGCGTCGCTGCAACGCTGCAACAATATCAGCAGTTGACCGGGGATCTGCGTTATCTACCTCAAGTGTCGGGACTGACACGGCTGCTGTCGAAACGGACGTGAACTGATGTCAGCAAGCTTGAACACTCCGCAGCAAGATCGTTTTCTGACCGCGCTCCGTCGGTCAATCACCACCGACACGGCGTCCAACAGTTTTGTTGGCAAGGCGGAAGCCAACAAGTTTCGCGACACTGGGTTGCCGCCATCATGCTGGGGTTTCGCAGTGACACTCTATCAGCCGGGGCGAGAACGGTTGATGGTGGTGCGCGTGGGGCAGAAAACGGCCTTGGATAATGTTCGCAGTGTCTTGAAGCAGATCCCGAAGCATGATCGGTTTGGTGAGTTTGAACTAAACGACTGGCAGCGTTGTCGCATGCAGGTTGATTTTATTGTGGATGAACCGCTGGCCACTGATCTGAACACGTTTTCAGACTCTGCGTTGCCTGATGCCGCGCCAGCCATTCGTTTCGAAATGGATCGCGAGCAAATCGGAATGCTTGGACACACACAGGTGATTTCCGCAATGCCGCAGCTGACACAGTCGACTCGCTTTGAATTGGGTGTCGATGGACTTCGAATCGTCAAAGACGGGAAGCGTCGGTATTTTCTGCCCGGTGATGCATTTGTGCGATCCATCCTCGGGATGAAGCAACTGCAGCGACACATTCAACGATTGTTTCCCGGCGAAGAACTGGAGCAACTGACATTCTATCGATTTCGATCGGTGAGTCTTGTCAGCGGCCTGAATGCGGACGGGGAGCAGAACGGTGACGCGGCATGGCTGCCGTTGTACCGGGGAATGCCGCAACGGGAATGTTCGCCCATCACCCTTGCCGAAGCAGCACAAGCTGGGACGCGGTGGATTGTCAACATTCAGCAGGCTGACGGACGCTTCACTTACTACTATGATGCGGCCAAAGATTCGCTTCGGGATCATGAACATCCCGGGCGAGATCCGGCGACCAATCCCTATTACAACCTGCTTCGACACAGTGGCGGTGGCATCACGCTGCTACTAGAAGAGGAGTTCCGCAGAACTGTTCCGGCAGCGACCCCGATGCCGACGCTCAACCGACTGACTTCAGAGCGGCTGCAAGAATCGATCACCAATTCATTAGACTTTTTCACCGCTCAGTTGGTGCCGTACCAGACAGAATCCGGGGATGACGCAGCATACGCATTGTACAATCAGAAAGCAAAATTGGGCGGAAGTGGGATCGGGCTATTTTCGTTAGCACTTTTTCAGCGACTGTATCGCGATGATCGATATGCACAAGCCGCGAGCCAAGCGGCCCGGCACCTGATGCACGAAGTGAATCCATACGGCGAGTTTCGGTATTATCACGTGTACCTCGACAAGCGGGTGGAATGGCCAGACAATCAGAAGTATTTTTCATTCTACTATCCGGGTGAAGCAATCCTCGGCCTGTCGCATTATGTGCAGCACGTTTGTCGCTCAGCGGCGGAACGCTCCAGAATTTTGCAGACCCTTCATGTGACATTACAGTTCCTGCTGCGTCGGCGACCGGAAGCACATCGTCAGCACTACCAATCGCTGCCAGCTGATTCATGGCTGATGATGGGCATCACCGATCTTTGGAACATTGATGAATTTCAGCTGAACGAATACCAGCAGTTTGTATTCGACGACGCCGACAAAATGGTGAGCCGCATGTACACGCCGGCCAACGGTTTGTATCCGGACTACGTTGGTTCGTTTTACTATGAGTACGGCGACCATCCATATCCGGACGGTGCTCGGGCCGAAGGATTGTTAGCTGCTTATCAGCTGGCCGTAATGACGGGAGAGACGGAACGAGTGTCGCGTTACGGCGATGCGTGTCGAGCCGTCGCCGTTGCGTTGCTGAGGCTATGTAATACGCCAGATTCGGTCTACGCAGCCCCCAATCCGAAACGAGCGATCGGAGGGATTCGATTTAAGTTAACGCGTCAGTGGTTCCGGGTGGATACGATTCAACACGTGGCATCGTTTTATTTGAAGTGGCTGACGACAGCCGGTACGACCGCTGTGGCGAGCGATCCATGACGGTCGCAGGTGTGCATTCCATTCCAGTGTCGCGACCGTCTTCCGTCTTCTGGCACCGGGGAATATGCTCACGAAAAAAGTGAAAAATTCAGGGCCCAGTCCAATTGGGGAGTTGATTGGTGACTGATTCTACGCGAAGACAGCGGCATAGGTTTCTTCGTGGAAGCCGATCAGGACGGTCTTGCCAACCCGAATCGTGGGTGCGCGGAGGTTTCCGGTCGGGCCCAGCATCAACTTCGTGAGCTCTTCATCGGTGGGTCGCTGTTTCTTCAGATCGATTTCTTTCACCGACTTTCCCTTGGCGACCAGCATTTTTGTCATGCCCGTCAGCAGCGGTAGAGCTTCTTCGGCACCGAATTTTTGTTTCTTGGCGTCCACTTCTTCAGTCGTCGCCACATCATGAGACGCAAGAAACTCTTGCGCACGCGTGCAGGACGTTCAGCCCTTGCGGTGGTATCGCCAGTCGGCTTTCTTTGCCATTGTTCTCTCCAACATCACTAAAACAGGAAAACGCAAATCTGTTGAGCGGCACTCTAGCTAATGTGAACAAATTGGCCAGAACGCTGGACGGCAGCACCTGACTTAAATGAGTTCGATGTCCGCCTCATCCACGGTAATCGATGCCCCTTGCTGCAGGAAGTTGACCACGATGGTCAGACGGTGCTGGCTATTGACCTGAGAAATGATGCCGACAAGTTCGCGTTCTTTGAGCGGCCCGCGGACAATTCTCGCTTTTTGGCCGACACTCGGGCGAGTTTCGGCCTGAATATCCTCTCCATGCAGGGCCAGAAGCCGAATTTTGGCCAAGTCACTGACCAGAATCTCAGGCTCAGTGACGGTTAGGCACTTCGAAATACAGCCCGTCGCGACCGTGTTGTAGCGGTCTTCCTCAGTCCCATAGACAAAGACGTAGCCCGAAAACAAAGGCACAAAGCTGGTTCGAACTCGTCCTTTCGGAGATCTCGTCCGACGTGGAACCATGGGGCCGTAGTGAGCGATTTTTTGGACTCGCAGCCGGCGCATTAACTCTTTCTCACGGCGGGACAGAGTATAAATTGCGTACCATTGACCGTCGGGAACCACGATTTCGGGGGATTCCAGCAGTTCAACTGGGTAGAGATCTGGCTCCTCGTCGAGGATGGGCATGGGAAAGTCCGTTTCGGTGAGTTTCGCAACCAGTCCGTCTGGTGCTCATTTCTTTAGTAAAACCGTGAGTAGTTTGAATACTGAACCAGAATTCAGCAAGCCACTTATGCCCGAAACGATCAATGACAGAACTGAAGTTGGCATTCTCCCACAGGGATGCTTATGTTTACGCCGATTGGCACGTTTTGAAAATCACCACCCTGAATAACACGGCCCGGATTCGCGTGGGCAGGCAGGATTTCAGCAGGAAACGGATATCGGATGTTTGTTGTACTTGGGGGAAATGGGTATGTCGGATCGGCCTTCCAGAAACATCTGGAACAGCGGAGCCTGCCGTTTCAGGTTGTTTCGCGTTCTACCGTGGACTATTCCGATCGCGATGTGCTGCTGGAGTTCCTGAAAGCCGTTCGGCCAGATTTTGTGATCAATACAGCTGGGTTCACGGGCAAGCCGAACGTCGACGCCTGCGAAGTTCAAAAAACAGCGTGCTTGGCAGGTAATGCTGTTCTGCCGGGCATCATTCGAGACGTTTGCGAGCACTTGACGATACCGTGGGGACACGTTTCGTCGGGATGTATCTACACCGGTGCCAATTCAGACGGCAGTGGATTTACGGAGGAGGATGCACCCAATTTTTCGTTCCGTCAGAACAACTGCAGCTTCTATTCTGGCTGCAAGGCGATCGGAGAAGAAGTTCTGGTCGATGCGGACCATTGCTATATCTGGAGACTTCGCATCCCGTTTAACGAAGTGGACTCGCCTCGCAATTACATCACCAAGATGATGCGCTACGATCGACTGCTCAACGCCACCAACAGCCTGTCACATCTGGATCAGTTCGTAGAAGCGTGCCTTGCTTGCTGGACCAAGCGGATTGCATTCGGCACTTACAACCTGACCAATCCGGGTTTCGTCACAACGCGCGACGTGGTGCAAATGATTTCGAAACACGGACTCAGCAACAAGCAATTTTCCTTCTTCGAAACGGAAGAAGAATTCATGCAAATTGCTGCCAAAACCCCTCGATCCAACTGTGTCCTCGACACCACCAAAGCCGTTGCTGCGGAGTTGCCGATGGCCCCTGTTGAAGAGGCGTTAGAGTTGGCATTAAAATCGTGGATTTCTGCGACTTAACGAAACGTTTCAGCAGTCGACTGCAGTCACACATTTTCCACTGAGTATCATTCTGGAACAAACCATGAGCGTCATTTTAGTCACCGGCGGTGCTGGCTTTATCGGTAGCTGCTTCGTCCGACGAGCGATCGAAAACAGTGACACTCAGATCATCAACCTCGACAAGCTAACATACGCGGGCAACCCTGATTCTTTGCCCAATTCCTCGAACCACACACTCGTGAAAGGTGACATCGGCAATTCAGAACTTGTTCGAGGCCTGCTGCAAGCTCACCAACCGGTTGCGATCGTCAACTTCGCGGCTGAATCGCATGTCGATCGCTCCATCGACGGACCACTGGAATTTGTGGAAACAAATGTGCTGGGCACCTGCCGAATGTTGGAAGAAGTCCGTAGCTACTACGGAACGCTCAGTGGCGAACAACGGCAACAGTTTCGTTTTCTACACGTGTCCACAGACGAAGTCTACGGTTCACTTGGCGCAACTGGACTGTTCACGGAAACCACTTCGTACGCTCCGAACAGCCCCTACTCAGCTTCGAAAGCGGCGTCAGACCATTTTGTGCGAGCCTACCATCACACGTATGGGCTGCCGACTTTGATCACGAATTGCAGCAACAATTATGGGCCTTATCAGTTTCCCGAAAAGCTGATTCCGTTGATCATCCTGAACGCCTTAGAAGGGAAAGCTCTGCCGATTTATGGAGATGGCCTGAATGTTCGCGACTGGCTGTATGTCGAAGACCACTGCGATGCGATTGAAACGGTGCTGAAGCGAGGCAGAATTGGAGAATGCTACAACATCGGAGGAAACAACGAACAAGCGAACATCGACATCGTCCGTACAATTTGTGCCACGATCGATCGACTGCAACCGGGACTTCCGCACGCCCCGTCAGAATCGCTCATCACCTACGTCAAAGACCGACCGGGGCACGATCGGCGGTACGCGATCGATGCGTCGAAAATTCACGATGAACTCGGCTGGGTTCCGCGACAGGAATTTTCCATCGGAATCGAAGCCACCGTCCAATGGTACCTCGACAATCCGACATGGGTTCAGCGAGTCAAGAGCGGCGATTATCAGCGCGAACGCCTCGGGCTTGGCTAGGCTCCCGGATTCTTAATTCACTTGACCTAAATCGGAATCAGATTCAGCGGTCGCTTTCACACCACTCATCAATAGACGACTTTTATGCACCACTTCAACAAAGGCATCGTGCTCGCTGGCGGCACCGGCTCACGACTGTTTCCTTTAACACAGGGGATCAGCAAACAAATGGCACCGGTTTATGACAAGCCGATGATTTACTATCCACTGTCGACACTGATGTTGGCGGGCATCAAAGAGGTGCTAGTGATTTCTTCACCGCGTGACCTGCCGGGATTCCAGCAACTGCTGGGCGACGGCGCGCAATGGGGAATGAAACTGTCTTACCTCGAACAAGCCAAACCAGAGGGGCTCGCTCAGGCGTTTATCCTTGGAGCGGACTTCGTGGGAGACGATCACGTGGCTCTTGTGCTGGGCGACAACATTTTTTACGGCCGCGGGTTTCAGGGAATTCTGGATAGTGCTGCCGCGCGAAAAGACGGAGCAACCATTTTCGGCTACGAAGTGCGTGACCCCGAACGTTACGGAGTCGTCGAATTCGACGACGCTGGAAATGCCGTGTCACTGGAAGAAAAGCCGAGCGCTCCGAAATCGCGTTTTGCTGTGCCCGGACTCTATTTCTACGATTCCGAGGTTGTTGAAATCTCACGGAACCTAAAGCCCTCACCGCGTGGCGAACTGGAAATCACAGACGTGAATCGCGAATACATGAAACGCGAAAAACTGCAGGTGGAAACACTGTCTCGCGGATTCGCGTGGCTGGATACTGGCACCCACGATTCCCTGCTGGACGCTGGCAACTTTGTCGCCGCGATTGAAAAACGAATGGGACTGAAAATCTCATGCCCCGAAGAAATTGCCTTCACGCGCGGCTTCATTGATGTGTCGCAGCTAAACAGCTTGGCTGCCGGTTACGCCAATGAGTACGGGGACTATCTGCGATATGTGGCGGCGCGGGCGAAGAAGACGTCGTAGCCGATTCTGTAGAAATCTTCGGCCTCTGAACTGTTTATAAGCTACCGTTTTCGAAATCGACGAATGGAGAATCTGGCGAATCCGACGCTCAGCTGTCCAAATCGTCACGGTAAAGTGATTTCGAATGGATGTTCAACTCAAAAAACCGGCATTACTCACACCAGCGGAAATCGACCGCTGGCATGAGTTGCGACGGTCCAGCACAGAATTCCAAAGTCCATATTTCCACCCGCAATTCACCGTGGATGTCGGTGAGGTGCGTGATGACGTGGAAGTGGCCGTACTATCAGAACAGGGCCAAGTGGTCGGATTCTTCCCGTTCCAACGCAGCGGTCAAAAAGGACAAAGTGGCCGTCCGGTTGGTGGCATGCTGAATGACGCTCATGGCGTTCTGATCGAACCCAACACCGAATGGACATGGCAGAAGCTGCTGAAAGCGAGTCACTTAACGGACTGGAACTTTCACTACCTGATTGGGTCGCAGTGTCGCGAGCGACGCTGGAATCGCCGAGTCACACCGTCTGCGGTTCTGAATGTGGCTGGTGGGTTTGAAGAATATGCCAAGCGCGTTGTTTCGCCCCGGATGATTAAACAGACAACCGATCGCGCTCGGAAACTCGCACAAAAATTAGGTCCACTCAAGACCGAATGGGCGTCAACCAGCACTGCTGCAATGGCGTTGCTGAAACATTGGAAGTCGAAACAGTATGTCCGTTCCGGGATCGCGGATGTGTTTTCGTTTCCATGGACTTCAGGCCTGATCGATCGTATCTGGTCACATTTATCGACAGATTTCCAAGGTGTCCTATCCGTCGTTTCAGCCGGCGAACGTGTCGTCTCACTACATTTCGGCATTCGTTCGAATGACATTCTGCACATGTGGTTTCCAGTCTACGATCCGGAATTCAGCAAGTATTCACCGGGCATGAATCACATCCTCGAACTAGCTCGCTGTGCGGAAAGTCAGGGCATCAATCAAATCAACATGGGGCACGTGAATCACTATAAGTCTCGAGTTGCCACTGACTATGTGGACACCGCCGAAGGTTCCGTCGATTTGCATCTGTTGAAAAAATTTGCCAAGGACAGCTATCGAAAAACCTTTGAGTGGCTCAGACACTCGCCGCTCCGCGAAATCCTGAAGGCCCCCGGCCGCGCCCTGCGAGTCCGTGAGGAACAACAACAGTTTCATTAGGAAAGTTCTACGGTCACGGGTGCATGATCACTGACGGTGATCCCCGCTTCGCGATGAATCTCAACAGACTGCAGCCGTTCTCGGACCGCCGCATTGGCCAGCAGATAGTCAATTCTCCAACCACGATCCAACTCACGCGCTTTCCCGCGATTCGACCACCACGAATATGGTCCTTGAACATCGCCGAAGTGTTCTCGGCTTAAATCATGCCAGCCGGAATCCAGCAGCTCGCCGAACCACTCGCGTTCGTGAGGCAGAAAGCCGGATGTTTTGGCGTTCGACTTCGAATGGAAAATATCTTGAGCGGTGTGAGCCACGTTCAGGTCGCCCCCAAAGATCACAGGACCAGATACGCGCTGGCGATCAGCCCACTGGCGAAACTTCTCCAGCCATTGATCCTTGACCGCCTGTCGTGCTTCTCCGGACGATCCGGACGGCAAATAGACGCTGGAAACTTGCAGCTCGCCAACCAGAATCGTCACCATTCGGCCTTCTTCGTCTGCATCGGATGCTTCGAGCCCCGTTTCGATCACTTCGAACGGTGACCGAGACCAGACGGCGGTGCCAGAATAGCCTTTTTTCTCAGCCGGGTGCCAATACACGTGCCAACCGTCTGGATCCCGCCACTCCGGGTCAAGCTGTTCTGGCAGGGCACGTACTTCCTGCAGCAGCAACACGTCCGGGGCAATGATTTCAAGGTGTTCCGCAAAACCTTTCCGGATGGCGGCCCTGATCCCATTCACATTCCACGTCGTGATTCTCACAATAGGCCTCGATTCGCTGGGGTTTTGGGGTAGCTGGGTGAATTGATCATGATTCCGCAAATTCTAGGGTTTCAATTTGCATTCGGTCCCAGCCGTGCTGCATAATAGGCGACTATCGGTCACTCATGCTTCCCATTCTATGCCCCTCGGTGACCGAACCTCAACAAACACACCACTTCTTGTGCGGGTGTGTGGATGTTCGGAAAAAGGACAATCGTGATGAAATTCCCCAAACGCTCAATCTTTGCAGCCACTCTCGCATCGATCCTCACGGCCGGTGCGATGTTCGTGACAGTCAGTGCATCCGCCGCTCAGGAGTTCGCACCGGGAGCTGACCTTGCGGTTGAACTCGCCCCGATTCCGGATCAAGAACTGCCTCCCGTGCCAGCTCCTGTTGCTCAGGCCGCGATCGATCCAAGTTCGGTCCTACACGATCGACAACATCAAGTTTCACTGGACGCAAACAGCGGCTTCAGCGGACGCTTAATCACACTCGGTACAGGCAGCACTGCCGCAGCAGGTGGAATGAATGTCAGCATTGTGCGGAATGGATCTGTCGTGACAACGACGACCACAAATGACGACGGCACGTTCAACGTCAGTGGCGTTGAACCCGGCGTCGTCACGGTGATCGGCACAAGTGCTAGCAGCCTGCTACTGTTATCAGTGCGACTAGTGGACGATGGCAATGTTTTCGCAGACGCAACTCCGGTTAAGCTGGAAGCAGAGTCTGTGGAAATCGGAATGTACACTGCTGCTGTTGCGGCTGGCGATGTGGCAACGGTGAAGCAATTGATCATGGGTGGACTGCCCACCGGTGATAATCGATTCAATGGTGAGATCGCGGCAGCTGACAATGCGTTTCCACACGGAGCAGAGGCAGGCGAAAAATCAACTTCAATCAGTCATCACGCTGTCGAGCTTCAGGCAGATGGTTCTCTGATTGGTCAACTGAATCTATTGGACCCACGCAGCGGAAGTCACCGTGATGTCGTCGACCTGACGCTGCACTTCGTCCGCAACGGACAGCACGTCGGAGCGACGGAAATTCAGCGAGACGGTCGCTTTCTGATGGCAGGACTGACTGCAGGCCAGTACAGCATCGTCACGACAGGCCAAGACGGTATTTTGGCGATGGGAATCGAAGTCGTTGGTTCACTGGCGCAGGTTGAAAAAGGCGACGAATTCAAATTGACGTCCATCGTTCGAAGCCTCAGCTTCTCCGGTTCGCCATCACAGCCGGGCGATTTCAATGGTCGAACAGCGTCACAGTTTATTCCTGAACAGCAAATCGCCGACGGTGGCTCCGGAGGCGAAATGGCACCTGAAGGCGTACCATTCGGCGGTCCTACTGGCGGACCAATGGGTGGACCGGGCGGAGGACTTACTGGGGGCGGTGGCGGAGGAATTGGTGGCGGCGGTGGTCTTGGCGCACTGCTTGGTGCCGCAGCAGCTGGTGCGATTGGATTTGCAATCGGCGATGATCGGTCAGCCAGCCCAGGTCGATAGTCCGCAGAATCGACGGATCAGAATGAGTCAAAGCCCGAACCGCATGGTTCGGGCTTTTTTCGTTTATAGCCACCAACGTGCCGTGATTACCAGCGGCGAATGAACTCGCCGATTAGCTTCTCCAGCTTCGCACCGCCATCGGCGGCCACCGCAAGGATTTTGTTGATATCCGCGGGCTCCAATGCGTCCGGCAGGCACATATCAGTCACGATCGAAAACGCCACCGTCTTCATCCCTGCATGTTTGGCAACAATGATTTCCGGCACCGTCGACATGCCGACGACATCGGCCCCCATCTGACGCAGCATACGGTACTCAGCACGCGTTTCGAGGTTCGGCCCCGCGACAACCACCAGCACACCTTTGTGAGCTGAGATGGACAGATCCAGAGCGGTCTGGCGAGCCAGCTCGACGAGTTCACGACTGTACGGTTCGCTCATGTCTGGAAACCGCTCTCCCAATTCATCGTCATTCACACCGCGCAACGGATTGTCGGGCAGCAGATTGATGTGGTCTTCCAGAATGATAATGTCGGCCAGTTGATACCGCGGGTTCATCCCACCCACGGCACTGGTAACGATCAGCGTCTCAGCTCCCAGAGCTTTCATGACGCGAATGGGAAACGTCACCTGCTGCAGCGAGTAGCCTTCGTAATAGTGGAAACGCCCTTCCATCACCACGACCGGGACGCCGTGCAGTGTTCCGCAAACAAGCTGGCCCGCGTGTGAAGGTGCCGTCGACACCGGAAAGTGCGGAATCTGTTCGTATGAAATCCGGCAATCCACCACAATCTGCTCTGCTAGCCCACCAAGCCCCGTACCAAGAATTAAACCGGCAGTCGGAGTGCCGTTCCAGTGCTGCCGAATCATTTTGACGGCTTCCTGAGCTTGTTTGCGGACTTGCAGCATGTGTAGAGCCAATCTATTTACCGAGAATAAAAAAGGCGTCCCTAAAAAGAGGACGCCTGCATGAAGACCTTCGACGCTCGAACGACGTCAAGGCAGATTAGAAGTCGTCGTCATCAAAGTCGTCGTCATCATCTTCTTCTTCTTCGTCGTCAAAGTCATCATCATCATCATCGTCATCATCATCATCGTCATCGAAGTCATCGTCGAAGTCATCGTCCTCCAGATCGTCGTCTTCGTCTTCGTCTTCGACATCATCGTCATCGTCAACGAGATCATCATCATCGTCGTCGTAGATATCGTCGTCATCATCATCGATCACGAGCTCGGGCACCAACGGACCACCACCAACCCACTGGTTGCCTTGCAGTCGCCTGTCTACTTCTTCCATCATCGGTTCAATGAGTATTCCTAGCAGCATCTTCCAGCCCTCTTTCGAGTCTCTATCCTGAGCAAAACAACGAGTCTAAGGTCTAACACCTGCGAGTGATAATCGCAGTGTCAATCACTTGTCAAGCCCTTGCTGTCGTGACTCGACAGGAAATCTCCATGAATCAATTCCATGCGAATTTCCCCTGAAACTCGAGTGGCATTGATTCGTGTTTCCATCCACTGCCAGACAGGCTACGATTGTGGAATGCCACTCTTTCGCAAACACACTCAAATCCACCTTGCAGACTCAATGAACAACCTTGGTGATGAGATTGTCCTCGATGAAACAGCGTTCTGGGTTGCGACCCGGGGCCGCTGTTTTGGGCCATTCGACTACCAATGGAGTGCTGATCTGCGAGGTATGGAACTGACGTACCAAGGTGTGAAATTTGGGGAAATCTGTGGCCCTGAGGAGCTGTTCGCAGACCTGAAAGAATTTAAGCTGCCCATTTCCGTTTGCCGAGTGGCAGTGATCACAGCAGGCACGCTGGCTGCTGGAATCAGCGCCGGCCATTGTGTTGAGCAACGTGTGAAAACACTGTTGGATTCATTAAGCCGTTTTGGCTATGGCCGGTACCGAGTGCGAGACGCCGAGTAACCGTTCAGTCCAGACGTGATCGGCACTTCGCGGCCCGCTCTAACAACGACTCAACCAGATCATCGTCTTGCTGGTCCAGTGCGGTCCGATATTCCTGCAGCGCCTCTTCTGCCCGATGAATCGCCGCGATCACGTTTCTGCGATTCCCCGCTAGGATCGCCTTCCATAAAGACGAGCTGCCGGCAGCAATGCGAGTGGTATCTCGAAACCCTGACCCCGTTAGCCTAAGATTTTCCTCGCCCACCGCAGCCGTCGTTGCAGCAGCAATGACATGCGGCAGATGGCTGGTCAGCGCCAAAACACGATCGTGTTCTTCCGCAGACATCCGCGTGATTTCGCAGCCCAACAGCCTCCAGAACTGACTGACACGTTTCACATTTGCAGCCAGAATTTCGTGTTTTTCTGGCGGATCACACACAACGCACACCTTGCCCTCAAACAGATCCGCGTCGGCATATTCGAACCCGCCTTGCTCACCACCAGCAATGGGGTGCGAACCAACAAATCGCCGTGAAGCTTTCTCCGATTGTCCAATTCCGGAACAAATTTCAGCTTTGACACTGCCAGCGTCGGTAATCAGCACGCGATCACCGCACAGCTCGGCCAGCGTGCAAACCTGCTCGGCAATCAAGTGAACTGGCAGACAGACAACGACGATCGCCCGCTGCCCCAGCAATTCGGCGGTGAACTCTGTGGCCCAGTCCGTCAGCAACCCGGCAGCCATGGCAGCCTGCAATCGTGCTTCCGATCGACCGATTCCGACCACTTGGCAATCAGGATATCGTTGGCGTATGGCAGCCGCGATGGATCCACCGATTAGGCCGACTCCGAGGATGACAACTTTGTCTTCGAATTGATTTTCTGACTGCCGCATGCCAACATGATAGACAGGCCGATCTGACCTCGCAATCCGTCAACTCAATCCGTCAACTCAGTTCTCGCAATGGCTCGCCTTCGTCCAATAGATATTGAGGCCGGCCCTGCGGATCATCGATTGTCACCATTCGTGCGTCGATCCCAAGGTTGCGATAGAGCGTGGCAAAAATATCTTTGTAATGCACGGGGCGTGAAACGGGCGAGCCGGCCACGCGATCCGTAGCTCCGATCACCTGCCCGGTTTTCATCCCACCACCAGCCAGCAAAGCAGGGCCGACACGTGGCCAATGATCACGCCCGCCGTTCTTGTCATTAATACGCGGAGTCCGCCCGAATTCGCCCCACACCACAACCGAGACATCGTCCAACAGACCCCGTGCTTCCAGATCCGCAACCAGCGTGGCGACCCCATAGTCAACAATGGGCACCAGATGCCGCATGCGTTCGAAATTCGACGAATGTGTATCGAAATCGCTAATCGAAACGCTGACACACCGCACACCGGCTTGGACAAGCCGACGGGCCAGCAAAAACTTGCGGATGCACTCCGGCCCTTCGCTGGTGGTCGACTGAGCTCCCTGTTGCGGCGCTGGTGCCGTGTACTGCGCTAACACGGCAGGATCTTCCTCAGACAGGTCCATGGCATTTGCGAATTCGCCCGATGTCAGAATGCCGACCGCCTGCTGCTGAAAGCGATCCATCGCATTCATCATCCCCGAAGCATCGACCCGCCGTTTGATTCCATCGAGACCAGCCAGCAGCAGCCTGCGATCATCCAGTCGCTTCCGTGACAGCGACTCGTTCAGTGACAAACTCACCGTCTGCTCTGCCCCCAAACGCCGAAGTTCGCCTTTCATCCCCGCCTCCAACTCGCGCTGAAACATCTGCGATAGATCCGGCCGAAAGGCCTGAAACGTGGGCCCCAAAAACCCTGGCCTAGCCGAATTTCTGACCAGTGGACGCCCCTGCATCAGGTCGACGAAAGCCGGTGTCACATCGTCCGGTGAACCAAGAAGTTTTGAAACCACAGATCCCATGGCCGGTCGACCACCGAGCGCAGCCATTTCTTTTTCGGGATACCCAGACTGACACTGGAACGCATCATGTTTGCCGTCGGAACCAACAAGTGTGCGAATGAATGCGAACTTCTCAGCCGCCGCAGCGACACATGGCATCAATTCGCTGACCTGAATTCCGGGAATCGCCGTGGAGATCGGCGCAAAGTCACCACGGATCTCGCGCGGAGCGTTCGGTTTGGGATCGATCGTGTCAAGTTGTGGCGGACCACCATCAAGATGGATGTTAATCACCGCTTTAGCAGAAGCACGGATTCCGACTGCAGCCTCGGCACGCAACAGATCAACCATGTTCCAGCCACCGAATCCGAACGCACCAGCCACAAGAAACGATCGCCGCGAGCGACCATTGCAATTTCGAAATGTTTGTCCAGTAACTGTCAGCATCGCTGGTCGCCTTGAGAAATCATACGAGGTGGGAAGAGCGGGGCAGGGGTGGCCATGTCGGTAGTGTCATAGCTTGAACGTCAATAGACGCATTGACCAACAACTCGTGGCAGATCCGGCAGAATTTGCCGAACTCTGTCACGGATGAAGCCAGAAAGAGCAAGCAACGCCATTTTGTGGGCACAGAATTACACCAGTTTTCCGCTCAAACGTCTAGACTTACCTTCCCTCCGGGCATCGATATCCCACATTCACCCTCCCCATCATCACCGAATTCCTCAGGTTTTCGCACTCGAAATACTCTTCGAGTCCTATGATCTTCGCCCATGCGAATTCCCCTTACCCTGCTTACCGTGGCCATCAATGTTTTGATGCTGATCGGCTGTGGCACAACTCAGCAACGGACTGGTACAGAGCAACTGCTGCTGTCCGATGCCGTCGATCGCACCGTTGATCAACTCGACCTCGCGGTCCTTTCTGGCCGAAAAGTGTTCCTCGACACCACGTACATCAATCCAGTCAAAGGTACGATGTTCGTCAACGCGGATTACATCATCAGCGCCCTGCGGCACAAGCTGACTGTTTCGGGCTGTCTGGTCCAAGACACCATTGCGACGGCCGACTACGTTCTGGAAGGTCGTGTCGGGGCACTGGGAACGGATTCGCTGGAAGTCACCTATGGACTGCCGGCCAGCAACGCACTCAGCACGGCGGCGAATGCTGTGGCCGGGGTTCCGGCAGTGCCTTCGATTCCAGAAATCAGCGTTGGAAAACGTAACGCCGCACTTTCGACGTCGAAAATCGTGCTATTTGCGTATCATCGTGAGTCCGGAACACCGGTCTGGCAATCCGGCACCGCCATTGCAAAAAGTGACGCCAAAGATACGTGGGTGCTGGGCGCTGGCCCGCTGCAACGAGGCACGATCTACAATGGTGCGAGCTTTGCCGGCCTGAAAATCAAGCCGCCGAAGTTCCTGCAGCAGGAATCAAAAAACAACATGCCTCAGCCGGTCACGATCTCCGACGCTCATCAGTTTGTGCATCCTGCAGTGCTAGAACAAAAGATCGCTGACTCCAAAATCGCTGATGCAAAAATCGCAGCCGAACAGGCGGTCCAGCAAGCTTCACACGCAGAACAAAAAGCAGCCAAATAATCGTCGCCAGCGACTCAGGTAGCACGAAAGGGGGCGGGAGTTTTATCCTGTCAAACCGTTTCGCAAAACAAGGCCACTGTTCTCCGAAAAAGACTCCCGCCCC
>Ga0075117_1001277_pt1 | contig 15594 bp, 15 predicted proteins | sample AntAceMetag02UKJ_FD_69789 | JGI IMG/M metagenome (GOLD analysis project Ga0075117, IMG submission 69789) | Saline lake microbial communities from Ace Lake, Antarctica - Antarctic Ace Lake Metagenome 02UKJ | ecosystem: Environmental > Aquatic > Non-marine Saline and Alkaline > Saline | place... | reverse complement strand
TGAAGAATTCTGCTTTAAAGCATGGGCCGACTGCAGTAAATGATCGTGACAGAGCGGCCCAAAACGAACTTCTGAGTCAATCAGCCCCCGTTTCCCAGGATCTCTGCGGATCAGTCGATCAAATTCGCGAATGATTTCTGTATGCGTATTGCCCATTCAAACCTGTTCACTTCCACGGGCCTGTGGACTATCAAAATAAGAGTACGAAAGAACAACGCGCTTCCAAATTATCAAAGCCAAACCACGGTGGAATCCAAAAATCTCAGTGGAACTCTCTATTTGATCAGTTTACTCAGGTTTGTGGCGAAACAATAGGCTGTGCCGATTGAAAAAAAGAGGGAAAGAAAATACCATATTCCAAGTGTTATTCCCGCGATTGGGACCACCAACATTCAGTCCTTCCTGCTTGTGAGAAAAGGCTCGCTTAAGCAAAACGCTGGTTGTCAGAACGCCTGAGCATTGCCAGAATTACTTAAGTATTCAGGCTGTAGAGCCTCCCACCTCGCGCAAGCAAACCTGTCAGAAAATTTACTGCGGATTTGAGTACCTCAACCACGGTAATTTCTCTAACTAAATGTAATTGTTGGCGTTACTGTTCCGCTTGCGGTCAGTCGGGATCAGTGAGTGTCGCTGGTAACGCAGTACACCCGGATGGAAATGTTTTCATCGCAGTCAGATTCGTTCATCTGTCATAAAATATAAAGTGAGGGTTCACTTCTGTGAGATTTGGGTTAAGTCGTCTTATCTTGTTGCTCCTTGTTTCGCTCATCAGCCTCCCAGGTTGCGAACAACCGCCAGTTCAGTTTGTGTTCTCCAAAAAGACGAATGAACTTATGCCGGAAGCTGCCAAACCGGTCAAAGAAGCATTGCTGAAACAATTTGGAAATCCCTTTGCGCTCAACCAGTTTGAAGATCTGCCTACCGATTTTGGTGATATTCAGGGAACTGTGAAATCAGTCGAAACCACCGAGAAAGACCAGCCCTTAATACATTTTCAAGTCACGGGCCTGGAAAACACATATCACAAACTGCAAGGGCTGCCTCTGGAATGGACTTCCGGCAAGGGACAAGGTCAGGTTTCACGCATCAAATCATACGATTATGAGACGAGCACGGTTACCATAGAAAAATCCGCTGAAATCGCACCTCAACCCGGTGAAACCTTTCTGGTCGAATGTGTCCGCCTGCAACAAGGCCGTGATCTCTATAACCGACACTGCATGCACTGCCATGGCATGAGTGGCGAAGGAACGGGGCCAACCTCTCGCTATCTGAATCCTCCTCCACGCGATTTTCGTCTGGGAATTTATAAATACACATCCACCAAACAAACCAGTAAAGCGCAAGAGGCTGACCTGTCTCGTACGGTCAAAGATGGCATCGCCGGAACCTATATGCCCTCTTTCAAATTATTGACCGATGATGAAGTTTCAGCGATTGTCAACTATGTCGTCTGGCTTTCCATTCGGGGCGAAATCGAAAAGAAATTAGACGACGAACTCTTTCTCGACTATTCCAAAGAGCAGCTGTCTGAACGAACCAGTGAACAAGGTGGTGAGACAAAAGAAGAGGTCCTGGAAGAATTAAAAGAATTTATGGAACTGGATTTCCCCGACACACTCGAATTCGCAACGTCAAGTGTTGCAGAAGCCTGGGAAGAAGCCAATCTGGAAGACGCGATTGTCATACCTGAAACACCCCGCGTTCCTGACACGCCAGAATCGCGCGAGCGAGGCCGTAAACTTTATCTCAGCGACAAAACCAAATGTGCCACCTGCCATGGTCCCCAGGGACGAGGCAATGGAACAGCCACTCATGATTTCTGGACAAATCCGGCAACCAACCAAAAGTATCCCAACCGTGGTCTGCATGATATCTGGGGGAATCAACTTTCACCGAGAGATTTACACCGTGGTATCTATCGCGGCGGTCGAAGACCAATCGATTCTTATCGTCGCCTTTTTGCAGGCATCAAAGGCACGCCAATGCCCGCCTTTGGTGGTTCCCTGTCATCACAGGAACTTTGGGATCTGGTTAATTATGTCATGAGCCTACCCTATGATGGGAATCGTTGACGTAACACAAATCAACCGATGAAACTGATTGAATGATCTACAAATTACGATGAAAACCAATTGCATCCTCAACATGAATATAAAACGGGAGTCCTGTAGTGGGTAAAGGATGGTGTTTATTTTTTCTATTCTGGCCTGTGGCGGCGGTCGCGTCTTGCGCGATGGCTCCGTTCGTGAATTGGTCATTTCCCTATAATAATGCACAAGCCGCCAGCAATCTGGGTATTCGCATTGATGGACTGTTTTATTTAATACTGGTCATCACCGCACTCGTATTTATTGGCACACAAGCGATCTTGGTTTATGCATTATGGCGCAGTGCAAATAATCGCGACAAACGCGCAATGCAGATTCATGGCAACCATAAACTGGAACTGATCTGGACGATTATTCCCGGCTTAATTCTCCTGTTTCTCTCGATCTACCAGATGAATATCTGGGCAGATTTTAGAATTCAGAAATACTTTCCGGAAGCGGCGGTCAAGGCCCCGTTGGCAGAAGTCACGGGGCGCCAGTTTGAATGGCGTTTCCGCTATCCAGCGATCGGAAAAAAACTGCAGCAAAAACCTCAGTCTGACGATCTACACTCGGTGAATGAATTGCATGTTCCTTTTGGGAAGCCCGTGCTCATCCAGTTACGCAGCGACGATGTACAACATTCGTTTTTTCTGCCCGCTTTAAGAGTAAAACAGGATGCCCTGCCCGGCTTGCAGATTCCGGTTTGGTTCGAAGCAAACAAACCCGGTATTTATGATCTGGTCTGTGCTGAACTCTGCGGCTGGGGACACTATAAAATGAAAGCCCATGTGATCGTGGAATCGGAAAGTGATTATCAGAAGTATCTGAAGAATCTCACACAGCAACAATTTTATGATGGTTTGGGAAAAATTGCCTCTCAGGAAGCTAGTGTAGAGAGTGAGGCAACAGAGAAATGAGTGTATTAAATCCATCACCAACCGGGCTGCAACCGATCCTGAATCCACAGGTACATCACGGTCCCGGAAACTTTATCACAAAATATATCTTTTCCACCGATCATAAAATCATCGCGATCCAGTTCCTCTTCACAACATTACTGATGATGATTGTGGGAGGCGCACTGGCACTGGCTGTCCGTTGGCAACTGGCGTTCCCCTGGGAATCCATGCCCATCATTGGACCGTGGCTATTTGCTGCCGAGGGGGGGCAGATCTCTCCCGAGTTCTACACCATGCTCTTCACGATGCACGCCACCGTGATGATTTTCCTGGTCATTATCCCGATTCTAGCAGGAACATTCGGTAACTTTCTGATTCCGTTGATGATTGGTGCCGACGATATGGCCTTTCCAAAGCTTAATATGTTGAGCTACTGGTTTATGTGGCCTGCCATTGCCTGCTTTGGACTCAGCTTCACTTTCGCCGGCGGTCCTGCCGCTGGTTGGACGTCTTACCCGATCCTGGCAGATCTGGCACAAGCAGCACCCGGGTCTGGCACCGCACAAACATTCTGGTTATTTGGTGTCACATTTATTGGTTTCTCATCTATGATGGGTTCGATCAATTACATGACCACCATCATTAATATGCGTGCCCCAGGCATGACCTTCTTCCGTTTGCCGATGACGATCTGGGGACTGTTTATCACGGCCATCCTGCAAGCGTTCGCCTTGCCTGTTCTGACCGCCGGCGGTTTTATGCAAGTCTCCGACCGTTTACTGGGAACCTGCTTCTTTTATCCGTCTGGTCTGGTCATCAATAACGCTGCTGCCACCGTGGGTGGTGGGCAGGCACTGTTATGGCAACACCTGTTCTGGTTCTATTCACACCCAGCTGTTTATATCATGCTACTCCCCGTCATGGGGATGGTTTCCGACATGCTCAGTTGCATGTGCCGCAAACCTCTGTTTGGCTATAAACCCATGGTGATCTCGATGTCGGCCATTGCCAGTCTGGGTTTTATCGTCTGGGGACACCACATGTATACAAGCGGAATGAACCCCGCTGTCGGCATGGCATTCATGGTCGCCACCATGCTCATCGCACTCCCCTCCGCTGTAAAAACTTTCAACTGGACCGCCACCATCTGGGGTGGCAAAGTCCAGTTCAATACCGTCACTCTAAACTGCATTGCCTTTTTATCGATGTTCGTCGTCGGTGGACTAAGTGGTATCTTTATGGCCGCTGTCCCTGTGGACGTCTATTTTCATGACACCTATTTCATCGTCGCCCATTTCCACTATGTATTGTTCGGTGCGACTCTGTTTGGAGTTTTTGCCGCCATTCAATTCTGGTTCCCGAAAATGTTCGGTCGCATGATGAATGAAAAATTAGGCAAAACTCATTTCGTCCTGACGTTTATCGGCGCGAATGGTACTTTCTTCCCGATGCACTTTCTGGGAATGCAGGGAATGCCTCGTCGCTATGCAGACCCTTACCTGCACGGTTACCTGGAACACCTCGTGCCTATGAATCAATTTATGACCGTCTGTGCGATTGTCATGGGATTTGCACAAATCCTGCTATTCATCAATATTTTCTACAGCATGTTCTTTGGTCCCAAAGCGGGGCGTAATCCCTGGAATGCTACAACACTTGAGTGGGCTGCTCCCTCGCCACCCGGTCATGGAAATTTTGATTTTATCCCTATGATTTATCACGGGCCGAACGAATATGCCGTCGAAAATGGCGACAAAGATTTTCTCATGCAAAACGAAAAAGAGTGTCTACCACCAGATAAAAAACACGACTCCGATACGGAAAAAACCGAATCCTCTGATTAAAACGTAACAAAAGTAGTCTTTCGTAATGAATATCCAACAATATCATCCCTGGCTTAACAAACTCGCACTGGCAACCACCCTCGCCACGCTGCCGTTGATGGTGATTGGTGGGCATGTCACCACAGAAGACTACGGCATGGCGGTTAATGGCTGGCCGGGATCTGACGGACAAAATATGTTTACGTACCCCGTGTTCGGTCTACCCGCTGATAAATTTTTTGAGCATGTACACCGTCTGCTAGGGACGCTGGTTGGTTTTTTATCCATTATACTCGTGATTGTTGCCTTTAAAGTCGAACAGAAAAAGTGGATTAGAAACGTCGCGATCGCGGTCCTGGTTTGTGTGATTATCCAAGGCATCCTGGGAGGCACTCGCGTCACTGAAAACAGTAAAGCACTCGCGATGGCACACGGCCTGTTTGGCGCCTGTGTATTTACCCTAATGGCGTTTCTCACCATGTCCACTGGGAAACGCTGGATCGGAATCAGTCTGGAGCCTCCAGCTCTCCCTGCCGGATATGGTCGACGCTTAGCGATCACCGTTCCGCTGCTCGTGCTCTTTCAATTTTTTCTGGGCGGTTGCCTCAGGCACTTTAATGTCGGACTCCATCCCCACATGAGTTTTGCTTTTGTGGTATTGATCTTTGTGATTATCGAATTTCGCAGTGCCCGTAAATCGGGAATTAAATGGCTGAAAAAATCTGCCATGGGCATGCTCCACATTGGCATCTTCCAAATCATACTCGGATTTACCGCCTGGATTTTAAAATTAGGGCTCCCCTCCCAGGGGTTCGTTGCCACAGCCGGTTCGTGGGAACAAAGCCTTTCCCGCACGGCTCACCTCTTAGTGGGAATCCTGTTGCTGACCACAGTTGTTTTATATTCCGTGAAGGTGTTTCGCCTTCATCAATTAAATAAAAACATGCAGTCGGACCAAACTCTCTCCGCTACTGATTCATTACCGAATACTGAAGGTAACACTTGAAAATGTCTACCACACCACAATCTTACATCGCCGTTGAAGAATCGAAGTCTGCCGCCAAGCTTATCAGTCTGGCCCGGCTTGCTGATTATCTCGAATTAATCAAACCGCGTATTTCGACGATGGCTCTAGTCTCGGTCGCTTTAGGCTATACATTAGCCAGCGCCCATTCCTGGTCGGTCATACCACTGATTCATGCGATGTTCGGAATTGGCTGTGTCGCCATCGGATGTAATTCTCTAAACCAGCTGCTCGAACTCAAAAGCGACGCCTTGATGCCGCGCACGGCCAATCGTCCGCTGCCTTCTGGCAGAATGTCGCTTTCCGAAGTGTTAGTCTTCGGTATCGCTGCGGCATTAGTGGGTATCTTTTATCTGGCCGTCATGGTCAATTTACTCACCGCTTTTTTGTCCATGTTAACATTGGTCTTGTACGTTCTCGTTTATACTCCGCTGAAACGCTACACTTCACTTTGTACAACAATCGGCGCCATTCCCGGAGCAATGCCTCCGATTCTAGGCTGGACGGCTGCCGGCGGAACTTTGAATACGGCATCGTTTTCTATCTTTGCCATTATGTTCTTCTGGCAATTCCCACACTTTCTGGCCATCGCCTGGCTCTATCGTCATCAATACCATCAGGCAGGACTGAAAATGCTACCCGCGCCTGATCCTGCACGTGGCTTGATCGGCTGGATGTGTGTCATCTATGCCGCGTTTCTGATTCCCATTAGCTTGCTCCCCCAGTTTGTTTCGCTGACAGGCACCGTTTATACTGCCGTCGCTTTCGTACTGGGAATTGGCTACCTGATCTTTTCCATTCGATTCTTATGTGATGAATCCCGAAAAACGGCGCGAGAATTAATCTGGTTCTCGCTGATATATCTTCCCGTTTTGTTATTAACCCTCACATGGGATCGACTGCAACTTTTTAATTGATGATTCAACAAGAGATCGTATTCAGGTAGCAATAACCCGTTGTTTGCCTGTGATGTGAAGTGAAAGATTACAATGAGTCACGACAGTAAATTGCCACAATATCGAATGGGACTTCCCATACCACATTCCAAATTAGGTATGTGGCTTTTTCTGGCAACAGAAATTATGTTTTTCTCCGCCTTTATTGGCGCCTACATTGTCTTGCGCGCGGGTTCTCCCGGTTGGCCTACAGATGCAAATATCACTCATATTCATGTCTGGGCCGGTGGCCTGAATACATTCGTCTTGATTTTGTCCAGTTACTTCGTGGTGCTTGCACTGGAAGGTATGAAAGCAGAAAACTTCGCAAAAGCGCGGCGTTATCTTTGTTTGACTTTACTTCTCGCCTGTGTCTTTTTAGGTATCAAAGCCTACGAATATTCCGGTAAATTTGAGCACGATATTCTGCCCGGACATATTCCTGAAACACCACGCATGGCGATCGACAAATCTATGCGGGAAATGAAACAGGTTGTTGACAACCGCACTATCGCACTAGCGAATTTCAAACGACCGGAAAAATCAGAACCTGCTAAAACAAATGAAACTGTTGAGCTAGCGGGTGTCACTGATGAAAAAACAAAAGAAGTCATACCTCCCGTTGAAGAACTGAGGTCGAAGCTGCAAACAGAACTGGAAGCGCCAGATACCTCAGAGTCACGCAAAAAAGAACTCGTCGCTTACTTCGCGCTCGAAACCAAATATCGGGACTTAAATAAACGAGCCCTCGCCGAATCAATTACGCTGCCAGAAATGAATCAAGAGCTTGATACGCTCAAGAAAAAACCCGCGTACGGCGCGTTGCTTGCTCCAGTACATCATTTGCAACCAATTATTTACGGAAACCTGTTTGCCTCCGTTTATTTCCTGCTCACAGGCTTCCATGCACTACATGTTGTCATTGGCATGGTTCTGTTTGTGGTGGTCTTGATTCAGGGAAAACGATTACGTGAGAATTGGAATGATTACGTCGAAAACATTGGCCTGTATTGGCACTTTGTCGACCTCGTTTGGATCTTCCTCTTCCCACTGATTTATATTATTTAACCGAATTGTACTAACTAATTTCGGATGAACGATCACTATCTATAACCTTCTGTTTTCTACTTGAGCCTGAGAGTAATCAGTAAGATGTCTGAACAGCAATCTCACTCGTATGTCAAATACTCCACGATTTTTTTCGCCTTGTGCATCTGCACGGTACTCTCAATTCTTTTTGATTTTGTTGACTTGCGCGGAAAAAACCTGCTCGGTTTAAATGGCGTTGTTTTGCTGACATTAGTTGTGCTGTCGATTGCCTGTGCCAAGGCACTGTTCGTCATGATTTATTTCATGCACTTGAAGTTCGAAGGCAAATGGAAGTACGTTTTACTTAGCCCGACAATCATTTTGGCAATGGGACTCACCATTGCGATGACTCCCGATATTGGCATTCATTATTATGTGAATGAATCGCCGCAAATCGACTATCTTGAACAGGCACAGCAGATGGCTCTCGAAAATGAATCTGCCAACAATGCCGAAAAAAGTCATGTTGAGTAAACCACAAACCCAGGAAACCACTTTCGCTTCCCGTATCAGTGTGGCAGATATTTCGCATTACTACGGTGATCGACGTGCCCTCAATCAGCTCAGCTTCGAAATACGCCCTGCTGAAATCTTCGGTTTACTCGGCCCGAATGGTGGTGGAAAAACAACCCTGTTTCGTCTACTTTCAACTTTACTCCCACTACAAACAGGCTCAGCGACGATCGCCGACTTCGACCTGGCAACACAAGCACAACAGATTCGCAACCTGATCGGAGTGACTTTTCAATCACCCAGTCTGGATGGCAAATTAACGGTTCAGGAAAATCTGAAACACCAGGCACACCTGTATGGAATTTCCGGCGCACCGATGTGGAACCGCATTGAGAGTGCACTCCAACACCTGGGGCTCACCGATCGCAAACATGATCTGGCAGACTCCCTGTCCGGCGGTTTGAAACGCCGCGTTGAAATTGCCAAAGGTTTATTACATTCCCCACAAGTATTACTCCTCGATGAACCCAGCACAGGCCTCGACCCGGGGGCACGACACGATCTCTGGAAGTATCTGAAACAGCTGCAACGAGAAGAAGGGGTCACGATACTAATCACCACGCATTTAATGGAAGAAGCAGAACACTGCGACCGCCTGGGAATTCTGCATCAGGGAGAACTGGTAGCTGTGGGCACTCCCGATGAATTACGTGCCTCAGTCGGCGGAGATTGTTTGACCATTCATTCTGAGAATCTGGATACGCTAAATGAAAAGATGATCGAGAAATTCGGCGTCGTCCCGCAAATTGTCAACCATAGTCTACGGTTGGAACATCCGCGCGGACACGAGTTTCTCAAAGATCTGATTGACGCGTTTCCGCAACTCGTCAGTTCTGTCTCACTGGGAAAACCGACATTGGAAGATGTCTTCATTCACGAAACCGGGCATCAATTCTGGCAAGAGGAGCAGAACGTATGAATCAGTCTCTCTCCACTTCGCCTCTCCCAGCGGTCAGTCCGCTGAAACGATTCTTGTTACCAGTCTACACTCTTGCACAGCGTGAAATTGTCCGCTTTTTGCGACAGAGAACCCGTGTCACAGGCGCCCTGGTGCAACCGATTCTATTCTGGGTTCTATTTGGTGCAGGTCTCCGGGGTTCTTTCAAACCGCCGGAATGGGCTGCATCAGGCATGACTTACCAGGAATATTTTTTCCCTGGCGTGACAGTCATGATTTTAATGTTCACGGCCATTTTCTCCACGATTTCAATTATCGAAGATCGTAAAGAAGGATTTCTGCAAGGTGTCCTGGTCTCGCCGATTCCTCGGATCTCGATCGTGCTGGGAAAATTGCTAGGCGGTACGATCCTCGCCGTTTTACAAGCTGTCCTGTTCATTTTCCTGGGACCTCTGCTAAAAATTGTGGGATTAGCGCCGGACTTCCAGACAGGTATTACACTCGCCAGCTTGATACCTTTGATCCTGTTTTTATTCCTGCTCGGTTTCAGTCTGACGGCGCTCGGCTATCTGATTGCCTGGCCGATGGAATCCACGCAAGGTTTTCATGCTATCATGTCGGTCTTTTTAATGCCGATGTGGTTGCTCTCCGGCTCATTTTTTCCAGCCGCTGAATCTGGCTGGCTCTCCTGGATCATCCGTGCCAATCCCTTAACTTATGGTGTGACAGGATTGAGGCGTATTTTAGCACCGGAATCTAGCCTGACCAGCGCACCGGGAAATCCCTCGATGATTGTCTGCCTGACCGTCACGACTGTGGTGTGTATAATTTATGTAACGATTGCTGTCTGGATGACTCAACGCAGATCCGCCAGAAATGCACGGTAATCTAACACATACTAACACGAAAACATTTGCTAAAGAATTTTAGAATGAACGAGACAAAATCAATCCGACGCATTCCGCGGTTTTTAATTGTAATGCTCTGGGTGCTGGTCGCCATCAGCGCTTATGCCACCTGGAATTTAAAAAGCCAGAGCGATCTGGCCCTGAAGCAAAGAGAGCAAGAACAAGCTGCTGCTCAAGCGAAACAGGAAGAGGCGACAGAAATCAGCTTACAACCTGAAGAGCCCATTTGGCCGGCAGAGGGCATCGAAGATTTCTCACTCACTGAACGCAGCGGAAAAACTGTGACGAAAAAAGACCTGCTGGGAAAACCATGGGTCGCCTGCTTTGTCTTCACACGTTGCGCAGGCCCCTGCCCGCGGGTTTCGCTCCAGTTCTATCAGTTACAGAAAGACTTAAAAGACATCGACTTTAAATTGGTTACATTTACCGTCGATCCGAAGAATGATACACCCGAAGTCTTAACCCAGTATGCGGAATCGATGGGCGCCGATCCGGAAAAATGGCTCTTTCTGACGGGTGATCAAAACAAGATTTTTCATCTGATTGAAAAAAGTTTTCTGATGCCCGTTCAGGAAAATACAGGACCTGCCAGAAAACCAGGCTTTGAAGTCATCCATACAACTAACGTCATGCTGGTCGATAAAAATGGACGCGTCCTCGGAAAATACAATGCCGGTAGTGACGAGGAAATGGCGGTGCTGAGAAAAGACCTGCGGAAAGAAATCAAAAAAGACGAGCAGCATTCTGAAACGAAAAAAGCAGAACAAGAAGTCAAACCAAAATCAGCGACGCCTCCCAAAGCGGGAATGATTTCACTCAGCCCCATCTTCTCTCAGCACATTTCCAGCATCCTTTCGTCGGTGGTGCTCGGTCAAGCAGATGTAGAGTCAACGGAATTAGTGAAAGAACCCAACCCGGAAGAAGCTGCTGTGAAGCAAGCTCCCGCGTGGGTCCTGCGACTGCCTGCCATCAATGCCGCCTTAAACGGATTGGCAACCATTCTGCTGATGGTCGGCTATTGGTTCATTCGTCATGGGGAAAAGGAAAAGCATAAAAAAACGATGCTGACAGCCTTTGGAACTTCGATTCTGTTTCTGGTTTTCTATCTGCTATATCACTTTGCTTTGCAGAGTTACACCGGAAATGCATCACGGAAGTTTGAAGGCGAAGGCCCCATTAGAACCGTTTATTTCACCATCCTGATCACGCACGTCGTACTGGCTGCCGCTGTCCCAATACTGGCCTGGGTGACCATTCGACGCGGACTGAAACAACAGTGGGAAGCACATCGCCGGATCGCCAAAATCACCTTTCCAGTCTGGCTTTATGTCTCCATCACCGGCGTCGTCATCTATTTTATGCTCTATCACTTTCCCGGTAATGCTTGAGTGGTGAACACGAATCAGTTTAAATTTTGTACCTTTTTTGTTATTATTTAAGAGATCAATCACCGTTCGTTACAAGAGTTAGTTAACCATGTTAAAGCGATTTACATTCATCCGATCCTGTTTGCTGGCAACCGTGGTACTCAGCCTGTTTAGCGCTCCCTTCGCGATGAGCGATGCTTCAGCCTGCCCGATGTGTAAACAGTTGAACGATACCGATGATAAAAAACCACGCGCTTACATGTATAGCATCACATTCATGCTGACGATGCCGGCCATTATCTTCTCCTGTTTCGGAGTTGCCTTTTTTCGCATGAATCAAAGAGAAGAGGCCGCGCTGCTCGAAAATGAAAACAGCCGGAACCCACATGAGACTGATGCAGATTCCGGCTTGAATGACTGATAATTTGTCAGCAGATTGAGTATTAGTTCAATCGTTGTCGGCGTGGTGTATTCCAGACTGTAGCTGCAGAGGGAGCTGGACTAAAGGCCCCTTTAGCTGCAGCAGTTCGAGCAGGGATATCATCATATGAAGTTTGTGTTTTGATGTAGGCATTCTGTGAAGTAATGGTCTGCATCTCTGAATAAGACTGTGTTTGCGGCATTTGAAGTACTGCTGGATTGGGTGCCAAAATGGGTCCTGAACTCACAAGCGAAGGATTCGTCGTTCCACCCCAAGACATAGCCGGTTGAGCTGCCAGAGAGGGTGCGAGAGTCGGATACGCTCCCAGATCTAATGAAGTCGAAGACATCGGAGTTGGCGTAGGTACTGTAGAAGGAACAGTCATGGGAGTAGGAGTTGAAGGAACGACATAAGGCTGCATTGACGTTCCCGGACTCATCATGGAAGGTTGTGCTCCCATGCAATCCGTACAAGTTGACTGCGGTGCCATCACTGGAACACGGCGTCTGACTTGATAGGGTTGCCTCACATAGCTGGTCTGTTGACGATATTCTGTGCGTGGCACCTGTCGAGTTACCATGCGAGGCACCCAGACTTTCTGCCAACTACCTTGATCTACAGTCACTTGCTGATAGGTCGTTACTGGAACCGTACACGTTTGTGGAACCATCCGGTATTCAGTGCAAATAATGTCCTGATAGCAAGCACGTGGACGAGGAGCACAAAGTCCAGAATTGCATAAAGTCCGCGGAGCACACCGTCGGAAATAACGCCTCGCTAATTTTCGACAGCGATGACCACATCGATTATGCTGTGGGTAGTAACACCTGGTACCACACCGATTGAAAAGATTCTGAAATAGACGCGCTTCTGCATCGTTCACAAAAATCAGTAATAAAGATGCGACGACGATAAAATTTCGAACCCAAAGGGACATCGAAAAACTCCTTTTTATTGTGTGTGCTGAGGGGCACTAATTTAATTCGTTCCTATCACAGACAACTGACAGACGTGGTAAATCCCATTGCTTAAAACGAAAATTCCACTTTTCTAATTTATCGGCATAATCGTTAAAGTCTCTTTATCTTATTTTCGGCATTTACAGAATTCATTACCACTTCGTTCCCGTGACTTTTAAGTCACTTTTTGCGAAGATAGGCAATCAACCACTGTAATGACAAGACTGCCAAACACACCTAAGACTATACCTGAAAAGAACTTATTCAACCGACGACTATCCAGAGGGAATGACAAATGGCTGAGATGCAACTGGCACACATGGTTTATTTCACACTTAATGACGATTCTCCGGAAGCCATCGAGGCCATGGTGCAAGCGTGTCACAAATATTTAAAGAATCACCCGGGAGTCATTTATTTTTCCGCAGGAACCCGAGGAAAAGAATTTCAGCGAGAAGTGAATGATCAAGTATTTCATGTTGTCTTGAACGTGGTTTTTGACAACAAAGAATCACACGATATCTACCAGGTCGCTCCAGAACATCTCCAATTTATTGAAGAAAACAAACCGGGGTGGGCACAGGTTCGCGTCTTTGACAGCTACGTCAGCGGTTAAAGAGAGCAGAATTTCAGCTCATAAGACCGGCACAATGAATGGAGTCTTGTATTCCGGGTGTGGCAGAACTTTGACTTTTGTCTGATAGACCTCAGAGAGACGCGCTTCCGTCAGAACTTCCTCCCCGGTTCCGGTGGCAGCGATGCGGCCCTGGCTCAATAACACGATCTGATCTGCGAAACAACTCGCCAGATTCAAATCGTGCAATGTAAGAATGACCGTCAGATCCCGCTCGTGCGCCAGATTGCGTATCAACGTGAGAGTCTCGACCTGGTATTTCAAATCGAGTCCCGTTGTGGGTTCATCCAGGCAAAGCACCTTTGTCTGCTGCGCTAATGCTCGGGCAATTAAGGTACGCCGCCATTCTCCTCCTGAAATTTCCGTAATTTTCCGCTGACTCAATTCTACTAAACCCGTTTGCTGTAATGCAGTACTTACAATTGCAGTATCTTCTGCCCGGAAGGGTTGAAGCCAGCCTCGATGAGAACTGCGTCCCAGTTCTACCGTTTCTTCTACAGTCATCGGCCATTCGGGGGTTTCCAATTGTGGCGCGAGTGCCATTTTTTGTGCAACTTCTTTTCGCGAAAGCTCATTGACGGCTTGATCTTCAATCAGTACTTTTCCCTGATTCACAACCACCAGATTAAATAACGCACGTAATAAAGTTGTTTTCCCGGAACCATTGGGACCCAACAAAACGAGAACCTTTCCCGGCTCAATACAGAGCGAAACCTGCTTCAAAACGTCCTGTTGCGAATAGCCGCAGGACACATTATCAATTTCAATCTGATTCATCAGTAGTACCTGCTACTTTTTCTGTTGCCAGCGGCTGACCAACAGAAAAAGAAAAAATGGACAACCCATCATAGCCGTCACAATTCCCACGGGTATTTCCGCCGGCGCAATCACGGTTCGTGCCAGAGTGTCCGCCAGGACCATTAAACCAGCACCCAATAAACAACTACCGGGAACCAGCAATCCATGCCGGGGACCAAGTAAAATGCGCGTCATATGCGGCGCCATTAATCCTAAAAAACCAATCACTCCCGAGACAGCGACACACGCTGCCGTACACATCGTGGCTGCAATCAGAATGATCGCGCGGAATTTTCCAGTCGACAGCCCCAGCATTAATGCGGTTTCATCCCCAAAAGAAAGCAGGTCTAACGGACGAGACAATAGCCAGATGAGTCCTGCACTAGAAAATATCACGGGCACAGTTAAAACGATTTCATTCCAATGTCGTCCGGAAAAACTCCCCAACAACCAATTGAATATGGTCGACAGCATTTCATGATTCAAAAACATGATCAATGAAACCAGCGCACTGGTAAAACTGCTCAGAGCCATCCCTGCTAGAATTAAAGTGAGCAAGGGAGCGTTTCGACCTGCATGACTTAAAGCGGCAATGAGAAACACGACCCCAACCACGAGCATCGCACCAAGAAAAGCAGACAAAATCAACCAGGGAATTTGCCAGATCCCGGTAATAATAGAAACGCTCCCCGAGAGACACAACAACGCGATTGTCGCTCCCAGTGCGGCTCCACCTGAAGCACCAATTACAAAAGGATCTGCTAAAGGATTTCGAAAAACACCTTGAAACGCTGCCCCCGCGACAGCCAGGCCTCCGCCTACACAAGCTGCAAGAATGACACGTGGCAGACGGATTTGCCAGAGGATCATACTGATCTGCGAGTCTGCTGACGGATTCCATAAATTTTGACGGATCTCGTCAAACGAAAGTTCCACGGCTCCCCAGTGAATTCCTACCAGCAATGAGACCAGCAGAAAGACTGTGAGCGGTATGAGACGCCAGATCAAAAATAATTGTCGGGGCTGCATGACCTCAAACGTCCGCTCTGTTAGTTATTGTTCCTGATATGCTTCAGGGTACAACGCCTGAGCTATTTTTTGTAGTCCCTGTACAACACGCGGACCTGGTCGGGATATTAAATCATCTTCAATGAGATAAACTCGTTTATTTTTCACCGCATTCATTTGCTTCCAGCCTGGCCGTTTACTCAATCTCAGCAGGGACTCGGCGGG
>Ga0075117_1001276_pt1 | contig 15614 bp, 12 predicted proteins | sample AntAceMetag02UKJ_FD_69789 | JGI IMG/M metagenome (GOLD analysis project Ga0075117, IMG submission 69789) | Saline lake microbial communities from Ace Lake, Antarctica - Antarctic Ace Lake Metagenome 02UKJ | ecosystem: Environmental > Aquatic > Non-marine Saline and Alkaline > Saline | place... | reverse complement strand
GATGAGGCAGATTCATTGTCGTTCAATATCTCTCAGCGCATCATGACAGACATGACTTACCCGGGTCAGATTAAGGTTACGGTAATTAGAGAAAAGCGCGCAGTGAATTACGCACGCTAACAGCTCTTTCATGGTATTATAAAAAGGTCAGGCGGAAGTCTGGCCTTTTTTGTTGGGCTGACGTGAGCCAATTCTATTCTCTAACCATAGATTTATCCGTATAAATCTACGGTAAACGGGTTGGCTTAAGTAAATCGCGATGTGTTTTGTACGAATGAACTATCCAATAGGAACAGCGAGAAATGTTCGAAAGAAAAAGGTTTTGATGTATGCTCAGATACTACTGGGAGGCACTAAATGAAGCTTCACAGAGATTTCTATAGCTGCGGCGATGAACCGTTCTGCTGTGTTAATAAACCCGCTTGACACACAAGGGGAATAAAGCATATATTACATACACAACTGTTGTAAGCAAGCTGAAAAGCCAGCCGCACAAACAGCACATTTGGTTTTTGCCGACACATAAGCCAACGCTGAAAAAACCAAAAGAGCTGTTTTTTGCCAACGCTCGAACGAAAAATGAATAATTGTAACTAAATAAAAATTAACCAATATGAGTAATTCAAATTCAAAACAATGGAGTTCTGCAACTCCAGGCTACATCATCTTTCTTGTAGACCAATCAGGTTCAATGAATGAAACTTATGCAGAAGGAAAAACTAGGTCGGAATTTACCGCACTTGTTATTAATCGTACCATAAACGAACTTATCAACACAAATATGGACGGAGAAAAAGTAAAAGACCGAGTATTTATTTCAATGATTGGATATGGTGGAAGTAGTTCACTTGCTGTTGATGACATTAGGTCTGACTATTTAAGTTCATTCGCTGACAATCCATTAAGAATGGAACAATTAAAAAAGAAAGTTTCTGATGGAGCAGGCGGCCTAATTGAAATAGATGAACAAATGCCAATATTTATTGAACCAACTGCAAATGGATTGACACCAATGGCAGATGCATTTTCTTTTACAAAAGAGTTAATTGAAGGTTGGCTTCAAAAGAAACCTGATAATCCAGCACCAATTATCATAAATATTTCTGATGGTTTACCATATACAGGAGATTCGATTGATACTGCAATGAATAACGCCATTTCTGTTTCAAAAGAAATAATGAATATCAATTCGGCAGATGGTAATCCTTTAATTTTCAATTGTCATTTAGGAGAAGGAAAAACTCACAGTTTTAATGAAAACGAAAGTGAACTTTCTGATGACCAAGCGAAATTCCTTTTTAAGGTATCTAGTAAAGTTCCTGAATCATACAAACAAGCAGCCGTTAAACAAGATTTTAAGGCTAAACCTGAATCAAGAGGTTTTGTTTCAAATGCCGAACCTGAATTATTTATACAATTCATCAATTTTGGTTCATCTGGTGGTTCAGATAAAATCGCATAATCTTTAAATTGACTTAAATGCAAATATCAATTAAAGGATATATCACGTCAAAAGAATCAGAATTATTTTATGACTGTGCGGACAGATATGCCTATGATAAATCACAAAATAAATTCGCCATATCTGACGGTGTATCTAAATCTTTCTTTCCAAAAATTTGGGCTGACGTTTTAGTGAACAAATGGGTTAATTCTAAAGAGTTTGATGAAGCTCAATTTATAATTGATTGTCAAAATAATTGGTTAGAACAAGTTACTGAAATCGTAAATAAGCCTGATGCAAAATGGTTCACTAAAAATGCTTTTAATAGAAAAGAATCTGGACTTGCAACTTTTGTTGGGTTAAGATTCTACAAAAAAAAGAAAGAATGGTTTTGGAAGGCAGATGCTTTGGGAGACAGCTTTTTGTTTTTTGTCCCAAAAAAAATCAAAGATTTTTCAAAAGAATGTCTCGTTCTATCATCAAAAAAAGAACCCATTGTTTTTGACAATTTCCCAGATTATTTGAGCGGTTTAGGAAACAATCACAAAGGAGAAAAACAGATAATGGAAAGCCCTTTGACTTCTGGCACATTCTATTTAATGACAGATGCCCTTGCAGAGTGGTTTTTAAATGAAAAGGAAAATGCGATAAGCAAGATTAGTGTTTGGGAAAATCAAAAAGATTTTGAGCGTTTTGTAAATGAGGAAAGACACAATGAGAAATTAGGTAATGACGATACAGCCTTTTTGTCAATAAAAATAGAAGAAGACAAAAAAGACCAATTAACATACGTTTCAGAAGACGTTTCGAATATTAACGAACTTGTAAAGGTTCAACAAAAGGAAATTGAAGTTGCCGAAAAAGCAAAAGAGAAAGAATTAATTCTTAAACAAGAAAATTCTGATTCTGAAATTTCTGCTGAACAAACACAACAAATTGAACCTGTGGAAAATATACTTCCCGAAGAAGTAGAAACTGAAATCGCAAAGCCTAAAAAAGGAATAATAGAAAAAGGAAAAGAGCTGTTGTTTGGTAAAAAGGAAAAAGAGCAATCTGCTGAACAAGTAGAAATCGAAACTGATGAAAAAATAGAAGCAACAGAAGAATATCAGGAAGAAAAAGAACCTTCAACTCAAGGCGAAGAAAAAAATAGCGAGATTCAGAAATCTGAAAAGAACGAAAGTAAAAAAAGTGAACCTAATAGCAACAAAGAACCTGAACCAAATGCTAAAACACCAAACAAACCTTCGCAAAATATAACTGATAAATTCTAACTATGGCAAATTATCCTTCTAGAACAGATATTGTTACGGCAATGCGAAATCCACTCGTTAGCTTTAAATCGAACGAAATAATTGGTGGTTCAGTCATTCAAAAAGGTTCTAGGATAATTCAATATTCAGGTGGCTACACAACTGTTTTTCCATTTCATAAACAAACAGGAAATAAAGTAGCTGTTCGACTTTGGATTGCAGATATTGGAGATGCAAAAAAACGTTCATTAGAAATTTCGAATTATTTGGAGAATTTGAATAACGCATATTTCGCAGGATTCAAATATATTGATGATGCAGTATTGGTAAATGGCACATTGCATCCAATTGTTCTTATGGATTGGGTGGACGGACAAACTTTAAAAGAGTATATAAATTCCAATATTACAAATACCTCTAAAATTCTTGATTTAGCAGAAAAATTTAAAGAAATGACAGCATATTTTCATAAGGAGAATATTGCTCACGGAGATTTACAGCACGGAAATATTTTGATAAAAAGTGATGGTTCACTTGTCGCAATTGATTATGATTCAATGTTTATTGAACCATTAAACGGAATGACTGACACCATAAAAGGTTTGCCAGGTTATCAACATCCAACAAGACATAGCAATCAATTTGTAAATTCAAGATTGGACTACTTCTCTGAACTTGTAATATATCTTTCCCTTTTAATTTTTGTTGACACACCAAAATTATGGGATGACTACTATGAAACAGAAGATTTGCTTTTTTCAAAAGATGACTTCTCAAATCCTAGTAATTCAAAACTAATTATTACCCATTTAAAATCAACTAATCCAACAATTTCTGAACTTACTGAAAAGATGGTGGAAGAACTAAAAGCAACTGACATTGCTCAATTACGCCCTTTGGAAGATTTGTTGGTAAACAGACGTGAAGTAGCCAAGGATAATATTTTTGATAAGTGGGAAAAACAACCAAATCCAGCTGTAAAAAAGAAAGTATCGTTACCAAATAAAAATGACATCACAAACAAATTTTAATGGTAAAAGCTTACTTCGAAAATATACATCTTCAAATCATTCATCATATCGAGAATGCACAATCGGATATAAAGATTTGTGTTGCTTGGTTTACTGACTTTGAAATTTACTCAAAGTTAGTTGACAAACTAAAAGAAGGATTGAACATAGAAGTAATAATTGCAAATCATAAGTTCAATAAAAAATCAAGAGTAGATTTCAAAGAGTTCTTAAACTTCAAAGGGAAAGTTGGTTACATAGGCAATCTTGATGATAGTTCTAGAGATAGTTTTATGCACAACAAATTCTGCATAATAGATAACAATCTCGTAATTACGGGTTCATACAATTGGTCATTTAAAGCTCGAATGAATGATGAAAATATATTAATCATTCAAGATGACAGTTCATTGACGAAACAATTTGAAAACAAATTTTTTGACCTTAAACCACAATTTGGATTTGCAATTAAAAACAACAAAGTGGCATTGTTACCAATAGAAAATATAATGGCAAAATGGGATAAAAAACCAAACTTGAATTCAAGTAATAAAAAGCCAACACAAAACACTTCAAATATTTTAGACAAATTTTAATCTATGGCTAACAAGCAGGACATATTAACATCAATAAAAAACCTAGACCTTTTCTTAAAAGTTCCTGCTTTAAAGGGTGCAAAAGCTAGAATCAATAAAAATGGAAATCCATTTGTTTATGTAGGCGGTTTCAATATGGTATTTCAATTAACCCATAAATCTAAAAAATGGGCGTTTCGTGTTTGGCACGTTCCAATGGGCGAAAATGAAGAACGATATTTAAAAATTTCAAAATACCTAACCTCTAAAAAATTACCCTATTTCGCAGAGTTTATATATGACGAAAAAGGAATTCTTATAAACGGAGAATTGGTTGACACGATAAGAATGGAATGGTTAGATGGTTTGCTTTTCAAAGATTATATTGAAAAGAATCTTACCAACTCAAAATTATTAGTTTCTCTTGCCGACAATTTCTTGAAAATGTGCCAAGATTTGAGAGACAACCAAATTTCTCACGGAGACTTACAAGAAGGAAATATTTTAGTAACCGAGAAAGGAGATATAAAATTAGTAGATTATGATTCTATTTGTATTCCAGAAATTGAGGGCCAAAAAGAACTTGTAACAGGACTTAAAGGTTATCAGCATCCATCACGCTTTAAAGGTGGAAAAGCTACGTTAAAAGCAGATTATTTTTCAGAGTTGATTATTTATTTGTCAATTCTTGCTATTGCTGAAAAAGCAGAACTTTGGAATAAATATCAAGTTAAAGACACACAATATTTATTGTTTTCTGAAACTGATTTTGAGGATTTAGAAAATTCAGCTATTTATAAAGACCTATTTGGACTTTCTTTAAAAATTGATAAGCTTCTTGCCATATTAATTGAATACATAAAAACGAAACTTTATACGGATTTAAAACCTTTCCCTCTTTATTTAGAACCTCCAATTATAACCTTATTCACAAGTGACAAAGAAGTATTAATTAATGGTAGTGAGATTAGTCTTTCTTGGGAAGTGGAAAACGCATTAAAAGTTTCAATAAACAATGGAGTAAATGAAGTTGAACATTCTGGATGCATCACTTTAAAACCACAAGATAATTTTGAATATATTTTAACTGCAATTGGTTTTAATGAAACAGTAGTTAAAAAACTTGAAATAAAGGTTTTTCCAACTCCGATTATAAAAAGTATTCAAGTGCCTATTCCAATTTTTGAGAAAACAACCAATTTAGAAGTAAATATTCCGGAGTTTCCACATATAGAATTAGGGATAAATAATTTCTCCAATAGCCTTAATGTAAATTTCAACAAATCTATTAACAGCTCTTTTGAAGAAATCAAGTTCAACAAGCTTGATGAATATTTTAGTAGCCTAAATGAGAAGAAAGGCGGATTGACGAAAATTTTCAAAGCAATCAGTAGTAATAAAATCGTTTCAAAAATATTTAACAACCAATCGAATGAAAAGAATTAACAGATTTTTTTGGTGGTGTGCAGGCGCCAACACCGAAATTTTACAAAAATGTCCTACTGACCACGCTAAATATTTTGGTGTAGGTGGCACGATTGTATTTACAGCATTGATGGCAAGTTTTGCAGGAGGTTATGCTTTTTTTACGGCATTCAAATCTGTAATCCCATCATTATTTTTTGGTGCATTTTGGGGTCTATTAATTTTCAATTTGGATAGGTATATTGTTTCAACAATTGGAAAAGGAGATGGAACTCAAAAAATAACAAAGGAGGAATGGAAAATAGCAGCACCAAGATTACTAATGGCAATTCTACTAGGTTTTGTAATTTCTACACCTTTGGAATTGAAAATCTTTGAAACAGAAATCCAAACAGTTGTTGAGCGATTAAAAATTGACAAAGCCGAAGACCTAAAAGGTAGAGATGTTTCATTCAATGATGAATATGATGAACTTAATAGTCGTCTAACAAAAGTTGAAAGTGATATTAGTGATTTAACAAACAATAAAAAGCAACTTACTGAAAATGCAGGAGCTTATTATGAAGAACGAAAGAATGAATTAAAGATTGATTCAAAGCAGAAAGAATCCGAACTTAACTCTGTCCAAAGTAAAGTAAATGGGTTACATAGTAATTATATAAAAGCGATAAATGATTCTTTATCTTCAAGTATTATAAGTAGTCGCAAGTCTATTCGAGATGTTCAAATTGGAGTAAGAAATAACTTGAGGAACGAAAAAGAGAAGATAGATAATCAAATTGTTGAATTAACAGAGAATAAAGGGGAAGCCATAATTAGTGAACAACAAAAAATAGACAAACAGATTTCATTGTTGATTAATGAAAAGGAAACATTGTTGGACAAAAAGCAACAAATGGAAGTTACCAGAACTGCCAAAAGAACAAATTATGATAATAAGGTAGAAAACTATGATGGTTTTGCAGCTCACCTAGAGGCATTGAGTATTTTAACAAGTGAAAAGTCAGCGATATTTTGGGCGAAATGGTTGATAACACTTTTGTTCATTTTTATTGAAGTAGCTCCCGTATTATTTAAACTAATGGCCGAAACAGGCCCTTATGATGATATTATGGATAGATTAAAGCACGAATCATTTGTAAGGGAGAAACAAAAAATTTCGGATATAAATGACAGTATAAATACATCAATAAAAATTTCAACAGAAAAAAATCAGAACAGACTTGATGCAGAAATTGCAGGCAACAAAGCTTTACTAAACAAAATTGCATTAGCGCAGGCAGAAATTGCTGAATTGGCAGTTGAAAAATGGAAGGAAGAAGAAATTAACAAATTGAATACAGGAGTAAATCATATCATAAACAACAACGGACAAGAGAAAAAAGAAACATCAGAAAAACCGGAATTAAATGGTTAAAACAATAAAAATTGGATTAGCAATAGCGCTATTTATATGCTTGCTAGATATGCCCTATGGATTTTATCAATTTGTACGTTTTGTAGCACTAATCGGATTTGGAATTTTGGCATATAAAGCGAATGAGGAAAACAAGAATACGGAAATGATTATTTATGGTGGTCTTGCACTACTCTTTCAACCATTTTTTAAATTAGCACTTGGAAGAGAAATATGGAACGTTGTGGACGTGATTGTCGGAATTGGACTTATTGCAAGTTTATTTATGAACAGAACAAAAAGCCAACGCTAAAAAGCCATACACATTTGCAATTCGCACCAGCCAACGCTAAAGCCAAAAATTGCAAAAGAGTATGTCTTGCCAACGCACACTTCCGAACTAACATTAAAACCTCGGAAAACCAAGCAGTTCGTGGAAAGCCAGCTTACAACAATGTATAAAAATAATAGCGGGTTTATCGCTAAAACGAAAATAAGTAAATATAATAAAGGTCTGTGTTTACCCGAAAAGTTAGTGCATTTTTATCCGCTACTATTCTTATACTAGACCGTTGTGTGCCATGCAAAAAGAGCCAACGCACATTCAAGCACATTTGGTTTTTGCCGAAACACAGGCAAACGCTGAAAAACCAAAAGAGCTTGAATTTTGCCAACGCTCGACAGAAACAGAATGAGAAACTAAAAAACTGAAATAAAAGAAAACGAATGTTTGAACAGACTTTTAAAAACATAGACGACATACTTTACAAGGACGCAGGAGCGGACAGTGAATTGGACTATATCGAACAGACTTCTTGGGTCTTGTTCTTGCGATACCTTGACCACTTGGAGAGTGAAAAGGCTGATGAAGCTGCTTTGGAAGGCAAAGAGTACGAATACATCTTGGACGAAGAATACCGTTGGCCAAATTGGGCAATACCCAAAACCGCTGACGGCAAACTCAACCACCACAAAACCATGACAGGACCCGATTTGGTAAAGTTTGTTGACCACAAACTGTTTCCATATTTGGCGGACTTCAAGCAAAAATCTATTGATAATCCGAAATCCATTGAATACAAAATCGGGGAGATTTTTAGCGAGTTGGGTAACAAGGTAAAAAGTGGTTATAACCTACGTGAGATTATTGAAATGACTGATGAACTGCCTTTCGGCAGTTCTAAAGACAAGCACGAACTCAGCCACTTGTACGAAACCAAAATAAAAAACATGGGCAATGCAGGGCGAAATGGCGGCCAATACTACACGCCACGTCCTTTGATTCGTGCCATGATTGAAGTGATTGACCCAAAAATTGGCGAGAAAGTATATGATTCAGCTTGCGGCAGTGCGGGCTTCTTGTGTGAAGCTTACGAGTACATGTACAACCGCATGGAGAAAACCACCTCCAACCTGAAAACATTACAGGAAAACACCCTTTACGGCAAGGAGAAAAAGAACTTGGCATACATCATTGGCGTAATGAACATGATTTTGCACGGCATTGAAGCCCCAAACATCATTCACACCAATACACTTACCGAGAACATTAGAGACATTCAGGAGAAAGACCGATACAATGTGATTCTTGCCAATCCTCCATTTGGCGGAAAGGAACGCAAGGAAGTACAGCAAAACTTCGACATCAAAACAGGCGAAACAGCTTCTTTATTCTTGCAGCATTTTATCAAAAGTTTAAAAGCAGGCGGACGAGCGGCTATTGTAATTAAAAACACCTTTTTAAGCAATGCCGACAATGCTTCGGTTTCATTGAGAAAGCATTTAGTGGAAAGTTGTAATCTGCACACCATTTTAGATATGCCAGCAGGAACATTTTTAGGGGCAGGCGTTAAAACGGTGGTTTTATTCTTTACCAAAGGCGAACCAACCAAAAAGACTTGGTACTACCAATGCCAAACAGGTAGAAGTTTAGGAAAAACTTCGCCTTTGAATGATAACGACTTACAAGAGTTTAAAGACTTATCAAAAACACTTGCTGATTCCGAAAAATCTTGGACTGTTGATATTTCAGAAATCAATACTAGCAATTACGATTTGAGCGTAAAAAATCCAAACGGTAAAGAAGAAGTTGTTTTCCGCTCTATGGATGAGATATTGGCAGAAATGGAAGCATTGGATGAAGAAACATCTGAAATTTTAATTGGTATAAAAGAGATGTATTCATGAGCCAAGTAGAACTAACGACCTTAGGTGAATCTTGTGAGTTTTTCAATGGCAAAGCCCATGAAAAAGATATTGACGTAGATGGAAAATACATTGTCGTCAATTCCAAATTCATTTCGCAAGAAGGCAGGGTAATTAAGAGAACGAAAGAACAAATGTTTCCTTTATACAAAGGCGACATTGTAATGGTAATGAGTGATGTGCCAAATGGCAAAGCCTTGGCCAAATGTTTTATCATTGACCAAGACGAAACTTACTCATTGAACCAACGCATTTGTTGCATCCGTAGCAAAGACTTTGATACCAAGTATTTGTATTACCAACTCAACCACAATCAACATTTTTTGGCGTTCAACAACGGTGAGAACCAAACCAACCTTCGTAAAGGTGATATTCTTGATTGTCCTTTAATTAAGCCATCATTAGAAGAACAGAAACTTATAGTCGCAGAATTGGAGATTTCATTTTCGTCTTTAGACCAAGCGATTGCAAATACTGAAAAGAACTATGAAAATGCAAACGCGCTTTTTGAGAGCCATCTTCAAGGAGTGTTTGAGAATAATGACAACCATTGGGAAGAAAAGGAATTAGGAGATGTTTGCCTAAAAACTAATAACATAAAATGGAGTGACTCCAAAGGATGCAACTACCACTATATTGATTTGTCAGCGGTAAGTAGAGATGATTTAACAGTTATGGAAACAGTTCAAGTTAATGACTCCAATGCACCAAGCAGAGCAAAGAAGAAAGTTAATGTTGGGGATGTCATCTTCGCCACAACACGTCCCACTCTGAAAAGACTAACCATCATTTCGGGAATTTATGATAATCAGATTTGTAGTACAGGTTTTACCGTTTTGAGACCAAATACGGTCAAAGTAATTTCCAGTTTCGTTTTTTATTCTTTACTCCAACAAAGGTTCATGGACAGAATGGAAAACTTACAACGTGGTGCAAGCTACCCTGCTGTAACAGACAGTGATGTTAAAGGTTTTGTAATACCTATTCCCTCTATTCATGAACAACAAAACATTACTTACAAATTAGACATTTTACGTGATGAGTCTAAAAAGCTCGAAACTTTTTATCAAAGGAAAATAGACACTTTGGAAGAATTAAAGAAAGTTCTTTTGCAAAAGGCATTTCAGAGAGCGTTGGAAACTGAAAAAGAATTGGCTGTATGAAAATTAAAACTGTCAACATACAGGGTTTTCGTTCCATCAAAGAACCAATGCAACTTCATCTTGAACAGGTTAATGCTTTAATTGGTGCTAACAACAGTGGTAAAAGCAATATCCTTAGTGCTATCTATAGAGTGCTTGGCAGAGATTGGGTGACAAAAAACAGCTTTTTCGATGGTGATGTTCACAACGAAGATTTTGATACAGATATTATTATAGATTTTGAGTTTAACGAACCCTTTAAATATGAACAGTTCAAAGGCTTCTTTATTGACATTCCAAAAGTTAGATTTACATACACTCGATACAAAGTTGGTGAGAGCAAGGGACAAAGAAGACTAGAAAAGCAATGTCTGAAGCTTGACGATAAACCAGTTTTCGGTTTCAAGTCTAAGCCACAAAAAGGGGCAAAACCACAGATGTTTCCTTTAACTACAATTCCGCAAGAATTGCAGGAATCATTTCCAGTCATATTTATTGGTACTGATAGAAATCTAAAAAATCAACTTCCAGGAAGCAGAAACTCAATACTTGGAGCGTTAATGAAAGATATCAATGCTGACTTTGAAAACCCTGAAAACAAAATTGAAGTAGGAACAGCAGCAAGTAGTAAGTTAATTCCTCGTATCGAGCGATTTAAACAAGCAATTGATGAAGCAATAAGAACGTTAAAAACAGATGAATTTATTGCTCTTGAAAAAGCCATAAAGGATAATGCCTTAAAGCAACTTGGTTTTAATCCTGAAACAGAAGCAGACAAACTAGACCTTTACTTTAATCCATTAAGTTCTCTAGAGTTCTATAAATCATTGGAGATATTCGTTAATGAGCACGACTACAATATAAATGCAACTGAACTTGGAGCAGGTTTTCAAAATGCAATTGTATTAGCCATTCTCAAGGCATTTGAAGATAGAAAAAAGCAAGGTGCATTATTCTTAATTGAAGAACCAGAAATGTATTTGCACCCTCAAATGCAAAGGTCTTTATACAAAACCATTCGCCAAATCGGAGAATCAAATCAAGTAATCTATATTACTCATTCGCCACATTTTGTAACAATTCCTGAGTTTAACGAAATTGCCCTTGTTTCAAAAAATGGTAACGGTACTCACATCAAGAAATCAACTCTAAATGCAAATGATGCACTTAAAAACAAGTTCCGAAAAGAATTAGATCCCGAGAGGAACGAGATGTTCTTCGCTAAGAAACTTTTGATTGTAGAAGGTGATACTGAGAAAATGGCATTTCCCGAATTTGCAAGGAGAATGGATATAGATTTTGATAGCGTTGGTAGCACTATTATTGAAGTTGGCGGGAAAAGAAATCTTATTGACTTTGTCGAATTGGCCTTATCATTCGAAATTCCAGTTGGTTTAGTTTACGATACTGATAGTTCAGATTTTGGAAAAGCAGAAAGAGAAGCAGAAGAAGAGTATAATGCTTTATTGAATTCGTACAGTGAAAAAGGCGTACAAGTATTCGTATTTGAAAAGAACTACGAAGACGAGTGCAAAAAGTATTACACAGAAAAAACATACCAAGAACATTGCATGAATTTTGGAAGAAACAAAACACTTCGTGCTAGACTAATGGCACAAGAAGAGGGAATTCCAATCCCTGATTTTGTACAACCTATTATCACATGGCTTGGTAGCTAAATATTAACATGAACGAAACCGAAACAAGAGCAGAATATATTGACCCAGCTTTAAAAAAAGCAGGTTGGGGCGTTGTGGAAGGTAGTCGCATACGCATGGAATTTCCAATCAACAAAGGTCGCTTAATCGGTCATGGTCAGCGAAGCAAACCCGATAAGGCAGATTATATTCTGCAATACAAAAACAGGAATTTAGCCGTAATTGAAGCCAAAGCAAGAGATAAATACTACACCGAAGGCGTTGGTCAAGCCAAGGATTACGCAGGTCGTTTGCAGGTTCGTTTCACTTACAGCACTAACGGATTGCAGATTTACAAAATCGATATGGAGCAAGGTTCGGAAGGTGATGTAAACACCTATCCTACCCCAGACGAATTATGGGAAATGACTTACCCAAAATCTGATGAACCCGAAGCAATAATTGCCGAAGAATGGAGAGAAAAATTATTGTCTGTACCATTTGAAGACCGAAGCGGAACATGGCAACCACGTTACTATCAAGAAAATGCAATTACAAAAGTTTTAGAAGCCATTTCAAAAAATGAGCAACGGATTTTATTAACCCTTGCCACAGGAACGGGTAAAACTGCAATTGCTTTTCAGATTGCTTGGAAATTGTTTCATGCAAAATGGAATATCAATAAAGACGGAGAGAGAAGCCCAAGAGTTTTATTCTTAGCTGACAGAAATATTTTGGCAGACCAAGCTTTTAATGCGTTCTCGGCATTTGAAGAAGATGCTTTGGTTCGTATTAATCCTGCTGACATCAAGAAGAAAGGTAGAGTGCCTAAAAACGGAAGTGTATTTTTCACCATTTTCCAAACCTTTATGAGTGGGCCAAACGATACGCCCTACTTTGGAGAATATCCCGAAGACTTTTTCGATTTAATAATCATTGATGAGTGTCACCGTGGCGGAGCAAATGATGAAAGCAGTTGGCGAGCCATTATGGACTATTTCAAACCAGCCGTTCAGCTAGGTTTAACCGCCACACCAAAACGAACCATAAACGCAGATACTTACGACTATTTTGGTGAGCCTGTTTATGTTTATTCGTTGAAAGAAGGAATCAATGACGGTTTCTTAACTCCTTTTAAAGTCAAGCAAATTGACACTACCATTGATGAGTATTTATTTACTTCAGACGATACGGTTATTGAAGGCGAAATTGAAGAAGGCAAACGGTACACCGAATCTGAAATGAATCGCATCATTGAAATTAAAGAACGTGAAGAATATCGCGTTAAGATTTTCATGAGCCTGATTAACCAAAACGAAAAAACATTGGTTTTCTGTGCTACCCAATTGCACGCTTTAGCGATTCGGGATTTAATCAATCAATTTGCTGAAACAACCAATCCGAATTATTGCCATCGAGTTACAGCAGATGATGGAAAATTAGGCGAACAGCATTTGCGTGATTTTCAGGATAACGAGAAAAGCATTCCAGCAATTTTGACCACTTCTCAAAAGTTGAGTACAGGAGTTGATGCTCCAGAAATTAGAAATATTGTGCTGCTCAGACCAATCAACTCAATGATTGAGTTTAAGCAGATTGTTGGTCGTGGCACAAGACTGTTTGACGGTAAAGATTATTTTACAATTTATGATTTTGTAAAAGCACATCACCATTTCAGCGACCCTGAATGGGATGGGGAACCAGAAGAACCTGAAACACCTACTCCAAGACCACAACCACAAGCTTGTGATATTTGCGGACAAAGACCGTGTATTTGTGCCCAAGAGCCGCCACCAGAACCTTGTCCTGTTTGTGGTTACAGTTATTGCCGTTGTGATAATCCACCAAGACGAATGACCAAAGTGAAATTGGCTGACGGTAAAGTGAGACAGTTTCAACACATGGTTAGAACTTCCTTTTGGAGTCCAGACGGACGTCCAATTTCGGCAGAAGATTTCTTGCGTTCACTCTTCGGCACATTGCCCGAATTATTTAAAAGCGAAGAAGAATTAAGAACTATTTGGAGCAAACCCGATACAAGAAAGAAACTATTGGAAGAATTGACTGAAAAAGGTTTTGCTAAACAACAACTGCAAGAGTTTCAAAGAATCTTAAATGCTGAAAACAGCGACTTATATGATGTATTGGGTTATATCGCTTTCCATGCTGATATTATTGACAGAACGGCAAGAGCAGACAGAGCAAAAATTCACTTGAATGATTATGACCAAAAACAACAGGAGTTTTTAAATTTCGTACTGAGCCAGTATGTAAAACAAGGCGTTGATGAATTAGACGACACCAAGCTTGGAGACCTGCTTGTTTTGAAATACAATGCAATCGGAGACGCTAAAAAAGAACTTGGCGACATTCCGTCAATAAGAAATACGTTCATTGGATTCCAGACATATCTGTACGACAAAAGAGCAGCGATTTGATAACAAGAACCGACATAAAAGCCAACGCTCCACAGCCACACACATTGCCAAGTCGCACCAGCCAACGCTCCAACCAAAGCTTGGCAAAGAGTGTGTCTGTCCCATCGCACGGACAGAAAAATAAAAAGCACGGGCACACAACAATACCTATACGTAATACGGGGTTTGGTGCTAAATTGAAAGTAAATGAGCTTTAACAAACATATCGGTAGGCTGAAAGTTTTGTGGTATTTAATCCCGCACTACGCATAGCCGGGCCGTTACCTGCAATTAGAAAATGACATATAATAAAGTTATACTATTATTAATTACAGTTACAACTCTCACAGGTTGTAGTGCGCTGATTTATGCTATTAGAGGCCCTAAGTACGAAGGTAAGTTTCAACAAAAGCACTATTTGCCGGTTTTAGAAGACCAATACTTTTACTTTCATTATGATAATACAGAAGACTTTAATGATTCAATTAGAATTAATGGAAATGACACAATGACTATAACTCGAAATTATTCGAAACACTCATATACATTCTTGCGATATGACAAGGACGGTAAAATTCGAATAAAAGGAATTCAACAAGATACTCCATTGGAAAATATCCCTTCAAAATCAGAAATAGATCAGTTGCCAGTATTAAATGAAAGATTTTACGTTATAAAAGATAGCCTTATAAAATATGAAGTATATCACGACTCTTATAATGGATACAATTTGTATAGGACAAGGGTATATTCCGATTCTCTTATTAACTGGCAAGTTGGAATTTCAAAAATGTACTTAAAAACGTATAAAAGATTAAAAAAATAGAAATGCAGGTAACAATTAAGCTCTAATGAGGCGCGGTAAGGCCGCGGTTCTTTGGAGCAGATATTGCACTCTTCCTGTGGTAGCGGGGCGCTGCTGTTAGCTATGGGGATTCAATAGGGTTCTTCTTCCTAGCAGAAGGCAAGTTGTTGTTTTCGATGCGCATGGAGGAGGAGAAAAGGCCGTGGTTTTTCGCCTTGAGACATTTTACGCAGATAAAAAAGCAAGACGCAGATGAAGCCAGACGTTTTTGGGCGATTTTGTTGGCTGAAGGACATAGCAGTCTT
>Ga0075117_1001274_pt1 | contig 15626 bp, 12 predicted proteins | sample AntAceMetag02UKJ_FD_69789 | JGI IMG/M metagenome (GOLD analysis project Ga0075117, IMG submission 69789) | Saline lake microbial communities from Ace Lake, Antarctica - Antarctic Ace Lake Metagenome 02UKJ | ecosystem: Environmental > Aquatic > Non-marine Saline and Alkaline > Saline | place... | reverse complement strand
TAACGGCTTCTGGATGTGGTGGAACTGTCAATTGGTTTACCGCAGCATCTGGAGGAAGTTCCATATCTTCAAGCAATCCATTTACGACACCAAACTTAACCGCAAGTACGACATACTATGCAGATTGTAATGTTAACGGCTGCCTAAGTGCCAGTAGAGGCTCAGGTGTAGTGACTGTAAATCCAGATCCATGTGCTACTAGCCTAACGCTAGTTTCTGGAGACAACGACGTGACATCCGGTACGAAAATTTATCAAACAAGTAATACAACTGGATCTGGACTTATTTCTGCTAACAATAACATATCTGGGGGTAATACTACTTATGACGCAGGAAAGAAAGTAGAATTAAATCCAGGGTTTAGCGTAATTTCTACCCTTCAAAACCCAGTTGTTTTTAAAGCCCAAATAGGCGGGTGCAATTAAGTATAAATTCTAGCCTTTACAATTGCATATTATTGATGTATTTTTGCAAACAGACTTAAGGCAATTTTATGAGTACAAAACTAAGAGGAGTAGGACCGGCATTAATTACACCCTTTAATGAAAATTTAAGCATCGATTTCGAGGGCTTAAAAAAATTGATTGAATATGTGTCAAATGAGGGTTGCGATTATTTGGTAGTAAACGGAACTACAGGAGAATCTGCCACTACCACGTCTTTAGAAAAAGCAGAATTGTTGGCTTTTACTAAAGCTAATAATCCTAAAAACTTGCCTATTGTTTTCGGATTAGGTGGAAATAATACTGCTGAGGTTTTGGATAGAATTTTAAAATTCAATCTTGATGGTGTAGAGGCCATTCTTTCTGTTTGTCCATATTATAATAAGCCTTCTCAGGCAGGTATAATTGCTCATTTTACGGCCATTGCAGACGCTTCTCCCGTACCTGTTATTTTATATAACGTGCCAGGAAGAACAGTTACAGCCATATCTGTAGACACCACTATAGCTTTATCTGCACATCCAAACATTGTGGCTTTAAAAGACGCGTCTACTTCTATGGATCAGGCCTTAGACTTGACAAAACGAGTGCCAAAAGATTTCATTCTTTTATCTGGTGACGATAATTTAGTGACACCGCAGATTTCATTGGGATATCAGGGTGTGATTTCAGTGATTGCTAATGGATTTCCAAAACACTTTCATGAAATGACTTGGGCTGGTTTAAACGGCGATTTTAAAAAAGCCGCCGCCCTTCAAAGACGCTTTCATGTTTTTGATGATTTATTATACAGAGAGTCTAATCCTGTAGGCATTAAAAAAGTAGTGGAAATAAGAAACATTGCTAGAGCTAGGGTGCGTTTGCCATTACTAGAGTCCTCCAAAGAACTTGGATTACTTCTTAAAGAAGCCATGAAATATGAGGGTTTCCTTTAAGCTAAAGCTTCTCTTTGCGGCTTTAATACTTTCTTTTACTTTATCTAGCCATGCTCAAAATTTTGATAGCCGATTGGTTGAAAATTGGAGTACAAGCAGAAACTATTCTAATGATAATTTTTTTCTAGGTCTCAGTCAATCTGCAGATTATGTGGCTATTGGTACACCTATTTCATTATGGGCAGTGGGTCTTGTCAAAGGAGATAAAGCATTAAAACAAAAAGGAATTCAGTCCGCGATGGCCACTTTAGGCACTTATGGCACTGCTTATTTGATGAAAAATAGTATCAAAAGGGAAAGACCTTTCGTTACCCTCACATCAATTACCCCCATACAATTTAAAGACTCTTATTCTATGCCATCGGGAAGTACTTCAGTTGCTTTTGCATCTGCCACATCTTTGGTAGCCACTTTTCCAAAATGGTATGTAGCCGTTCCAGCGTACACGTATGCTACGGCAGTAGGTTATTCAAGAATTAGATCTGGTGAACATTATCCAACTGATGTTCTCGCGGGAGCCGCTTTAGGAGCCGGATCCGTTTGGGTTTCAGGTAAATTGATGAAATGGATTAATAAGTAATATCTTTATAATTCCGACAATAAAACTGTTCTACCTTCTTTAGCTGATATCATAGCCGCTTGCAATATTTCCATCACCACCATATTGTTTTCTAAAGCAGACAAATCCTTTGGTTTTAAAACAACATCACCTCTTATTACGGCTTTTAAATAACGAAAAGAACTATTCGTCGGCTTTGCTAACTCTTCCAATTTTACTTTTTCAATGGCAGCCTTATCGTTTGCCTTAGTAGATAAATTATATTTATCTATTGCATTTAGGAAGCCATATTGTGTATAAACCTCCATGTCTTTTCTGCTAAAACTCCAGTTCCAGCTGGCCTGAATAATACTCTGAGAATGGGCGTAAGCTAGAATTACGGTGGCCTCGTCATCCACTTTTGGATAGATTTCTGGCTTTATTGTCTGCGTGACTGCCGTTACAGAAATAGGTCGCTCGCCATTGTTTAGCCAAGTTGATAAATTAGCCCCATAACATCCGAAATCTATTAAAGCCCCAGCACCATTATAGTAAGGGTCTGTAAGCCATTGTAAGAATTCAGAGCTCACGCCAATTTCCTTAGGCCCTTGATGACCATCGTGAATAACTACTTTTCTTATGTCACCATAAACGATTTTTTCCTTCTTTAAAATTTCTTTTATTTTATGATTGGTGGGATACCAGGTGGTTTCATAATTAGTGATAAGTTTAATCTTGTTGTCAATGGTTAGTTTCTTCATTTTTCTAGCATCCTCTAACGAAATCGCCAGTGGCTTTTCCACCATGACGTTAATGCCTTTAGGAGCACAAATCTCCACTACCTCTAAGTGCTCTCTAATGCTATTATAGGCACAAACGGCCTCAGGGTTAATATTTTTAAGCATAGTAGCCAAATCTGGATAAACAATATCCATAGAGAAATCATATCTTTTAGCATATTTTTCTGCCAAAGATCGGTTAGACTCTGCAATTCCTATGAGTTCATAATCACCTGATTTGGCATTGCCCAATACTTCATGGACATGGTCGTGTGTAAGACCAGCTACAGCTATTTTGAAGGGTTTGTCTTGCGTAAACGCTAGTTGATTGACGAAAAATAATAAGATTAAAAGGACTTTTTTTTTCATTTTATACAAGTTTTGGTCTTTGGTTCCATGAGATACGTTCTACAGGAACTAAATCACCATAGGGTGTTTTTTCTTGGAATTCTTCCATAAAGCTACCACCAAAACGATAATAAAACCCTTTTGATTTAAGGTTTTCTGTGAGAACAGTCAAATACATTTTTTGTAAGGGTCTATTTTCTTTTACCCAATCAAAAGATTTTTGAATTAGTGCCAAGCCAATTCCTTTTCCTTGATGCTCCGGAAGTACATGAAGGTTATCCAGCAATGCCCCATGTTTTAAGCTATGGTCTAAAAAAGTGCAAACAAAACCAACCATTTGTTGTTTATCTTCAGCAATAACCACGTTTCTTTTGGGATCAATTACTTTAGATCGAGCATTCCAGATTACTAGCCTGTCTGGAAGAACTTGGTGGTCTAAATAATTGTCAGAAAATATATTACGATAAAATGTCGCCCAACTTTTGGCATGCAGTTTAGCAATTTCCTCAAACTCTTCAGGCTTTGCTTCTCTGTAAATTATCATAATTATTTAGCCTAAAATTCTGGGCCCGTTTTGATTGACTCCAGATACAAAAAGATTCGTTTTAATATTAGCAGACTCAAATATAAACTTCATCTCTTGGCCCACTTTTTCTGCGGTTTCTATCCCCTCGCTAAAGGCAAAAATAGACGGTCCAGCACCTGAAATGCTAGCTCCAAGAGCCCCGGCGTTTAATGCAGCTTCTTTGACCTCGTTAAAATAAGGAATCAGTATGGCTCTGTTGGGTTCTATAAGATAGTCTTTCATGGAACGACCAATCAAACCATAGTTTGATGTCATTAGGCCGGCAACCATTCCAGCCACATTTCCAGTTTGAGCAATTATTTTCTTTAGGATCGCTTCTTGCCTGAGAATGATTCTGGCATCCTTTGTATTGACCTCCAAATCTGGATGTACAATAGAAACATAGAGGTTTTCAGGAGTATTTATTTTTATGAAGTCTAAAGGTTCGTAACTTCTGATAATGACAAAACCACCAAGGAGGGCAGGGGCCACGTTGTCTGCATGTGCTGCTCCACAGGCTACACGCTCTCCTTCCATGCTGAATGGGAGCAAGTCGCTTATGGATAATGGTTTGTTTAGTAATTCATTGGCTGCGAAAACACCTGCTACAGAGCTAGCTGAGCTACTTCCTAAACCACTTCCTAGGGGCATTTTTTTGTTTAGAACCACATTAAAACCTTGCTTGATTTGAAGTTTTTCTAAATACTTAAGAATAGGAACGGTTACCGTATTTTTTTCAGGATCAAGGGTCAGTTTACCCTCATCGCCAGTGATTTCTGTAATGATGATTTGGTCATCATTACGCTTTGTTAAAATAACCTCGTCTCCAGGGTTATCTACTGCTAATCCAAAAATATCAAAGCCACAGGATACGTTAGCAACGGTAGCGGGAGCAAAGATTTTAATGCTTTCTGGCATGAGATTATACTAGCTTCTAAAGGTGCTTAAACTTATAATATCTGCGAATACGCCCATGGCAGTAACTTCGGCTCCAGCTCCAGGCCCTTTTACCACGAGTGGGTTTTCCTTATACCTTTCCGTGGTAAAGCTTATGATATTTTCTGAGCCAGCTAGATTGTAAAAGGGATGAGATTTCCCTACGGTTTCTAGGGCAATAGACGCTTTTCCATCCTTCAGCTTAGCAATGTACCTTAAAACGCTATCCTTCGCCTTTGCTTCATTGATCAATGCTTCAAATCGGTCATTGTCTTTTTCAAGGGCTTTATAGAAATCCTCAACAGAAGGAGCATTCATACATTCCTCATTGAGCAAGTGAACAAGACTAATTTCTTCTGCCTCAAGGGTTAAACCACACTCTCTGGCTAGAATGAGGATTTTTCTGGCTACGTCCATACCACTTAAATCTTCTCTAGGATCGGGTTCTGTATATCCTTTTGCTTTAGCTTCTTTCACTACTTCTACAAACGTTTTACCTACCTCGAAATTATTGAAAATGTATGCCAAGGTTCCTGAAAGTACGGCCTCTATTTCATGAATGACATCACCACTATTTATAAGCCCTTGGAGCGTATTAATGATAGGAAGGCCTGCTCCTACATTGGTTTCATAAAGGAAACGGACATTCTTAGTATTGGAAATTTGCTGCAGCCTGTCATAATCACTTTGTTTACCAGAGTTGGCTACTTTGTTAGGCGTTATGATAGAGATATTATGTTCCAAAATACCTGCATAGTGCTGTACAATGTTCTTGTTGGCCGTGGAGTCTACAAAAACCGTGTTAGCTAAATTCAAATCCTTAACGTCTGAAATAAACTCACTTAGATTCGCTTTTTCACCATTGTTCACTAAGTCTTCCTGCCAATTACCTAAGGGTAGGCCCTCAGCGTCAATGATCATCTTCGTGCTATTGATGAGGCCTACTATTTTGATGTTTGTATTCTTGTTCTTTTTTAGATGCTCCCTTTGGCTGTCTATTTGACGCAGTAGCGTTTTGCCTATCAGCCCAGTAGGGCCTACTAAGAAAACATTGAGGGTGTGTCCGTCAATCTCAAAGAATCTCTCGTGGATGGCATTAAGGGCTTTACTTATATCTTTTTTGTTAACCACAATAGAGATATTCAACTCAGACGAACCCTGAGCTATACCTACTACGTTAACTCCGTTTTGACCAAGTACAGAAAAAAGTTTTCCTGATGTACCGGAGCTTGACTTCATTCCTTCACCCACCACGGCAATAATAGAAAGGCGAGATTGCAAACGTACTTTCTCTAAATAACCAGTTTTTATTTCACTCTTAAAGCTTTCGTTTAAGATCTTCTCGGCTTTGTCGGCTTCTAAAGGAATTACAGCAAAGCAGATGGAATGTTCTGATGAAGCTTGGGATATAAAGATAACGGACACTTGGTTATCAGCCATTAAGCCGAAAACCTTTGCCGCTATTCCGGCCACGCCTATCATTCCGTTTCCTTCAATGTTAACCAGTGAGATGTCATCAATAGAAGAAATACCTGTGATAGAATAAGGTGATTTGCTGCTTGAACTTGAAACCGTGGTTCCAGGGTTGTCTGCATCAAACGTATTTAAGACTTTAATAGGTATTTGCTTTAAAAACGCTGGTGTTAAACTTGGAGGGTAAATTACCTTGGCTCCAAAATGAGAAAGTTCCATGGCCTCAGCATAGGAAATGTCTGGAATGGTAAAGGCGTTTTTAACTTTTCGTGGGTCGGCAGTCATGATGCCGTTTACATCTGTCCATATCTCTATAAGATCGCTGCTCAAGGCCGCAGCAAAGATAGAGGCAGTATAGTCTGAGCCACCTCTTCCTAAGGTAGTAGTGACTCCGTCTTCATTTGAAGCAACAAAACCCGTAATGCATAAAATACCATTATGTTCGGTGGCCAAGTTAACAATATTGCTGTTTGTGGTCTTTAAAACCACATTGGCATTGTTAAAATTACTATCTGTTTTTATGATAGTACGAGCGTCCACAAAAGTGCTTATAAATCCACGTTCTATGAGCGTAGCATTTATAATGGTTGTGGATAGGCGTTCGCCAAAGCTAAGGAGCAGGTCCATAGTTCTTGGACTTATATCTTTAATCAATGAGATCCCTCTAAGTAAATCTTCAATCTCATTAAAAATGACTTTTATTTTAGCGATAAGAGCACTTTGATGTTTAACATTTATGAGCCTTCTGATAGCATTAAAGTGCCTTTCTTCAACAGAGTGAAGATGTTCCATGTAATCAGACTCATCTTTGGCTGCCATTTTACCAATGTCAATAAAACGATTGGTGACACCTCCCATGGCAGAAAAAACTACTGCTAAATTCTCACTGTTTGGAGCATTTTTTTGGATAATAGCCAGAGCCTTCTCAATACTATCAACGGTACCTACAGATGTTCCTCCAAATTTTAAAACCTTCATTGTCTAATTTCGAAATATTTGCTGCCTTTTTGATGGGATATATCCCCGTCATCTAAGGCGTATTAAATGGGAAAGCCGAACGGCTGCAAATATAAGCATATAGATTTCTTAAGGGCTAGAGGAACAGCGTCTGATATTTAGAGAATGGCTTAATTTTTGTTTTTACACTATTTAATTCGATATTTGGCTAAATATTTCTTACGCTTTCCTATAAAAAAATGATTGAAAACACATTCAAAGCCTTGAATGATGTAACCCGTAGAGCCATAATGGAGCTCTTGAAAGAAGGCGAAAAGCCTGCTGGGGATATATCTAAAGAATTTAATATTTCTAAACCAAGCATCTCTCATCATCTAGACTTGCTAAAGAAGGCCAATTTGATAAAGGCCAGAAAAAGAGGACAGTTTATTTACTATTCTCTGCAAACAAGGCCTTTAGAAGAGATCTTTAAGTGGTTTGTTCAGTTCAAGCCTGAAGAAGCATTGCACTTAGCTAAGCCAAAGATTAGGTTAGAATTAGCTTAGGTATATAATGTATCTTTCGTGAAATTGATAAAATCCTCAACCTGAGTCTTAGAATTATAGACATGGGTTGAAATTCTTATTGCGTCTAGTCGGCTCTCAGGTACTACTCGTATTCTGAAGCCTGCCTGTGATGCTTTTTTAGAAAAGGCTCTATAATCCAGCTGTTTTGGTTTAAAAGTAACCATGCATATTCTAGATTTTTCTTCTTCCGGTGTCAGGATGTCGAGCTTATCTGTAAATAGACTAAGTCCATTATATAAGTAAGTGGAAAGATCCCTAAGTCTATTTTCGATTTTCTTTTTTCCAATAGTCTCATGAAAAGTGGCAGAGGCTGCTGCACCTGCATAGAGTGGTGTGCTTTGAGAGCCATAATCAAATCTGTGTGCGGAAGGATTGTAACCCATAATTTTAGGTGGATTACTGTAAAGGTCCCATCCTGTATCTGAATATGCTCCTACTTGGTATGCTTGTATCTTATCTAAATGCTCCTCTCTTATGTACAAAAAGCCCGTCCCATTTGGGCCTAACATCCATTTATGGCAGCTTGTAGCATAACTATCGCAGCCTAGTTCTTCCAAGTCCAAATCAAAAGTACCTGTGCCATGAGCCCCATCAATGGCCGTGAATATTCCTTTGCTTCTAGCCAGGGCAGAAATTTCTTTGATAGGAAAGACTTGTCCAGTAGTACACGTTATGTGTGGAATGGCAATGACTTTTGTTTTTGATGTAATAAGTGATCTTATGAGGTCAAAATTTTCTTCTGCCGTAGGTTTCGGATCAAAGGGTATCAATTTGATTCCATGAAGGTTGGCTCTATTTAGCCAGGGGAGGGCGTTTCCCACATGCTCATGCAGACTAATAATGACCTCGTCTTCTTGTTTTAAATTCAATCCCCAGCAGACAATGTTTATACCTTCTGTAGTATTGTGAGTGAGAGAAATTTCTTTAGTAGAGACTTTGGCGAAATTAGCTAAGGCCTGTCTAAATTTATCTGTATGACCATATTCACCTGTGATATTTGTTAGATCTAAAGAGTCTTTTATGGCTTTAAGTACAGGAGTGGGTGATGGACCAAATGTCCCGTTATTAAGATATACCCGATTGTCTGTTAAAGGGAATTGACTTCTTATTGACTCCCAAAATGACTCTTCTGGGAGTTTTGATTGGTAGTTTTGACTTTTAAGCTCCAAGGCCGACAAGCCAAATCCCAATTGACCTAAAAATGCTCTTCTGTTGGTTTTCATGCTTAAAAACTACGCATTCTTTTGTTGGTTTAAAAGCAAGGGGTTAAAGAAAGGATTCTCTGACCTTTGTATAATTTATTGTTTTCAGACCTCTAAACGCCCTAGCTAAGACTAAAGAAAGGGTTTCTTATTGGGTTTAAGAATAAGAGGATATCCTAGAATGGGTAACCAATCCCGAGATTGAAGTTGAGGCCATAGCTGCTGTTTCTTTTGAAAGTAAACTCATCCAGGACAAATCTATCACCAGGGTCTCTGGCGGGGTCCATTACCTTTATGCCCCAGTCAAACCGGAATTGGAAATAAGACAGGTCGTATCTAATGCCAAGGCCAGTTCCTACAGCTATCTCCTTATAAAAGCGGTCAAAATCAAAATTTGCTTTGTCCCTTTTAGTATCTGTTTCTATTTGATACCATTTCCATATATTTCCAAAATCTACAAAAGCAGCTAATTGAATATCCCCGAAAAAACGAGCGACCTTCTTACGCACTTCAATACTTCCTTCTATGAGAATATCACCTGTTTGTGGGATGATGTTACCACTGGCCGTATCTGGAAGGGCAGAGCCTACTCCAAGGGAACGAGGAGACCAAGCACGTACGGAATTACTGCCTCCTACAAAAAAGTTCTTTTGGTAGGGCATAGATTTGTTCCCGTAGGGATTCGTCACGCCTATATTTAGACGGTAAGCTAAACTAGCTGAGGGAGCTAGATTGATATATCTTCTGTAGTCTACATTGATTTTGATAAACCTGAAATATTTTCTGTTAGGGTCAGGAAAGAGTTTTTCCAGCAAGTCAATTTGGTTTTTGTCTTTAGAGAAATTAAGTAGGGTTCCTCCAGATTCTATAAAAAGTCGTAAGAACTTTGAGCTGGCATAAGGCTTTTGTAAATCTTGGTCATTGAATACATAAGAAGTGTTTATACTACTTACAAACTGAGGGTCAAAGGTTGTTTTAAGGTTATTCCCGAGAGCTTCCTGCTCTAAAAGGCTATTGTAAAAGCTTAGGCCAGCTTCATCATTTAAATTATAGTCAGTACTGATGAGATTGGCGTCAAGCAAAGACACAAAAAACGAAGAATACTTAGTAGGCTGCAATCTGAAGTTGCCATTGAGTGTAAGGTTCAACCTTTGGCCCCAGAAAGGCTCGGAGTAATTATAACCTATACCTAGTTGGCTTCTAGGGTTTTTTAATTTCAACTTTTCTATGTCTTTGCCCAAAAATGCTATGTTAGGTAAGGTTACGCTAACATTGGTTCCTATTTCCCAGCTACCTCGTACATCTGTAGTTCCTAATGGGGAGGGCTGGCCTTCTCTAAAAACCCTTGCAGAAGCTTCTACTATCTCTAATCTTTTAAAGAGATTTCTGGCCGAAAGCGTAACTGGAACACCAAATCCTAGAAAGCCTGAACCTCCATTATAAACATGGTTTAATCCTGGACCCGTACTTATGGAATATTTCTGAAGCTGTGGAGCAAAATATTCTAAACTTATTTCTTTATCGTTTAGAGGATTAATCTGAGAACTCGCAAAGGCAAACTGATTTAGGAGACCTATTTGTCGTTGGGTTTCAGATATATCGTCAATATTATAAACTTCACCAGGCCTAGAAATTACTTTTTTATCCAAAACCTTTTCTGGCAGCGTACCGCCTATGGTGATGTACTTTACTTTATTTACTAAAACGGTATCAGAATCATTGGTAAGTAAAGTACTGTAGGGGTCAAACCCCTTAAAAACGACTTCCTTGATTCTATAGCTTCTATGCGATTTTTGATTTGGCGGATTTACAATGGTAAATCTTAGATTTCCTCTTTTCTTTTCTCGGAACTCGGCCTCGTCATAATTGGCATTGATGGCTTCATGGATGATGAATTGGCTCAGGAAATCATAGTAACCATTTTGTTTGGCCAGTAGCTCAATTCTGGCTTTTTCAGCTTCTACGTTCTGTATACTGAAAAGGCTTCCAGGAGAGATACGTTGTTCTTTGTTGTGAGCTCTTATAAGGCTGTCTAGTTGAGGGTCTTTGATGTCGTAAAATACAGTGTCTATTCTATATCCTGGCCCTTCTTTAACTTTGTAAGTTAGCTTGCTTTTATCCGTTGTGAGCTGGGCTTCCATATTAAAAGAGACCTTTGCGTCTTTATAACCAATGTCCTTGATGTATTTTTCTATAATTTCTGAAGTTCTTTCTGCCTTGTCCTTATCAATCACAGACTGAGGTTCTCCTATATTTCGCCATAACCAAGTGTTCCGAGCTTCCAGGTTGTCTTCTGTACTTCTCAGTTTTCTCCTTATTTTTTGCTTGATTCGTTCTGTCCTAGAGTTTGCCGTGAACTCATCTGGATATTTACTCAACTTAATTTGATAGCTAACTAATTTCCTATTTTGCTTTAGGGAGTCAAATCTGTTTAAGCCATAATTATAGAGCCATACTTTAGGGGTGAATTGAATCCATGGGATGTTGAGAGGCTTATTATTTGGCCTCTGGTTGAGTGGAATCAGCTTTGCTAAGTCTTCGCTATGCACCTTTTCATTACCTGAGAAATCCTGTTCGCCTAGTAGAAATTCATTTTCTTTTAGCTGAATTTTATGGCTACAGGATACTACTAATAGTAAAAAAGTGACCAGCGATATGTATTTAAAAATTGTTTTCAATACCTTCGAACGCCGACTCTCTTTAAATCGGAAATAAATATTTGTGAATGTAAATAGAACGTAAAAAAGTTCAAAAAAGTGAAAGGACTCAGTAAACAAAAGCAAAAATACATTCAATCATTGCATAACAAAAAATACCGCCAGCAATTCGGTGTTTTTCTAGTGGAAGGGCAAAAGTCGATAGAGGAATTAATTAATTCAGATTTCACTATCGAGGAGCTTTATTTGACAGAGAAGGCCACCTATTTAAATACAAATAGCATGGAAACAACGTACTGCACAGAGGATGAAATTTCCAAAGTGAGCTCTTTTAGGTCCAATAATTTTGGAGTAGCCATGGTGAAATGCAAAAGCAATCAAATTTGGGAAGAGTGTGCACAAGATTGGATTTTGGCTCTAGATGATATTGGTGACCCAGGGAATTTGGGTACCATTATAAGAATTGCGGATTGGTATGGTATAACTAAGATTCTTTGCTCAGAAAATACCGTTGAGTTCTATAATCCAAAGGTGATAAGCTCTACTATGGGTTCTTTTACTAGGGTGCACTGCTTCTACACAGACCTTATGGGCTATTTGTCTCATACGAATTTGCCAGTGTATGGTGCATATCTAAATGGAGACAACATTCATAAAGCTTCTTTTCCTAAGCAGGGGCTATTGCTAATGGGTTCAGAATCTCATGGAATCTCGAGTGAATTAGAAAATTTGGTCACCAATAAAATCACAATCCCTTCCTTCGGAGGTGCAGAGTCATTAAACGCAGGTGTGGCCACAGGGGTTATTCTAGACAATATAAGGAGCAAAACGGAATAACCCGTAAAGTGCTTAAAATCAAGGGCTAAGTCGCTCTCTATTCCAAGTGTTATTCTCTAACGTATAGCGTATTCTGTCATGCAATCTGCTTGGCCTTCCTTGCCAAAACTCTATAGAGGTAGGCTCTAAGGTATAACCTCCCCAATGTGTTGGTCTGGGGATTACTTCGGTATCTTTAAATTTGGCCTGTAAGGCTAGCTCATTCTCTTCCAATATTTCCCTATTGAGTATAACAGAACTCTGGATACTAACCCAGGCTCCTATTTGACTTTGACGTGGTCTCGAATGAAAGTATTCATCGGATTCTTTGGCGGAGGTTTTTTTAATTTCCCCTTCAATACGTACTTGTCTTTCTAGATCATCCCAAAAAAAAGTCAAACCCGCGAAAGGTTTTGCGGCCATTTCTAAGCCTTTATGGCTGTTATAATTGGTGTAAAAAATAAAGCCGTTCTCATCGAAACCCTTAAGTAATACCACTCTGGCAGATGGTTTCCCTTCTTTTACCGTGGATAGCACCATGGCATTTGGCTCTTTTATTTCGGTCGCCTGAGCGTCTTCCATCCATAGTTTAAATAATGCAAACGGCTCTGTGCCAATGTTCTGTTCTAAAAGTTCTCCTTTATTGTAGTTAATTCGGAGGCTCGCTAAATTCATGTCTTTCATCTACTTTCCAACCATTTCACGCATATTGGCGTATTATTAATAAATTGCAGTCTCAAATATAGAGAATCATTTTACCTAAAAATATGATGTCTGACAACAACGCCACAGCGAATACTGAGGATGCCGGAAGTGAAACTCCGGATGTAAACAAAAAAGAGATGAACAATAATGAAGCGAACGCTCCAGAAGGAGAAGAAGGTCAAAAGCCTGAAGAGGTGACTGCCAAAGAAGAGAAAGAGGAAACTACAGCTCCTGTTGTGGTGGAAGAAGAAGTGGTAGACACAATCGATGAAAAAGTAGAAAATCCACCTTTGGCAGAAAGTCCGGAAGAAACGATTTCAACTGAAACAGTAGCAGAAAATGCTAATGCGGAAGAGCCAGATTCGAAAGAGCCTGAGACTGAAGCCGAGAAAGGTGCTGACACTGACACTGGAGCCAAAGAAGCGAAGTCTGAGGAGGATATTGAGGAAATGGATGTGGATGAGGCAGAGCATTTTGATGGTAAAGATATTGATGTAGAATCATTCGATAAGAAGGACTTTGTGGAGCTAGCTGAAAGAATGCTAGACGCCATTTCTAAAAGTTCTGTAAGCCTGAATGATGTCAAGAACATTGATGCTGTAAATAAAGAAATTAGAGCTGCTTATGATGAAATCCACGGAGGAGAAATAGATGAGGCAAAGGAAGCTTATATAGCTACCAATGGTTCTGCTGAGGGCTTTGCCTTTAAAAACGATAATTACGACATACGTTTTGAGTCATTAATGATTCAAATTAGAGAAATCAGAGGAGCGTTTTTTAGGAAGTTAGAAGCCTTGAAAGAGACATACTTTGAGCGTAAGACTAACCTGCTTCAGAAGCTAAGAGAAATCGTAGATGAGGAAGAAAAAGGAGGTTCTAAAGAGAACTGGGAGGCCTTTAAGTCTGTTCAAAATTCTTGGCGTGACGCTGGTAATGTTAATTCTCCACATAACGGTTCTTTATGGTCTGCATACAATGCACTCTTAGATAGATATTTTGATATAAGAAGTATTCAGAATGACTTAAAGGAACTTGACAGAAAGAAAAATCTTGAGGCTAGAGAAGCTTTTGTGGTTAAAATTGAGGAGATAGCTGCAAGTTTATCAGATCAAGAATTGACAAACTCGCTCCTTAAGAAAGCCAATGAATACTTGAATGATTATAAGCATACGGGTCCTGGGTCAAGAAAAGAGCAGGAAATTCTTTGGGTAAGAATGAAAGCGGCTTTCGATATTATATATGATAAACGCCGTGGCCAAAACGAGGAGAATCAGCATCTCATGGATGAGGTCTACGGAGCTAAATCTTCTCTGGTAGAAAAACTCAAAGAATACGCTGCTTTTGATAGTGACCGTATCAATGACTGGAACGCAAAGACCAAAGAAGTTCAGGAGATTCAGAATCAATGGAATAATCTTAAAGGGCCAATGCCTAGAGACAAGGCTAAGGACTTAAGTAAGCAGTTCTGGAAACTGTTAAAAGATTTCTTCAAGGGTAAGTCTGCCTTCTTTAATAAGTTGGAAGGGGAGCGTAAAGTAAATTTGACGGCCAAGGAAAGTTTATGTAAGCAAGTAGAGGAAATGGTAGAGACCAACGATGTTTCTGCCGATAATACCAATAAGGTAATTCAGCTTCAAAAGGAGTGGAAAACTTACGGACATGTACCTCAAAAATTCAAGGATTCTGTATACAAACGTTTTAAGAAGTCTTGCGACGCTTTCTTTGATTTAAAGCGTTCTGAGGGAAGCGAAAAGGATAAAGAGTATCTAGCAAATCTAAAGGCAAAAGAGGAGCTATGCTCGCTGATAGAGGGCGAGGTTAAAGATAAGAAAACAAATCTCTCTAAGCTTTCTGACTACAAGAAGAAGTTTAATGATTTGGGCTTTGTTCCTAGAAAAGAAATCAATAGCATTCAGAAGAGATTTATAGACGCTATAAATACGTATGTGACAAGTTCGACTGACCTCGATAAGGATGAAAAGGAGAAGCTGATGCTTAAAAACGAAGTGGAGGTGACCATGAAGTCTGGCGGGAATCCTAGAGAACTGGAGCGTCAAGAGAATGACTTAAGACGTAAGCTTAAAAACTTTGAAGACGAGGTGACGCAATTAAAAACAAATATCGAGTTTTTTGGAAGGTCTAAGGGAGCAGAAAAAATCAAGCAAGAATACCAGAAAAAGATAGAAAAGGCTGATTTTGAGGCTGCTAAAATTAAAGAAAAGTTAAAACTGATTCAGCAAGCCATGTACTCTTGAGAAAGGGGATATAAAACTTGAATTAATTTCAATTGAAAGCTTGCAGAAGCAGAATGACAATACTACTTTTGCATCGCTTTAAGTGGGAAACGGAAATTGATTTCATGTTTTTTCTTTAGCAAAGAGGCCTCTTTAGCTCAGCTGGTAGAGCAACTGACTTGTAATCAGTAGGTCATTGGTTCGATCCCGATAAGAGGCTCATCATTATCAAGGAGTTACGACGAAAGTTGTAACTCCTTTTTTTTTGATACATACAAGATACATACTTTCTTCAGGTATTTGAATCACTTCTTTCATACATCATTCATACTTCATCTACACTTTATACATACCTAGTGTCTGCAAGAAAAGTATTTAACATATTGAACTGTAGAACTTTATATCAATATATCACTTTGAATCTTTTTAGTTTTCATTTGGTATCACAAGCCAAAATGCTCATATTCAAGTA
>Ga0075117_1001265_pt1 | contig 15645 bp, 12 predicted proteins | sample AntAceMetag02UKJ_FD_69789 | JGI IMG/M metagenome (GOLD analysis project Ga0075117, IMG submission 69789) | Saline lake microbial communities from Ace Lake, Antarctica - Antarctic Ace Lake Metagenome 02UKJ | ecosystem: Environmental > Aquatic > Non-marine Saline and Alkaline > Saline | place... | reverse complement strand
AAAGAAAGTACTATTAGGGATTCACCATAATTGCATAAATCAACAATATATGCAGAATTATTTAGATGAATTTTGCTATAAATTCAACAGACGATACTTCGGTGATAAACTATCTGATAGCCGCTTTAGAAACAACATGGTATTAGTTACGGATAGTCATATAAATGAATGCATTGTATCTATATACAGCTTAAGTTAAGCTGTATAACGGACTTTTGTTTTATGTTTATGCTTTAGTACTAATTCCTCAAATTTTGATATGCTTTGTTATGAGCTGTTTTACTTCTCAATATTTTCACAATACGATTATATTCGATTTGCGATAAATTAAAGGTGTATCCATCAAAATTAGTTGTATTCACAAATTGAATAACAATTGTATCAATGTCTTTGTGGTATTTGGCAATGCTTTGGTATCCAGGTAATAATCCGGTATGATCGTACACATAAATAGAGGAGTAAATAGCCTGTTCACTATCATTTAACAATGAGCCATCGTTTAATGCCCGTAAGAAGATGCCCACATCTTCTGCAGTCGCTACCATTGAGCCGCTTGGGTCTATAAAATCATTGAGCTTCATATCTTCTTCATAACCTACATAGTACCCGCTTGCAACTTCTTCTAAATCTACTTCACTAAGCAGACTGTAAGTATTATTTAGCTCAAGTGGTATCAAAACTTCCTTCTTGATATATTGGTGATGGCTATATCCTAATGTTTTATCAAGGATTTGACCAATCAATAAATAGTTCGTATTTGAATAACTGTATCTTTTATCGGGTTCAAAATCAGCGGGCTTATTCAGTATCAAATCGAGGAATTGTTGACTGCTTTTTAAATTATAGTTTTCCCAAAAACCAGGATGGTTGGTGAAATTGGGGATGCCACTCCGATGTTGTACCATCAACCGCAAGGTGATTTTATCGGCATTTTCAATTCTTCCTTCAAGGGACGGTAAGTATTCAGCGAGTGATTTATCCAAAGACAAACGTTTGTCATTCACTAATTTGGCAATCGCAACAGCGACATACAACTTGCTAATACTAGCAATCTTGAATAAGGCTTTCGGGTCAGCAGGTATTTTGTTCTCCCTATTTTTCCAACCAGCTGCATAAAATGCGGGTGGTTTGTCTCCTTCGCCTACATAAACTATCATTCCATCAAAGCCATGACCAATTGCCTCATTTACTTGTTCTTGAACCGTATCCGGTAGTGGTAATATCCAAGCCCATACCAAAATCCATGGTACGAAGAACAAGGATATTGGGGTTCCAATAGCCAATACTATTCTAAGTATTCGTGTTCTTTCTTTCTTCGTCATAATGTCATTTTCTCTCGACGTTTTTTTCTTAATGAATGACGGCAACTAAACCTCCATCAAACGCTTGATATTCTCTGCATAACTTCCTCCAGACTCTAGTTTTGTGATTTTTTGGTCTTTGAGTTGAATGATAAATTTGCCATTGAAGCTCTTTTCCATGTATTTGATTTGAGTAGCATTTAGAATGGCAGACCTACTTATTCTGACAAAATCATCAGGAAGTTTATTTCCCAAGGAGGTGATGGTATGATTGGTTAAATATTGTTTTCCTTCTAAAGTATTTAGGAAAACGTATTTGTCATCTGCTTGAAAATATGCAATTTCTGAGAGGGAGATGAATATGATTTTATCACCAGACTTTACCGTAATGCTGTGCATTTGTTTTTTAGGATTCAGCTGCTCCATGAGAGCTTGTAAAGCATTTTGCTGAAAGTCATCTTGTTTTTTAAGTCCTCTTTGTCTTAGCTTATCTACCGTTTTTTCGAGACGTTCTTTTTCCACAGGTTTTAATAGATAATCAACGCTGTTTTCTTCAAATGCTTGAATGGCATATTGATCAAAAGCGGTACAGAAAATAACCATGGGCATATAATCTAGGGCCGCCAAAAGCTCAAACCCATTCATTAATGGCATTTCTATATCTAAAAAAATGAGATCTGGTTTCTGTTCCTCTATCTTTTCTAAGCCTTCTTGGCCATTAGTAGCATGGTCTATTATTTGAAACACATCGCTAAATTTGGCCAGAAGCCTTTTTAACCTGCTAATAGCTAATGGCTCGTCGTCTATAAGTATGGTTTTATAATTCATAATCTCGGTCAATGCTTATTTCGATATTTTTGACTGGGGTGTTTGTGATGTAAAAAGATGCCTTTTCTCCATAGATTAATTTGAGTTTATCTCTCACACTTTTAAGACCATATCCACCAGAGACAGACTCTCCAAAATCTGGTCCGTTGTCATGAATGTCTATTTGTATTTGGTGAGCTACTTTCTTGATGGCAATCTTAATCATTCCGTTAGTAGCTATTTTTGAAATACCATGTTTTATGGCATTTTCTACCAGCGGCTGAAGTAAGAATCTTGGAATTTTTATTTGATTAAGGCTTTCGTCCACATTTATTTCATAGGTAAGTCTGTCTCCAAAACGCATCTGTTCAATGGCCAAGTAAGATTTGACTAGGTTGATTTCGTCTTCTATTGTGTGATTACTTTCATTATTTCGGCCAGTGGTCGCTCTAAATAATTTTGAAAGTTCTACGGTCATGTCCTCAGCCTTGTCTTGGTCTTCGTGAATAAGGCCGGCAATGCTATTTAGAGAATTATATAAAAAGTGTGGGTTTATTCTAGCTTCTAAGGCTGTGAGTTGAGCCTTGGTTTTAAGCTTATCTAAATTCAATAATTGATATTCTTGCTCTGATATTTTCCTGTTCAAATTTGTAGAATTACGCCAATAAGCGAAATACGCACAGGCCACAAAAGAAGGTATTACGCCATAAAAGATGACCGAAAAATTGTTTGAAAAGAAGTAATCTTTTGGGCGTGTTATTTGAGTAAAGTATTTCCAGAAATCATTTGGGTTATCTTGAGCAGCAAATGTGTTATTGATAATGATGTGAATAATAAAAAACACTAAGGAGGTAACACCAATTAAAACGAAATACTTAGACCACTTTGGTCTGATATATTTTTCTATGAAGTATATAAATAGGGTAACGCCTAAGAATGCAGAAAGACCAGTAGTTAAATTTAGAAGAGCCACAGCTTTGTTTTGCTCTGCCTCTAAAGAAGTTGGGTTAAATAACTCGGAGGTAAAGTAAGTGATACTGTTGAGCCCGTAGACGAATAGAATCGTGAAGGCAAAAGCAGATAAAATCTGCATAACTACAGGTATCCGGTCAGAGGCATTCAATGAACCTTTGTCCTTGAAACCCTTAACTCGAGCTCTTGATTCGTAATTAGGTTCAGGGATATTGACCTTTTTGTTTGCAAATTTATTTGAGATTGTTTGTTGTCCGGCTAAGGGTATTTCTTGTTTTACTTCCGAAGTCGTTTTTTGATAGACAGTTTTGAATATTGTATTTTTTGTTGCCCTTTGAATGATAGGCTTTGTCCTCACTCTAACACCTCCACTACGCGTTTTAAGTTGAACATTAGGGCCACCTTGATTTATTTTTCCATCCCATTTGGCTCTACGTCTGGTTCCCTCAAAATGGAATTGCCCATAGCCCCTAACTCTACTTCCTTTGGCTGTGATATCCATACCTTGATTCTCAGGGAAAGTGAAATCTATAGAGCCGCCGCTAGTTTCCAACCAAAGGAACTCTGATATATGGTCCATATCGACTTTCACTGAACCTCCTTTTGTATTGGCGGCCACATTTCCATTAGCACCAAAAACCTTAATACTTCCTCCTCTTGAGGCAGCTCTAAGCTCCCCATCTATTCTGTCAACTCTTATACTTCCTCCACCTGTTTTAACTTGCAGGTTTCCGTCAAAATCTGCGATAGTGATTCTGCCGCCCGAGGTGTTATATTCTTGGTTTCCAGATGAGCGATAAATCTCGATAGTTCCACCAGATGCGGAAAGCTTAATCTCTCCATGGCAATTATTTACCAAAATAGGGTAGCCAAAACTTTTTCCGGTACCTAAGGTTTTACCGTGTAGGTTTCTAATTTCAATTTTCCCAAGACGAGTATTTACGAAGTTGGTCCCTGACAGTCCGTCAATATAAATTTTGCCTTTATATGTTTTGAGTTCGGTAGAGAACTCTTTTGGTAAATAAACTCGAAAGGAGACTCTCCGAAACCTGAAAAGACTTAGAAAGTTACTATCGCGGCTTATTTGGCTAGATATGTTAAGCGTATTATCTCTTTTAACTATTCTGAACTGTTCCCTATTAAACTCTTCATGACTCATATTTTGCCATTGAAAGGGATTTGAAAGTGATAACCTTTGTGCGAAAACCTCAATCTTTATTTCGTTAGCCTCAGAAGCTAAACATTGGATATCCCCCCAAGTAGTCACCAAATGTATTTTGGTTAAATCATCTTTAGAGTAAGCTTTAGTATGTATTGGATTCCCAAGCATTAATGATTGTCCTTAAAAAATAACCAATTACAAGTTACCGCTATGGCGGAAAGGAAATAAGGTACAATTACAAATTCATTGAAAAATGCAAAAATCGCACGTGCTCCACCCGACTCATGAAGAACATTGAATTTCTGAAGAAATATCTGGGTCAATGGGAAATTTGAAAGTATTTGTAAACCAACATAAATAAAAGGGAAAATGAAGCAGATTATGGCGATATTGACCACAAATGGGAGAAGAGCCGCAACGACTCTTTTGAGCCCTTCTTCAAACTTCTCAAGCAAATGTGTTACAAGAGAAATCATTCTATGAAAGCCCCTATCTAGACTTCCTTTGCCTATCAGCATTAAAAAATATAAACCATGGCAAATGGGAATAAGAATTTCAAGGGAAGAAGATAAACCAGAATTAATCTCTCCTAAACCCTGGTAGATGACATAGCTAGAAATTCCGGCCGTGAAGTTTAGAGCAAATGAGGCCGATCGGTATCTTTTAGGGGCCAAATCTAGTTCTGAAACAAGATCGGCGTACCCCAATGTAAAATTAAATTCTTTAGACATAATTATTTGTTTATTTCTGAAAGGAAATAGGTGCTTTCATAAAAACCCCAGTTTGGATGCATTTTGGACTCAGACTTGAAGTTATTAAATTTTTCAAGAGCCATCTCAAAAAGTGGCTTTGCTTTCGCATGACCTCCACCAAAGTTTTCAGGAGTAAAGTAGGCATTAGTGGCTTGTAAATAATAAGCTCTTGGATTTTCTGGGTCATAAGTCATGGCAGAAGTTAAGGCATTTTGGAAAATATTGCCGTACTCCTGGAAACGACTCATAGGGTCAATTGACATTCTTGCAGAGGCCATTTGTGCTTTTAAAACTTCTATTTCTGAATTCTTTTCTCCAGCTAGTTGCATTGCCTTTTCCATATATTCATCAGCTATGTCTAGCAATTGGTCTCTTTCTCCAGGGCTTTCCTTCTTAAAGGAATCAGCTGTATAACAGAATGCTATCCAATAATTGGGGAGCCATTGCTCAGTTTCTACAGCTGCTATACGTTCCATTTTATTGCTTAACGGTTGGTGTAAACTGGGAGGTACTACTTGCTCTATTTGTGCTACGAGTTCCGTCATGGCTTTTTCGTAATTGTTACTTTGAGCAGAAAGTGTGATAACTGTGAATGCAAGTACAAGGGATAAAAATACTTTTTTCATTTTTTGATTTGTTTAAATTTGATTATTAAAAGGGACAAGGGAATACCTTGTTTAAAAGTTTAAATCTGCTTCACGACTCCTTCCGTTTAGCTGGCCGAAGATCCAGTTTATACCAAAGAAGAAGGTTCTATTAATAGGAGGTCTTACAGCATAACGTTCTTTGCCATCTGGTGAAAATCGGTATCCGAAAATATTGTTTCGCCCGAGTACGTTATCCAAAGTGGCATAGAATACCAAAAAGCTATTGCCTATTAGCTTTACATGACTAGCACTTACACTAAGGTTTTGAAAGGCCTTTGTTTGCTCCACTTCTTTAAAATCTTCTCCTATGGTGTATACAGGTCTTCCAGAAGTATGGGTAAGAGTAACTCCGACGTTTGTTGAAATAGGAGTTAGGAATTGTTTATAAATAGCTGAAAAATTATGCTTGGTAGCAAAGTGAGGAACCACCGCCTCTGTGTAGTTTCTGAACTGTCGCTCAGTGTCTAAGTAAGAGTAAGTAAGCCAGAAGTCGCCATTTTTTATAGATTTTTCGTCTCTAAAGAATACATCAAACCCTTGGGCATAGCCGAAGCCAGAATTGTCTGTTTCACCCGTAGGGAATCTGTAAGGGTTCGGGTCAAAAACAGGGCTGTCTTCGCTTACTAGATTATTATATTTTTTGTAAAAGACTTCTGTTCTAAAGGTTCGTTGGTTTTTCTTGATTTGATAGTTTAGAATTAAATGGTCTGCCCTTTCAAAACCTAAGTCTTGATTAATATATAAATACTCTTTATCGGGGTTTTGGTAGAAACTACCCGCTGCTAAGGAAAATTGTGCATACTTTCCAGTTTTATAAGCTAATGATATCCTTGGAGCTAGATTGAAATCATTAATTACTGAGGAATGCTCAGCTCTTACCCCAAGTCTTCCGGCTAATTTAGACGATAAGTAAAACTCAGATTCGGCAAAAACACTGCTGTACTTATCGTCTATCTCTAGCTCAAATTCGTCATACTGATTTCTTAATTTAATATCATGGTATTCTGCTCCAAAATTAAAAGAGCTACTTTCATTGCTTCCAAAAAGTCTGCTCATCACTAATCTAGCTTGTGTTCTTTTGTCATTCCTATTGGCAGATGTGTTCCCTAACAATAAATTGTCTTGATTGTTACTAAATGAAAGACCACTCATCATCACCCATTTCCCCTCTTGGAAGGCTCGTCTATAAGAGGCGTTCGTAAAGGTGTTTTTATTACTATTATTGAAAATGTAACTGCTGTTTTCTGCATCATAGGTAGGTAACTTAAGAGCCGAGCTAATATCAGTGTAGGAGCCAAATACTTTTAAGGAGCTGTTGTTATCAAAGTTTTCATTGATGGATAGCGAAGTGCCAAAACCCTGAGGCACCTTTTCCCATTCTATGTTTGTTTTTACCAAATTAAGAAGGGGTGAAAGATTTGTGTAATTTATTGTTCCCGTTATCCATCCTTTATGTGTGTAGGATGCAGTCATACCGGCCATATTTACACCTAAATTAAGGTTAGATCTTTCGCCCAGTTTGTCTTGCGTATTAAGTAGCAGCACAGAAGACAGAGCTTGTCCATACATCGCTGAGTAGCCGCCAGTGCTAAAGGCCGTTCCCTTAAACATGAAGGGGTTAAACCTTCCACGTTGTGGTACATCGGGGGTACTACTAAAAAAAGGATTTTGTACAATCATACCGTCTATTACCGTTTTGGTTTCGTTAGCGGAGCCACCTCTTACAAATAAACCTTCTGTTTCTCCAACACGATTGGCCCCGGGTAATAGCTGCATGACAGATACGATATCTGCTCCACCGCCTGCTGTGGTGACGATATCCATTGGTTTTAGCATCACCATTTTTTTCTCGTCCGAGGCTTCGAACATACCTGCAGTTACAACTACGGCGTTTAATGAGTTGATAGATTCTGTAAGTTTGAATTCAAAAATTGAGTCTGCCTGTTGAATGTCAATGTTCTCTTTCTTCGAGATATAACCTATCATAGAGATTTGTAGCACCTGAGCTCCTTTTTCTGTGGTAGAAAAGTTGAAGTTTCCATCTATATCAGCAGAAACACCGTCATAAGTGCCCAGAATGGAGATATTTGCAAAAGGAAGTGGTTCCCCTTTCTTGTCAGTCACCTTACCAGATAGGTTAGATTGGCTAAAAGCCGGAATTGTAAGTGCTGTTAAAATTAATAAGAATAGCTTTTCCATGTATGCGTCTATGTTTTATAATGACGGTACAAAAGTGGCTATTAAGGGGCTTTTGGGATACCTATTTCCGATGAATGCCGGATTTCTTGGAGTGAATGAAGTTTTTCTAACAGTGAATTTTATATGCCCGCCTTTAAGATCGAACTCAATTTATTGATAGAGTTCTTTCAAGGATTCCCACAACGGCCTCTTTTCATTGTTTCGATTCAAGCTAACTTCATTCAGAGAAGTAGAAGTTAGAAATTTAATCTGTTTGATTTCTTTAACTTGATAGGCCGTTAGCTTAAGTTTCGGTAGAAATTCGCCTCCAGAGTCTGACCCTAGAAATAGGATACTTCGTAAGGTGTTGTTATAAATAATTTCTTTGAAATCAGGATTAGGATATTGTGAAATGTCCAACAAATCTACTTTGGCAAGCGACATGTTTAGGGCCAACAAAGCCTTTAATAGAAACTCCTTTTCTTCTGTTTTGATACCATTAACTACCACTAAATGTGGGGTATTCATTTCAAATGGGGCCACCTCGGGAATAACCTCTGCGACCATAGGCTCTTCTTTGGGTGCAATTGCCGTTTTGGCCGTCTTCAGAGGCTGGCGTATTGGTTCTGTAACCTTGACTACCTCTGGAGGAGTAGCTTCAGGTTTAGCCAATTCTGGTTGCCCTGAATAGATAGTCTCCCCGTGAAATAGGTAGTTAGCCAGGTTTTTATCCATCTTACCTTTTTATCGTGGCCGTTCTGTCTGGACTAGTAGAAACGTAAGTTATAGGAACGCCTACTTTTTCTTCAATGTAGGTCACGTAGTCCTTTAACTTTTGAGGGAAATTTTCAAAAGATGTAATTCCCTCTAAAGAAGTATTCCAGCCTTTTACCGTTTCGTAAATAGGGGTAACCTTCTCATCTACAATATCAAAAGGCATCTGACCTGTTATACTTCCATCTGCTAATTGATATCCTGTACAAACTTCCAATGTTTCAAAAATATTAAGTACATCAGCCTTCATCATTACCAGCTGAGTAACACCATTTAGCATTACGGTATATTTTAGAGCAGGTAAATCTAACCAGCCGCATCTTCTTGGTCTTCCCGTAGTAGCACCAAATTCATTTCCTTCTTTACGCATTAGCTCTCCTGTAGCGTCTTCTAGTTCTGTAGGGAAAGGGCCGCTTCCTACACGTGTACAATAGGCCTTGAAAATACCGAAAACTTCACCAATCTTGCCCGGAGCCACACCTAAGCCAGCACAAACACCCGCTGCTGTGGTAGACGAACTCGTTACAAAAGGATACGAACCAAAATCAATATCTAATAGAGAACCTTGAGCACCTTCTGCTAGTACTTTTTGGCCCTTATCAAGGTAATTATTTACGGTATACTCTGTTTCTGTAATCTGGAAAGTCTTTAAAAACTCACAAGCCGCAAAGAAAGTACTCTCAGCTTCAGCTAAACCCTCCGTCTCAAATTCTAGGAATTCAAGCTGCATCATATGCTTGTTGAGTAGCGTTTGATATTTGCTTTTAAAGGATGGAGATAAAATATCTCCTACTCTTAGACCATGACGGCCCACCTTGTCTGAATAAGTTGGCCCTATTCCTTTCAGGGTAGATCCTATTTTGTCTTTTCCTTTGGCTTTTTCCTGAGCAGCGTCCAAAAGCCTGTGTGTAGGAATAATAATAGAAGCCTTACTTGAAATGAGGAGGTTTTGAGTTAAATCCATCCCAAACTTCTCTGTCAAGCTATCAATTTCTTTTTTAAAAATCACAGGGTCTAGCACTACACCATTCCCGATGATATTGGCACAGTCTTTTCTGAAAACACCAGATGGGATCTGATGCAAAACATGCTTCAAGCCATCAAACTCTAAAGTATGGCCGGCATTGGGGCCGCCTTGGAAACGAGCCACGACCTTATAATCAGGGGCTAAAACGTCAACGATTTTTCCTTTGCCTTCATCACCCCACTGTAAACCCAATAAAACATCAACCATAGTAGTCTAATTCCTCTTTTTGTTTAGGCTTTCACCTTTTTGTTTTCGCAATTCTCTTTTTTGCAATTTCCGTAGAATATCAAAGAATGATGCATCACGTCAAATTTCATAGTATCCCCTACCATAGTCTGAATGTTCTGGATTCTAGGGTCGCAGAATTCTTCTACTTTGTGGCAATCCAAACAGATGAGATGATCATGCTGACGTGAACCAAAAGCTTTTTCGTACTGAGCCAAATTTTTACCAAACTGATGTTTGGTAACCAAGTCGCATTCCACCAATAAATCAAGGGTGTTATAAACCGTTGCTCGGCTCACTTGATACTTCTTGTTTTTCATGGAAATGTAGAGGTCGTCTACATCAAAATGGTCTGCACGGCTGTAGATTTCTTCGAGTATAGCGAATCTTTCTGGAGTTTTTCTTAGCTCTTTGTTCTCCAGAAAAGCAGTAAAAATTTGTTTTGCAGAATCGAAATTTGACTTATTCGATTTCATTCTAAATTGATTAATTCACTCAAAAGTTACTCGCAAATTTACTTTTTTTATTACGGGCAAACAAGGGACGAAAGCCTAAAACTTTATCTCAATCCCTAAACCTCTTGAGTCTGTAATACCAAAATCAAGCTGAAACATATTATGGCCTACCTTTTTCTCTGCCGTAAGGGTAGAGTTGAACCAGTTTCCTGCATTCGTTTTAGTTTCGTTAGCAGACTCTACGAGTGACAATCCTGTAACAAAGGCTGCCAAGCCTCCAAGTAGTTTTGGAAGGCTCCTGACCACATATGGATATTCTACACCATTTTCTACATAGATCATAGGTATGCCTTCAATAGCATCATAGGCTAGATAGATGCCACCCGCCGCAATCACAGGACCTGCTGGCAGGATAATCTTGGCTATTTTGTTTTTCCTTTTCCATTTTTTGCTTCCTTCAAGTAGAGAATTAAATTTTGAATTGGTCACCTTGATGCTATTTTGATACGCATTTGTCTCCATAAAAGTTCTCACCATAGAAAGGCTATCCGAAAACGTATATGCACTTTTTTGGGCATGGCTCTCTTTGTGAGCAACAAAAAAGACTAATAAAGCAAGTATGAAACGCATGTATAAATCTTTAGAGTGTGCTTTTGTATAAAAGTAAGGTTTATTTCAACTATCCTCAGTTTTTACTCTTTCTACCTTTTCAATCCCTTTTATCTTTTTCAGTTTAGATTTCAGTTTTTCCATATGCTTAGTATCAAAAACAAAAACTTTAATTTCTCCATCGAAGACTCCATGTGTTGTGTTTACGTTTAAGCCTCTCATGTTTATGTGGAGCTCTTCAGATATGACCTTAGAAATGTCTTGAATCATTCCAAGTCTGTCCATTCCCGTTAAACTTATAGTGGCTAAATAGGCCTTTTCTACCTGAGAAGACCATTGAGCTTTTATAACCCTATTACCGTAATGAGAAAGGAGTTGCTGCGAATTTGGGCAGCTAGTTCTGTGTACTTTAATGCCTTCGTTTACCGTAAGAAACCCAAAAACAGCATCTCCAGGGATTGGATTGCAGCATTGTGATAGCGTGTAGTCTAATTGTTGGAGGTCATCACCAATGAGCAGAGAATCACCACCTTTTGATTTACCTATGGCCTTTTCAAAACTTTTTGCCGTAGTAAAGGCTTCTTCCTGAAGATTGTTCTTTAAACTTTTATTTAGCTGTGATTCTCTTTCACTCTTGAATGCTTTAAGCCTATCAGGGGAGATGTAGCCCTTGCCAAAGGAGTAAAACAAGTCAGTGTAGTCTTTCTTGTTAAAATAGGCCCTAAGTTGATTAGTGGTTTCCAGTGTGTTTTCTAAGCCTAGAACCTTTAGCTTTTTGGCTAAAATCTCTTTCCCGTCAGTGATATAGGTTTTGTTTTCTTCTTTAAGGGCATCTTTAATCCTGCCTTTGGCTTTTGAGGTAACTACAAAACGCAACCAGTCTTCCGTAGGTTTTTGATTTTTGGTGGTAAGGATTTCTACCTGATCACCATTTTTCAGCACATAAGATATAGGGGCTAAATGATTATTGACTTTGCCTGCTGTACACTTGCTGCCTACTTCTGTATGGATATCGTAAGCAAAATCTAGGACAGTGGCTCCTTTTCTTAGGACTTTCAAGTCTCCTTTGGGTGTAAAGGCAAATACTTCCTCGTTATATAAATTCCCTCTAAAGTCTTCCAGGAACTCCATGGCGGAGTTGTCCTTAGCTTCTAAAGTTTCTCTTACTTGGTTTATCCATTGGTCTAAAGGTCTATTTAAGCTCGTGTCTGAACCTTTGTATTTCCAGTGGGCTGCATATCCTCTTTCGGCTACATCGTCCATTCGGCCAGTCCTTATCTGAACCTCTACCCATGCTCCTGTATGACTCATCACTGTGGTATGTAACGATTCGTAACCATTAGAACGAGGTGTAGAAATCCAGTCTTTTAGCCTATCGGGATTTGGTTTATACTCATCTGTTACTATACTATATGCTTGCCAGCAAGCCGCTTTTTCCTTTTCTATCTGATCCACTGGAATACCTTTGAGGATTATCCGAATGGCAAAGAGGTCGTAAATATTTTCGAAAGTGGTGCCCTGCTCCTTAATTTTATTAGCAATAGAAAAAATATGTTTGGGTCGGCCTTTGATGAAAAAGTTAATTCCTGATGCCTTTAGCCTTCGGGCTATCGGCTCCATGAATTTTTCAATAAACTCCTCTCTTTTTTTCTTGCTAGATTTAAGCTTTTGAGCAACCAGTGAGTAAGCTTCTGGTTCATTGTATTTCAGATATAAATCTTCTAGTTCACTCTTTATTTGGTATAGACCTAAGCGGTGTGCTAAGGGAGCGTATATGTAAATAGTTTCATGAGCTATTTTCAGTTGAGAATTCCTAGCCATGCTTTGAAGCGTACGCATGTTATGGAGTCGGTCTGCTAGCTTTATAAGGATAACTCTTACATCTTCAGATAGCGTTAATAGCATTTTTCTAAAGTTTTCTGCTTGTGCAGACTGGCTTTGCTCAAAATTCTCGGCAATCTTCGTTAGGCCATCAATGATTCTTCTGACTTTAGGGCCAAAATCCTTTTCAATATCTTCAAGCGTAAGCTCCGTGTCTTCTACGACATCGTGAAGTAGAGCACAAATGATGGAAGTAGGGCCAAGGCCAATTTCTTGTACACAAATAAGAGCGACTTCCAAGGGGTGATAAATATAAGGCTCCCCAGATTTACGACGCATCTCTTTGTGGGCATCCATAGAGATGTCAAAAGCCTTTCTAATCTGCTTGAGGTCGTCGCCCTGAAGATAGGGTTTGGCCTCCTTTAGGATTGTTCTATACCTGACTTTTATTTCCTTCTTTTCAGACTCGCTGTAATACTCTTTTTCTTTTACCTTTCCCACGCTTCCCCGATGTTAAAATGGAATCTATTGGTTCCAAAAATAGGAATGAAGTTTTATTAAACCTTTGTGAATAAAATAAACATTTTTTTTACTGGTGAGTATTGGGAAAATTGGAAAAGTAATTTACCTTTGCAGCCCGATTGGAACATAAGAATTCCAAAATAAGGATGCGGGCGTGGCGGAACTGGTAGACGTGCTAGACTTAGGATCTAGTGCCGCAAGGCGTGGGGGTTCGAAACCCTCCGCCCGTACAAACAACCCTCTGACCTATTCGGCTGGAGGGTTTTTTTATTTATTAATATTCCAAAATAAGCTCCTTTAATGGAAACAACATTTGACAAGTCTTCTGCCACAAATGGTCGTTTGAAAGTAACACTTACCGAAAGCGATTATCAGGCAGGTGTGGATAAGAAATTGAAAGAATATGCCAAGACGGCCTCAGTAAAAGGTTTTAGACCTGGGCACGTTCCTTTGGGATATGTTAAAAAGTTATACGGAAAGAGTGTTCTGGTAGATACTGTAGTCAATACAGTAGGCGAAACAGTGAACGCCTACATTAAGGATAATGCTCTAAAAGTAGTAGGAGATCCGCTTCCAGATAATGAAGCCTCTGATTTAGACTGGGATAATGGCAAAGAATTTACATTCGAATATGAATTGGGTTTAGCCAGTGATTTTGAAGTAGACCTTGCCAAGCTACCTGCTATTGAAAACTATGATATAGTACCAAGCGATGAGCAGGTAAATAACTCTATTATAGATTTAAGAAAAAGGTTTGGGGTAGATGCTGAGCCATCAGTGGCTGAATTGGGAGATTTACTTTTCGGCACATTGCGTCAGGAGCCTACCGAATTTGAATCTCAATCAGGTATTCCAACTGATAAAGTAATGGAGGCTTCTCAAAAACTATTCATAGGACTAGAGAATGGATCTAAAGTGTCTTTTGACATTCAGAGCATTTTTGAGACAGACAAAGATTTAGGTTTTGCTACTGGCAAATCTGATGAAGAGGCTGCTTCACTTGAAGGTGAATTTGAATATGAGCTTACCAAAATTTCTAGAGTGGAGCCAGCTGAACTAAACCAAGAGTTTTTTGATAAAGCGATAGGGGAAGGGAAGGCGAATAATGAAGAAGAATTCAGAGCAGCTTTGACAGAAGTGATCAAAGAAAATTACACGAGAGAGTCGGCTTATTTACTTGACCACGAAATTGAGAAATCTCTTCATGACAATGTCAAAATTGATTTGCCTGATGCATTTTTGAAAAAATGGCTTTTGGAAGTAAACGAAGGCAAGTTTACTGAAGAACAGATTGAAAGTGATTATGTAGCTTTTGCTAGAGGATTGAAATTAGACTTAATTAAGTCTGATATTGCTGAGAAAAGCGAAATCAAGATAGAATATAATGACGTTCTAGAGGAGGTGAAATCTGAAATTCGTGCCTATTTTGGAAACCAAGGCTATGGCGGAATGGAAGAATTCGTGGAGCAAATGGCGAAAAAGCAGCTTGACGAAAATAAAGACGGAGCTTTTAGAAATTACTATAATAAGGCTTTTGGTAAAGCAGTTATCGCCTTTTCAAGGGATAAGGTGAAAGTGGACAATAAGACTGTACAAGTGGAAGAGTTTAATGAAATCGCTAAAGCAAAATACGAATCAATAGCCTAGCATTAGGGTGTTAAATACTTTTTAAAGCCAAGGTTTAAGCCTTGGCTTTTTGCTTGTCGAACCCATGATGGTTCTTTTTTGTTTAATTTTGACAGTACTTATAAAGCTAAAAAATATACAATGCATTTAGGAGAAGAATTCAGAAAATACGCAGTTCATCATAAAGGAATAAGCGGCACTACAGTTGATGATTATCTAAATCACAGCGTAAATAATATGACAGCAAATATCATTGAAGAGCGTCCTATGCGTTTCGCAGCCATAGATGTTTTTTCAAGGCTGATCATGGATAGAATTATATTCTTAGGAACACCTGTAGATGATCAAATAGCGAATATTGTTGTGGCTCAGTTGCTTTTCTTAGAGTCGGTAGATGCCCAGAAAGACATTCTGATGTATATCAATAGCCCTGGGGGTTCTGTGCATGCAGGTTTAGGAATGTATGATACCATGCAATATGTAAGGCCAGAAGTAGCTACAATCTGTACGTCATTGGCGGCTTCTATGGGAGCGGTTTTATTGGCAGGTGGAGCTGCAGGAAAAAGGTCTGCTTTACCTCATGCAAGAGTTATGATTCACCAGCCTAGTGGAGGAGCCCAAGGCCAATCTAGGGACATGGAGATTTCTGTAAAGCAAATCATCGAACTTAGAAGGGAGCTTTATGATATTTTGGCTCAACATACGGGCAAGTCCTTTGAGGAAATCGAGAAAGACTCTGATAGAGATTTCTGGATGAAGGCTGAAGA
>Ga0075117_1001257_pt1 | contig 15712 bp, 16 predicted proteins | sample AntAceMetag02UKJ_FD_69789 | JGI IMG/M metagenome (GOLD analysis project Ga0075117, IMG submission 69789) | Saline lake microbial communities from Ace Lake, Antarctica - Antarctic Ace Lake Metagenome 02UKJ | ecosystem: Environmental > Aquatic > Non-marine Saline and Alkaline > Saline | place... | reverse complement strand
AATTTAATTTGTGAAGGATTTAAATTCTTTCCAATAGAGTGAGAAACAGTTCCTACCCCCACTCTTCCAGCATTAACCTTCTCAGGTAAAACACCATCCTTTGGATGTAGATACTGAACTTCACCGCTTGGAAAAATACGATAAATCTTGAAATCTGTTATTTTAAAAGAAGTTTTTAACTGAGTACTTAGAGCTAAACACTGTTCTTTTCTTGCTAAATACAGTAGATTCTCACCTTGTCTCATAATTGCAGCACCACCTGTTGGCATCTCAAAAACTTGTTCTTTTGGACTAGTCCAAGTGATTGCGTACTTTTCCTCTACCTCAGCAGCTCTTAACCACCCACCGGTACTCCCTTCAAATGTAGGTGAGGGTATCTGTAAATTTAATGTTTCAGCCATAAAATATATTTGTTTTTTCTATATAATTATAATATCATATTATATGAACTTTTATTATAGCGGAGAATGGATTTGAACCATTGACCTTCGGGTTATGAGCCCGACGAGCTACCAGACTGCTCTACCCCGCGTGTAGTTCATACTACAGTATACGTTTACTTAGTTCAAGTATTCCTAAGTAAAGTTATTGCTATTAAAAATAAAAACAATAAGGAAAGAAGAGTAGCTTGTAGTCGCAAAAGACCAGGAAGAATCTCATATGTACCAATTAATCTATCTTGTAGCAGTACTTCGGGTGGTTTTATCCAAACTTGACCATCATACCATCCCGATTCTTCGTAAGCGATTGTGGCTTCCATTAAACGGGAATAGATATATTGCCACCCTAGATAAGACCTAGAGCAAAATAATATTGTTATTACCAGACTAGCAAGAACAGAATAAAGTGTAAAATACAAAGAGTTTGAAGAAGGAAATGCGCTAATTATCAACATAAGAGCAGAAAGAGTGAAAGAAAAGAGAAAATAAGAAGATAAAGCTTTCAAGTAGTTTCTTTCATCCTGTATACACCAGAGGAAACTTTTTGATTCTTTTAATTTTTTATACTCATTAACAGGCCTTTGGTCTTTGGGAACAGGACAAATGTATTCAGGATCATTCATTAGAATTTCTGTTATTCAAATTTACTAAACGTTGATATATACACTGTTAGAGTAAAGAAGGATACTACAAAGAACCATGTAATTTTGTCCAATGTTTCCTCAGCGCTACGTGTACCATTAAATACTTGATTCTGACCAATCATTCCCTGTGACTTTGGGTTGTGGACCATTATTGATAAGATCAACCCTATTGAGCAAAAGAACCACAAATTTTGTACAATTTTCATTAAACTAGAATTCATATTATTTTTTATAAACATAGCTACTGTCCACCTCAAAATGAGATAAACAGTAGAAACTTAAAAGAAAAGAGGCTTTATTCCCCTTGTAATTTTAAAAGACCAAATCCAAGAGCTAAACCAACTAGTGTAATAGCTACACAAATACCTGCTGCCGAGACTATTTCGTTTCCCATGTCCTACTCCTGTATGATATTTTTTTTCATATAAAAACATAAAAATACAACTTACTAAAAATTTAAAAGCCGTTTCTCCCCCAAACAACTAGTGCTAACGAAAACGTAAAAACGACCATAAGAGAAGACCATCCTAAGCTAATTATGTCCATGATTGATAAAGTAATAAATCCAAGTTTGTATTTTTCTCAACTTACTTCGCATGACAGATCAGATGTAAACTAGTACCTAATTATACAAATCGGGTCTTTTTGAAGTTAGTAAACTATTATACTATAATGTTATAGGCTTTTTTTTCTAAAAAAAAAGTACGCAATACAAAAGTAACTTTTTGAATAATAAAAAAAGCTTTTAAAAGAACTACCAACATAGATTCCAAAATTAAAACTAAGAACCATAAAACATGACAAGTAATTTAGCAACACAACTGCGCGAAGGAACTAGCAAATCACATACTATGGCAGAGAACGTGAACTTTATTAAGTCATTTTTAGGAGGTGTTATTGATAAAAGTTCTTACGTAGAAATGCTCTCAAAGCTCTTCTTTGTATATGAAGCCATAGAAAAAGCAATGGAAGAGAACAAGAATCATGATTACATTAAACCAATCTATTTTCCCGATCTCAATAGAACAGAAAGCTTGAGAGAAGATTTACGGTTCCATTATGGTGAAAACTGGTTAGAGAACACAGAACTATCACCAGCAACCATGAATTACGTAAATAGAATTAATCAGATTAGTAAAGAAAAACCAGAATTATTAGTCGCTCATGCATATACTAGATACTTGGGGGATCTCTCAGGCGGACAAATATTAAAAAAAATAGCCCAAAGAGGCATGGGGCTAGAAGGATCGAAGGGACTTGCTTTTTACGACTTTGACAAAATTGATGATGAGTCACAATTCAAAAAAAATTATAAGGCGGCACTAGATTCTTTGCCTATTAAAGAAGATGAAGCTCCACAAATTATTGCAGAAGCTAATATAGCATTTACATTAAATATGAATATTTTCTCTGAACTAGAATTTAGTTTAATGAGAGTAATACTTGGAAAATCACGTAGCTTGATAAACTCTTTACAAAATTTCTTTCTAAAAACAAGAGAAAATTAAGAAATCAGAACCTACTTTTGTAGAATTAGTTGACTGATAATAATTGTAAATAATCTTTTTATGTTAAATTTACATCTATTTATTATCAGTTATACTGTTCTTATAAAATTGTTCTCTGTCAAATAGATAAAGTACACTAGTCAAAATTCAAATAACATAAGAGTATGCCTAAGATTAAAACACGTAAGTCTGCACTGAAAAGGTTCAAAAAAACTGTTACAGGAAAGTTCATGAGAAGAAAAGCTTTTAAAGGACACCTACTAGAAAAAAAAACATCAAAGCGCAAGAAAAACCTATCTAGAAAAATGGTAGTCTTCAAAGGAGATGCTCTAGCATTAAAAAGCATGATTCCATATGCTTAATAAATATAATTTTAATAAATAAAACTTTGTAAAGGAGAAAAAATAGAATGGTGAGAATTAAAAGAGGAAATGTAGCTAGAAAGAGAAGAAAGAAGATTTTTTCAATAGCTAAGGGCTTCAGAGGAACACATTCAAAATTATTTAGAATGGCTAATCAGCAGGTGATGAAAGCTCTACGATACGGTTACGTAGGTAGAAAAAGAAAAAAAAGAGACTTTAGAAGACTATGGATAACAAGAATAAATGCTGCAGCTAGACTACATAATACTAATTATAGTTGCTTAATCTCAAAACTGAAACTGGCACAAATAAGCCTTAATCGTAAAATGCTGGCACAAATGGCAGTCAACGACATGGACGCTTTTACCAATATTATAAAGTCTCTTTAGTCAATAGTAACGAAAAAACAAAGCATAGAACTACTTTAGATAGATCTATGCTCTGTTTTTTTGTTAGAAGTTCATTTCAGCTAATTGAACTTTTTCAAACTGTTTCTTCTTCAGAACTAGTAGTACCTGTGCAAAAATCACAGTAAAGAAGAAAGCAATCATGCCCTTAACTCTTGCTGGACTCTGTAAAACTATTTCCGTCTCATTTTGACCAAAACCACCAACATTAGGATCAACTGTTAATGGTTGATCTGCATTAACAGTATCTCCTTCCTTAACAATGATAGCAGGACCCAATGGTACTTTAACAGTTATAGCGTCACCACTCTTACTATTAATTGTTAACGTTGTTAACTTATCTGTTGAATCAATCTTAACTACCTGACCACTTACGGGAGAAGCGTACAAAGTATTGTTGCTCTTTTCTCCTGTAGGTTGTACTTGTCCTCTTCCACGGTTAGCACCAACAAAAATAGGATATTTAATGAAATGAACATCTCTATTTTCTGCAGGATTGGGAGCTAGAATAGGGAATATGATCTTTTGATGATCATTGCCAGAAATAGGACCGACAACGAGAATGTTTTGCTTAGAATCACTATATGGTGAAATAACAACACCTTCAGTAGCTTTCTTTAGTTCATCACTAAGTCTATCTCTAGGAGCTAATCTAAATCCCTCAGGAAGAATAACAACAGCACCGACATTTAGAGGTCCCTTAGTACCATCACCAGTTACTTGCTTTAATGAAAGATCATATGGAATTTCTACTATAGCCTCAAAAACAGTATCAGGTAGGACTCCCTGAGGAACTTCAATTTCTACCGGTTTCTGAGCAAGATGACAGTTAGCACAAACAATCCTTCCTGTTGCTTCTCTTGGATTCTCATAGGCCTGTTGTGCATAAACTGGAAACGCATTAGCTCCAGCAGGTAACAGAATAGCTACACAGATGCTTAACAACAGCATCGCAGATTTAAATTCTTTTTGGATACTTACAATATAATTATTTTTCATCTTATTCAGGCTGATTATTTGAAATAAATGTTAGACAATTTTCTTATTATCAGTTCGTCAGACGGTCACTGATAAATATTAGAAATTACACATAAATGATTCTAAAATAAGAGCGAAGATTTATTACCTACTCTAAATAGTATTTTAACCTAAAAGTTATCTTCATAATTAGTATTTTTCTGACTTTTTTCTATCAAGAAGACAATACTCGCTCCACCAAAGTACAATAACATTATAATGCTCGACATAAAAAGCTGAGTAATAGGATCTACAGAAGGTGTTAAGATAGCACCTATAACAGTTGATCCCAAGGTGACGTATCTCCAGACAGAAAACATCAATCGACTAGAAAAAATCTTCAAAACCCCTAAAACAACTTGTATTACAGGAAGTTGAAATGCCAATCCAGTACTGAATAAGAGCACTAAGATAAATTCAAAGTATTGCTCAAAAGACCAAAATGGTTCTACTACATCAGAACCATAATTAATAAAAAAGTTTAATGCAGCAGGAGCTAATAAAAAATAACCGCATGCTAAACCAAAAATGAAAAGAATGACTGAACCTACTACAACAGGTAATATCGTTTTTCTTTCACTTCTAGTCATTCCAGGGAGAATAAATAAGATTACCTGATAAATTATAAATGGACTACTGATGAAAAACCCAGTGTATACAGCGACTTTAAGAGATGCAAAAAAATACTCTCCAGGAGCTAATTGTAAAAACTTAATTCCTGTAGCAGGTTGCTGAAGTAACTTAACAATACTTTTTACAGCTAGTAGACAAGAAGTAATCGTTGTTACTAATAGAGTTAATGACCAAAAAGCACGTTGACGAACTTCTTCTAAATGCTCTGTCAAAGACATTTCAGCTTCATTCTGTTCGAAAGATATTAAGTAGGGAATAAGCTTTTGTCCAACTTGTGAATCTTCGTTTAACATAATTTTTTTTTTCGGCACATTATTGAATCATCTCATACATAATACATATAATTGTTTGATATTTTATTCTTCGTTTGAAAAATATTACTGAGAAATATTAGTTTTAGCAAAAAAAAAGTTACAGACACAAATATATGTCTATAACTTCTTTTAAATTAACTTGTAGCTTGCACACGTGCACGAGCTTTACGGAGATTTTGAGTAGCTTCTATTCTTTCTTTACTAGTCTCTGCCTCATTAAAACGTAAAGTCATATCCTCTAGATCTTTTTGTGCTTCTTCTTTATTGATAGAAGATCCTTCTTCAGCTCCGTTTACTAAAATAGTCAGTTCATCATTTTCTACTTCAGCGAATCCACCCATTAGAACAATCGGTGTCCATTCTTTATCAGTACGGACTCTCATCACACCAATATCTAATGCTGTTAATAGTGGTGCATGCCCTCGTAAAATACCTAATTGACCAGTACTACTTGGAAGGATTACTTCTTCGGCATTAGAATCCCAAACAGTTCTATCTGGCGCTATAATACTAATATGCAAAGCCATGTTTTTACCTTATCCTTTCAAGCTTTTTGCTTTTTCAATAGCTTCATCAATATTACCAACAAGATAAAATGCTTGTTCTGGTAGTTCATCAAGCTCACCTTTAAGAATCATATTAAAACCTTTGATAGTTTCAGCTAAAGATACATATTTACCTGGAGACCCGGTGAAGATCTCTGCAACGAAGAAAGGTTGAGATAAGAAACGTTCAACTTTTCTTGCACGGGCAACTACTAATCTATCTTCTTCAGACAATTCATCAAGACCTAGAATCGCAATAATATCTTGTAATTCTTTGTATCTCTGTAAAGTCTCCTTTACATTTTGAGCGGTTCCGTAATGCTCATTTCCAACAATAGAAATCTGTAACATTGTAGAAGTAGAGTCTAGAGGATCTACTGCAGGATAAATTCCTTTAGCAGCTAGATTTCTTGATAATACAGTTGTGGCATCCAGGTGAGAGAAAGTCGTTGCTGGAGCTGGATCTGTTAAGTCATCAGCTGGAACATAAACAGCTTGTATAGAAGTGATAGACCCGGATGTAGTAGAAGTAATTCTCTCTTGTAATCCTCCCATTTCAGTAGCAAGTGTTGGTTGGTAACCAACAGCCGATGGCATACGTCCTAGAAGTGCAGATACTTCAGAGCCAGCCTGTACAAATCTGAAAATATTATCAATAAATAGAAGAACTTCTTGCTTATTTACGTCACGAAAGTATTCTGCCATTGTTAACGCAGTTAATCCAACTCTCATGCGAGCTCCAGGTGGCTCGTTCATTTGACCATAGCAAAGTGCTACTTTCGATTCGCCAAGGTTATCTTCTTTGATGACCTTAGATTCTTTCATTTCCATGTAAAGGTCATTACCTTCACGAGTTCTCTCGCCTACACCACCAAATACAGATAGTCCACCATGAGCCTTAGCAATATTATTGATAAGCTCCATGATCAGTACAGTTTTCCCCACACCTGCTCCACCAAATAAACCAATTTTGCCCCCTCTTCTATAAGGAGCAAGAAGATCAACAACCTTAATACCTGTCTCAAAAATTGATGGTTTTGTTTCTAAATCTGTGAAAGCTGGTGACTTTCTATGGATCGGAGATGTAGTTGTCATAGATACATCACCCATCTCATCAACAGCTTCACCTAACACATTGAAAATACGTCCTAAAGTAGCTTTACCAACGGGAACGCTGATTGGAGCTCCTAAGTCGGAAACAGACATACCTCTCTTCAAACCGTCTGTGGATGTCATAGATACAGCTCTTACCTTGTTATTACCAAGAAGTTGCTGAACTTCACATATTACAGCCGATATACCATCACCGATTTTAACAGCATTATAAATTTGAGGAAGTTTACCATTAGAAAACTCAATGTCCACTACAGGACCAATGATTTGAGTAATAAGACCAGTATTCGTTGCAGTGTTTACCATAAGTAAGTTCGATATTCCGAAGTCAAGAATGTATTTGAATAAGTTTCGTAATAAATTTAAAATACAATCTTCTTGCTAAGAAGAAAGATTAATATTGAACAGTATACAAGTGTGTTAAGGAAGAAATGTGAATAAATGGATTAATTTACATAAACTTAGTCATCTCTTTCACCAAATATTTTCTCATCTACTAATATAAACAAGTTTATTACTGAATCACTTAATAACATATCATTACTTAGATTGATGAAAAATATCATTTCCATAATATCTATCTTGTCAGTAAGAATAAATTTAGAACTTTTTTAAGAACTAAGTAAAAATTCTATGTACAGCAACATGAAGTTATTACTCATTATCAATACATATTATCAGAAGACATCCTACCAGTAGTCTTCAACCAATTCTGGGCTTCTATATAGTTATTAGGGGCTAATCTGATAGCCTGTTTCCAATATTCAGCAGCTTTGTCGAACATAGTTCTTGCAGTCTCTAAATCTCGTTTTTCTGAAGCTTTAACACCTTGATAATGATATATTACTGCAATATTATTTAACGCTGGAGGTAACCTAGAATTTAGATCCAAAGCTTGATGATAATATTCTAAAGCCTTAATATATTCTCCGTTACTGGCATAAATTAGACCTATATTATAAAGAATATAACTTCTATCATATGGGTCCTCTTCCAATCTTAGTGCTTCATAATAATTTTCTAAAGCTTCTGCATACTCACCTTCAGACTGAGCAGACATACCATCTCTGTAGTAAGCAAACGCTTCTTTTTCTTGTTTGCTAGCTGGAAGAACTTTTAAAACAATGTCTGCTATTACTGTAAAAGTCTTATCTATGAAATTATCATTTTTTTGAAATCTAGGCATAAAATTTTGTCAATATTAACTTTTCTGAACTTCCAAGAAAATAAAACAATTTACATTTAAATTAAATCAAGATCTGATATTACTTCATATAAATATCTTTTTAAACAAAGAATACGATATGAACTTTATCAAATTACAATGTAATTAATGTACCCTATTAAATCTTTTTCACACAACACAATTAATTACCTAGTAGATGAATCTAGATGAGAAAAGTGGACAAAAGTTCCAATCCACAAATAATATAGGTTCATCATTTGGCTTACTCAATGAACTTTCTTTTTTCCATTTACTAAACTATTCTATTACACAATTTGCTATTTTATGCCGCTGATGAATTTAGTGGATATTGCATACTGTATTACTTTTAAAATTTAGACTGCTTGAAAAATATAATGTATATTTAGACAGGATATTACTTATATTTACAACGTATAAGATGCTAATAGTGAATGAACTCATTTATTATTAGTACTCTTTTGTATGGGATCCTATATAAATAACTAATTTTTTTTAGTATCTGCATAAAAAACAACAGGAACATATAGATTTTAGAATTACTAGTTCGGCACAACACTAGAATCAAAGGAATATCTTTTAGTTATAGGAATAAAATCGACACTACCAGAACAGAGAACTTATGAATTAATATAATAATGTAAGACGATAAACTTAGTTTTGGTGACAAAATTGTCTAATAACATTTATTGTACAAATAACAATATACTTAATAACAACTGCTAATGTAACCTTCGTAAATACAATATTATTTAGACTAAAAGAAAAAATAAGTTACTATCAACTTTAAATTTTGTAACTCGCCTAAATATGTTATTACTCAGTTACAAATCATAAATACTACTGTTATTAAACAATTTAGTACTACTTCTTTAAGAAAATTAATTGCTCTGAATATGATGTAGAATCAAATGAAACTAATATCTGATTTGCTTTTAGATAATCACTATAAATAATAATTGCTTAAAAGTAAGGTACTACATACCGTGTTTATTCAATTAAATCGATTCTTCGGTCAAAATAATCACAAAAAATAGGAAAAGGAATGATAAGAAAAGAATATAGGAGAGCGAAAGAATTTGTACTTTCTACAACTAAGGATATATGGATGTCAAAAATTCTTTCTAACAGTAATGATATAAAACTCAAGATGCACACTAAAACAGGCAATGAAAACGAAATAATATTACTCGTTAACCCTATAACAATCAAAGAAGGTAACGGAGCATATGATTTAGATGATAACAATAAATCTAGAGATACTAAGACATCGGGATACACAAATGAAAATGACAAACCTATTAATTCGAAATTAGATAAAAAGAATAAAAAAGTTATAAAAAATGATGATAAAAACAAAGAAACAGAGAATGTAAAGAGCAAATTAAAACTAAAAAAGAAGATTGAAGGAAATTACGATGACTCAAATACAGTAAAAAAGCAAGGCACGAATAATACAAAGAAAAGCAGAAAAAATGCAAGAAGAAGAGAATCTGAAAATGATTTTCTACCAGGAGAGGACGAAGACATCTACCTATCAAATCCAATCTCTGTTCAGGAACTAGCGGAAAAAATATGCGTTTCTGAAACAGATATCATTAGAACTTTATTTTTAGATGGAGTTATAGTCAACATCAATCAAATTCTAGATATAGAAACTGCTATCAGTATTGGAAGTAAATTAGGAATTGAGATTACTCCAAGTGAAGAAGAAGTAGAAACCATACGCAATAAATTCTCACATTCTGACGATATAGAAAAAACTGAAAAACGACCACCTATCATAACTATTATGGGCCATGTAGACCATGGAAAAACAACTTTACTAGATAAGATTAGACAAACACAAATAGCACAAAAAGAAGCTGGTGGAATAACACAAAAGATTGGAGCATATGAGGTTGAAATTAAACATCAAAACGAAAAAAGAAAGCTTGTTTTCTTAGATACACCAGGACATGAAGCATTCTCTTCAATGAGATATAGAGGAGTACAAGTAACTGACATAGCTATCCTAGTTGTTGCTGCTGATGATGGCGTCAAACCACAAACAGTAGAAACTATTAAATGCATTAAAGATGCAAATGTACCACTTATAGTAGCTATTAATAAGATAGATAAAGATGGTGCGAATATCGAAAATATTAAGCAAGAATTGACGACATATAACGTGATATCTGATGATTGGGGAGGAGAAACACCAATGATTCCTATAAGTGCAAAAGAAGGCACAAATGTGGATGAGCTATTAGAAATGATAGTACTGGTAAGCGAGATGCTAAATCTACGTGCTTCGAACACAGAAAATGCAAGGGGAACTGTCTTAGAAGCAAAATTAGATAAAAGCAAAGGGGCAATTGCAACACTACTAGTACAAAATGGGATGTTAGAAGTAGGAGATATAATTGTAACAGATCAACACATGGCAAAGATAAGAGGAATGATAAACTCGGATAATATCGCAGTGACAACATCATTACCATCATCTCCTGTCTTAGTGTGGGGACTATCAGACTTGCCAAATATAGGCGACAATTTCGAAGCTTTCAAAGATGAGAAAATAGCAAAATCTGCATTACAAGTCAGAAAAGACGAGATCCATAAAAAACGTAAAGTAAGCTCTACGTCTGATACATACTCATTATCAAGTTCTAATATTAAAGCTGTAATTAATTTAGTAATCAAAACAGATATACAAGGTTCAGTGGAAGCTATAGTTAGTAGCATAAACCAGATCGATCAAGAAAAAGTTAAAATCAGAATTCTATATGCATCTCCTGGAGAAATAACAGAAACAGATGTAGACTTTGCAGACGCTAGCAAATCTATCATATTAGCATTCAACACCACCTTAGCACCCGGGGCAAAGAAAATTGCTAGACACTTAAGTGTTACCGTCAAGGAATATGATGTTATTTATGATCTGTTTGATGACATTCAACTAATGGTCGACGATATTATTGGTCCACAATACGAGGAAAGGAACATTGGAAGGGCGATTGTGAAAACAGTATTTCCTCTTGGTAAAAACTATGTTGCTGGAAGTCTTGTGACTGAGGGAAAAATAATAAAGGGATGCCATATAAAAGTTAGTAGAGGTGAAACTCAAGTATATGAAGGAATATTATCTTCACTTAAACAACTTAAACAAGATGTAAGAGAAATAGAACAAGACTCAGAATGTGGAATATACATAGAAGAATTCAACGACTGGGAGGAAAATGACACGATACTAGCTTTTGAACTAATAGAGAAAAAAAGAAACAAATAAGAAATAGACTTATTCAGGTTTAACTGTAATAAGTCTATGTAAATTAAAAAATCCCATCTCGATTAATAAATGGTAGTAAAGATAACATTCTTGCTCTTTTCACCGCTTTTGTTAGTCGGATTTGTTGCTTTGTAGTCAAACCCGTCATTCTACGGGGTAAAATTTTTCCTTGTTCAGTTAAAAATTTACTTAATAACTCTACATCTTTATAATCGATTACTTCGCTAGTTGGTAAAGGAGAGATTTTGCGACGATATACAGCCATATTTGTTATTTTAAATCTATTTTATTTCTTTGAAGATTTCGTGTTTTTTTGATAAAGGACAGTACTTTTTTAACTCTATTCTATTTGGAGTATTCCTTCTATTCTTTGTCGTATGATATCTGTATACGCCCTCACTAGTTTTACATTCTAGAGTAATTACGATACGCACTCCTTTAGTCTTAGCCATGTATTTATATATTCTTTTTTTTCTAAATTTGTACTTAACAAAAAATAGGGACTTGATTTTTCCTTGACCTTTTGTTATATGTTATAATCTCTTATCGTTAATAGTAAAGCTTTTAGAGAAAAGAAATAATCTAACTAATTCAAAATTTAAAACACGAATTATGGCAAATTCATTATCCGCTGAAAAGAGAATAGACGTAAACAAGAGAAATCAGCTTAGAAACAAAGCATATAAATCAACTATACGTACTATATATAAAAAATGTTTAATTGCAATTAATAATACAGATGAAAATAATATAGAGTCAGTGAATGTATTATTGTCAATGTCTTATAGTAAGTTAGATAAAGCTGTTCAAAAAGGGATGATGCATAAGAACGCAGCTGCATCAAAGAAAGCGGCACTGGCAAAAGCGTTAAAGAGTGGAAAACAAAATAAATGATCAAAAGTTAGATTAGTAAAACGAAAGTTACCGTAAATAGAGTCGATCGTTAAAACAGTCTTAGTTTGAAAAGAAGCAGTTACAAAAAATATTTTAGAGATTTTGAAGTGTGGGTGAAAACCCACAATTTCGCATTCCACAATAATAGTATTAGCGCTACAATGAATAGATATCAGACTCTCTAGAGTCAACCAGAAAAAACAATATTTTTTACAATTTTACCTAATATCTATAAGTCACATTTTTATTCTAAGCCAAAATTTTCAAGAAAAATACGAATATTTACTTAATATTCAAAGACTTTGATAATATCTTTTAGTTATATGGAAACATAAAGTACTAGAGCATGACCTAATTTCAATAGGTTAGTTAAAACAATTAATTTTAAGAAAATGTAAGGGAGATAGTAACCTAATGTCTAACGCTAGTAAAATATCTACTTTTAGCCTACCAGATTTAGTCGAAATCCAGAGAGCAAGTTTTTGTTGGTTTCTCGAGGAAGGTTTGGCTGAAGAAATTAAGAATTTTTCTCCAATCACAGACTATACAGATAATTTGGAATTACACTTACTTGGAGATGAGTATAAACTAAAATATCCGAAGTATAGCATAAACGAATGCAAAAGAAGAGACGCAACATACTCAGTACAGGTATATGTACCAGCAAGACTTATAAATAAAGAAACTGGAACAATAAAAGAACAGGAAGTTTTTATAGGTGATCTACCACTAATGACAGATAGAGGAACATTTATTATTAATGGTGCTGAAAGAGTTATTGTTAATCAGATAGTGAGAAGTCCAGGTATTTATTATAAGTCAGAAACAGATAAGCAGGGAAGACGGACTTATAGCAGCAGCCTGATATCTAATAGAGGAGCGTGGGTTAAGTTTGAGACAGATAGAAACGATTTGGTGTGGGTTAGAATAGACAAAACCCGAAAAATTGCAGCCCATGTATTTCTTAAAGCTATGGGACTCAGCGATAGTGACATCTATAACGGACTCCGTCATCCAGAGTATTTGAAAAAAACATTCCGCATAGAGGGAAATTATACAATAGAGGAATCTCTAGTACAAATGTATGCAAAGTTGCGTCCTGGTGAACCAGCTACAGTAAATGGTGGACAACAGATACTATACTCACGTTTCTTTGATCCTAAAAGATATGATCTAGGAAAAGTAGGAAGGTACAAGTTAAATAAGAAACTTAGTTTATCTATCCCGGAGAATATTCGTGTCCTTACACCGCAAGATACACTAGCTGCTATTGATTATCTAATTAATTTAAAATTTGATATAGGTGAAGTCGACGACATTGATCACTTGGGAAATCGAAGAGTAAGATCTGTCGGAGAACTGTTGCAAAACCAGGTAAGAGTTGGTCTAAATAGGCTAGAAAGAATAGTAAGAGAAAGAATGACCATTTGTGATGCTAATTCGCTAACACCTAATACTTTGGTAAATCCTAAACCGATAGTAGCAGCGATAAGAGAATTTTTTGGTTCCAGTCAACTCTCGCAATTCATGGATCAAACTAATCCTCTTGCTGAGTTAACTCATAAAAGAAGAATTAGTGCTTTAGGACCAGGGGGATTAAATCGTGATCGTGCTGGATTTGCAGTACGTGATATTCACTTAAGTCATTATGGGAGAATCTGCCCAATAGAAACGCCTGAGGGACCGAATGCAGGATTGATTGGTGTGCTCGCCACTCATGCGAGAATTAATTCATACGGTTTCATCGAAACACCATATTACAAAGTCGAGAATGGCGAAGCCTTAATTAATACAGTCCCAATATATTTAGCGGCAGACCAAGAGGATGAGTTTCGGATCGCACCAGGAGATACTCCGATAGATAAGGAAAAGAAGATTAAGAATGAAATTGTACCAGTCAGATACAGACAGGAATTTACTACAACAAGGAAAGATCTAGTGGACTATGTAGCAGTTTCGCCAATACAAGTAATATCCATAGCAACTTCACTAATACCATTCTTAGAACATGATGATGCTAATAGAGCACTGATGGGATCAAATATGCAAAGACAAGCTGTTCCACTGCTCTATCCAGAGAGTCCACTGATAGGAACTGGATTAGAAGCACAAGCAGCTCGTGATTCAGGAATGGTAGTCGTAAGTTTAGAAGATGGAATTATTACTTATATTTCTGCTGACAAAATCTGCGTAACGAATAATCAAAAGAAAGAAATTTCATATAATTTACAAAAATACCAAAGATCTAACCAAGACACTTGTATTAACCAGAGACCATCAGTCTGGCTTGGAGAAGAAGTAGTAACGGGACAAGTAATAGCTGATGGTGCCGCTACTGAAGGAGGAGAATTAGCACTTGGTCAGAACATATTGGTTGCTTATGTCCCATGGGAAGGATATAACTATGAAGATGCATTCCTTATAAGTGAGCGCCTTGTTTACAATGATGTATACACTTCAGTTCACATAGAAAAATATGAAATAGAAGCAAGACAAACTAAACTTGGTTCTGAAGAAATCACTAGAGAATTACCAAACGTTGGGGAGTACTCCCTTCGAAAACTAGATGACAATGGAATAATTGTTATCGGTTCATGGGTAGAATCCGGAGATATACTGGTCGGTAAAGTGACACCAAAAGGCGAGTCAGATCAACCTCCTGAAGGAAAATTACTTAGAGCCATTTTTGGAGAAAAAGCTAAAGATGTTAGGGACACGTCACTTAGAGTGCCTAATGGCGGAAGAGGAAGAATTTTAGATGTAAGAATATTCACAAGAGAAAAAGGTGACGAATTACCTACTGGAGCCAATATTGTTATTCGAGTGTATGTGGCGCAAACAAGGAAGATACAAGTAGGAGATAAAATGGCGGGACGGCACGGTAACAAAGGAATTATTTCAAGAATCTTACCAAGACAAGATATGCCATATCTACCTGATGGTACTCCTGTAGATCTAGTACTGAATCCACTGGGCGTTCCATCAAGAATGAATGTTGGGCAAATTTTCGAATCACTTCTAGGATTAGCAGCGGAACACCTAAATAAAAGATTCAAAATAGTACCTTTTGATGAGATGCACGGAGCAGAAGCCTCTCGTGTATTAATCAATGATAAATTGATGAATGCTCGTAATAGTACTGGAAAAGACTGGATATTTGATCTTCAACATCCAGGAAAAATGCGTTTATTTGATGGTAGAACTGGAGAGGCATTTGATAATCCAGTTATGGTCGGAATCTCGTATATGTTAAAACTAGTTCATCTAGTGGACGATAAAATACATGCGAGATCTACAGGACCATATTCTTTAGTAACTCAACAACCATTAGGTGGTAAAGCACAACATGGTGGACAAAGA
>Ga0075117_1001244_pt1 | contig 15789 bp, 20 predicted proteins | sample AntAceMetag02UKJ_FD_69789 | JGI IMG/M metagenome (GOLD analysis project Ga0075117, IMG submission 69789) | Saline lake microbial communities from Ace Lake, Antarctica - Antarctic Ace Lake Metagenome 02UKJ | ecosystem: Environmental > Aquatic > Non-marine Saline and Alkaline > Saline | place... | reverse complement strand
AAGATGAAGAAGGCTTAGGTCCCCAGTTCGAAAAGGACATCTCTACTATCAATTATTATGGCAAAATGGGTGCTGCCGGAGTAACGCATTCCAAGAGAATAAATAGTAGTTTGTTATGGAAAAATGCTTTAGTCTTTTCTGGAAGTAGAACAAGCCGAGAGCAGTTTGTGGACCCAACAAGTTCATTTTTCTCCCCTTATCAAAATGAGATTAATAAAACAAGCAAACTTTCATTCAGTAGTATTTTCACAAATAGAGTTTCCTCCAATTCAGATGTTAAAGCTGGTCTATATATGACTAGAACAAGCGATTCTTTGTCGTCTTTACAAAGTGATTTAATCCAAGACGTTTCTTCTTGGATAGTACAGCCTTTTGCACAATACAACACTAGTCTAGGTTCAAAGGCCAACTTGACCGTTGGCTTGCATTACCTTAATTATACCTTAAATAACACAGCCTCTTTAGAGCCGAGGGCTAATTTAGGAGTTGCACTATCACCTAAAAGTGAGATGAATTTAAGTTATGGTAGACATTCACAATTATTCTCTCCTCTGCTCTATGCTGGAAATGAGGATTTGAAACCAACGCTTTCTGACCATTATGTTTTGGGTTATGACTTGAAACTAAAGAAATCGGCTTCGTTTTCTGCGGAGCTGTATTATCAATCATTATCTAATGATTTAGCTAGTTCGGGTCTATCTCACCTTTCAGGGGTTAATTTGACAGATTATTTAAATCTGGATATTAGAAGCCTGAACAATGATGGGAAGTCCCGCAATTACGGAATTGAATTCAACTACAATAAATACTTGGACAATGGCTTTTTTGCTCTAATAAATACCACGCTTTATAAATCTGAATATATGGCGGAGGATGGCAACTATTATGAGTCAAAGTATAGTGGCAATCATATTGTAAATCTGACACTCGGTAAAGAATGGAGCATTTCTAAAGACCGAATTTTGGGTGTTAATACTCGTATCGTTTGGATGGGAGGTTTCAGGAGTTATCAAATAGACGAGCAAGCCTCAGTTTTACAGAGGCGTACCGTTTTTGATTATGATTCTGGTCTTACAGATAAAAGAGCAGATTATTTTAGACCAGATATTCGTATTTACCTGAAAAGGTCAAAAGCCAAACTGAATAGAATGTGGTCTATAGATATTCAGAATGTGGCCAATTATAAGAATGAGTCTTTTGATTATTATGATGCCTTTCAAGGAAAGATAATCACTAAATATCAATTGGGCTTAATCCCAATGTTGAATTATCGCTGGGAGTTTTAAGATTTAGTGGTTTAAGTCTTTTTGGGTAAATTCGATAAAATTTGCCCCTATGCCCTACGACGAATTCCTTGCTGATAGAATTAGACGCTCCTTGAGCGAAAAGAAAGCCGCATACTCCGAATTGAAAATGATGGGTGGGCTTTGCTTCATTGTTGACAACAAAATGCTTTGTGGTATCCATATTGATAAAAAATATGGAGATAGCCTTTTAATGGCTCGGGTGGGTGAGGAAGCCTATGAAAGGCACCTCTTTAAAGAACATACACTGCCTATGGACTTAACGGGAAGACCCATGAAGGGGGCTATGTTTTGTGACCCCACATGGTTTTGATTCGGATGAAGATTTAGTCTATTGGATAGAGCAATGCCTCGTTTTTAATCCTTTGGCAAAAGCGAGTAAAAAGAAGAAAGCGAAAGCTAAAACTTAGGCTTTTCTTATAAGTGGAATAACTTCTTTCCCTATCAATTCAATGACCGACATGAGTTGTTGGTGGTTCATGCCAGCATCCATTTGGAAACTGAACCTGAAAAGGCCTCCAAGTGCTTCGCTATGTCTTAATATTTTCTCTGCTACTTCTTCTGGGTTTCCTACTACCATAGAACCTAGATAACTGTTTTGGTCGTCAAAAAGGTCTTTAGTAACTGGCGGCCAGCCTCGCTCTTTGCCTATTTCTGTAAACATTTTAGCGTAACCAGGATAGTAAGTCTCAATGGCCTCATCTGCGGTTCTGCCTACATAACCCAAAGAATGGATACCCACTTTCAGTGTTTCTGGGCTGTGGCCAGCTTCTGCACCTGCTTTTTTATAAGCTTCTATGAGCGGTCTGAAACGATGAGTTTCTCCACCGATAATAGCTACCATAAGTGGTAAGCCTAAACTTCCAGCCCTGACGAAAGAAGCTGGTGTGCCGCCTACTCCAAGCCATATAGGTAATTTTTCTTGATGCGGTCTTGGATAAATGGCTTGTTGATGTAGTTGATGCCTAAATTTGCCCTTCCATGTCACAGTCTCATTATCTCTAATTTTGAGCAATAGTTCTAACTTTTCAGCAAAGAGCTCATTATAATCATCCAGTTTATAACCAAATAATGGAAAGGATTCTATGAAAGAGCCACGCCCAACCACCATTTCTGCTCTTCCTTGAGAAAGTAAGTCAAGGGTAGCATAGTTTTGAAATTCTCTTACCGGGTCGGCAGAGCTAAGAACTGTCACAGCCGATGTTAGAATAATTCGTTTTGTTCTTGCTGCCGCTGCGGCCAGAATCATAGAAGGAGCAGAGTCTAAAAAATCTGCTCGATAGTGCTGACCAATTCCAAAAACATCTAAACCCATTTCGTCCGCAAAGGCCATACGCTCAATGAGCTCACTCATGGCCTGAGATGAATTAATACTATTATCTGTGGGTGCTGCCGCAAAACTGTCTATGCCTATTTCCATATATCGTAAACCGTATTAGACAAGTAAATGTTCAAAGCAAAAAGTGAAAGAACGTCTGTCTAGAATAATATAGTTTAAACAAACGGCTGTCCGATAGAAGGGCTAGGTTCTGAAAACCATTTTGGGCCATCATTTGTGATGTAAACGCAGTCTTCTAAACGAATTCCAAATTCGCCCACAATAGAAATATTTGGTTCAATGCTAAAACACATACCGGGCTCAATAATTGTATTATTTCCTCTAACGGCATTTCCCCATTCGTGGCCATCTAGGCCTATGCCATGACCGGTTCTATGTGGAAGGCCTGGCAATTGGTAGTCTGGGCCAAATCCTGCATCAGTTATGACTTTTCTGGCAGCTGCGTCTACCTCATGTAGTGCATTACCGACTTGGGCGGCGGCATATCCTGCGGCTTGAGCTTCTTTTTCCAAATACCAGATTTCATCTTGACGGCTCGTTGGTTCTGCTCCAAAAACGATGGTTCTGCTCATATCTGCGTTATAGCCTTCTACCGTACAGCCACAATCAACTAAAACTACATCTCCTTTTTTAAGTATTTGAGGCCTTCCAGAGCCATGAGGGAAAGCAGATGCTTTCGCAAAATTTACAGAAGCAAAAGCATGAATTGCCCCCATTTTTTGATGGGCAGAAGCCACTGCTGAAGAGAATGCAGAGGGATCGCAGCCTTCTGTCAGACTATCAAAGCCTATTTGAATAGCTTTAGTGGTAATATCTGTTGCACGTTGCATGAGTGCAATTTCCGTTTCCGATTTAATGATTCTGCATGGGATGGTGATGGCATCGCCACTTACTAAATCTAGTTTGGGAGCTACTTTTTTAATGCCATTATAAATAAAGAATCTCAGTCGTTCTTCTATTGCAATTTTGCCTTTTGAAATGCCAGCATCTTTCAGGGCTTCTAGCACTCTTAAGTAAGGACTTTCGTCTTCATTCCATGGATAGGTTTTGGAGCCAATGCTTATTTTTTCTTCCAACCTAGCTTCTTCAAAGGCTGGACAAATATAACGAGCAGTTCCGTCGGCAGGAATAATGGCCAACATAGGCCTTTCGCTAGGCCACCACGAAATGCCCGTGAAGTAAATCATGGAACTTCCTGCATCTAGGATTAAGGCAGATATGCCCTCCTTTTGCATAATGTTTTGGGCTTTGCTAACTCGTTCTCTTCGCTCTTTAACGGAAACGGGTTCAATGTCCTCAGTCATAGAATTCAAAGATTCTAAGGCTGAGATGTTTTTATTCGTTTCTGAGCAAGCTGAAATAGCAAAAGCACCTGCACCAAGGGCAGATGTATTTAGAAAGTCTCTTCTTTTCATATGGGATTAATTCTTAGCTATAAAAGTAGGCTAAACCGTGCAAGGAGGGCTTAGTTGAACGAGTAAATTTCACCAAGTACTCTTATTCATTTCTCTAATGGCTCTCAGAATATCTCTGCGACTTATTTGACCAGCGGGCTTTCCATGGGCATCTACCACCAAAAGTCTTTTATACGGCGTAGTAAGAAAGGTGTTGGCTACTTGCACAATATCCGAACTTAAGGGAATGGTTTTCATGACATTAGACATATAGTCAGAAACCGTATCTCGTTCTACTGGATTATTATAGTATGCTCCGCCAATCAAAATATTTAGGCAGTCCTTGTCGTCAAAAAGACCTATCACCTCGCCCTTATCATCTACTACAGGAGCTCCCGTTATTCTATTATCGAGCAGCGTTTCTAGTGCCGACATTACAGGAGTACTCTGGTTTAAAGTAATTAACTGTCCAATATGTACCATATATTCGCTGACCAATGGCACCTTAAGCTGTAAATCTTTCGCTACACTTTCTATGCCTTTGGTCTGAAAATTTTTCATGATATCACAGTTTCGATTTAATAATAATGGGGCTTACATGTATTTAGCCTTAAAAACGGTAAAGTAATATAGTGAAATTTATCCTTTAAGCAAGTGGAGGAAAATGCTAGATAGGCTTTGAATTCTATTTTTTGTTTAAAAGCCACTACAGAATCTAAAAAAGTGAAGGTAATATCCTCCATTTTTTCACGAAGTTAAAAAAGTTCAATAATTCGAAACCGTGAAACTGTTTTGAAAGAAATGTTTTTTTGAAGTATAAATACCATTAATGCCAAACTCCCCAGAGGCATTAGGAGGAAATGATTTTCTAACCGTGGCAATCTGCAAACCATCTACTTTCTCGTAGTTTAGAGTCATCAGTAAGATAGGCTTCATTTCACTGAAAGCTGGCAGTGAGAAATAATACTGGTAGACTAAAGGAATCTCCGAATTGAAATAGAGAATGTATTCATCGTTTTGTTCTTTTCCAGTTATGCCAGAGTCGTAGGTAAGTCTCACTTTTTTGTAGCTTTTATTATTTACCTTTTGGTACCTAGGTGCTCGAAAATAGTCCTTGGGTTATCTAATTATAGGGTATTTAAGGAGCAAAGAAATAATTTCTATATTTCGTTTAATTTGTATAATTAAGGATATGGCCATTTATGAAAATGTTAAAAGAATGCTGTCGTAAATCGAAACCTTTCTTCTGGCTTTAGAGGTTTTGTTTTCGATTCGAACTTTGCCAACAATGGCAATATCTATGCGTATTAAATGCAGGATAATCCACAACACAATCGCGTCGTGCGTATTCAGGCGAGTGGAAACTCCAATGAAGCCTTGCCAAGTGAAACTGTGCTGATAGATGTTCCCTTTAGATCTACCATTTCTGGATGTTGAATAACTTAGATGATTTCAAGTTTAGGTTTAGATTGAAAACGAATTCTGGCAGCAGCACGACTTTGCTAAGTATTACCAGCGTGGTTCCCTTAAATCAATGGATGTTTTAACGGCCACCTATGATGGCTCTCAGATGCGGATATATAGAGATTCTTCTCTGTTGACTTCAGTTGCTAAAATAGGAAGTATAGCTACAGACTCATCTGGGTATGGGAGTATTGCCAATCAGCCTACCTCTGTAGGTGGAGGTTCGCGACTTTTAGATGGGACTTTGGACGAAATAAGAATTTCTTCCAAAGCTCTTTCTTTGTTACAGATAAAGGAGACTTTTAAAGCAGGTTACCGAGAGCTTCGCCTTAATAACTTAAGCTTGCCGGTACTGCTTCCAGAACTAAACGACTATGCAGTGGCTAATAAACTTACTTCCAGCCTAAGTATTTTATCTCCGTAGGAGGTCAAATTTAGAGCAGGTGGCTCAGTAGAACTGGAACCTCTTTTTCAGGTAGAGTTGGGAGCGTTTTTTTCTACTATTATAGAAGGCTGCAGTGACTGATGGAATGTTTCATTCCAATTATTGGTTTTCAGAGTTTTAGCTTAAGCCTTTTTATACAATATGAATTATACAGGTGGAACCAATGAGTATTTTGAAGTATCAGATGTCGATAGCTCCAATTGTCATGTCTTAAAAACGGTAGAGAAAAGTGTTTTGTCTTTACTCTGGTTTGAAGAGGATGGTAACAAATTAAGAATTGATGCGAAGGTGCATACTTTTGATTCCAATGATATTCTGTTCTTAACAGAATTCCATAAAGTGGAAACCATAGGAGTTAAGAAATTGAAATTACTTCGTTTTAATAAGCCTTTCTATTGCATTCTAGATCATGATAGCGAAATAGGGTGTAAGGGCATTCTTTATTTTGGAGCTTCAAAGCTGCCCATAGTGAAACCAGCTATTACTGATGTAAAAACACTAAAGGTAGTTTGGGAAATGCTCTTAGTAGAAATGGCCTCTAAAGATAATCTACAGCTAGAAATGCTTCAGATGATGTTGAAGAGGATTTTGATTCTATGCACACGTATTTATAAGCAGCAAGAAAACTACGATAAGCTGGATGAAAGCTCTAGCGATCAAGTTCGGGAGTTTAACTTTTTAGTTGAAAAATATTTCAAAGAAAGGCACAGCGTAGCAGACTATGCTGAGATGCTCCACAAATCTCCTAAGACACTTTCTAATGTCTTTAAGAAAATGGAAGCAAAGAGTCCTTTGCAGTTTATTAACGACAGGCTAATGTTAGAAGCGAGACGGCTACTCCGGTATGCTGATATGAGCATTTCAGAAGTTGGATATGAAATTGGTTTTGCAGATGTACAGGCTTTTAGCCGTTTTTTTAAAAAAAATGAGAGCCTTTCCCCTAGAGATTATAAGAATTTGGAAGTTTCGGGAAGAATTGCCAACAGCTCAGGAAAAGCAGCCTAACGGCTGGGGTAGGGAGCAGGCCACCTTTGTATTGTTAATTTATTAAACAACAAAAAAATTAAAATATACAGATGGCAAATTTCACAGTACCAAAAAAAGACGAAGTATCAGAAAACAATAAGGCAATCTTTGACAACCTTCAAAAAGGATTAGGGTTTGTACCAAACCTTTACGCATACTATGCTAAAAACGAAACAGCACTGGGTGATTACCTAGCACTACAAAATCGAAAGTCTACTCTAAAAGCGAAAGAAAGAGAGGTAGTAAACTTGGTGACAAGTGAAATCAACGGCTGTGCTTACTGCCAAGCTGCCCACACTGCTCTAGGCAAAATGAACGGTTTCACAGACGAGCAAATCTTAGAATTAAGAGGAGGTTCTGCTGAGTTTGATGAAAAAACAAACGCCTTGGTTCAATTTACTTCATCTGTGGTAGAGAAAAGAGGAAGAGCTACTGAGGCATCAAAAGCGGCCTTCTTTGCTGCAGGTTATACAGAAGCTAATTTGATAGATGTAGTGATTGTAGTTGGTGATAAAACCATCTCTAATTACATCCATAATCTTGCTGGTTTCGATATTGATTTTCCAGCGGCTCCAGTTTTGGAAGATGCTTACGCATAAGAGATTTAATAAATAGGGGTATATAAATGAAAAGGGGGCAGAGAAATCTGCTTTCTTTTTTTGTATTCTAGGAGAGCATATATTCTTAGAGATGAATATTGAAACCTACCACGAATATTGCCTTTCAAAAAAAAGTTGACAGAATCCATTCCGTTTTTCAAACTACCGAACGTTCTAGTTTTCAAACTCATGGGTAAAATGTTTACAACAACAGATATAGAAAGCTATAGCAGCTTAAGTGTAAAATGTAATCCTGAAGTGATAGAAGCGTTAAAGGCCACTTATCCAGCGATGAAAGAACCTTCGTATTTCAGTAAGAAACATTGGATAAGTATAGAAATGGATGGCTCTATAGCTACTTGTAAACTTCAAGAGTAGTGGCATATATCCAACAATCTTGTGGTGCCCAAACTAACCAAGAAACAAAAACAAGAACTGGAAGATAGCTGATCCTAATTTAAGCAGAGCGAAAGACTTTTCCCTAATTTCTCTTTTCTTTGCGGCCTATGAGACTTAGAGAATATTTCGGTGAGTTTTTGGGTACTTTTATTCTTGTCCTATTTGGCTGTAGTGCTGTGGCTGGTGCGGTTTTATTTGATGCTTTCGGAAGTTTGTTGGAAGTAGCATTAATATGGGGGTTTGGTGTGGCTCTAGCCATTTTTTGTATTCGAAATATTTGTCCAGCACATCTCAATCCTGCTGTGAGTTTGGCTATGTTTTTTGCGAAAAAACTCAGCCTAAAGAAACTTCTTCCTTATGTTTTCTTTCAAACACTCGGAGCATTTGCTGCCGGTGCCGTTATTTATTTCATGTTTGGGGATGCTATTGCCTTTTATGAAAGTGGCCATGCTATTTTAAGGGGAAGTGCAGAGTCGTATCAATCGGCGGTGATGTTTGGTGAGTTTTTTCCTAACCCTGATTTTGAGGCTAAGTTAAGCATTTCTGTTCCGCTAGCTTGTTTTATGGAGGCTTTTGGTACATTTATTCTTGTTTTTGTCATCTTTAGATTGACAGAGAAAACAGAACAAATGGATAATTTAACACCCGTTTTAATAGGCTTAACCGTTTCTTTAATTATCTGCTTAGTAGCTCCGTTTACTCAAGCAGGACTAAATCCTGCCAGAGATTTTGGGCCAAGAATGGTGGCTTATTTTGCTGGATGGGGGGAGGCTGCATTCCCAAGTGGAAATCTCAGTTTTCTTACCGTCTATATTCTTTCTCCTATGGCTGGAGGAGGTGCTGCCACGGGTCTTCATAAGTTCTTGATTAAACATTCTGAGGTTTAATGATCGTCTGAACTTTAAGCATAGAAAGACGCTCTTGCTGGTCGGTAGTTTGAAGAAGAATTTCTTGTGTAAGACAATTTGCAGAGAATAGCTAGTAAATAAATTACTGTTAAAAATAGACTCTATAAATCAAGTTTGGGATTAGGCTTATGGGTAAGACGTATTCGATAGAGCCCTAGACTTTTGGGCTATATACTCTTGCAGTTTGGCTTGCGTACTATTGGCATTAATTACATACATCCACTAATATTTCATGCGTGGTTTTACGCTTGTTTATTTTTAGACTCGCTGAGGCATTTATTTGAAAAATATTATCCAGTACTTGTTCATAGGCTTTACTGAAATCTCGGTAATTATCATTTTCTGTGTCTGCGGCTAAGCCGCCTTGTTCGTCTCTTAGGATCGGGATGATTTTTTGAGCACCTAAGGAGAAGAATTTAGCGTTTAGGCCTAATGTTTTATTTTTCTTCTTGCCCATGTTTACAAACTTTTTTCCTACCAAAGCATTGAAAGCATAGTTGCCGTTGAAACGTGTGTTTCGTTCTATGTTTTCCAGAGAGGTGTATTTGGATTGGTAAACGGATGAAGAAACAAATAGTAATAGTTTTTGGCAAAGAAACGCTCCAAGGTAAACTCTAGTCCATAGTTTTTACCTGTTCCTTGACTTACTAAAGGGATTTCTCTGAATCCATCTGATTCATTAATAGTAGCATAATAACTTTGCGGGTCGTTTTCGACCGGCAGGTCAGAAAGGCCTTGGTATTAAGCTTCTATTTTTCCTGAAATGTTTGGCGTGAAACGCTTCTCGTATCCTACCACAAAATGATTGGCTTTAAGCAGTTTTAGGTTTTTGTTCGGCTCAGAGATAACACCATTATCATCTTCTACTTTGGCAAAATAGGTGCTCACATGCTCCATAGTACTATGACGGCCCACGCCAGCATTAAAAGCGTTTCCATTTTTTAATTGCCATTTAAGACTTGCTCTAGGTTCTATGGAGTTTTCGCCAGTAAGCGGAACATAAAAGTTATGTACCCCAGAAACGATGGTGATGTCTTTGTTTAATCTATGTTTCCAGCCTACATAAGCTCTTACGTTATTGATGTTATTCTTTAAGTCAATCAATGGACGTGAAAAGTTCTTTAGAAGTATTTGAATTTATGAATTCCTCGTAGTAATCGTTTTGATTGTAAATGTTCTTTATGCCTACTTCTATTTTGTTTTTGGCGTTTAGTTTACTGCTTAGCTTAACACAAGTGATAAGGGAACTGTTCATGAAATTAGTTTCATAGGTTTTAAACTTTCCGGTGGTGCTATCGCCCATTGAGATGCCTCCGGCATTCAGGATACTGCCAAACCTGTTTTCTGTTTCGTTCTCTTTGATTCCACTACTAGAATAGGCGACTGTAGTTTCTAAAAACGTATTTTTATTGAAAGGGAAAACATGATTTATGCCCGCTGTATAGAGGTGATTATTTAGGTCAAAAACATTATCTACAGTAGCATCGTAAGTTCTGCCACCCCTTAAACTTATTTCCCTCTGATAAGAGTCTTCTTCTGTGATACTGCTTAATCCACCCATTCCAAAGAGAGAGAAGGCCCCTGCTTTTTTGCTTGGGAAATTAAATTTAATAGCGGCATCTTGATATTTAGGCACGCCCCTGAAATCCACAACTCCAAGATTATCTAAAAGGGCAAGCGGTGAGTATCTGTAATTTATAAGATAAGAGCCCGCGTAACCTTTTTAAAGGGCCCTTCTAAAGTGGCTTCTAAACCTAATGCTCCTATACCCAGGGTATATTCCCTTTTCTCGTTGTTTCCATTTCTGAATTTCACATCAAAAATGCCAGACAACACGTTTCCATATTCAGGAGCAAAGGCCCCCGTGTAGAAGTCGGAATTGGCTAATAAATTACTGTTCAAAGCTGAAATAGGGCCACCTGTGGCTCCTACCTCGCCAAAGTGATTTGGATTAGGAATCTCCACACCTTCCAAACGCCATTGCACATATTTAGGAGAGTTACCTCGTACTACGATGTCGTTGTTCCCTTCAGGATTGGTAGTTACACCCGCAAAAGACGATACCATTCGTGCAGGGTCGTTAAAAGAACCGGCATAGCGTTGGGTTTCTTCTACAGTTACAGAATTAGCACTTATTAGGGCCATGTCATTTTTAACTTGGCCTTTCCTTTTCTGTGCTTTGACGACCACTGCCTTCAGATTAGAAAGCGACTCCTGCATGGTGAGTTCTAAAACAACTTCTTTACCAGAAGTGACTACCACATTCTAAATATATCGGTCTTCATAACCTGTATAACTTAGTTTTAGATTTACTCGACCCATTGGCATGTTATCAAATCTAAAATTTCCATCTACATCTACGGAGGTTCCTTTTATAGGTGTAGCATCTAGTACAATTATATTGGCACCTATCAGAGGAAATTTTCCGTCATGGTCTTTCACACTTCCACGGATGGTTTGTGTGAGTTTTTGTGCTTGGGTCGCCGTAAAGGCCAAAAAGAATAGTAAGGAGAATAGTTTTAACTTTTTCATGTTTTGTTTTCTTGGGGCAGCTTAAAGTACATAAAAGAAGGGGATTTGGAGGCGGTAAATGTAGAATTACTTAGTGACGAGGCTCTTACTACGTCACGTATGGAGGGCGAGGTCATGGACAGAAATTCTGTACAATCGTCTATAAGGAAACACTTGGGCCTTAAAACAGATAAACGAAATGTAAAGCCCAATGAGTTTGGTGTTTCCGAAATGATGGTAGATTTATATCAAAATCATCAGCAGCCACTTAGTCATGAAATGCTTCATGGCTGGCATAGTATGCTCATGAATGGCCGCAGAGATATAGAAGTCATAGGTGGCTACCGCACGCATGAAGATCCGATGCATATTGTATCGGGTAATCTTCATAGCTCTCGCGTATTTTTTGAAGCTCCGCCATCCAAAACGGTAATATCTAATATGGATGCTTTCTTAGATTGGTATGATACTGCCCAAAATCTACCTGTTTTAGTTCAGGCAGGAATCGCTCATTTATATTTTGAAATAATACACCCCTATGAGGATGGAAACGGAAGGATAGGTAGGGCACTGGCCGAGAAAGTGCTCTCAGAGAGAATAGGCAGGCCAAGTTTAGCAGCAATAGCCCGAACAATAGAAGTAAATATGAAGTGGTATTATGAGACGCTGCATGCTTCAAATCATAATTTAGATATAACTAAATGGCTTGTGTTCTTTTCTGAAATAATACTAGAAGCTCAGAACTACACGCTTTCTGTGATAGATTTTGTGATAGCTAAGGCTAAGCTTTTTGAGCGTTTGGGAAACCAAATAAATCCAAGACAAGAGAAAACTCTATTAAGAGTTTTTAAAGAAGGGGTAAACGGATTCAGCGGTCTAAGTGCCGAGAACTATCTAAGCATAACAGGTACTTCTAGAGCCACTGCCACTAGAGACTTAACAGGCTTAGTGAGTATGGGAGCTTTAAGAAAAGAAGGCGAGCTGAAAGGCAGCAGGTATTTTCTGAATATTTAAGACTTTGATACTCAGATTTTCACTCTGATAATACCGAATAATCAATTTATTAAGGAAGGCTGAATTTAGAGGGGTATTATGGGTAGGTTTATGTTAACTTTTAGCTAACTAATTGATTTACATAATATGGCACAGGTAAACAACCAACTGACCAAATCTTTTGATTTTTTCGTAGAAAAGGAAAATGCTAATTCAAAGTTTACACTAGATGAATTGAAAAGTGCGACGGGTTGGTCAATTTCAACTTTAAGAACTTATTTGTCAAAAAAGTGGCGTCAATACTTAACCAAAGAGGAAAGTGACAACCAAAGTTTCAGAGTTTCTGGAATAATACAGTATTCTTTAGAAGAATATATGAGGCAAATGTCCCAAGTTGAAAAAAACTATTTAAACCCCAAGAAGCCTAGGAATGAAGAAAACACAGAACAATTAATTATAAAAGCGAGAGAAAGTGCTTTGTTAGCTTTGGAGATTATTAATAGACCTTCATCTACATTTAAGTCGGAAGGTTTTATAGTTATAATGATTATTGCATGGACGTCACTTATGCATGCAATTTTCGAAAAGAAAAAGGAAGAGTATTTCTACAAAAGTGATGATGGTGATTTTATAATAGTTGATGCTGACCGAAAGGCTTGGGAGCTAAAGGAATGTTTGAAACAGTACTATGGAAAAGGGGCAAATTCAATTGTAGAGAATTTAATGTTCTTAATTGGCCTTAGAAATAAAATTGAACATAGATATTTGCCCACAATTGACACCCAAATCTTTGGAGAATGTCAAGCCTCTATTTTAAACTTTGACGATTTAATGACTAACGAGTTTGGAGTCTACTATGCAATAAAAGAAGTTATTTCTTTTCCTCTGCAAACCTCAAATATCAGGACTGATAAACAATTAGAAATTCAGAAAAGGTTTCAAGGGAAACAGTATAAAATAGTTAAAGATTATATTGATAATTATAGGGAAGGGGTTACCTCAGAACCTGAGTTCGATGTAAGAACAGCCTTTGAAGCTCCAGAGGAGCGATATATATTTAGCGAGGGGTAAAGCTCCTCGCAAATGTGTTAGAGAGTGCTCTTGTTTGGTGGGATTTTGGTCCATAAAGCCAAAATCGTGACAAACGCATTATTTAAGATGCTTAAAATTAGTGAGTTAACTAATTTCCTTATGTCGAACTCAGGTTCAGAGGTTTATCAGGACCCGAAATTTAGTTTCAGAGTCTTTTTGATACCGAAATTAGGCAACCATCTTTCATCTTCTGATCTTGCCGTAGAGTTCATAAAATATGACCCCAAAAACCCTAAAGATATGGAGACATATGAAAAACAAGTTGCTCTGATAAAGGAAAAAAAGTCCCTGTTGTTAATCCGGGAAAAATGAAGGCAGGGAATGTAGCTTTTAAAGTTAGTGAAGTAATTGAGAATAAGTTTTCCGCATCTTATCATCACCATAGGGCATGTATGCATTATGAAGTTCGGCCAAAGCTAAAGGTAGCTGAAGGTTGTAAAACAAAATTTTGCCAGTTCGATGAGGCTCATAAAGATTTTGTTTATACTCAAGATTGGGTAGATTTTTTAATCAAAAAACTTTCAGAAAATGATGAATATAACAAAATTTTCGGTTAAAAGTGGAAACTGCTAATTCATGGTTAAGGGCTAATGAATATGAAAATATCGCTCAATTAATTGATGAGATTACTCCTGAGTGGAAGAAAAGCGGAAAAAATACGGCGAAATTGGTGGGAAATACTAAGTGTAACAAAAAAGGCATTCAAGAAGGATAGCTGGTTGGGAAATACCAGTTTTGCGGGTGGCTCAAATAAGACAAGGCGTACCTGTTACAGCCAATGCAGTTTTTAGAAATGCTAATGAAACAACTCCTAAAATTAAGAATAAATACTAGATGGGGGAAAGGTGAGTAATTCCTCATTTTGGCACTCCCCCCGCCCTGCACAATGAGTTTCTTTAAATTTTCAGGCTGTCCAAAAATAAAAAAAACCAAGCCCAAAAAAGGACTCGGTGAAAAATATTTAAAAAAGAAATTCTAAGACCTCTTTTTATCCCAGTCTCCTTTATTACAAATCCTTATGCCGAATTTATATCCTATCCAAGAGTAGGTTTTAGAGGGTGTATCAAAGGTGTTTGAGTTTCTTTCAGAAATGAAGCCTGGATAGTCGTTGAAGTTTAGCACCTCGGAATTTGTAGATAATACATTGATAGTTGGAGCTACGAAAACGGCCAACCGTTTTGTGATTTTGGCTTCTAAACCTAGACTTGCTCTAAATTGGAGACTCAAGAAGTCGTAATTATCTCTTCGGTCGGTGAGATAACCCATTCCTACTAAATCTACATTTGAGCTAAATCTTCTACCATAATTCCATGCTGTTCCAATACCATATCCCGCTCCAAAAAGCAATTTATCGTTTTGCTCATAATTATAGGCGGCAGAAAAAATATTATAAAAGCGTTTCACTCCGGTTTTAAAGCTCACCTCGGTTGCGTTAAGCTCAGAGGCTCCTATTTCTAGTCTTCTATAGCCGTTTTTATGTACATAACTAAATAGTCCTATCGGGGTTCCTGTAGCTTCGTAGGCAAAGTTAGTTATGCCTATTTGGGTTCCTCTTAGCCTGGTAGCATAATTAAAAGGAGCTAACTGTAAACCATTAAAGTCACTTAAAGCAATGTTTCCTCCACCTGCCACAAAGAGGCCTTTAGCTTGTTTTATGACTATGTTAGTTCCACCACTTGCAATAAATCCTCTAGCTGTGCCTAAGTTCACATTGGTGCCTCCTGCGAGTTGTATACCAGCCGTTTTTCGACCAACCACATTCATGCCGCCAGATAGTTGTACGCCTGTCATATTATACCGCACCACGTTTAAGGCACTTCCAATTTCTAGTTTCCTAACATTACCCGAATATCCTGCAATGATGTTAAAAGAATAGTCATTGGTTACAAAAGGACTAAGAGACATATTGGTGCCAATAAATGGCAAGAAAGATACTTGCACGGGCTTATAAAGACTATCTGTGATGTTGTTTCTGTGAAGGCCCTGCTTCGTGCTTAAAAACCAATCTATGAATTTGTTTTTACCATTATGAAAGGTGTTATCAATGGCCTGGAATTCATCACTTAGGTCTATTTTAGGTATATTGATTCTCTTTCCTTCTTCAGAAACCTTTGCTACAGCTACTTTTTCTGGGTAGACCATTTCCACATATTCCTCTAAGTCGTTGGGTGTGCTGTCCACCTTTATTGGGTTTATCTTTAAAGACGTTGTGGCCGTAGTGAGCTTCTTTTCGGTAATAGTCTTATTTAGGTCAATGTCCAATTTATCGTCTGACCTGCCGAAAACGTTGATTATTTCTGTACGGTAGTCTTTTT
>Ga0075117_1001242_pt1 | contig 15795 bp, 6 predicted proteins | sample AntAceMetag02UKJ_FD_69789 | JGI IMG/M metagenome (GOLD analysis project Ga0075117, IMG submission 69789) | Saline lake microbial communities from Ace Lake, Antarctica - Antarctic Ace Lake Metagenome 02UKJ | ecosystem: Environmental > Aquatic > Non-marine Saline and Alkaline > Saline | place... | reverse complement strand
ATTAGAATAGTACAATTGAATATGTTCGCCAAAACCAAGGGGGTACTTTTTTTAGAAAACTCAAAAACATCGTATGATGATCTGAAAGCCCTATTTTTGTTAGCTATATTTTTTAGTCGGATGACACTACCTTATAATAATAGAGTTGAAAAGTTGTTAAGGAGTGACTGATTAAATCAATTGTTTCCTTTTTTTTAGTATGAAGATCATCAAACTAAGTTCGACTTATTATGCCATGAAAATGTACTTGTCAAAAACGGAACAAGTGACTAAAATTTTATTTGAAACTGTATAGCTGCGTCGGTTTATCATTATTAGCCACTAATACATATGATTTACTTTCAGATTTCAAAATTGCCAATTGCCTCACATCATTATTTGCCCAAAAGCCATTCGTTTTATTAGGAACATAGACATAAATTCCATTTTTATTTCCTTTCAAGAAGTAACCGTTGCCAGCATCTGCTCGTGTGGTTTCGTTTTCATAGGTATAATTGTTACCTGCCATCAGTAAGTCTTTTTGTCCATCGCCATCAAAATCTGCAACAAGAATACTATTGATAGGTGCAGTTTGTAATACTGGATCAAATGGCTCAAAAACGAATTCTCCATGTGCGTTTCTGAAAATCCCACTGCGAAATTCTATTGCCGAAAGTTTAGAAGCACTTTGATACCCAGAACCAAGCAGCGATTTTATATCATGCTCCGCAAATTCTTTGAAAGTTCGTATTCTATCACCCCAACTTGGTATCTGCTGAATGATACTTACCCTGCCACGAACCGGCACTTCTTTATCCTTATAGAATGTAGAATAAATAGGATCTATAACTGAATTATTGTCAAAGTCATTGTAATAGACATTAAAAGGTGTCTTCATGTTTGCTTTGTATTTAGTATTAAGACCTTGATTACCAGCTATAATATCAATATATCCATCATTATCTATATCTGCCAAGGCTATCTCATTCCACCAACCAATGGCACCTTGAAGTGATTTGTATTTATCACTTCTTATCAATTGAGAACCGTTGTTTTCAAAAACTTCTATGCCCATAAATTCACCGCAAAGAAGTAAATCAACATTCCCATCCTTATTAATATCTATCCATTTGGCATCGGTAACCATCCCAATACCGTTTAGTTCTGGAGCAATGGTGTAAGTATAATCTTCAAAAAAGTCACCATTATTAAGTAGTAAAAAATGAGTTGGACTCAAAGGATAATAACCAGGAACAGCTCTACAGCCAATAAATAAATCATTGTATCCATCTTTGTTATAGTCAACTACTTCCACAGAAGTGCATAAGCCTGAAATGTTTGGCAAAAGTTTAAAATCCCTTTTAAAATTCCCTTTGCCATCATTTATGTACATTTTAGGCAGGCTAGCTAAATAACCACCTGTTAACTCAGATGAACCTGTTAATACAATGAGATCCAAATCTGCATCATTGTCTACATCAAAAAAAGCAGCATCGGTATCTTCAGACCCTTTATCTCTAACAAACTCAGGTTGAATTACGAGCAAATATCCGCCCCCTTTCTTTCCCAAATATAATTCACCAGATTGATTAGTCGCACCTCCTATATAGAAATCGTCTATTCCATCCTTATTTATATCTGCCACCGCTAAAGCTGGGCCTTCTTGAGAAAATCGTTGCGGAGCTAAGGTTTGCAATTTGAAATCGTCAAAAATGGTCTCTTTATGTACAAAAGGAATAGTCACTTCTTCCTTAAAAAGAAATGGAGATTCCTTATCAGCGATAAGCAGATTACCCACTGGTTTATATTTCACTTCCATGACAGAATTGACATCAATTTTACCTAGATCTTGAACTTGACCATCGGACCAAATGACTTCTCCTCTAAGCACTTTAGCATCAGTAGCTAATCCAAAATGTAAAACTTGAGAAACGGCCGAAAGGAAACCACGCGTGGTTACCAATTGCCTAGTTAAAATTTGACCGTTTTGTAGGTATAGTTTTATAGTTGCACCAATTCCCCAAATATTGGTTTCTGAACCCCTCAATTTGAATTTTACAAAATTACCTTTTCCCTTTTCAATAGATAAATTCTTGAGCAAAGTCATCTTGTCGTTCAGATTACTTACTATCAATTCTAAGTCTCCATCATTATCTAAATCTGCGTAGGCAGCTCCATTGGAAAAAGCGGGACTTTCTTTAACCCATGACGTCGAAACATCTTTAAAGGTTAAATCACCATTATTTTTATAGATATAATTTGTGAGTTTTTGCTGCGGAAGTTTTTTAGTAAATTCTAGAAAATCGGCATCGGTTGGTTTTCTACCTCGTGTTCTTAAAGCTTGGAGAATTTCATTGTTCACATCTCTATCAATCACATCACGGAAAACGCCATTGGTTACATAAACATCATTATATCCGTCGAGGTCATAATCTGCAAAAAGACAGGACCAACTCCAATCTGTATTTGCCACACCAGCCATATTGCTTATTTCACTAAATGTTCCATTCCCATTATTTAACTGGAGCATATTGTGCATGTATTGATGATGATAATTCTTATTTACCATAAGTTCAAACAAGTACTGGGAAGTCATCCCCATGGTTGTTTTTGCTCTTACATGATCTTCTGGATTCATATCTAAAGTCATAATATCCAAATCACCATCATTATTAATATCACCAATATCTGCTCCCATGCTGTTAAATGACATGTGCTTGATTGTCTCATTTCTGCTTTCCTTGAAGGTTCCATCTTGCTGGTTAATGTAAACAAAATCAGGAACACGAAAATCATTGCAGACGTAGATATCAGGCCAATAATCTCCGTTTAAATCCCCTACTTGAGGACTTAATCCAAAACCAATATCTGCTTTGATTCCAGCGGAAAGACTTACGTCATTGAAAAAGCCCTTGCCGTTATTATTATAAAGCTTATCACTTCCTTTAAGTGCTAGGGTTCTTGGGTCTGTTGCAACCTTTTCTAGGTCAATAACATATGCGGATTTATCTTCAAAGTCTGGTGTATTACTTAAATAAAGATCCAAATCTCCATCTCTGTCGTAGTCGAAAAAAGTAGCTGCAACTCCTCTGTTTGCTTCGTCTAATCCATAAGCTTTGGCCTGTTCTGTGAATGTCACAAAACTGTTGCCATCCGCGTCTTTTTGAATTCCATTGTTAATAAACAACATATTTGCAAATGCATCATTTTCATCAATCCATCCACCGCGTGTTATGTAAATATCTAACCAACCATCGTTATTAATATCGGCAACTGCTGCTCCAACATCAAAACCAGGCCGTTTACTAATGCCTGAAATACCAGTAACATCTTGGAATTTCAAATCTCCCAAATTTTTGTAAAGCTTTGATTCATTTGAATTGGATACCATAAAAACATCTTCCAGTCCATCATTATCAAAATCTGCCACAGCTAACCCACCTCCAATATACATATACATGTATTTGAAGTAGTTGACCTTATCCGTTTCGTCTATCACATTTATAAAATCTAGACCTGATGAATCAGAATCTATGATTTGAAAAATCTCATCGTCAGATGACGAAGAGTTGCAGGCGAATAGGGCAAAGGCCAATAGGGTTATTAGATACTTAGGCATGGAAAATCATTTACAGTTTGAATTTAAGAAAGATACAAAATTGAGTTTAGGATAGAGTCATTAAAAGATTGAACGTATAAAAAAACGACAGCCCAAATATTATTTGAAACTGCCGTTTAAACCAACTCTACTAGGTATTTTAGTTATTTTAGGTTCGGATTAAGTGTTACTTCATTCTGAGGTATTGGAGCATAATAATTGTCTGTCCCAGTAGAACCTACAATGACATTTGATTCTTTTAATACTACTCCAGCACTGTTTTTCGATGTAACTTTAGTACGGTTAGTCATTGCTTCTGCCACTTTTTCCATACGTACTAGGTCGTTCCATCGAAGGTACTCTCCTGCCAATTCCCATTTACGCTCGGTATAGGCTAAATCAGCTATGTTTCCAGTGTTAGGGTAGTCTTTTGCACTTGGAGTTGCAAAAGGAAGACCTTCGGCCCTCCTTTTAATTTGATTTAATGCTTCCCAAGCTGCCGGCGTTACGTTACTAGATCTTCCTGATGCTTCTGCATAAATTAAAAGCACTTCTGCGTATCTCATTACAAAGTCATTTCTATTTGTATTAAAAGCATCTCTTGAAATGTCATCTTCTGGGCCCACTACCTTTTTGAATACAGGGTTTGCTTGGTCGGTGAAATCCTGCCAATCGTAATCTAATCTATATGTTGCTGCTTTACGTGGTTGGTCTGGGAAGTCTTCAAAATACTTAATTTCAGCAAATGTTTCTTGCCATCCACCTAAGTCAGAAGGGTGCCCCAATTTTCCGTATTTTCTATTATTAAGTCCATTTTCTAGCGAATAGACCAATGTAAATATACTTTCCGTGCTGAATCTACCAGCCAAAGTCCACAGGTTTTCGAGGTCAGGAACAAGCGAAAAACCATGTGACGCCGAATTATCAATAACTGTTTTAGCTGATGTAGCTGCTAAAGCATATTTGGCTTGATCTTTCACAGGGAATCCAGCCCAGTCTAAGTAAAGTCTAGCCAGAAAAGACCTTGCAGAACCTTTATTAGGTCTAGGTGATCCAGCATTAACGTCAGGATAAATGACAGGCAAAAGATTCTCAGCCTTTAAAAGGTCAGACTCAATTTGCTTATATACGTCCAAAACAGATGATTTATCCTGAGTTGGGTTTGGTATAACAGATAAATGAAGCGGTATTTGTCCATGTGTACGTTGCAATTGATGAAACATGAGGGCTCTAATAAAGTAAGCCTCACCCGTAAGTGCATCTTGAGTTGCTTTATTTGTAAGAACTAAGCCGTCTGCATTATCAAGTACACTATTGGCTGCACGAACCACCGCGTAAATATTTCTCCAGTTAGTAGCAGACCTTGCGTTAAGTGGAGAAACTGACCTTTGGTCGTACTCTCTAAAATCGGCCTTGTTACTTGCACGATGAGTTGTTATATCATCTCCTGCCCATCCCACTACTTGGAAGGTGGTCATTGATGCTGCATTGGCAATCATTCTATAAAGACCAGTTACCCCTAGCTCAAATTCTGCTTGATTTGAATATTTACCTGGTGCTAATCTCGATTTAGCAGGTGCTTCATTTAAATCTAAACAGCTGGAAAAAGAAAAAGCTATTAGGACAAATGACACGCCTAACTTTAGGTTATGTATGATGTTAATTTTTCTCATTTTAGTAATATTTTTAAATTTCTTCTATTAAAGGCCAACTTTAACTCCGAATGTCAAAACTCTAGCATTAGGATATGCTCCAGTGTTTACACCAGCCGCCGTATCGCTATTTCCATTGTTAAAGTCACGATCGCTACCTTCAGGATCATAGCCTGTAAACTGAGTAAGCAAAAACAAATTTTGACCACTCGCATATACTTTTACAGAATTAAACCCTGGTACATTTTTGATGCTATATCCCAAACTTAAGTTGCTTAATCTTGCAAAGTCACCTTTTTCAACATACCTAGATGATGCTGTTCTGTTTTGTCCACCATTTGGAATCTCTGTCTCATTCGTGGTGGTCCACTGGTTCAATTGAACTGGTGACATAAAACTTCTCTGGTTACCCGTAGATCCTACTAAAATACCATCTACTACATTCAGGATTTGAAAACCTCCCATACCTGTAAAGAATATGTTTGCGTCGAATCCTTTATAAGAAAATGTATTATTAAAACCCCAGCTAAATTTAGGGGTTCCATTTCCAATAGCACTTACTATTATGTTCCCATTTGCATCACGAGCGTATTTAGCTTCACCTGGCTTTTGTCCATACTTCGCTGCTTCTGCTGCTTCAGATGTTTTGAACGTTCCTAAGAAAGTTTCACCATAAAACTGGCCTAGTGGCTGACCCAATTGAATAATATTTAAAGCTCTACCACTACCATCAATATTATTGAAAGAACCAATAATCTCTGTTCTTCCTTCATTTAAACTCACTACTTTGTTTCTTAAGATTGATGTAGTAAGCGTAGTATTCCACTTGAAACTGTTATTATTAAGAATGACAGCATCTATTCCAATATCAATCCCTTTGTTTTGAACTTCACCCACATTACTAAGGATAGAACCTCCACCTGCAAAATCAGGAACAGGTACTTGAAGTAATAAGTCTTTTGTGTTTTTCTTATAGACATCAAGCGTTAAATTAAGTCGATTGTTCATTAAACCTAAATCAAAACCTATGTTGGTTTGTGATGTAGTTTCCCAAGTAAGGTCAGGATTACCATATCCTCCTGGAGATGAACCTGGAGATAGAGTTCCGCCATTAAATAGATATGGACGGTTTATGTTTACACTAGGATAAGTGGAGTAAGGTGCAATATTCTGATTACCTACTTCCCCCCATCCTGCTCTTATTTTTAAATTAGAAATACCTTGAATATCTTCCATAAAAGAAAGATTGCTTAAGTTATAAGCCAATGCAAGAGAAGGGAAAACGCCTACATCATTTCCAGGTCTAAATCTAGAAGAACGGTCTCTTCTAACCGTACCCGTTACCAAAAAGTTTTCTTTGAAAATGTATTCTGCACGACCCATGAACGACTCTATACCAGATTTGCTATAGTCATTATTAATTCCAGCAGCTGAATTTAACTCAGCAAGATAAAAACCTGCTGGTACAATTAGATTATTGGCAAAATATCCGTTAGACCTGCCTGTTCCACTTTGAACTTCGTAAAGACCGGTAACTTTTAAGTCATGTACTCCCATTGTCTTGCTCCATGTAAGGATGTTACTTAACTGAAGATTTTGGTTTAGAGAGCTTCCAAAATTAGCTGAAGGAGCTGGAGGGTCTGTTCTATAATTTTCATTATAAACATTTGTGATACCGCCACCAGCAACCATTGTATAGTTCAAATCCTTTAAAACATCATAAGATAAATTGAAGTTTGAGTTTACCCTGCTGATGTTATTATTGAAATCTCTTAAATTCATTGCTGCTATTGGGTTATAACCCAAATTAGCAAGAGCACGAGTAGAAAAGTTATTGTATTCGCCATTGTCGTTTCTGATAGGTGTAGTAGGATCCCAAGTAAGAGCACGAAGAAAAAGACTACCTTGAGCCTCTTGATTAATGTCAATACTGTTGTGCCTATCCTCATTTGAGCCAAAAAGATTAAAGCCAATTTTTAACTTTTTTGTTATTTCTGAGCTTAAATTCAGACGACCATTTAACCTTTTATAACCGGTATTAATTAATACGCCATTTTGATTCAAATAATTACCAGACATGAAGTAATTTATTTTCCCTGCTCTACCACTAGATGAAATTGAATAGTTTTGAGACAATCCAGTTCTTAGGACTTCTCTTTGATAATCTACTCCGCCATTCGCTATTAAAGAGGAAACCTCTGAGGCCGGAATAACTGCGGCACCACCAGTTTTCGTCCTAGTAAGATTTTCAATGGTTGCGAAATCTCCAGGGCTTAGCGTTTCTATATATTTAGGTATGGTAGACATACTAGTAAATACATCAATATCTAACCTAGCTTTAGCTGAACCTTTTTTAGTAGAAACTAAAACTACACCATTTGAACCTCTTGAACCATAAATGGCAGTGGCAGATGCGTCTTTTAAAACCTCCATTGATTCTATATCATTTGGGTTCAAAGAAGTTAAATCTCCACCAATAATTCCGTCAATTACTATTAGAGGATCATTATTACCAGTAATTGAGTTTACACCTCTAATTCTAATCTTAACGGCACCTCCTGGGCTTCCAGATGTTCTACTTACGTTTACACCAGCTGCTCTTCCTTGAAGTGCATCTTCTAATCTTGTAATTGGCTGGTCTTTAAAGTCTTTTGAACTAACTTGAGAAATAGAACCCGTCAGATCTGATTTTTTTCGAGTGCCATAACCCACTACTACGACTTCTGATAACAAGTTTTGGGATAAGTCAAGAAACACATCAATTTGGGACCGCGAGCCAACTTGAATTTCTTGTGATTCAAAACCGGTATAAGAGAATACCAATATGGAGGCTTTAGTAGATAATATTAAAGAATAGGCTCCGTTTACATCTGTAATAGTTCCATTTGAGGAACCTTTTTCTACTACGGAAACTCCAATTAGCGGGCTGTCATCACTGACATCTTTTGTTACGCCAGTTACGGTGTTTTGAGCAAAACCAGATAGTGAACTTGCTCCTAAAATTAATGGTATTAGGTACCAACGATAAAAACTGATAAAGTTTTTTCTTTTCATAAGGTTATTTGTTTTCTTAAATGTTCAATGTATCAGATGCTTTATTAAAAACTCCATAAATCTTATATTTAATCGATTAAGCAAAGGGATAAAAAATATTTAAAGAAATTTTGAGAGTATTGTTTGGCAGAATGATACAATAACAAATCTAAGTTTAATCGATTAAACAAAGCAAGTGTTTTAGGATGTTTTTTATAAAAAATATAAAAAAGCAAAATGTGTCATATGTAGTTTTTAGGGAAGGATTGGTGTTTTCAAGATTGAGCTATCTAAAAAGCGTAGCCTGTTGAGTACTTTATCCAAAAAAGTTTAAGAAAGACTTATGATGGCATAATAAATTGAATATTATGTGTTTATCAAGATGGTCAATTTGTAGTTCAGATTTCTAACAGTGGGATATAAGTGAGGTATTTTAAAAATATTTTAATTGTTGCTTACATTTTAACGAAAATGAAAAGGGGCATGTTTATAGCGGCCTTGTCAGTATTTGATTGTGAGGTAAACATTTAGTTTTAAGAAAGTTATATCTATAATTCATTTCTATTTTTCATCATATAGAATTAACTATAGAACCATAAAATAGTACTATATCTATTTTATTTGTAAATAAAAGTTTAAAATATTTTGTTTGTTTAAACGATTAAGCATAATTTTGAATTGTCATTAGAAATAGCCTTCGCTTGTCATTGTCATAGAAACATGAAAAATCGGTAGCTATTTATCCACTCACCTTCATGAAAATAAAGGATATTTTTTTTAAATTTTGCTTAAACGTTTAAGCTACACGCTAGAATACAAGGATATCTTTTTGTTTTGTTTAACTATTTAAAAATTCTAAAACTATGAAGAAAACAGTACTCTTTAATTTAACAATGTTGTTGCTATTTGGCTCCCAAGTCATGGCACAAAACATTACAGTAACTGGATTAGTCACCAGTCCCGATGGCAATATTCCAGGTGTGAGCGTAATATTAGAAGGGACCACACAAGGAACAATGACAGGCTCAGATGGAAAATATGAGATAAGTGTCCCAATCAGTGGAATTTTGAAGTTTTCATTTATAGGTTATTTAGCTCAAAGCGTAAGGGTAAATAACTCTTCCATTATCAATGTAAAACTAGCTGAAGAACAAACTAATCTTTCTGAAGTGGTAGTAACTGCCTTTGGCATAGAAAGGGAAGCAAAGACCCTTGGTTATGCTACAGCTACTTTAAATGCCGAACAAATCTCAACCAATCGTCAACCCAATCTCATGTCAGGTTTGCAAGGTAAAATGGCAGGTGTGAACATTACGACTATGGGCACTGGCCCTGGAGGTACTGCGAAAATCAGAATTCGTGGACAATCTTCATTTAGTGGACAAAATAACCCACTTATCATTGTCAATGGTGTTCCAATGGACAACTCTAATTACTCTTTAGGCGGAGACTTTGGATCCAGGTCTTCTAACAGTTCTGACGGAGGTGATGGCCTTTCAAGTATAAACCCAGACGATATAGAAAATATGACCGTGCTAAAAGGAGCAGCGGCTGCAGCTTTATATGGTTCTCGAGCGAAAGATGGTGTTGTGATGATTACTACTAAATCAGGGGGTAGGAATAAAGGTTTTGGAGTAGACTACAATATGAATTTCACCACCGACACTCCACTCGATTTTACAGATTATCAATATGAATATGGACAAGGTGAAGGAGGCAAAAGACCTACCACGCCTAATCCTACCTCAGGTGTGTGGAGTTTTGGTGAGAAGTTTCAACCGGGAATGACCCAAATTCTTTTTGATAATAAAACATATCCTTATGAGCCAGTTTATAATCGTATTCGCAAGTTTTATGATGTAGGTACCAACTTAAACAATACCATAACGGTAGCTAACAGTGGTGCCACTGGTGGTTTTAGCTTATCATTATCCAATGCAGAAAATAATGGTATACTGCCCAACAATAAATTTGAACGTAAAATCGTCAATTTAGGCTTTAATCAAAACATCACCAGCAAACTTCTAGTTAGTGGAAATGTGAACTATTCGTTAGAAAAGAATACCAACCCACCTCAAGTTAATACCCAAGATGTAGCTGTGGCAACTGTAATAGGCACATTGGCCAATTCAATGCCCTTTGATGCTTTGCGTGATAACACTACTCTTGCCAATGGCGATGAATTTGTTTTTGCTCGTTTTTTAGTGCGTAACAATCCCTACTATTCAATGGCAAAAAAATATGAAAATGTAAATAGGAACAGGATTTTTGGAAATGTTGCTCTTAAATATAATTTCACCGATTGGCTCTATGCACAAGGTAGAATTGCAGAAGACTTTTACGTACGTAATCAAGAGTATAATATACCTAATGGCTATGCACCTATTGCCAAAGCTCCTGTTGGATTTGTAAATGGTCGTTACACGCAAGATATTCGCCAACATGTAGAGCGTAACGTTGATTTAATTATTGGTGCCGACCGCACTTTTGGTAAAATTGGGGTAGATCTTACTTTAGGGGGTAATCAGCGGTATGCTAGAACAGATTATAATTCTGTGGCCGTACAAGATTTTGTGCAACCTGGGCTTTATACTGTTATGAATGGACGTATTAAAGATCCACTTTATAGTCTTTCGGAGAAAAAAATCAACTCACTTTTTGGTGCAGCTACCTTTTCATATAACGAGTTTTTGTACCTAACTGTAACAGCTCGAAACGATTGGTTTTCTACTTTGGCTCCAGCAAATAGAAGTATTTTATATCCTTCTGCTACCAGTAGTTTTGTTTTTTCTCAAGCATTCAATAATATACCTTCTTGGCTTAATTTCGGTAAACTAAGGGCTGCATATGCTCAGGTAGGATCTGATAATGTAAACCCTTATTCAAATGCCCTATTTTATGCAGTTGACAATAATTCTTTTCCAAATCCGTCCGGACTATCGGTGCCCGTTGGTGGCATCAATACAGGCGTGGTTCCAAATACTAATCTTCAACCATTACGTATAAAAGAAGCTGAAGTAGGCTTAGAATTGAAGATTTTCAATAAAATAGGTTTAGATTTTGCTTATTATCATAAGATTACGGAAGACCAAATCTTAGCTGCTCAAATATCCGATGCCACTTCATATACGAGCAAACTCATAAATGTTGGACGTAGTAAAAATGAAGGTATCGAAATGGCATTTGATTTTTCACCTATTAAAATGAGTAATTTTAGTTGGAATATAAGTGCCAATATGGCCTACAATACCTCGAAAGTTCTAAAACTAGGCTTAACAGCTTCAGATACTATCATAACTGTGGCTTCTGGTGGTGGTCGTAACTTAGCTCAAGTGGTGGGCAAACCAATTGGTCAGTTATATACATTTATGTATCTACGTGATGCACAAGGCAATCAAGTTTTTGATGCAAAAAGTGGGCTTCCTCTTCGTAATAATGTGATGCAAAATGTAGGTAGTGCGTTGCCAAGGTACGTTGGTGGTATTACCAATACATTCACTTATAAAAATGTTTCTTTATCAACCTTAGTCGATTTTAAATTAGGTCATAAAATGATAGCGGGACGTAATACCAACTTTCAAAGACATGGCCTTTCAAAAAGGACTTTGCCGGGCCGTGACGTAGGCTATGTGATAGGACAAGGTGTAAATGCTAATGGAGAAGTAAATAAAACTCAAGTGGCTGTACAACCTTTCTATGAGGCTATTAACCCGCTTGGAATAAACGAAGATTGGGTTTCTAATGCAGGATTCTGGAAACTTCGTCAGCTTACTTTAAGTTATGATGCCACCAAATTTTTCAACGAAAACAGTTTTGTGAAAGGTTTACGTTTAAGTGCGATTGCAAACAATGTTTTGGTAATTAAAAAATGGACAGAAAACATGGATCCTGAAGAGGCTCTAGTTTCATCAGATAATGCTGTAGGACTTGATTTTTGGCCTGGTTTACCACCAACTCGTAGCCTTGGATTCAATTTAAATTTCAAATTCTAAATATCAATACAATGAAAATATACATTAAATATATATTAGGTACCTTTCTAGCAATGTCCGCTGTATCGTGCGACAAGGGATTTGACGAGGTAAACACCAATAGAATTAACCCTACATCGCTTGCTCCTTCTTTGATCTTAAATAAAGCTATTATTTCTACCACGTATCTAGATGGCGGTAGTACTTTGGGTATGTTAAGCTATAATTTTGGTATAGTTCAGCAAATTATCACACCCTATGGCAGCTCCTTATCTGGAGCCAATTATAATCAGCTCAATAATGGAAATGCTACTAGAATTTGGAATAATTTCTATCGCAATGTGTTGAAACAAGTAGTAGCAGCTGTAGATCAAACCAAAGACAAGCCTGCTGAGAATAACACCTATCAATCGGCAAGAATATGGAAAGCTTACTCCTTTATGATTTTGACAGATAACTACGGCGATATTCCATACTTTGAAGCTGGAAAAGCTTTTATTGACCAAGTGGTTGCTCCTAAATATGATTCTCAGCAAGCGATTTACAAAGACATCCTTAAAGAATTAGAAGAGGCAACGGCAGGCTACAAAATTACCGAACCAGCAGTTGTTACCGATATTTTGTATGGAGGTAATGTGCCAAGATGGAAAAAGTTGGGTTACTCGCTAATGCTTCGTGCGGCTATGCGTTTGAGCAAAGTAGATCCAGCTACAGCACAAATTTATGTAGAAAAAGCTGTAGCAGGTGGATTGATTGAGTCAAACGCAGACAACTCAATAATCAGACATACATCTATTTACAATAATTATATTGCAAATCATTTGGCTGCACGTGAAAAAACAAATTATTACTTAGCCGAGCCTTTTGTAGATTATTTAAAGACAAACAATGATCCAAGATTAGGTGTTTTTGCAGTGAGACATATAGGGGCCAAGGGCGGTCTAGAGCAAAATGCTTCTAGAGCTAACTATAGCCCTGAAGTTCAAATAGGTATGCCAATGGGCTATAATGATGTTTCTATTTCGGCAACATTTGCTAGCAAAGGAGTAGCGAGCTTATGGGATTATAGTCAACCAAACTTAACTACCGTACTTAAGCTTGATGCACCAGAGTTTCATGTAACCCTTTCTCAAACGCAACTACTGCTAGCAGAAGCAGCCATGAGAGGCTGGGTTTCAGGAGATGCAGCCACCTATTATAATAATGGAATTAGGGCTAATTTGGAGCAAATGGCTTCATATGATCCTAAGGCTGCCATACCTGAGGTAGCTATAAAAGCTTATATCGCTTCTCAGGTTTTTGACCCTGCTAAAGGTTATGAGCAGATAAATAATCAGTATTGGGTAGCCACATTTCTTGATGGAAATGAGAGTGTAGCCAATTTCAAAAGAAGTGGATTTCCAACATTGAAAAGTAATCCTTATCCAGGATCTGAGTTAAAAACGGAAGGTTTTATCAGAAGGCTTCCCTATCCTGATGGTGAAATAGTGGTTAATTCGGCAAACATGAATGAAGCCATAGCACGCCAAGGACCAAATGACATGGAAACTCGAATTTGGTGGGATAAAAAGTAGACTTTTAATTAGAGGTTGTAAATTTTAAAGCAAAAAAGACCAGTGAAAAACAAAGATATTGACGAAAGTAGACGAGATACGATAAAGAAACTAGGATTGAGTTCGGCAGGAATCTTGGGGCTCTTTGGAGGAGCCTCAAGAGCCGAGGCTAGGGAGACTACTACCCCCAGTTACGCCAAAGGAATGGGCCCAGTGACTATTACCAGAGTTAGGGCAATAGCCACCGCTCCTCAAGGATCTAATTTGATAGTGGTTAAAGTGGAAACATCTGAGCCAGGCCTTTATGGCTTAGGATGTGCCACGTTTACCCAGCGGGCAGTAGCTGTAGTGGCGGCTATAGATAGTTATCTCAATGATTTCTGCATGGGAAAAGATGTAGATAATATTGAAGACATGTGGCAATCTGCGTATGTTAGTTCTTACTGGAGAAACGGCCCTGTTTTAAATAATGCCTTAAGCGGATTAGATCAAGCTCTATGGGATATTAAAGGTAAAAGGGCTGGTATGCCCGTTTATCAATTATTGGGTGGCAAGTCTAGGTTTGCTATTCCTTGTTACACCCATGCCAGTGGAAGGACACCAGAGGAAACGGTGGAAAGTGTAAAGAAATATCAAGAGCAAGGTTTTAAGCACATAAGAATTCAGCAGGGTGGTTACGGAGCGGTAGGTTCTATAAACCAAACGCCAGATTTTAAAGCCGCTGGCTTTGGTGGTGAGGGAGATAATTACATGAATCCTCAGTACTATTTAAAATCTGTACCTAAGTTGTTTGAGGCAGTAAGAAAAAGTTGTGGCGAAGAGGTAGAGCTACTCCATGACATTCATGAGCGTGTGCAGCCTATGGATGCTATCAATATGATAAAACAGCTGGAGGAATACAGACCGTTTTTTATTGAGGATCCTTTTTCCCCTGAAAACATGAAATGGTTTAAGCATCTCAGAGCCAGTACTACTGTACCCATGGCTATGGGTGAGCTTTTTAATAATATTAATGAATTTTTAGAGCCAATGGTAAATCAGTGGTTTGATTTTATAAGGATTCATGTCTCTCAAATAGGTGGGATTACTCCCGCCATGAAAGTTGCACGTTTAGGTGAATGGTTTAATATAAGAACAGCGTGGCATGGGCCGGGGGATGTTTCCCCGGTCGGCCATTCTGCTCATGCACACATTGATATGGCTATTTGGAATTTTGGAATTCAAGAGGCCGTCTCTTTTAGTGAGCAAATGCAGGACGTGTTTTCTGGCTGCCCTACGATGAAAAATGGATATATGTCTGTCAATGAAATTCCGGGGCTAGGCGTTGATATCAATGAGAAAGAGGCCGCAAAATATCCAATTGGAACGAAGTCAAACTGGCAAGTTCGTAAAGATGACGGAACTATTTTACGCCCTTAAAGGGGAATTTAAACGATTAAATATACTTATTTATTAGATATTGGCTTTTTTTACTTAAAATCAATATTTAAGTTTGCTCAATGAGTATAAAAAAGGTTTCAATGAAAGATATCGCAAAAGAAGCTGGGGTTTCCACAGCCTTGGTTTCTTATGTGATTAATGGAAATGAGAAAGAAAAAAGAGTAGGAAAGGAGATTGCAATAAAGATTAGGGAGATAGCTAAGAAATTTAACTATCAACCTAATCAAGTTGCAAAAAGCCTTAGAAGTGGTAAAACGAATACGATAGGTTTAGTAATAGCGGATATTTCAAACCCATTTTTTGCCAATATTGCTAGAGTGGTAGAAGATGAAGCCAGGCGGAATGGTTATACGGTGATAATAGGGAGCTGCGATGAGAAGGCAGAAAAGGCCTGGGATTTGATAAAAGTATTGATGAACAGACAGGTAGATGGTTTTATCATAGTGGCATCTGAACATTCCGAAGAACAAATAAAGCATTTATGCGAAAAGAAGATTCCTTTTGTTCTTTTGGATAGACATTTTCCAGAGTTGAATACCGATTTTGTTGCCACTGATAACTTTAAGGCT
>Ga0075117_1001237_pt1 | contig 15847 bp, 12 predicted proteins | sample AntAceMetag02UKJ_FD_69789 | JGI IMG/M metagenome (GOLD analysis project Ga0075117, IMG submission 69789) | Saline lake microbial communities from Ace Lake, Antarctica - Antarctic Ace Lake Metagenome 02UKJ | ecosystem: Environmental > Aquatic > Non-marine Saline and Alkaline > Saline | place... | reverse complement strand
CGGAGACCACGGGGCGCCCGGATTTCCGAACGGCAAGTGCAATCTGTACGATTTCGGGACGCACGTCGCTTTGGCGATACGCTGGCCGAAGAATGTTTCGGGCAATCGAGTTGTTTACGACTTTGTGTCGCTGCCTGATCTGGCGGCGACATTCGTCGAAGCGGGCGGCGCACAGATTCCGGACGTGATGACGGGGAGAAGCCTGTTGCCGGTGCTGACATCGGACAAGTCGGGAATCGTCGACCCGTCCAGAGATGCCGTCATCATCGGGCGGGAACGTCATGTGGCGAAGGCGCGCACAGACTGGCTGCCGTATCCTCAGCGCGCTATTCGGACAAAGAGTTTTCTGTACATCCGAAATTTCAAGCCAGATCGCTGGCCCATGGGAACCGGACCGGGCTACGGCACACCGACGGCTGACATGCCGGCCTTCGAAGCGTTGCGCGAAGACACGTTTAGCGCGTTCGGTGATCTCGACGCCAGCCCGACAAAAGCGTGGATCGCGCTGAATTGCGAACACGATCCGTCGAAACGAACGTACTTCGACATCGCATTCGGTCTGCGCCCCGCCGAAGAGCTTTATGATTTGCAGGTTGATCCGGATCAGGTGTATAACGTCGCTTCCGCAGAACGGTACGCGGAAATCAAACAGGACTTGTCACAGCGACTGATGAAGATGCTGAAGGAAACAGGTGACCCGCGTGTCACGGGCGATGGCACCACGTTCGACAAACCTCCGTTCGCTACAGAATGGAAGAAGCCGCGAGGCCGGCAGCCTAAGAAGAAGTAGACATTATGAATATGTCGACAGATATCTCACGACTGGCGGAAAACGGTTTCGCAATCGTGCCTTCGATTTTGGATCAGGCAACCATCCAGCGATTTTCCCAGCTGGTGAATGCCGCTCGCGCAGCGGACAATTCAGAAAATGTGGCGAACAGCAGCGGTACGTACGGCTTACTGCTGCTGCTGTTTGTCGCAGTTGTTATCCAGCGGAACGGCAACACCCACCACGTCTACGGGATGCGTGTACAGATACTTCCACACGTCTTCGTGCATGTATTTTCCAGTGGCTTTGTCTTTGTAGGCTCGCCCACCGGGTTGTACAGAACTATGAGCCGCTTTGGCGTCGCCTTTAACGTCAAAGTCGGTGATCAGTCGTCGTGTGTTTTCGTACGGCGATTTCACCTTGTCGACATTCACAATCGCACCGTAGTTGTGCAGCCCCAGTAATTCCCAACTGCGACAGTAATGATCGGCCGTCCAGCCGCCATCCAGAACGTGCGAAAAGCCGAAGTAGCGATTTGTTGGCGTGGCCGAAGGCAGTGCTTGCCAGGTTTGATAGTTATCCCGCGGGCCACACAGCGCAACAACGCGAGCCACTTTTTGATGCTTGGCAAAGCGAGCCGCTGTGGTGGAACCGTGAGAACTTCCGGACACGATGATTTTGTCCCAGTTCAGTCCGGTTCCGTCTTCATTCAGAAACTGCTCCCACTGGCCCTGCGGATTCTCTTTGCTCAACCATTTCACGAATTGAAAAGACCGCTCCATCATCCCATCGGGTGGGGGGATATCGACCTCGTCGCTGAAGTCTTCGCCCGTCGCCGCTTCTAAACGAATGTTGCCGCGACAATGTTCTCCGATCGGTTTTTCTCGACAACACACCGAGAACCATTGATTGGCATAGTGCGGGCGGATCGCATGCAGACCATAACTGTTCCAGCGATCGAACAGTCCTTGGTTATGTCCCATCAACCAGATCACCAGCTGACCTTTCGGAGCCACGCGTGTATCCACGGCCGCCTGTTGCACGTCCGCCGGCTTGCCATCTTTGTTGTCGATCAGGAAATTAATTTTTGGATGAGACTTCACGCGTGAATCGATTTCACTGGCGCGTGCCGTCAGCTGATATCGCTGCGGACTCGGATCGTTGAATTTGGGTGTTTGGCTGTAACCAACGTCAAGACACAGCAGCGGAATGGCAACACGACAAAATACGCGAAAGAATTTCATGGGCAATCAACCTTCTCAAGACACGTCACAGCAAACAGCGGATGATAAGTCTATAGAATTTTGCGTGATCCTGACTGCACTCCGGGCAGTTTTCCGGATAACGTTGGAAGCTTGCGAAACCCCGCCCTACCGGCCAAGACCAATTTTCGCTCTGCTTCGTGAGCGACAACAACAGCCCCACAAACCCGTCATGAAGGCGAATCCATTGAAAACCATCATCCTGTTTTGCGCGTATGTCCTATTACTGACAGCGGTCGATCGGCCCGCGAATGGCCAAACGGCGACACCCGTTCGGGAAAAATACGCGACCGCTGAAAACATCGCTTATCGTGATTCTGACGACGACGCTTCCGACATTCAGAAAGCCTGCCAACTGGATGTCTACTACCCCACAGACGTCAAGAATTTCGCCACAGTCGTGTGGTTTCATGGTGGCGGACTCACAGGCGGCAAACGGGCCGTCCCACAGGAACTTCGCGATCAGGGCATCGCTGTCGTGGCGGTCAGTTATCGACTTAGTCCTGCCGTGAAAGTCACAACGTGCATTGATGATGCAGCCGCCGCCGTCGCGTGGACGTTCCGAAACATCGCGGAGTATGGCGGGGCTCAGGACCGAATTTTTGTCAGCGGTCATTCCGCAGGTGGATATCTCACCAGCATGATCGGCCTCGATAAGCACTGGCTGGCGGCACACGAGATTGATGCCGATCACATCGCCGGACTCATTCCGTTCAGCGGACACACGATCACTCAATTCACCGTTCGCAAAGAACAAGGGATTGATGGCTACAACCACGGTCAAATGGCGGGCCCCGCCCATCCGCTACTGCTGCGCTTCATCAACAGAGTCTCCAAGGACTGACACGCCCCACAACTTGTTCAGCAATGCGTGAATCTGAGGATCATGAATTCGTAATTCCGATCGGTCGAACGGAAAGAAATCGTTCTTGCCAAAGTACGCTTCTGTCGATTCGGCGAAGTACTCTTTGTGATCCGAAATCGCATACGCCTTGTCGTTGACCGTCTTCGTTCCCGTGAAGCGACGGACGGATTCGTAGCCGCCCGATTCGCGAGCCACTTCGAATGCAGCGATGATTCGTGGTTCATCGAAACGCAACACCTGATCGTGGTAGGCGTGCGCGAGTTCGTGCAGCATCAAGTACGGCATACGGCGATTTTCGAATTCGAAAATTCTCACGTTGCTGATTTCCACCGCTTTTGCCATGGCCGGATTTCGACCGTGATCACGCAGCCAGCCCGCTCCCGGATGATATTCGCAACGCGGACGTTCGTTTTCGTATTCCGCGTTAATCCATACCGGCACTTGGCGAAGTCGCTCAACCGCCGGCGCTGGAACCGCCTTCACAACTCGGGTCAACTGATCTGACAGCAGCCCCAACATGTTTCGCGTGGCCGCTTGGCCTTCGTCGTCTTGCCACAGTCGATCATGCAAATGAATTGTCCAGCCATGAAACGAAAACGTCGTGTGGTCGGGCAGCTCAAATCGTGGGGCATTGATGTCGTCTCGCCCGTCAACGAGTGCCATGAATTTCGACGGGCGTTCCTGTGTGCTCTGTGCTTCGTCGGCATGGGAAACCGGCAATGCTGCGAGCAGGAGCACCACAAGTCCGATTTCAGTCTGGATTAGATGTCGTCGAATCATAAATTCTTCCGGCTGAATGTGTGTTACGCGAGCGATGCGGAAATGGTACCTACCGCGAGGCCACTCGCACAGGCTTCGAGCTCACAACGGGAAAACCGGGCCACGCCACACTGCCTACCTGCTGGTCGTTACCAACATGCCGCTGACTGACCGGCAGATAATCGGGCGAATCCTGATCGTCGTACACACTGCGGCGGCCCCACAGCTGAGCCAGACTGTCCTGATACAGCAGACACCAGTCATCGGCTGCGGCTTCCATCGTGTCGATCGCGTTCCGTCGTTCGCGTTCGAACAGCACCAAATCAGGTTCGCGATACGACAACGCGGCCGCAGGATCAAACGGTCCAGATGCGTCTTCTCGATAACGCTGATGATCCGGCAGGTCACCCAACGTGAAGTCGAAATACATATCGATGATGTGCTGCGGATAGCACGTCCGAAAACGCCCATCGAACGCGATTTCCGAATTCGGGTTGCTGTCCGCGAAGACTGCCAGCGCATATTGAGCCCAGTTGAAGGTGACAAACACCTTGCCTTCCAAGCGTTGGTCGGCCATGTACTGCATGGCGCTGACAGGGTAATAGTCTTTTTCGACTTTCAACATGGCCTGCCGCGAATGCTGACCCACAGCCAGTCCGCACAACAACAACACGGGCACAATCAGACCGCCGAGCCCAGATGTTCGCGAAGCAGACTGCGAGCGACCGCCGGCCTTGTGGTCAAAAAATACAAACAGTTGACGAGACAACGATTCGATATGAGGAGCGATCACATAAGCGCCCATCATGGCGGCAAATGGAAGATGTCGATGATGCTTGACCGCCTGCCAAGACAACAACGCCATCACCAGAATGCCGGGCCATTGCCAAGGCTGCTTCGATTTCTTCAGGCACAAAAAGCTGCCCAACGCCAAGCACCAGAACGGCATTCCATCGGCGGAAAGCAATGGCAGAGGTGTCCATTCGTCAATTTCCGGTCGTGGACGGCCGAGCGACGACAACATCCATGTATGCAATTCCAACCCATAAGGATTCACCAAACACGCGGCAACAGTCACGCTAAACAAGACAGCATGATGACGAACGGTGGGCCACAATCGAGCGTCGCGTTTGATCAGTAGATCAATTCCATCCAGCCCCAACCACGCCATCAGAAGCGCCATGCCAGCTAGATAGCCGCCATGTGAATTCGTCCAGAAACACATCAGTGGGGGAATCAACCACAACCATCGGCTGGATCGGTTATCCGCATTTCGGACACCAATCGCGCCCGACAAGCCTCTCGCTAAAATGGCCAGCAGCGTTGCGCCACACGCGTAGCTCAGCATGTGCGGACGAACCAACCAGTGGAAGGAAATATTGAACGCCAGCAGCAAAATAATCGTCAGACACGTTAGCAAGCCAGCACCCGCTTTACGTGCGACCCACACGGGCAATCCCAGCACAACCAGCGTCAGCAACGACTTAAACAACAACAGCGCCGTTTGTCCGCCCAGCATGTCGGCGGCCGCCATCGATAGTTCGGCGATGTTTTCGTGATTCACCCAGCGATAATCATCGACCGCATAAGACCACGTGGTTGTGGCGTGCAAATGTCCGTCACGGATGACTTCGCGGCCATAGGTGACATGCCCCCACAGATCCGGATCTGCAGAACTGCGCGACATCACAAACAAACCAAACATCAAGAACACAGTCAGCCACAGCGTGTCTGACCACTTGTGTGACTTGTGTGTTAAGGCAGACGTGCTGTGATCAACGGTCGATTGAGCGATCGATTGGGCGGGAGTGGGAGCGATCATGGTTCGAGCTGCAACGGTTTTCCGGGTTGTGTGGTCGATCTGGGTTTGTTGCGACCAGGCAACACTGGAAAGCTAGCTCGAAAATCAGTGCTGTGCTGTGAAAAACACCGGCCGTCAATGGGATTAGTGCTGCACTACTTTTCGCAGCACAAACATGGCAGCCACAGCCAACACTGCATTGGGCACCCACATGCCCCAACTGGGGTCGATGGTGCCGCTTTTTCCGAGATTGGCCATCAGGAACGTGAGCGGATAGTACACCAGCAGAATGGGCAGAAAACACAAAATGAACGCCGTGATGAACTGACGTTGTGCCTGATAAATCGCAAACGGCCCACCAATCAAAGCGAAGAACAAACAGCTGCCGGCCATCGCGTACCGACTGTGAATTTCAGTTTTCAGCTTCCGCGTGTGATGATCGGCCCAGCCTTTATAGCCGCCATAAGTCTGCATTTGTTCACTGCCGAGTTGGTCGAAGTCGCCGGTCAGTAACAACATGGCCATTTCTTGGTCACGTTGAAACGTGTTGACTGCGGCATCCTGGCGATACTCAGTAATCTTATCTTCGATCGCAGAGATGGTTAAGTGGCGAGCACTGCGTTTCATTTCCAATTCGCCCATCGGAAACGCGAGTTCTTTTTTATCCAGAACCATCGACATGTTCTTACCCGGTACACTGGCCTGCGCATTCATCAGCCAGATCCGAACCTTTCGGTTTTCCATGTCGAATTTAATCTGCGCCCATTCGGCGTTCATCGTCACTTGCTGATGATCCCCCGTCCGATAGACGAACGTGGGGTTGATCAACACGCGGTTCTTGACATCTTCCACTGTGATTGAGAAACCTTTTTCGGGTTCACTCACCAGATGTTGAGCGGCCAGTCGGTCCAGAAAAATGTCTTCGATGGCTTGAGCCACCACGCGTTCGATATTCCCGATGGCCCATGGGATTGCGTAATTGGTGAGCCCGAAGGCAAAGATGGCCAGCAACAGCCCCAACACAAAGGCCGGGGTTAGCAGTTTAAGAGGTGTGATGCCAGCCGCCTTGGCAGCCGTGACTTCCAAGTCACCCGCCAGCCGACCATAAACCACCGTCACAGCCAGCAACAACGTGGCCGGAATCGTAAACGGCAACATGCTGGGCACAACGTACGGCATGATCTGCAAAATCTGGTTCATCCCCAGATTTTGATCCGTCGCTTCACGCAACACGCCCACGAAAACCAGCATCACGGTCAACACCACGACCAGCAAGCAAAACACCCGCAACAGATCAGCCACAACATATCTCTGCAACAATTTCATCGCAGCGCACCTCGCGAATCACAGCCGATCGATCGTCGATCGCTGGTGGTCGCAACAGATCCAGTTGTGTGCGAAATTGCGATGTGACTGCCTCCTTGCAGACCAATTGTTACTTGCTGTCCGACTTAAGCGCACAGACCGGTAGAGTACGTCGAATTCAAGAACACGGCAATATCAGTCAAAAACCACTGCGATTTAGTCCCGGAGGGACGACAGACTTCTGCCGGTGACGACAGTCACCGGTTCGTGTTTTGCCTGATTTTTGAGTTCCAAAGGGACGGCAGACGTTGCCCGTGACTGACCTTCTGTCGTCCCTTCGGACGTGCAATTTATGTTTGAGGGATCTTATCGCGGGTGGCCTCAGCTTGGCGTTCAGCCAAGCTGTGTCGCTTTAGCGATCGGAAACCGTTTTGACGGGCTCTTTTCACAAACAACGTTGGCCGTGGTTTGGACCTTCCAGACCGGTTTCCGATGGCTGCGCCACACAGGCAGGCTGCGCCAGCTTGTACCAACCGCCGGCCGATCAGAATTCGGCCAGAATCCGCACCACTTCTGTCTGCAGCGGACCACCCGTGACTTCCACTGTTCCGTCTGCGTGAATGTAAACATCCACTTCACTGCGAACACCGAATTCCGGCAGATAAATGCCCGGTTCGATCGTGAACAATGTTCGCGGCAACAACAAACGCGTTTCGTGCGTTTCCAGATTATCGATGTGCGTGCCGTTGCCATGAGTTTCCTGGCCCATGCTGTGGCCTGTGCGATGACAGAAATATTCAACATAACCGGCGGCTTCAATGACGCCCCGCGTCGCATCATCAACCTGCCAGCCTTGCAGTGGTTCATTCGCCGCGAAGGCAGCTGTCACACACGCGATCCCCGCGTCGCGACCTGCGGCTACGATGTTGAAAATCTTGGTGTACTTGTCGGGAACTTCGTGGCCCACAAAACCTGTTCGAGTGAAATCCGCATACACAGCACCGGGCTTATCCTGCTTGGCCCACAGGTCGACCAGCACAAAGTCGCCTTCTTTAATTGTGGTGATCGCTCCGTGGCCTGTTTCGTAGTGCGGGTTGCCGCCGTTTTCATTCACACCCACGATCGGAGCGTGATACGTGGTCAAATTGTTGTCCGCGAAGTGCTGCATGATCGCGTCTTGCACGGCCACTTCTTCCACACTGCCGTGGGCGCGCACTTGGTCGGCGATGAACTTCCATGCGATGCCGAACGCCGCGTCACACAGTTCTGCCGCTGCATAGTGTGACGCCAGTTGCTGTTCGGACAGCGTCGCTTCGAAGATCGAAATCAGATCGCCCGACGGCTGAATGTCACAGCCAAACGAACGCACCAGTTCTACGGTTCCGCCGTCGACTTTGGAAATATAAGGATTGCCGTTGCGGGGCGAATATTCCATCGCCAGTCGCGAGCAACCGGTGACCATGTTTGCAATGCCCGCTTCCAGTTCTTGCCACTTCAAATAGATCGTCTTTTCGCCAGGCAAATGATCCAGCACGTCATTTTCGATGCGATGCACCAGCTTTTGCGGTTCGCCTTCAGCCGGAATAAAATACAGAAATCGGCGTGAGCTAACAAAATCGTCCGGCAATTGCAGCACTCGCTGCGCCAGCACATTGCTGCCCCGAAAGTCGTACAGCAGCCAGCCGTCGAAAGAAAACGATTTCAAAGCAGACTGGATAGCGGATAGATCAAACATGCGAATTTCTGGTGTTGATAAGAAGTAAGAAAGCGGGGAGCAAGGAATATCCAATGTCGAACAGGATCTGTCTACCAACATCAAAACAGCCACGATCGCAACCAGTCGGCCGCCACCAGATAACTCCCCCATGCTCCGATGATCGCCAGACTGACGCCAGCCGCCGTCATCAGCAGGATTTCAGAACTCAGCAGAATCGCCACGGTCGACCGACTGCAACCCAATTTGTGCATCGTCTGCATTTCGGTCGCTCGCAGTCGAATGGACAACATCAGCACCAAACCCAGCAACAGCGACGTCACAACAGCAGCCAGAATCGAACTCATCCACACCAACTGTTCCACACGAAACACGATGCTCAACAAGTCTTCCACAACCTCCGCCGGCTTCACACATTGCGCCGTCTGAATATGCACGGAAGTATAGCGGCCCAGTAACAGCGTCTGGTCTTTGCGACTGTGGGGCACGGCGATCACGGCTGTGATCGGAAACGTGTCTTCGTCGCCATGAAAGTGAAACGACGCCAAATTTTCCGGCGTAATTTCCGTAAACGGCAACACGGCTGCGCTGGCCGTGACAGACGCATCCGTCTTGTTTAGCAACAGGCCATCGTCCACAGATTCGTTGGCCAGCGATTGATGCCCATGACCAATCCCGTCAATGATCCACGCGGTCTTTACGTCGATAAACACGGCGTTGTCATCGGGCGAATGTGATTCCGCCAGCACGCCGACGATGTTCATCTTCAGCGGATAATCACCCGCTAAATCAAACGCATTCTTCGGCGCTGACAGAATTTTGTCGCCGGGCTCCAGCTGCATTTTTCGGCTGAGCTCACTGCCGATCACGCAGTCTCCCAGAATCGACATGCCCTGCCCTGCACCGATCCGCAATTGACGAAATTCGAAATATTCAATCGTCGTTCCCACAATCGGCGCGGTGGTGTTATTCACCGTTTGCGTGCGGTAATTCAGATGCACGGGAATCGGGGTCGCAAATCCAGTGTCCTGAATATAATTCGCTTCCGCCATCGTTGTTTGTTCAGGCGCAATCGTTTCAAAGTACAACGCCTGCAGTGCGAGGTCGATGCGGCTGCCCTTGGCGCCGATCACCAGCGGCGTTGAGTTTGCTCGGGAGACGATTTCTGCGCGAAACTGATCCAGCAGCAGATGGACGGTCATCGGCAACCATAACGTCAGCGCCAAACACAGAATGATCGTCACGGCGCGACCGCGATGAAACCACAGCGATCGAAACGCCAGATAGAAAGCACTGGTCATGCCGCGCGCTCCGCAGTGCGGATAAACTGAGCGAAGTCGATCGTGCGATCAAAGTGGTGCAGCAACGAATGATCGTGAGTGACCATCACTAAAGTTGTCTGGTGCTGTTTCACCGTATTCAGCAGCAGCGACAGCACCTGCTCCGTTGTGTCCGGGTCCAGATTGCCCGTCGGTTCGTCCGCCAGCAGCAGAGCGGGCTGCGTCAACAGCGCGCGACAAATGGCAACTCGCTGCCGTTCTCCCTGCGACAACTTCGTGACAGACTTTTTGACATGTTGGTCAAGTCCCGCCGCAGCCAACAGTGAACCAGCGCGTTCACGGATCTGGCTGGTCAGTGAAATCGCGTTTCCGATGCGACACGGTAGCAGTACATTGTCCAGCACGGACAGGTATTCAATCAGTTCGAAATTCTGAAACACCATCCCAACGCGACGCAACCGAAAATCACGGCGAGCCGCGTCTGACAAAGATGTGAGCTGCTGATCATCAACCATAATGTCGCCGGACGATGGCGTCAAAATTCCGGCCATCAGATGCAACAATGTGGTCTTTCCCGATCCGCTGGGCCCCACGATGGCGGCCGAACATGGCGAATCGATCTTCAGTTCCGGAACGTGAAGATCGAAGCTGCTGTGGGGATAGGTAAATCTGAGTTGCCGAATGTCGATCATGGGCGATATTGTAGCGATTCTCGCCACGGGAACATAGATTCCGCTGTCGCCGTCATTCAGCGATTGACGCTGCGAACATCGTTGCGAATCTTGGTCAGCTGTGCCGTCAACCGAGCGACGATCTCCGGATGATCCGCAGCCACATCCGTGGATTCGCCGAGGTCTGTTTCCAGATCAAACAACTGAAACGGCCCTGCGTCCACTGTGCCCTTGGGTTGCTGTCGACCGCCGGAACCCGTTCCGGCAACCAGTTTCCACTTGCCGTCGCGAATCGCAAACATCCCACCAACGGAATGATGGATCACAGGAGCACCCCGCCGAGCGGCTTTTCCCTGCAAGATTGGCAACAACGAAGCACTGTCTTCCGCTTCGTCGTTTGTCAGCGCTGCACCGACGATCGCGGCACAAGTGGCGTAAATATCGGTGTGAGTGATCGTTTCGGCACTGACCGAACCCGCTTTGATTCCAGCAGGCCAACGCACAAAGAATGGCACGCGGTGGCCGGCTTCCCAGATGTCCGCCTTAGTGCCGCGCAGATCACCGTTGGCCTTGTGATGTTCGGAGCGATAACCCTGCACGGTGACGTTGTCGACATGATCTTGTTTGTCGGCGTCGTTGTAGGTGTACATGTACGAACCATTATCCGACGTGTAGAACACCAGCGTGTTGTCTGCTTTGCCACTGGCATCAATCGCCTGCAGAACTTCGCCGACCGTCCAGTCGACCTGATGCACGAAGTCGCCATATTCCTTTAACGCCGTCTTGCCGCGAAATCGTGCATGCGGTTGAGCGGGCTTGTGAGGACCAGTCAGTGGCATGTACAGAAAGTAAGGTGCGTCCACCTTTGCTGATTTCGAAACAAAGCTGACAGCTTCTTCGGTCAGCTTGTCCAGCACTCCATCAATTTCAAAGTCTTCCGATCGCGGCCCCTTGCGAATAAAGTGAGGAAACTTAACAGCCTGCTGCTGAATCGTGGGCGGCATGGTGAAACCGTCGTTACGAATATAAACATACGGTGCCATATCCAGCGATGCACTGACACCAAAGTAATAATCGAACCCATGATGAATCGGACTGTCAGTGATGACGCCGCCGAAATCGATCCCAGGATCACCGTCCCAAGCTTTCGTGTTTGCAGTGTCACCGGTCAGCGGCAGTTGCATTCCCAGATGCCACTTACCAACGGCCCCGGTGTTGTATCCGTTCTTCTGCAACATGCTGGCGATCGTTGACCGACCTAGCTCCAGCAACGGTTCGCTGTATCCGCCGAGCACACCCTTCTTCAACGAACTTCGCCAGCAATAGCGGCCCGTCAACAGCCCGTAGCGCGTCGGCGTACAAACGGCCGATGGCGAATGAGCGTCCGTAAACGTCAAACCGTCCGCCGCCATTTGATTGAGATTCGGCGTGGGAATGGTGGACGACTTATTCAACGCCTGAACGTCGCCATAACCCATATCGTCGGCCAGAACCACAACGATATTCGGCCGCGTTTCCGCTGCCACCAAGGAACGATCGGCCTGCAGAAAAAGCTGGCCCGCTAGAATCATCAGGGTCAACAGGCGTCGTTTCATAATGGCTCAATCAAGGATTCACAAAGTTCGTTAAGCCTTTACACTACGCAGCTCACAGAATTCCTTCAACCGAACACCGCCGCACTGCAGAAGACGTTCTTGGTGAAATGCAACAAAAATGGAAAGAAAGTCCGGACACTCCTCTTCCCGTTCTTCACTGACCCAATAGCGGGCTGTTCTCAGCTTCCACCAGCATGCCGAAGGCTTTCCGGCGATTTGAACAAATTATGCACGACAATCCAAGAGCATTCTCATGTCGTTTCTTACCCAAACTTTTCGGTGCATCCAACACTGCGACACGTCGATTGTACACTGTTCACGAACCGCGTGCAGATTCGGATTAGTTGTGATTGCGGCCACGTTCCGTCGGTCGCTGAGAAACGTAGCCATCATCGCTTCGCGTGATGAGCCGCGGAGCGGGCGGTGCCAAACAAAAGCCCCGCAGTGCCCGGACAAATGTGTCCCGGTTTCACAAAATATCTAACCGTGAAAGTCACCCAATGAATATTTCCCGGACAATCGCATGTGTCATCATTTCGGCCTTCCTGCTGTCGACAGGCAGCGGTCTATGCGTCGCTCAAACCCAGCTTCCAACCGATCAAGAAATCGACCTGTTGGCGATGGTCAAACTGCCCGATCATGCCGTGCAGGGCACGTGGAAGCGAATAGACGGCGCACTGAGCATCGAGCAGTTTCCGGCCGCTCGCGTGATGATCCCCGTGGTCGCCGAGGGCGATTACACCGTGTCCATGCAGTTTACTCGACTCAAAGGTCAGGACTGTGTGGCATTGATTGTGCCCATCGCGGATACACAGGTTCTGATTCAGGTGGATGGCTGGCGCGGTAAATACGCTGGAATTTCAGAATTAGTTGGGTACGACCTACGCCAACTTGTCGGGAGTTCTGCTGCTGTTCAACAACCGAGTCCGTTGCCGAATCCGAAACGCCATGAGCTTTCTGTGTCGGTTTCAAAAAAGAGAACAACCTACAGCATTGAAGCGTCGCTCAATGGGACAAAATTCGCTAACTGGACTGGTAGAGCAGGCGAGTTGTCGTTTCAGGGGAATTGGACGCTGCCGAATCCCAAATGTTTCGGTGTGTTGGTTTACCATTCCATCGCAGATATTCAGAGCGCGAAGCTGGTTCTGGGAAAAAAGTCTGAAGGCCATCAACTGGCCGATGATTGGAGGAATCCATTGTCGGTTGTTGACAACAAACCGAGCTCGCAGGTTGCCCGGCTGTGCGTCGACTGGGATGGAAAGAAGTATCTCATTTCGGCGAAGCCAATGCACCTTGCGGATGCTCAACGGCTGGCTGCACGCGTCAACGGTCGTCTGCTGACGATCTCCTCCACCGACGAACAGCAGTTCATCTTCGAACAGGGTCGAGGTGTCAGTATCGGGACTTCAGGGTGGAGACCTCCGCATACGCGACAATGGCGAGACGAACGGAATCTTCCGTGGAAATACAGCGGGCAATGGCTGCGGGGCCAACCGAACGCGAGAAAGGGAATTCAATGGAATATCGGGGTAAAAACCGGCAGCAAAGCTCATTGGAATGACCTCCCCGCCAGTGCTTCTCTCCACGCCTGCATCGAATGGGGCGAAGAGTACCCCGAAAGCCAATAGCCTTCACAATCTTCTGCACCTGAGTCAGCCGCCGTCTGGCATCGGAACCCTGTTTTCCTCCCATTTTTACGGTCTCGAAAAATTCTTTCGAAAAGTCCGGACACTTCTGAGCCAGCTCGCCACTTCTGATGTGGAGGGCCAATTTTCTGACTGACGCGTCGAGCCATTCGGCGATTACTGCGGCTTGCGGCCCCTCCTGATCACCATTGCAGACTGAGGAGGACGCAGGCCATGAGCCAATCAACACCGAAATCCGTTCGAACACCGAAACGCCGAACTCGATCAACCATTCTCCCATGGACAGCGTGGCGTTCGGCCCTGCTTTGGGCATCTGTCGTCCTAGGGTTTCAGTTCTCATTCATCCTGCTTGTGACGGTCAATTCGTCCGAATTTCAACTCCGCGGATTCGGACGTCAGCCAGTGGCAGACTCTTGGGCCTTTTTCGGTGAAGGACGGGTTGCTTGTTGCGAATGGCGGTAAAGCAAACGCTGTTTCACGCGATGAGTTCTCTGATTTTGAGCTCGTTGCCGAATGGCGGCTGGCTGCTAAAGGCAACAGCGGCATCTACTATCGAGCGGATGCCGCATTGGGACATGCACTGGGGACCGAGTACCAAATTGGAGACAATTCCGGACTCCCCCGTGGCAAAATGGATGACGACAAAAAAATGGGGTCGTTGTCTGGAGTCCTCGCACCGAAAGAGCCGGTTCAGTATTCGCCGGGAACGTGGAGTACAACCAAGATTGTGTGCAATGGCACCAACGTGGAACATTGGCTGAACGGAGTGAAACTCTTTTCGTACGATACGGCATTTCCGGCGTGGCAGGACATCATTCGAACTTCTTCGATTGGCACTGACGCTGCGGCTCAAGTTGTGACTCGCAGGAGCGGTCATATTCTGCTTCAGTCGGTACTCGGTGACATCGCGTTTCGTTCGGTTCGGATTCGTGAGTTGTCGCCGTCAGTTGCTCTGAGTGCCGGCGAACGAGTCAACCGGAACCCGGCAGAAATTGATGCTACACCCAAAGCCAGCCCTGAATCGGAAAGTGTCGACGACACGGCGGAACTGCGCCAGTCGCTGCTTAACCATGAGTGGCATGACCATGACAGTCTTTACGGCAAAGGTGATGCGTGCGTCTTTCGACCAGACGGAACATTTCATAAGTGGAGGTGGAATTACTGGGTTGTCGGTCCTAGGGAAATTCGCGTTCACTATGACAAGAAGAACAAGAACGTTGAGACCGCGATTTCCATGATGTTTAACGATGATCTGACACAATTCACAGGGTCGTTGGGTGGCTCCAATGGAAAGAAGAAAAACGTCATCACCGGCACTCGAAAAGGTGTGATCAAGAATTAGTGGTCAGGATGACCGTTGCGATGCTTGAGCGGCGTGGAAGGCTCCGGTGGAGTCTGTTTGGTTGCAGGGAGTTGGTTCTGCTGGCTCGTCACGCGGAGAACGGCCCGGCTGCGTCCGGATCTCGACTTGTGAACAAAAAGATGGGGCGAACAATCGCATGACCAATCTGCCTTCCATCACCGTCTGCCCCGCCTGTCACTATGGTTTCTGCGACGACGGTTCCGGCGGTGCTGAGTTCATCTGCCCTCGGTCAGAATGCGGGCATCGGTGGGAACCTATTGGGCAGACGATCCGAGCTGTTCAAGGCACCGGGCGTCGGCAGGCCGTGGCTGAATTAACGGTGGTTGCCGGTGCCACGCCTTTCAGCCGGAAACTGACAACGCAAACAGCCGTCATCGGGCGCGACGAAGACTGTGATTTCGTGCTGGACAACCTGAGCGTTTCGCGACGCCATGCTTCTATTACTGTCGAAGGTGATCAGGCTACGATTACCGATCTGGGCAGTTCCTGCGGGACAGCGGTCAACGGCACGTATATCGAACAGCGTCAGCAGCTTCGTCCTCGAGATCGCATTGTCGTTGGCGGAACCACACTGCAGTTTGATGTGTTGTACTCAGCCGCTCCGGCTCAAAAACCAATCGCCGATGCCAAGAGCGTGCTGCGAGGCGGCGTGACCGACGCGGTGCTTTTTCGTGGTCGCAATGTGCGCTCGATACCGTTGAAGACGGATCGCATCACAATCGGCCGCAATGACGATCGTGACATCGTGATCTTCGGGCCACTGGTGTCTCTGCGACATGCTGTGCTGGAACGGCAAAACAATGCGTGGTTTCTGAAC
>Ga0075117_1001235_pt1 | contig 15857 bp, 14 predicted proteins | sample AntAceMetag02UKJ_FD_69789 | JGI IMG/M metagenome (GOLD analysis project Ga0075117, IMG submission 69789) | Saline lake microbial communities from Ace Lake, Antarctica - Antarctic Ace Lake Metagenome 02UKJ | ecosystem: Environmental > Aquatic > Non-marine Saline and Alkaline > Saline | place... | reverse complement strand
ACTTGCCGCATGCGCATTCCCAGTCCTTTTCGGGACCAAAAATCCGCTCACAGAACAGACCATCACGTTCCGGACGATACGTTCGGTAATTGATCGTTTCTGGCTTCTTGACTTCGCCGAATGACCAACTGCGAATGTCATGAGGACTAGCAAGGCCAATGCGAATAGACGCGTAATCATTGACTCGATCGAAAGTGGTTTCACTTACGCTCACGTCCTGACTCCTCAACACCTGATGTATAAAAACTGACGGGCGACTTCGCCGCCCATCGCAAAAATTCAAACTTGATCCCCGAGCTATCGCAACGAACAGCTGCAAATAACTCGGCCAGTACCTAAGCCTGCTTGAGAGCTATGAAACCCACAGCCACAGCCGACTCAAAGCAGCTGACTAGTGACCCGCTTTCTCCAACTGAAGATTCAGGCAAAGGCCCCGAATCTCGTTATTCAGCACGTCGAAACTGGCTGGCGTACCCGCTTCGAGCGTATTCTCGCCCTTCACCATTGACTCGTAGATCTTAGTACGACCTTCAACGTCGTCACTCTTCACCGTCAACAGTTCCTGCAGAATGTAAGCGGCACCGTAGGCTTCCAACGCCCACACTTCCATCTCACCAAATCGCTGGCCACCAAATCGAGCTTTACCACCCAGCGGTTGCTGAGTGATCAATGAGTACGGACCAGTCGCTCGTGCATGAACCTTGTCATCCACCAGATGGTGCAACTTCAACATGTAGATGTTGCCCACAGTTGTTTTTTGCTCCATCCGCTCGCCAGTCCGACCATCATGCAGGTAGGTTTTACCCTCTTCAGGCAAACCAGCCTCTCGCAATGCTTCACGCACCTCGTCTTCTGTGGCACCGTCAAACACAGGACAGACGGCCCGATAGCCTAACGTTCCGGCGGCCCAACCCAGATGGGTTTCCAGAATCTGCCCCACGTTCATACGACTCGGAACACCCAACGGATTCAGAATGATGTCGACTGGTGTTCCGTCTTCGAGATACGGCATGTCCTCCACAGGCAGAACTTTGGAGATCACCCCCTTATTCCCGTGACGACCGGCCATCTTATCGCCAACGGAGATATGGCGTTTCGAAGCCACATAGACCTTCACCATTTGCAACACCCCGCTGGGCAACTCGTCACCACGCTTCATGCTGTTCAGTCGATGATCTTCCTCGTCTACGATCGTCTCAACGGACGGCCACTCTTCCTTGATCAATTTGCGAGCGGCCGTCTTCTTCTGCGCACTTCGAATGTCCAATCCTTCGAAATAGGCCAGAAACCCTCGAGCAAACTCACCGACAGCCTTCTTGTCTTCGAGCGTCCCCATGTCTCGACCATCAGGATCAGTCAGGGCATCCCCTAACTCAGACTTCATTGAAGCAGCAAATTTTTGGAAGGCTTCGGTGATGCGCGTATCACCTTCCTCCTCAGTCTTCTTCAACTCATCCTCGAACTTCTTGCGTTCCAGCTCCGAGAGACTCATGCGACGCGAGAATTTTTCCGTGTTGATGACGATTCCGCCAACACCACTGGGCACTTCGAGCGACTCATTCTTAACATCTTCGCCGGCGCGACCAAAGATCGCGTGCAACAGTTTTTCTTCAGGAGTCAGCTCTGACTTGGCTTTGGGTGACACTTTGCCAACCAAAATGTCTCCCGGCAAAACCCTTGTGCCAATCCGCACGATTCCGTCATCGTCGAGATGGTGAAGCGCTTTCTCACTGACGTTCGGAATGTCACGAGTAAATTCTTCGCGACCCAATTTCGTTTCACGAATCTCAACATCGAACTCATCGAGATGAATGGATGTATAGACATCTTCTTTAACCAACCGCTCGGAAAGAATGATCGCGTCTTCAAAGTTGTAACCCGACCACGACATAAACGCCACCATGACGTTTCGTCCCAGAGCCAGCGATCCACGTTTTGTCGCGGCACTGTCACACAGCAACTGGCCGGCCTTGACTTTGTCACCAATCGCAACAAGCGGCTTTTGATTCAAGCAGGTCCGTTCGTTCAGTCGCACAAACTTCCGCAAAGGATACTTGCGATCGTCGATTTCAATCACATTGGCGTCGACGTAAGTCACAGTTCCGGCCCGCTCAGCTCTTTGCAACATGCCAGAGTGCTGAGCCACGTAATCTTCCATTCCTGTACCAACAACCGGCCGCTCTGTGATCAGTAGCGGAACCGCCTGCCGTTGCATGTTCGAGCCCATCAACGCCCGGTTCGCATCGTCGTGCTCGAGAAACGGAATCAAACCCGCAGAAATACCAACCATCTGACACGGCGCTACGTCAGTGTACTGCACCTTTTCTTTAGGCACCCAAACCACGTCGCTCTTGTATCGAGCGAGCACCAAGTCATCAAGCAGTTGACCGTCCTGAATCGGCGTGTCCGCTGGAGCCACGTGACCAAAAGACTCCTCATCAGCCCGTAGCCAGACAACCTCATCCGTGACTTTACCATCGGCAACCTTACGATACGGAGTAATCAGAAACCCGTAATCATCAACCTTGGCAAAGATACCGAGACTGGAAATCAAACCGATATTCGTGCCTTCCGGCGTTTCAATCGGGCAGATGCGTCCGTAATGCGAAATATGAACGTCACGCACTTCAAAACCAGCACGCTTCCGATTCAAACCACCAGGCCCCAACGCACTCAAACGGCGCTCGTGTGCCAACATCGACAGGGGGTTGGTCTGGTCGACAACCTGAGAAAGCTCACTACGACCATAGAAGAAATCGATCGCGGCTGACACGCTCTTGGGATTGATCAGCGTGCGAGGAGTCATGCTGTCGACTTCCTTCAGGCTCATTCGCTCCTGAACGGTGCGACGCAGCTTCAAAAATCCCTTCCGGATCTCGTCAGCACCCAGCTCGTCAATTGTCCGCAACCGCCGATTTCCGAGGTTGTCAATATCGTCAATCTGAGCCGTTTCGTCATTCAGACGCAAACGCATCAAATACCGAATCGCGTTCACGAAGTCCTCAGGCCGCAGCGTCATTTCATCGTCTGGAATGTCTTGACTGAACTTCCGATTGATGCGGAAACGCCCGACACGCCCTAAGCGATAGCGGTTCAAATCAAAAAACTTCTCTTTGAATAGATCCGACGCCTTATCCAAATTCGGCGGATTCCCTGGACGAAGCCGCTGATAGATCCGCAGCAATGCTTCTTCGTGTGTTGCCGTGTTGTCTTCAGACAGCGTGTTCAGAATCAAGCGATCTTCCGGACCAACGACCATCTCCACAGCCTTAAGCCCAGCCCCCTGCAGATCCTCAACCATCTCCTCCAAAATCGGAGAACCGCTATCAACCAAAATCTCCCCGGCTTTAGAGTGAGATTCAGGATAGACAATGTCCTCAACCGCGAAACGCCCAATCAGCTTCTCAGGCTCAGTCTTCGCCGTAATCTTCACCTCTTCGGTTTCGTGATACAGGCGAATAATCTCAGCGTTGCTTGAGTATTCGACCGACATCGCACGCAGCAATGTCATCGCGGAAAACTTACCGCTCTGATCGATCCGAACAGCAACCGCGTCCTTCTTCGTGCAGATCAACTCAATCCAACTGCCACGCTCAGGAATGATCCGGCAGGATTGCGTTTTGCGATCACTGCTCGCAGTTTCCTCCGCCATCACAAAGTCGACACCGGGAGAACGGTGCAACTGACTGACCACCACACGCTCGGCCCCATTCACGATGAACTCACCGCCGCCGATCATGATGGGAATATCGCCCAGATACACTTCTTCTTCGACCGGCTGCTCTTTAATCAGCCGTAACCAAACACGAAACGGTCGACCATACGTCAACCGCAACTGGCGGCACTCAGCGGGCGTGTAACGCGGCTTCCCCAGCTCGTAACGAACATACTCCAACCGAAACTGGCCGTCGTAGCTCTCAATCGGGAAGACCTCGCGAAGAATGCCCTCCAGACCCTGCTCAAGACGATCACGCGAAGAGCGCTCAACCTGCAAAAATCGTGAGTAAGACTCCGTCTGAATACGAGTTAAATCGGTAATCTCGTAGTCAGCTTGGATTTTTCCGAAATTTCGAACCGTGTCCTGGTCGATTGTACGAACAGAGGGTACTGGCATTGCAGTAATTGCCTTAATATTTCAACGATACGGAACAGCAGCGGGCAAACGATTTTTAGCGCGCAACAAAAGACACCTGCCCAAACTGAGCAACTGCCCTGAGACCACTCAAAATCAATGGCGAATAAGTGTTGATATCCAACCAGTCGTTGACCCAACCCTCGGCAGCACGTCGATCCAACAATCAAGTGGCAACGTGTACACGAGAAGGCTACCACACATGGAAGCCGATGCCAATTAACACGATTAGCTGAAGCGGCTTACGCCGCTCCAGCCTTCGTTGTGAAGCTTCAATACAGAGATCTGTATTACTTAATTTCGCACGTGCCGCCGGCAGCCTCAACTTCTGCCTTCAACTTCTCGGCATCTTCCTTCGACAGGCCTTCCTTGATTGCCTTTGGCGCGCCTTCGACCAAGTCTTTGGCTTCTTTCAAGCCCAGACCAGTCGCAGCACGCACAACCTTAATCACCGGAATCTTTGATCCGCCATCGCCAGTCAGAACAACGTCAAACGCTGTCTGCTCAGCAGCCTTGGCTGGTCCATCATCACCAGCAGCGGGAGCCATCATCACAGCACCGCCACCGGCCGGCTCGATATTATGGGCCTCTTTTAGGTAATCAACGACCTTTTTGGCTTCCAGCAGCGTCAGGCCGACAATCTTGTCGCCCAGCTCTTTTGTTGCTGCATCAAATTCCGTTGCTTCTGCTTCAGCAGTTGACATTAGTCTGCACCTTTCAATTTTCTGTAAAGAAGTCACACAGGAAGAGAGAACCTCTTCACATATCAATATCTCTCAAACGCCACAGCAAACAACTGGACGAAAGATACCCTAGAACACTAATCTTCGTCGCCAGAAATCTTCTTCAAGCAACCAGCCAACAAGCCACCAGGACCCTGCATCGCCCCCGCAAGCTGAGCTCCCGGACCAAGCAAACAACCCGCGATCTGGCCAATCAGCTCCAATCGTCCGGGACTTTTACTCAATGCCAACACTTGCTTAGCATCAAGCCCCTGCCCCTCAACGGTCGCTCCTTTAATTTCCAGCTTATCAAACTTTTTCGCCCATTTCGCGATCTCTTTTGACAGAGCCACAACATCCTCACCGCCCCACACCAACGTGGAAGGCCCGGCCAGCACGTCCGTCAACCCAGTCACACCCATTCGCTCCAGAGCGTTTCGGGCGATGGAATTCTTCACAGTCAGGGCGGAGATCTTAGACTCCGCAAGCCCAATCCGCCACATGTTGGCAGAGTTCGCATCGAGCTTCGAACAGTCCACAACCAGCAAGTCCCGCGACTCACCCACCTGCGACTGAACTTCACTAATCAACATATCTTTGACAACACGACTCATATCAAACCCCAACAAGCGTCAACCAAAATCGAACCCATGGCAAATCAACAAAATCGCTAAACCACCACGGCAATTCCGGGAGTCATCGTCGCCGAAATACTCAACCCACGCAGATAGACACCCTTGGCTGTCGAAGGACGTAGACCCTGTATGTACTTCATAAACGCTTCGGTGTTTTCACGGATCTGAACGGGCGTAAACGACATCCGCCCCACGACGCAATGCACATTGGACCCCGAGTCAACACGAAACTCAACCTTACCAGCACGATACTCTTTGACAGCGGTCGCAATATCCGTAGTCACAGTTCCGGCACGTGGAGAAGGCATCATTCCTCGCGGACCCAGAACCCGACCCAGTGGACCAACAACACCCATCATGTCCGGTGCAGCGATCGCGACATCGAAATCTAACCAGCCATCCTTAATCCGGTCAGCCAATTCCTTGCCACCCACAACATCAGCACCAGCAGCCTCTGCGATGGAAACGTTATCGCCCTGAGCGAACACGATCACACGCTGAGTCTTGCCAATCCCATGAGGCAACACAATTGAACCGCGAATCATCTGATCCGCCTGCTTCGGGTCGACACCCAGACGCACAGCCACTTCAACTGCCTGATCGAAGGCACAGGCTTTCACACCCTTCGGCAGCCCTTTTTCTAGAGATTGCAGAGCATCAACAGCACCAGCCAAATCAAGCCCGCTAAGACCAGCAGCCTTCTTCAGCAGTGCTTGCATTCGCTTTGAGCGACGAGCCATCACTTCACCCGATTTCATTCAAACAAAAAAGAAAACACCAACCCCAGCCAACTAATCAACGATGTCAAGCCCCATACTGCGCGCCGTGCCCGCAATCACCAAAGCCGCCTGAGCGATCGAACTTGAATTCATATCACTGAACTTCATCGTCGCAATCTCCTCCAACTGAGCTTGCGTCACCGTCCCCACCTTCGTCTTCAGCGGATTATCAGAACCTTTTGCGATTCCAGCCGCCTTCTTCAGGAGCACCGCAGCTGGCGGACTCTTCAGAATAAACTCGAACGTACGGTCGTTGTAGACACTGATCACAACCGGAACGACAGTCCCCATCAGATCACGAGTTTGCTCATTAAACTGCTGAACAAACTGGGCGATATTCACGCCGTGCGGGCCCAACGCCGTACCAACCGGAGGAGCGGGAGTCGCCTGACCACCCGTCACCTGCACCTTAATCTGTGTAACCAGTTGCTTGCCCATAGCCAGCAATTCCAAACTTCAAAAAATTAAACTGACTCAACCTGCCAATGATCTAACTCCACCGGAGTCGACCGACCGAAAATCTCAATCAGCACCGAAATTTTTCCATTGTGCTCGTCGACGCCCTCGACTGTACCCTCAAACGCCTCAAAGGTACCCTCACGAATCTTAACAACGTCACCCTGAGCAAACGCAATCTTCACTTTCGGCGCCGAGTCCGCATCCTCCTCAGCCTTGCCAAGCATTCGATCAACCTCGAACTGCTCCATCGGCATCGGCTTTCCTGCAGCCCCGGCAAAATCGCCAACACCACTGGTGTCCCGAACGAGATACCAAGTATCATCGTTCAGCAACATGTTTATCATAACATAACCGGGAAACAGCTTCCGCTCTTGCTCTTTCGCCTTGCCGCTACGAGTATCAACCACCTTCTCGGACGGAATCATAATCTCGCCAAAAAACTCTTCGAGACCCTCTAGCCTAATTTTCTTCAACAGAGCGTCGCGAATCGTGCGCTCGCGGTTCGTCTGAACCTTGAGAACATACCATAGCTTGTCTGTGGATGAGCTGGACTCCGAAGATTCACCAGACATTAATCCGTCGCCGCCGCAAAGACAGGACCTCGGGCCCAAAAATTGGAAGCCGGGTATCCTGACCTCCGAACACTCAAAATTCAACCTTTGACCCAGCATGAGTCATGGTTTTGCAAGACTGAGCAAACAAAACCCAAAACGCGGCAACAAACACCCAAAGAACGCAGCCAAATCAATACTCAATGAAGTTAATCAGAGTAAAGAGCCATCTCCAAATGAAGTCCACAGCAAACAAGAACGCACCAATGAACAACATCGTAAAAATCACCACGACAGTCGACTGCATCACCTGTTTGCGACCCGGCCAGACAACCTTGTCCAACTCCGATTCGACCGAAATCAAAAACTCAGCGAACTGAGGGTAGTTCACAACGCGAAACGAAATCCAACACAGCAGTGCCCAAATACCCAGAGGCACACCAACACGAACCGGCTGAGCCTCAGACTCAAAGACGTTGTTCGACAAACTGAAAGCAGCGAACGCACAAACCACAGCCAGCGCAACAAATGTCAACTGCCGTACGAACTTGCCCTGTGTCGGCTTATACAAACCAAACCGAAACAGCTCCGGCACAATCCCACCACTGGACATTCGCGGTACTCTCAGAAAAAAACAGCCAAGCAACACTCAAACACGGACGGAGGGACTTGAACCCCCAACCTGCGGATTTGGAATCCGCTGCTCTGCCAATTGAGCTACGTCCGTCCAAAACCGCAGCCACCAAACGAACCACTCACTCAGTAACGGTTCGTCGGCTATAATTCACTTCTTACGAGACTCTTTGTGCAAAGTGTGTCTTCGCAATTTTGGGCAGTAGCGATTCAGCTCCAAACGCTCCGTGCCGCGAGTTTCCTTAATGACACGGTAGTTCCGCATACCAGTCTCAGTGCACTCCAACCAGACGTACTCACGCACGGGAACACCCCCCAACCAAGAAAAACAAACGCCGCCTGCATACCCTCACGATAAACAGGCAGCAGTGAACCGCTAATCAGGCACAGCCGCTTTTCACAGCCGACCCAGCCGAACTTACTCAAGAATCTTCGTAACAACACCTGAGCCAACTGTACGACCGCCTTCACGAATGGCGAAACGACCGCCTTCAACAACCGCAATTGGCTTGCCCAGTGTCACTTCGACCTTAACATTATCGCCAGGCATACACATCTCAGCACCGTCAAGCAAAGCAGTCGTACCAGTCACATCCGTTGTCCGAAAGTAGAACTGAGGCCGGTAACCCGTGAAGAATGGAGTATGACGACCACCCTCCTCTTTGCTCAACACGTACACCTCGCCCTCAAACTTTGTATGAGGATTGATCGTGCCCGGCTTAGCCAGCACCTGACCACGCTGAACATCTTCTTTCTTCAAACCACGCAGAAGAATACCAACGTTATCGCCAGCCTGCCCCTGATCCAACAGCTTCTTGAACATCTCAACACCCGTACAGGTCGTTTCTTGAGTGTCCGCCAAGCCGATCAGATGAACCTTTTCACCCACCTTGATGACGCCCTGCTCAATCCGACCAGTCGCCACCGTACCACGACCTTCAATTGAGAACACATCCTCAATCGCCATCAGGAAAGGCTTGTCAGAATCACGCTCAGGCTCAGGAATATACGAATCCAACTGCTCCATCAACTCGGTGATACAAGCACTGAACTTCTCGTCAGTAGGAGCATCCAACGCTCCCTTTGCATTTCCCTTCACCAGCGGAATGTCGTCACCTGGGAAGCCGTACTTCGTTAGCAGATCTCGAACTTCCAGCTCAACCAATTCCAGCAGATCCTCATCATCAACAAGGTCAACTTTGTTCATGAACACAACCAAAGCCGGCACACCCACTTGGCGGGCCAACAAAATGTGCTCACGAGTCTGAGGCATTGGACCACTGTCAGCCGCAACCACCAGAATCGCACCGTCCATCTGAGCGGCACCAGTAATCATATTCTTAATAAAGTCCGCGTGACCCGGACAGTCAATGTGCGCGTAGTGACGATTCAGTGTCTCGTACTCGACGTGACTCGCAGCAATTGTCACTGTCTTCGTCGCATCACGAACCGTGCCGCCCTTAGCAATATCAGCATAGCTCTTCGCTACACCCAGACCCTTAGCGGCCTGCACAGCGAGAATAGCCGCTGTTGTTGTTGTCTTACCATGGTCAATGTGACCAATAGTCCCCACGTTAACATGAGGCTTTGTACGCTCGAATGTCTCTTTTGCCATCTCAAACTCCACGCCAGAAGCAACAGCCCTTCACCGGTGCCATTGACAATACGTTCAAAAACAAACAAGGCACCCCACATGGAGCACCACCTCACGCCACCAACACCCAGAGCTGCTGATGGGACTTGAACCCATGACCTCGTCCTTACCAAGGACGTACTCTACCAACTGAGCTACAGCAGCATCCTCCGAGCGAACTCGGAAGAGCGGGCGATGGGAATCGAACCCACACGACCAGCTTGGAAGGCTGGAGTTCTACCATTGAACTACGCCCGCAGCACTCGTGCTCAGCAAAATTCTTCACAAAACACGAGAGTGGGGGCAGCAGGATTCGAACCTGCGAAGGCGTACGCCACCAGATTTACAGTCTGGCCCATTTGGCCGCTCTGGAACACCCCCCAATTTTCACCAACAACGCAAACCGAGCTACTCTGACACACCTCACCTTGCTGGAGTTCAACAAAGCTAGCGGAGGGACTTGAACCCACAACATCTGGTTTACAAAACCAGTGCTCTACCAATTGAGCTACGCTAGCAAATCGAATAAGTTGTTGATTATCGCCGCTCGCCACCGAAGATTTCGATTCCACGACAACGTTTTCTGACGACAGCCCGCCGAAGCGAGCCGGGCAGTATAGCAATCGGAATTGCCCAAGCAAGGCCGATCACAAAAACCAAGGTTGGACTGTCGATTTAAGAGAAGTTTCAGCAAAACAGATTCATCAGTCCCTGTGCCCATGGCCACCGGCATGCCGACTGAATCACTAATTTTCTGATCCTCATGTAGTCGGCACACAGCGGGTGCAGGACCAAGAAAACATTGATTCATGCCCAGAATCCTTGAGACTTTCTGGCATTGCGTCTCAATTCGCAGCGGGCATCGCGACAACCCCAGAAATGGAAAAGCCCGACGTCATCGAGACGCCGGGCTCCGAATATCCCGCTAGACTCAAGTCTGGGAATCCTAAATGCCTGGAATATCCACCCGCTTGCGTTGAGCGATTCGACGAAGTTTTTCGAGTGTTCGCACCTCGATCTGCCGAACACGCTCCTTGGTTACGCCCAGCCGATTGCCAACTTGCTCCAAAGTCTCAGGCTCACTTCCTTTCCCCAGTCCGTAACGGCACGAAATCACTTTTCGTTCCCGCCCGTTTAACTCCTCTAGGATCTCCATCAGAGCATTTCGCTGAGTCTTATTGACCAGCTCTTCAGCGAAAGCACTTCCGCGACCGTCCTCCGAATCGTAGAAAATCTCATCAAAACCAGTCCGAAAACGGTCCAACCGTGTGTGCTCAGCGGGCACAGATCGTGCGAAGTTCTTCATGATGGCCCATGAAGCGTAAGTGGAAAACTTGTTTCCGCGAGCATAATCGAACTTTTCGATGGCCCGAATCAGAGACATGTTCCCGTCGCTGACGAGTTCGAAAAAGTTGACCCCCGGCTTCATGTGCCGCTTCGCAATCGAAACAACCAACCGCAGATTTGAGCGGGTCAGCATATTCTTCACCGCATCTGCCTGATCCAACAGCAATTCCATCTTCTTGACCACTCGTGACGCAGTCCGCCGAACGTCCAGTGTCTTCTGCAGCTCGGCCGCCTGATATTTAAGGAAGTTCATCTTTCGGAAATAGTGCTGCTCCTGAGCCTTATTCAGCAGCGGCACCTTGTACAGCTCAGCCAGATACGCAGGCAACCCAGTCGGCACACGCACGGCCCCTTTCTGAGGGTCGTAATCTGGTGCTGTGCCACAAATTGTTGCCTGAGCACCTTCGAGGCAAAATTCCTCGCTGTCCATGTAGTCGATCGGCACGGACTTGAGCCGTTTAACACGCACTTCCGCGAGAATTCCGTGAACCGCTGGCTTGCTGCGACCGAAGCGGCGGGCCAGATCGGCAACGGAGATTCCCTGAGAATGAAGATCAAACATCAACGACTGATGTTCAACCGAGACCTGACCGACCACTCTCGGAAAAATCGCGTTCTCAGGATGTGATTTGTCATAATCACGCAACGTGTAGCGAACCGTTTCTGTGGCACGACCCAATTTTTGGCCCAACTGACGACTCACCTCCGTCAAACCCAGACCAGTGGCGGCCATTTCGCGAGCATCGATGATGATCTGCTCTCGCTCTGCTTCCGACATCTGCTTAAACGTGCGACCTCGGTCGATTTCTTTCTGATTCGCAGCAACAAAGCGGTCCAGCGTGGATTTCGGAATCACAACCCGCTTGCGGCCGTCCACTTTCATCCGTCGGCTGGCCAACCCACGGTCACGCCAGCGATCGACGGTCTTCGCTGAGACATTGAACTGCTTGCTAATTTCCTGAACAGTCAACACCGGCTCGCCCAAATCTGCGGCGGACACATTGAGACTGTCCGAGAGATCTTCGACCAAACAACGCAGATCGTGAGCAAGATCATCACCGCTAACCGTGGCATGCTCATCTGCTTCAGGCCGATAGCCCGTAATTTCGTGGCAGATGTTTCCGTAGACGTATTCCGCATCACTGTCGATCGACAGCAAAAACGCCTCGGCCTGCAGAATTTGCTTATTCCGCACACTTTGAGGGGCAAAGCGAACTTGCTGAGCAGCAAGCTCCTGAATGTGATTTGAACGGTATCTGGACATAGTGACCTCCTTTTTGAAAACCGGCATTTTGCCAGTCTGTTGCATAAGCCTTTAGGCAAAGCTCATGCCGGATGGCTGTCGACCATCATGGCCGAAACACTTCCGAAACACCAAAAGCCCGTCTTGGGCTGGAAAACAACTCCGAAAATCAATCTGAAAATTCACTCGCAGTTCATCAAAGACACGAGGTCCGAGTTGTAAATACGTAAAATGAAGACGCTGGCATTGCAAAAACGTTCGTCAGTTTTTCAATTGGTGACTAGTTTCTTAAGAGTCTCGGAGCAAGCCGTTTTTGCCTGAATACTTTAAGGACGCACAATAACCACCAATTCTTACACTCGATCTGCGTCATTCGTTGGACGCAGTGCTATCATTTTGAGCACAAACCCTTGCCAAGTGCAGCATTTTGCCGCGTTCCGGTAATGATCGACCGCCATAACTTAGGTTGCCGGCCGACCGACGCCCCGGACGGATTACCATAAACCAATGAAAGGATGTGCTTTATGTCTCTGCCGCGTATTTTCGGAAAACAAAAAGACGAGGCACAGCGGTTGCTTCATGATCAGCGTCACACACTTTAACGTTCCCGAATCCCTAATTTCTGTGAGGCCCTCTATGCCGATACCTGAGCTGTATTTAGCCTTCGGCGCGCTGATCGCGTCCATTGGGATCGCCCTGATCTGCTTCCATGTGCGGTCTCATCGACAGCATCTCGCGGACGATCAACTTTGCGATGCGGACCGGCGTTTCTATCAACACCAATATTTTCGACGACTGCAGACTTCTGCGCTGGCGGTCACTCTGGGAGCATTGATCGGGTTGTGCGGATACCTGCGAGCCTTCGAAGAATCACCAATTTTTGCAACGATTTACGTCATTGGCCTATTGCTGCTGGCATTGTGGCTGGTTTTATTAGCCCTCAGCGACGCGATGGCCTCACGCGTCTACGCCAGCCAAGTGCGTCGCCGAAACCATACTCCCCAGAAATCCCTGAAAGAAACGTTGGCCGAAGTCCGGCAGGCACACGGCTTAGACCCCAGCAACTAGTGCCGCAAGTCACATATGCCGGCCCATGAGGGCCAAACTCACCTGCAAGTTACCCAATTATACGGGCAACGACTTCTTAAAACTCAACGTTTTCATACGTCGGTCTGAGGTCGTCACTTGGTCAGGAAAGATGGGACGTTTGGACGCGGTGAATCTAGCTTCAAACGGGGCAAACATAATCCTTGGTGGGCCATCAACTACGACTTGTGGCACTAGCGAGCTGTTGATTTAGTCAACCGAAAGCGTAAGCAAGGGATCGTTCACTTCAGCCATTCCGCCCGCTCACGCTGCAACCGTTTCAGCGTGGCCTCGCGAAACTGGTTGTCGAAATCTCCCTGCGGACGACCATCGAACTTCTCTGGCGATATCATTCTCGCGATTTGTTTGCCAAACCCCACGGATGGATTCAGAAAAAACGACATTTCAGCGAATTCGACGCGGCTCTGACGGTCTTGAGCACAGCGGGCCAACTGAAAATAGGCCTGTCCCAGCAAAGCAACCGTCACTGACTGCCACCGAATCGCGGCTTGCGAGTCATGCAGATCAACGGACCGCTGCAGAACTGCCTGTGCTTCAGACTTCAAGCCCAAGGCCAGATAGCGAGAACCCAGCTCCGTGGCCAGCGCCAAATCCTGTGGCGATGCGGCCGACGCGAGGCTCAGCCGCCGAATTTCTCCAGCCTCAAGCCTTTTTCCTGGCTGAGACCATTTCGCGGAAGTCTCAGGATCTGTGGACGTTGAAGCAACCAAGTCCAGACGCTGCTCCCAATGATCCAACGCCAGAACTTTCCCGTCCTCCGCAACAAAAAACGTCTTCGGAACGGCCCCGAACTGTGTGGCATAGTCAGGATCGACTAGCGCCGGAAACGTAACACCAAAGTGGTCGTAGTATTTCTTCGCCGGCGAAACACCTTCGGAATCCAGAGCAAGTCCCACGATCGTGAAATTCTCACCACCGAACTGTTCGAATTTTTTCTGCCACACGGGCAGATTGTTGCGGCAAAATCACCAGCTTGCCCAGCAGTAGAGAATGTACTTCTTTCCCAAAAAGCTGGAAAACCGCACTTCATTCCCGTTCATATCAACCAGTGGAATATCCGGCAGCGTATCAGCGACTCCAAATCCACGACCGTGCCCCCACTGGGCGTTGTACGATGGCAAATCGTCATTCTGCGTCGACGCCAGAACGTCAAGCCGCGCATGATCACCGTCCAGAACTGCCCGGACCTGCATAGCAGACGAAACGACCTGCGCTGACAGGTACACATCGCCGTCGCTCAAACGATGATTTGACTCGTCAAGTCGGACAGGAATGCACAGACCGCCCTGCCCCTCACGGCAAAACGTAAGCAGTTGGCCGTCCCGAAGCGTGTTCAGCTTAAAATTGAGCGACGCTGCCAAGTCCGCAGCATGGACGAACAGCACACCGTCAATGCTTCTGGCCTTTGGCGGACCATTTGCCGCCTGAGCAACACCGCTGAACAGACCGAACATCAAAATCGACAGCACAAGTCTCATCGGAAAATCCGCTCTGCAAGAACATGAACCAGCATCAGCCACGGTCAATATTGTGCGCGGTGGGCTGACATTTGACCAGCACTCAGATGGCAGAATCCGTGCTTATGATCGCTGAAGCCTCGACGGAAGTGGCTGCGATGTTGGCTTAGATCACATCGTCTACGATTTTTCGGCGTCGACTGCGGCGACGGCTGCGATGGGCGAGTCGGTCGTCATGCACGCTGCCTTCTGCAAAGAAGGAGCCCGCCAGCAGGCGATAGAAAAACAGTAGCGTGAAGGCCCCCAGCGTGGCGGCGAAAAAACCTTTAAAGCTGATCGGGTCGATCTGCGCATCACGCCAAAAGAACAAGACCGATCCGCAACCGATCACGCTGCCACCAATTCCCATCAGCATGGTGCCCACGGCACCTCCCGGATCTCGGCCCGGCATGATGGCTTTGGCGGCCAGCCCCGTCAGAGTGCCGAAGCCAACCCAGCGCAGCAGTTCATTCAGACTATTTCTGATGATCTCCATGACTTCGGTTTCAGACACAACAGGCCTCCGGGCCGCAATATGCGTTCAGGACTGGCAGCAAACTACAAGGAACGTGGCTCAGCCCCAATACTGACTTCGTCACAACCGATCATTCAGATTCACTTCACCTGCGATCAGGCACGTACTCAGGCGTACTTCGCAAGTGCAGCGGCAGATCCTGCCGATGTTGGCGGAATGGTCCCGATTGTCGATCGCTCACCGCGTAGTGCAAAAACGTGTCTCCACCGATGTGAAATCGGCGGGGGACGGGGGCGGGAACAGAAACGCGATCGTTTCACGACCCGAAATTCCATGTCAACACCCTATTCTTGACGGCCCAGCATTAGCCCCAGTGCCGTGCGGCTGGTGAAATCAGTACCCCACCAGCCCTTGGGAAGTCGATTTACGTTCGCTCGCTGGCAGAGTACGATTTCACTCGATCCAGAGCCTTCCCTGTGAAACGAAAGCCCGCTTGATGAATTTCCGCAGCCTCCTTGCGTTTAGCCTGCTGACCTTGACGTTGCTCTCAGCCATCACGGGGGATGAGCCCCAACAGAAACCGCAGGCAAAACCGAAGCCAGTCGTAAGGAAGCCAAATCCTGCGATGGCTCAAATTCAGGACGT
>Ga0075117_1001231_pt1 | contig 15883 bp, 14 predicted proteins | sample AntAceMetag02UKJ_FD_69789 | JGI IMG/M metagenome (GOLD analysis project Ga0075117, IMG submission 69789) | Saline lake microbial communities from Ace Lake, Antarctica - Antarctic Ace Lake Metagenome 02UKJ | ecosystem: Environmental > Aquatic > Non-marine Saline and Alkaline > Saline | place... | reverse complement strand
TAAGTATAAAACTGACTGGAAGCAAACCAGACTCTGCTACCCTTTATCACTCCGGTAATTTAATACACCCATTTCATGTCTTAAAAGAAAGCAACTTGTTCAGTACTAGTGGAGATTGGTACTCAGACTCTTGTTTTGCAGTGATACACGCTCATTCCAATCCTGAAGGGAAACTAAAGATTAAATATACTTTTAATCTTTAAGTTCTAATTTCAATCTAAAATTTCGGGTTCCCTCTACCCTTACATATTGGTTGGCAAGCTCTGGAACTCTTTCAAAAATAGCAGGAAAAACCTGTTCATTATCAATGATATATTCTGGTTTTTCATTCTCAAAGTGTTGCTGAATAGAAATCAGACTTTCATAAATATCTGGATGTTCTAAATCGTATCTAGAAGCCTCCCAATTTAAATAAGCAGAACCAGGTTTGGCCAGATAATATTCGTCGTTTCTATCTCCTGTTATCAATAAAAACTTATCTCTGATATAAGATTTATCTGAAGTTTTTTCAATTCGAGCATCTGATAGATGTACATAATTCTTGTCAAACCTCTCAGAAACGCCTAGGTAGTTCATTAGACAAATAAAGCCAGCAAAAAGCATAAAAAGCAGTTCTGGAAGCCAAGCACCTTTTATGTGAATAAACCACCCTGTAACAAAAAAGGCTAAAAAAGGAGCTAGACATATTAATTCGTAGGTGTCAGCATTATCCGCCAAGAAGTAGCATACCCCGGAAAAAATGCCGAATAGAACCATAATCTGGTGCTTCCTGTTTTGAAATGTCGTGTAACGAGTGTTCCCAAAGACCTTGATCATACCTAGAATAGCAACCAGTAGAGGTAAGCCATAAACTATTACGGTCTGATACAATTTAGCTCCTGTGAAAATCTCAAAACCAAAACCTTTTAAAACCCATTGGATATAGAAATCTTCAAAGGCATTATTAAAATAAAAAAAGAGCACCATGACCAAAACGGGTAAGAAATACCCTAAAAGCAGAAGTAAAATTTGATTCAGTTTTACAGATGTAAACATGAGAAGACTTAAGATTGCCCAAATCAGGAAAACTGGAAACGTGTATAAAAACATAGAGCCAATGCCTAAAAAAAGACCTACTTCAAAAACAGGCTCCGATCCGCCATCGCTCTTATCTAAGTGTTTGAAAAGGCTGTTAATGGCAAAAAGCAAGAAGGTTGTGGCTAATAATACTGGAGATAGCTTATTCGCATCAAAAGAAAGTGTAACCATAACAGCATACATTAATCCGGGCAAATAGTTTCTTTCTATAAACGCCTTATTTCTATTAATGATCAGTGTAAAAAACAAGGACTGGATGTACACTAGAAAGAAAGCCACCAACTCATAAAAAAAGGAACTCCTGCCAAATAGGAAATGAACAAAGGCATAAAAATAGGAGCTCATAGGCCCTATTATAGTCCAAGTATCGCTGTACAGGGAATGTCCGCTATTGAGTCTCTCCCCTACCAGCATCCATTCTAATTCAGTATCTAGGATAGGTAACCCATTAATGAGGTAGGCCATCCTCAAAAGGAGAAGTACTACAAGAATGGAGAGAAAATGAAAAAAGGTATTGGCTCTAAAAAAAGTAATCAACTGAATGTAATTTTAACTTTAACAACAAAATAAGACTCAAATCAATGAAATTCAAACAAAACCTAGATTAAGGGACATAACCATTGAGAAGCTTTATGGGAGGGAATCATTTGAACCAACACGTCGTTAGCAGTATACTGGGCAAAATTATGCTTTTGACCAGCGATTAACCAAAATAAACAGAGATATTTGCAAAGAATTAAAAGGCAAATCTCGTTGTCAATAAGATGGAAAATAAGAGACAGAAACAAATAGCTAAGCAGATACAAAAAGACCTTGGAGAGATTTTCCAAAAAGACCTCAAAGCCGTCATCGGCAAGGCGTTTGTAACTATCACAGATGTGCAAACCACGCCAGACTTAGCCATAGCGAGAGTTTATCTAAGCTTTATGATGGTAGATGACAAGGATGCCTTGCTTGAAAAAATCAAGGATCAAGGGAAGAAAATCCGTGGCCTTTTTGGTACCCGTGTCAGAAACCAATTCAGGATAGTCCCGAACTTTCAGTATTATATCGATGAAACGGCTCAAGCAGCCAAAAAAATGGATGACCTCATAGCTAGCTTGGATATCCCTAAAGAAGAAACGAAAATAGACGAAGACCTATACCCGAACTAAATCGTCTGTATGAATCTTTCTTTTCATATTGCGAAGAAGTACTTTTTCTCAGGGAAGAAAAGAAGTTTCATTCATTTCATTTCTATCATTTCTATGATAGGTGTTTGTGTAGGAACGTCAGCCCTAATTATTGTTTTATCTGTCTTTAACGGCCTTGAAGAGCTCAATAGAACTATTTTCAAGAGCTCTGACCCTGATATTAAAATAAGCTCCTCTGTTCGCAAATCCTTCTCATTAGACCCTGAGGTTTTAGAAAGAATCAGAAGCCTTGAGGGTATTGATAATGTCATTCAGGTCTTACAGGATAATGCTTTAGCGAAAAGAGATAATGATCAAGTTATAGTAGTTGTTAAAGGTGTAGACAGCACCTTTCAAAATCATTCTCCCTTAGTTAAAAGTGTCATTGATGGTGAGCTCTTACTCCAGTATGAAGATGAAAATTACGCTTTTGTGGGTGGAGGAATTTACCATACTCTAAATCTCCAAAGCTTTAATTACTTGAGACAACTAGAGCTCTGGTATCCTAGAAATCAAAAACTCAACATATTAAACCCCGAAAGCAACATTAGTAAGGTAACATTGCCCATTTCTGGGGCATTTGTTTTAGAACAGGCCTTTGACAATCACATGTATATTCCTTTAGAATTAATGGAATCGCTGACAGATTTAAAAGGAAAACGAACAAGTTTTGAAATATCGATTTCTGATCAAAACCAGATATCAAACCTCAAATCTGAACTTAAAGATATCATGGGTGAAGGCTTTGATGTAAAAGATAGAGATGAACAAAACGCCAGCCTTTACAGGGCCATCAAGATTGAGAAACTCTTTATTTTCATTGCTCTCCTATTTATCATTGGTATAGCCAGTTTTAATATTTTCTTTGCTTTAAGCATGTTGGTTTTAGACAAAAAAGAAGATATCAAAACGCTATCTGCATTGGGAGCTGACAAGACACTGATCCAGCGAATATTTCTCTCTGAAGGTGCTATTATCTCACTCACTGGTGGTACCATAGGTTTAGTTTTGGGAGTGGGGATCTGTTGGAGTCAAATGTACTTTGGCTGGCTAAAAATGGGGATGGAATTTGCAATTGTAGATGCTTACCCTATTCTCCTTAAAGGGTCTGATGTCCTTCTGTCCGTTGTTGGTATTGTCATTATTGCTTTCTTGGCCTCGTACTTTCCCTCCAGAAAAGCCGTTAAATTCATGAATGAATCTCTCAAATTGCTTCCATAATAAAAATGAAAAAAACAGTCCTATTGGTTTTATCCTTAATAAGCCAATCTCTTTCTGCTCAATATTTACAACTTCTAGATGATAATCAAAACTGGATATTGAGAACCCCTGATATCAATACCCAAAATTTGGAGTTTGTCAATTACAAAAAAGAGAAAGTGGAGTTAAACACCATGATATGGAAATTCCTTCCTAACGGAAGGCTAGCATATGATTATCAAAGTAGCTCCACAGTGTTTGCCTGTGCCGGTGTAAACTTTTTAGATATGGATTTGGACGAATCGACTTGGACTTATAATCCTGCTTCTTTGGTTCTTACTTTACAAATAAAAGGTGGTTACGCCAGTTTGGACGATTTTGTATTTAAAAGAGACTACAAAGTAAGTATGCTTGATGAAAAAGATGATTACGGATACCAGCTCACCTTTCTGAGAGAACAATATTTTAATGACCTTAAAAAATAAGATGAAGATATTTCTAGGCTTATTTCTTTTCCTTCAAGTTTATTTTGCTCAATCCCAAGACGCCTATCAGGCATCAAATGCTAAGGATTTTGACCTCATTCATACTAAGCTAGACCTTCATCCAGACTGGACTACCAATCATCTGAATGGAACGGCTTATTTGACTTTAATCCCTTGGTTTTATGAGCAAGACACATTGATGCTAGACGCCAAAGGGTTTGATATAAAAAGTCTTCAAATAAACGGCAAAACCTCTCCTTTCACCTACGATAACGTAAAATTAAATATCCCTTTAGATAGAACTTTTAGGTCTTCTGACACCATAAAAGTGACTGTCAAGTATGTAGCCAAACCCGACGAACTAGGCAAAATACCGGCTTTTAAAGACATAAATTACAAAGGTCTTTACTTCATCAATCCTACTGAGAATAAGCCACAGCAGATTTGGAGTGAAGGAGCAACCGAGTATAACTCTTGTTGGTTTCCCACCCTAGACTCCCCAAATCAAAAACATACCCAGGAGATTTCATTAACTATTCCAGTGGGTTTTGAGAGTTTATCAAACGGCCTTCTGATTTCTTCAAAAGTAAATAGTAATGGCACCAAAACAGACACTTGGAAGCAAGAATTGCCTCATTCGGTCTACCTTACGATGATTGCGGCTGGCCCATTTAAAAAAGTTGTGGATAAGGATTATTCAAAATTTGAGGTGAGTTACTATGTGGAGCCTGAGTATGAGCAGGAAGCCAAAGCTATTTTTGGCAGGACACCAGAGATGATTAACTACTTTGAAAGTATTCTGGGCATAAAATATCCGTGGGAAAAATACGCACAAATAGCAGTTAGAGACTATATAAGTGGAGCCATGGAAAACACATCGGCCACTGTGCATGGAAGTGGAATTCAGAAAACATTTAATCAGCTGGTAGATGAAAACGACGACGGTGTAATAGCTCATGAGTTATTTCATCATTGGTTTGGCGATTTAGTAACGGCTGAATCATGGGCTAATTTGCCCCTCAATGAGGCTTTCGCTAATTACTCCTCATACCTCTGGGATGCCCACAAGTATGGTAAGGATGCCGCGGACTGGAATAATTTCGTAGAGCTAAATCAATACTTAAATGAGTCTGACAATAAGCAAGTTAGTGTCATTCGTTTTTATCATGACGATAAGGAAGACATGTTTGACAGTCACTCCTACGCTAAAGGTGGTCGGATTTTACACATGCTGAGAAAGGAAGTTGGTGATAAGGCGTTCTTTGCATCCTTAAACCTTTACCTAGAGCAGCACCTTTTTGAAAACGCTGAAATTCATGATTTAAGGCAGGCTTTTGAGACGATTACGGGTAAAGACCTGAATTGGTTTTTTGAACAGTGGTTTCTAAAACCTGGGCACCCACGGTTTCATGTAGAACATGATATTCAAGATAAAGTATTAAATCTAGCTTTAAGCCAGCAGTTGGACTCGGTCAATTCACATGTCTACAACACCATGTTGGAGATAGAAATAGGCACAAAAATTGGACTCTTACATAAAAAAATAAGGGTTACCAAGAGCTTAGAAAATTACTCAATTTTGGTGCCTGACAGCATTACATATGTAACTATAGACCCCGAGGGCTACTTTTTAGGAGTAATAGATGATATAAAATCCGAGGACGAAAAGTATAAGCAATTTGAAAACTCACCAAATGCTATAGCTCGGTACAAAGCTTTTACCACTCTCACTAAAGAGTCGAAAAATGATACGCATGAATTTAGTCCTAACATGCTTTTAGACGACCGAAAGAGGCTTTTAGTTTTGGCAGGTCTTGAAGATAAGTTCTGGCGAATTAGAGAGTTGGCGGCTCATAAGTTTTTTAATTATGATGGAGTGGATTTTTTAAAAGTAGAAAAGGCTTTGCAATCGCTGATTCGGGTAGATGAAAATTCTCAAGTTAGGACGGCCGGTATCTTAGCCATGAAAAACTTTCTGAACCCCCAAAATGATCTACTTTTCAGAAAAGCTTTATCAGACACTTCTGTTAGCGTTAAAGCGGCGGCTTTAGAGGCTATTTTAATTAATGATCCTCCAGATGATGATAGTTTGACAGCACTTTACGCAAATGAAGAAGATGCCAGAATGTTCTCTGCCGTGGCAAATCATCTAGCTATGAAAGGTAATCCTGAAGACTATGATTGGTTTATTAAGAGAATGGGGGCTTTAAGTGGTATGGAACTCTATCAAACCATGGGCATTTTAGGAACCTATCTAGTAAGTTCAGAAGAAGCCGTGCAGATGAAAAGTATTCCATTTCTAAAAAGTGTAGCTCTGAACGAAAAAACGTGGTTTGGGCGTTTTTCTGCAGCCCAAGTTCTAATGCTTCTCATGGACAATCCAGTAGCTATGAGTGCTCTTAAGGAAGTCTTTGAGACAGAACAAGAACAGCAACTGAGAGATATTTATCAACAAATCCCCCTTGACTAAATGACATATAAAGATGGGCTAAGTTTTGCCAAAAAACTGACTCTCAAAAGGGTACTTAACGCTTTAAGCATTTTAGGCAGTTATGGATGGTCTAAGTTTACAAAAAATCCCAAAATTCTTGGCCTTCCTTTGGCCATAGGCTTTGAACCTACTACTTCCTGTAACCTGAGATGCCCGGAATGCCCTAGCGGCTTGCGTTCGTTTAGTAGACCCACAGGAATGCTTCAGAAAGAACTCTATCAAAAAGCCATTGACGAACTGGAAAGTACACTCATTTACTTGACCTTTTATTTCCAGGGAGAACCCTACCTCCACCCAGACTTCTTGGAAATGGTGAAATATGCTTCGGATAGAAAAATCTACACCGCCACCTCCACCAATGCTCATTACCTTACCCCAGACATTGCAGAAAAAACAGTAAGATCTGGCATTGATAGAATGATTGTTTCTATTGACGGAACTACGCAAGAAACCTACCAACAATATAGAGTTGGAGGGAAGTTGGATAAAGTACTTGAGGGCACTAAAAACCTTATTGAGGCGAAAAAAAGACTTAAATCCAGCACGCCACATGTCATTTTTCAGTTCTTGGTGGTGAAACCCAATGAGCATCAAATAGCGGATGTTTATAAACTAGCTGACGAATTCGGTGTAGATGAGGTTCGTCTAAAAACAGCTCAAATATATGAGTACGAAAATGGGAACGACCTTATACCGACTATTGATAAATACTCTAGATATAAAGACAACAAAGACGGCACTTTCAGCATTAAAAACAGGCTCTTAGACCATTGCTGGAAGATGTGGCACAGTTGTGTAATCACTTGGGATGGCACTCTAGTTCCATGTTGTTTTGACAAAGACGCGGAACATCCAATGGGTTCACTAGAAGAAAACTCTTTCAAAGAAGTTTGGAATTCTCCGGCTTACAATAATTTCAGAAGAGCCTTAATCTCTTCTCGTTCAGAAGTGGAAATATGTAAGAATTGTAGTGAAGGGGCTTTAGTGTAAACTTTCTTTAAGTTATTTCATTTAGCCACAACTGGCAAATCTCCAGGCATCCCCCACTCAGCCCATGAACCGTCATAGACCGCTACGTTTTTGAATCCTGTAATTTCGGCAGCGAGAGCAATTACGGAGGCCGTAACACCAGAACCACAGCTCATAACTAAATGCTTATCTCCTAATTTATAGTTTTCAAAAATAGCTTTGAGGGCCACTTTTGATTTCATGTAAATGCCATCTTGAACTTCTGGAAAAGGTAGGCAGACAGAATTAGGAATATGACCTCCTCTCAAACCAGCTCTTGGCTCTGGAGCCGAACCATCAAACCTGCCGTGAGAACGGGCATCCATAATTTGATAGTCATTATTATCTATGATGTTTAATACATTTTGAGAATCAAAATGTAGCCTATTGTCTGATTCTGCCTCGAAGTTGCCTTTCTCCACCTCCGGCCACAATGCTTTTTCCGTATCAAAGCGAGCCTTTTCCCAGGCAAGATAGCCCCCATTTAAAACGTAGACCTCTTTATGTCCCATAGCCTTAAACATCCACCAGGCTCTGGCACTTCCATACGTTCCTACTTGGTCATAGATTATGATAATAGAATCTTTATCAATGCCTAGATTTCTGGCTGCGACGGTGAAATACTGCTGCGATGACATCATATGTGGTAAATCAGTATCCAAGACACTAAAATCTGCATTAATATCCATCTGAACTGCCTGAGGAATTTTATTTCCCGACTCCCAATCATCAGTAGCCTTGACAGGCTTCATTTTTGCTTCCACTATTCTAAGCCTTTTATTAGAAATATTGGCCTTAAGCCAATCAATAGTGACTAATGGAGCATCCGGGAAGTCTAGTTCAGACATATTTATAAGTTTTGAATTCACCGAAATTTAAGAGCATTTTCTTAGTTTTGTGCCAGTTTTGAGGACGGATTTTAAGATTTCTTAAACCTTCGACAAATTAATCGAGAGTCTTTTATGAAATTGAAGTCTTCAAAGGCCGGTTATCTTCTCAAAACTAAAATGTTTATAACCAAAATTTTAACACATGTCGGCACCAGCCACTACGCTCCAGGATATCATTGCTCACGCAAAAGAATACGGTTTCGTTTTTCCATCTTCTGAAATTTATGAAGGCCTTCAGGCCGTTTATGATTACGGACAAAACGGCGTAGAGCTAAAGAATAATCTTAAAAATGCATGGTGGAAAGCCATGACACAGCTTCATGACAATATCGTAGGCATTGATGCCGCCATTTTCATGCATCCTTTAACTTGGAAAGCTTCTGGTCATATCGATGGTTTTAACGATCCGATGATTGACAATAAGGATAGCAAAAAACGTTATCGTGCTGACCAACTTTTAGAAGGTAAAGCGGAAATGTTGCTAAACGAAGGCAATGAAGAAGCCTCCAATGCTTTGTTGGCAAAAATGGGAAAGCTACTTACCGATGAAAACTTAGAGGCAGTAAGAGAACTGATCATAGAAGAAGGAATAGTTTGCCCAGTTTCTAAAACGGCAAACTGGACAGATGTACGTCAGTTTAATTTGATGTTTTCTACACAGATAGGTTCTGTGGCCGACGACTCGAGTAAAATTTATCTAAGACCGGAAACGGCTCAAGGTATTTTCGTCAATTTCCTGAACGTCCAAAAAAGTGGCCGTATGAAAATACCCTTTGGTATTTCTCAGATTGGGAAGGCCTTTAGAAATGAAATAGTTGCCCGTCAATTTATCTTTCGGATGCGGGAGTTTGAACAGATGGAGATGCAATTTTTTGTACGTCCTGGCACAGAAATGGAGTGGTATGAGCAATGGAAAGCTACACGTTTGAGTTTCCATAAAGCTCTAGGAATGCCAGCTGATAGTTTGAAATATCATAACCATGATAAATTAGCACATTATGCTAATGCGGCCGTGGATATCGAGTACAAATTCCCATTTGGTTTCCGTGAAATAGAAGGTATTCACTCCAGAACAGACTTTGACTTAAAAAACCATCAAGAGCTTTCTAAAAAGAAGCAACAGTATTTTGACCCGAATATTGACCAAGAAACTAACAAACCTTACGGCAATTACATTCCTTACGTAGTAGAGACCTCTGTTGGGGCGGATAGATTATTCCTGGCTACATTTTGCAATGCTTTTACAAAAGAAATGGTGGGCGAAGGCGATAAACAAAAGGAAAGAACCTACCTGAAACTTCATCCTGCTTTAGCTCCGGTTAAAGTCGCAGTATTACCCCTAGTGAAAAAAGATGGTTTAGCGGAAATAGGACAAGAAATAGCCAATTCATTGAAGTCGTCTTTCAGAGCGATATATGATGATGGTGGAGCTATCGGCAAAAGGTATACTCGCCAAGATTTGATAGGAACACCTTTCTGCATAGCCGTAGATTACGAAACTAAAGAAGATAATTGTGTAACTATACGCCATCGTGACACCATGGAACAAGAGCGTGTACCTATTTCAGAATTAAAAGAAAGAATTGGACGAGAAGTGGCCGTAGAGCGTATCTTAGAGGCTATCTAAACATTTCATGTTTCTTAAAGAAGAGAGATTATAGTAAGAATCTCTCTTCTTTTTTGATCAAAAACTTGACATTTGTCTAAAAAAACAAGACATTTGAAAGAGATGAGCGTATTGATATGAAAGACAAAGAGAGTAGATACCTAGATTTAGATGATAACTCCAATATAGGATTGGCAGCAGAAGCTAGTGCGGGCTATGGCTATAGTTATGTGGCTAGTTTGCCTGTAAGTAATAGTTTCACTCAAAAAGACTGGTCGCAGTTTCTCCATATTTCAGAAAGAACAATCATTAGGTACAGAGAGCAAAACAAGAAGTTTGACCCCTTACAAACTGACAGAATAATCCTTTTAAATAAACTCTATAATTTTGGTGTAGAAGTCTTTGGTAATCAGACCGCTTTTAATGAGTGGATCACTCATAAAAGCCTCGCCTTAGGCGGCCGCACTCCAAAAGAATTACTAACTACCTCTTTTGGTATAAATATGGTAAATGACGAAATAGGAAGAATAGCTCATGGCGTTTTAGCATGATAGTTTTCAGGCTTGCTTCTGGTATATACAAGAATGATATTTCGGGTACTGGAGCCAGGCTATACGGAGGAAGATGGAATAGTCGTGGCATGCAAGTTCTTTATACTTCCTCGTCCATTGCCTTATGCACAGTAGAAATATCTGTAAGAACCCCGCTGAACAATTTACCAATAAATTATTTTCTAATCAAAATCTACATCCCAGATACGCTATCTATCTACCAAGTTCCGAATGAAGTGCTACCAGATAAATGGGACGTACTGCCTCACGGAGATTTCACCCAAAAGCTGGGAGATTCATTTTTAAAGAAAAGTAAATATCTCATCATGAAAACACCGTCGGCCTGTGTAGCTGGTGATTTCAACTATCTAATAAACCCTTTCCATCCTGATTTTGATAAGGTGAAGGTACTAGAAAGTAGTCCTTTTGAATTTGACTCTAGACTATTCAAATAAGATTTTTTCTGCCAGGCCATTTGGTATTTACATTTGTGATTGCTCTATTTTAGAGCTTATAAAAGTCTTCCTATTTCTTCTTTATTAGCATCACCCAGTCTTGATTCATCTCGTTTGGAGCATTACCAATATTTATCTTATTCCCACCTTGAAGTGTTTTCCCAGTTTTGGGAAATTTTTTTTCTGGATCATAAGGATAAGTAGCATCAAACTTATTGTAAGCCAAAAAGTTTTCAGGAGAATTGGTTCCAAACTTCAAAAAAGGGTTCACCAACTTCTGTGTACAGGTATCTGCTATTCTTGTACTTTAACCTACCGGATTTCTCGAATCCTTCTGCCGAAGCTAATTCAGGTGACACCACAATGGTTCCAGTTTTTCCGTGGTGCGGATTAACTCCCTCTCCTTTATAAGGGTCATCGCTTACTGCGATATTATCACCTTTCCGAAAGGACACTTCGTATGACCAGTTTCCGGGAGCATTTGGCGTAAAGTTTACCCTCCAAACACTGCCTTTATCTGCACTAAATTCTGCTGTATTTCAGTCGGCAGCGAAATAGCCAGGAACAGAAAACACTTTGCTCTTATTCTTAAAAGTTACTTGTAATCTGTAAAAGGATTATCGGCAGAGGTCTCGATCAGTGTTTCTGTCTCAAAATTGAGAAAAACAGGCTGATTAACCACTTCAGTTTGACCAAAAGAAAGTAGAGAGCTAAATAAAAGAACAAAGGCACCAACATATCTTTTCATAAATTTAGAACACCAAAATAGTAAATAATTAATCAACTTAAAGGAGGTAGAATATAGTTCAAAAGCTAGATAAGTTTGATTACAGGCAAGGCCGCTGGCGGCAAAAGAGAGAATTTAGAATGAAAGACCCTAACGGATATCACATCGGTTTCGGGCAAAAAATGATTGATTCTATCCATTACTTCCTACAAATTATGACGGAACAGGAAATTAGTTATGAAGTCTGATTAAATTGAGGAAGCATTTAACCCATTCTCGCTATGAAACTTTTTGTTCCTACTCTTATTTTCTCAATTATAATAAATTCTTGTTCGTCTGGCTCGAGCGAAAATCTTGACAATGTACAAACGAACACAATCCCATCCTTGGAGAAAATCTGGGAAACGGAACCCTTATTAAAAGGAAATGAATCCGTTATTTATGACGTTACTACCGATGCCATATACGTATCTTGTATGGGCGAAATGCCAGATGATGCAATCGATGGAGACGGTTATGTGGCCAAATTAAATCCTAACGGAAGTATAGAAAAACTGCATTGGATTTCGGGGCTCAACTGCCCTAAAGGAATGGCCATTTATGACAATAAACTCTATGTAACAGATATTGGAAAACTCATAACGATTGATCTATTAAAAGGCGAAATCATCAACTCTGTGATTATCAAAGGAGGAGAATTCCTAAATGATGTTGATGTAGCATCCAATGGGGATTTATTCCTAACAGAGACAAGGAAAAATCACATTCTTATACATACAGATGGTAAAACTAAATTATATTACTCCACAGTGGATATTGGAGGTTTGAATGGAATCCATGTGAATGGCGAAAGGTTACTTTTTACAGGAAAAGAAGGCACTTATTTCCTTAGTAAAGATTTAAAAATCACTCCTGCTTCCACAAGCATTGAAGGGGCGGATGGTATTGAGACCTATAAAAGCGGCTACTTTGGATCTTCATGGAAAGGGAAAATCTTTTACTTTACCGAAAATGGAGAAACTAAGAAATTAATAGACACATGGGACAATGAGGTTTATTCGGCCGACATTGATGTGGTTGAAGCACAAAATCTACTTATTTCTCCCACCCTCTTCAGTAATAAGGTAATTGCCTACAGAATCAATTAGTTCTTGCAATTCATGATTCCGGTCAAAAAAAACTCCTTAAATTCAATCATAAACATTTAGAAATGAAACTTAGTCTAATTTTAACCTTAGCTGCTTCAGCAATACTAACCAGCTGTACTAATTCCTCAAAAGAAACAGAGGAAAGCTCTGACATGGAATCTACCATTCCTACACTAACCAAAATTTGGGAAACAGACACTACTTTGATAACTCCCGAATCAGTCATTTTTGACAAGGCTCATGATGTTTACTATGTATCATGTATGGGTGCAAATCCAACTGGAGAATTTGACGGAAATGGCTATATAGCAAAGGTGGCTTTGGATGGTGAAATAATTGACAATAATTGGGTGACAAACCTAAACGACCCAAAAGGTTTGGCTTTAGTTGGCAATACCCTGTATGTCACAGATTTGAACAAAGTAGTAACTATAAATACAGAAACGGGTGAAGCTCACTCTGACGTTTTAGAAGGAGCAGAATACTTGAACGATGCCGCTTCTGCACCCAACGGTGATGTGATTTTCACAGACACTAATCTAAATACGATTTTTGTTAAATCTGGTAACGAAACTAAAGCCATTTTTACAGATTCCACTTTCCAAAGATTAAATGGTGTTTATCATGAGGCCAACAGATATCTATTGGCTGGATTTGGCTCTGGTAAATTATTCACCCTGGAAAACAATGTGCTTACTACTGTAGCCGAAGGAATGAATACGGCCGATGGAATAGAAGCTATTGGGGATGGCTACTTTATTTCCTGCTGGGATGGGCACATTTATTATGTTGATTCTGACTGGAATAAAACATTAATTAATGACACTTCCGCAGATAAAATTGGTGCTGCAGATATCGACTATATCGCCAATGGCAAAGTCTTAGTAGTGCCCACTTTCTTCGGAAATAAGGTAGTAGCTTATAGTGTGGACTAGATTCATGCATACGCCATTTTAGGCCGAAGCTGAACGACGAAGACAGAGGCACTTACCTCAAACAATATTCAACCCTATTAGAAACAAACATGTCAACCAGAAGAGAATTTATAAGCAAGGGCTCTCTGAGCCTTTTGGGATTGGCTGCGGTGCCCACATTATTAAGTCAATGCACATCTGCTGATGACTCTACCGCTACTGATGTTTTCAAATTCCCAAGGGTGACTCCTGAATCAGAAGGCGTAGACTCCCAAGCATTGGTCAATTTCGTGAAAGCGGCCAAAGGCTCAGATTTGGAATGGCACAGTTTCAAAATATTACGCCGAGGAAATATATTGGCAGAAGGTCATTGGAGTCCTTTCAAGGAAGAGTATAAACATACCCTGTATTCTTTAAGCAAAAGTTTCACAAGCACTGCCATCGGTTTGGCTGTAAGAGAAGGTCTTATCACCGTAGAAGACCAAGTCATTTCATTCTTCCCCAATGATTTGCCAGAAACCGTAGATGAGAAACTGAAGAATATGAAAGTGAAGCATTTGCTTACCATGAATTCTGGTCATGAATCTGGAACCATGGGTAGTATGCGAGACAATCAAGGAGCAAATACTTGGGTACAATCATTTTTAGCTCAACCATTAACTTACGAGCCTGGCACACACTTTTTGTATAATACAGGAGCTTCTTACATGTTGGGAGCAATCATTCATTCAAAGACAGGTCAAAATTTGGTAGAATTTCTTACCCCTCGCTTTTTCAATAAGTTGGAAATTGACGGAAGTGACTGGGAAGTTTCGCCTGAAGGTTTAAATACAGCAGGTTATGGCCTCAGGGTTAAAACCAATGATATTGCTAAATTAGGTCAGTTTTACCTTCAAAATGGAACATGGAAAGGAGAAGGAATTCTTTCTGAAGAATGGGTGGCTGAGGCCAGCATGAAACAGACAGACTCTCAGGAAAATGACAGCGACTGGGGGCAAGGTTACGGATATCAATTTTGGCGTTGTAAACCCGAACCCGGATTTTATAGAGGTGATGGAGCCTTCGGTCAATATTGTATCATCATTCCTCAATTTGACATGACAATAGCGGTTACTTCAGAATCGTTCGATATGGGGAAGTCAATGAAATTCATTTGGGACAACGTACTGCCCGGTGTGAAATCAGAGACCTTGCCAGCTAATGAAGACGCTAATAATGAGTTGAAAGAATTATGTAGCAATCTTAGCATTAGTCCCCCAATTTGGCATCGAACTTCCCCTAATTCTACCCAAATAAATGAGAAAGTTTTTACAGCCGAGGACAATGCTTATGGCATAAAATCATTGACTTTTGATATAGCAGATGACCAAGGAGAAGTGGTCTTTGAAACTGAGAATGGCTCCAATAAATTGTTTTTCGGAATGGAGAATTGGCACACGAATGACTCCTATACCGTCAATAACTTTTCGGTAGCTGGAAGAATCCATGTCCCTTCTTTGATAGCAGCTACTGCAACTTGGTTAGATGATGATACACTCCAAATAAATAGAAAATTCGTAGAAGCCGTACATGGTGACACCTTAGTCTGTTTCTTTGATGGCGATAAAGTGACTGTTGAATTTAATAATTCTGTTTCTCAGAATTCTGGAAGTATAGGGGATGGTAGAGAGGCTTTGGTAGCTTTTACTTAGTCAGTAAAACCAATCAAAATATCTATTAGGCGGCATCAAGCTTTCTTGGAACCCATAGAACTAGTTCTAGAATACGGCTTCGTTAAAAAAGAGCCTGACGCCATAGAGTTCACTCAAATAGCCACTGTGATAAAAGGAGAGTTTGAATAGTTAAAATAGGCCAAATCTACGAATACACCCTAACCATAAAAGAGAGAGCGACATCAGAACCCAAAAGTCGCTTCGCTTAGTGGTTTATAACTAAACATTGGCTTTAAGTTTCTTTGTTTTACTAAAAAAATACGTTCTATTCAAGTTTCTTTTACAACCACCCGCAAGTTTTTTTCATTATTTTCATCTAAGAAATACAGTGGAACTAAAGTTTTAGATTTTGTCTATTGGTTTGATGTCAGGTGCTGGATTTTGGATTTCATTATTCGATTAGATCATAAACCCGACCTTCAACCAAACTTGACATTTTTTCTATGA
>Ga0075117_1001220_pt1 | contig 15959 bp, 13 predicted proteins | sample AntAceMetag02UKJ_FD_69789 | JGI IMG/M metagenome (GOLD analysis project Ga0075117, IMG submission 69789) | Saline lake microbial communities from Ace Lake, Antarctica - Antarctic Ace Lake Metagenome 02UKJ | ecosystem: Environmental > Aquatic > Non-marine Saline and Alkaline > Saline | place... | reverse complement strand
AAGTCCCGGCATAGGGCCAAAAGGCTCGCCTTTAGAGTCCATGTCCAAACCCGCTACAATAACCCTTAAACCAGCATTAGCAAGATTATTAACTACTTCTACCACCCCTTTATCCAGAAACTGAGCCTCGTCTATGCCCACCACATCACAATTCCCAGCATAAAGTAGAATTTCTGCCGCAGAGTTTACTGGCGTGGAGCGTATGGAGTTTTTATTGTGAGATACAATATCTTCCTCGTCATAGCGGGTATCTATAACGGGCTTAAAAATCTCAACATTTTGTTTGGCTATTTTCGCTCGGTTGAGTCTACGAATTAATTCTTCCGTTTTTCCGCTGAACATAGAGCCGCATATTAGTTCCACCCATCCCATCTTCTGGTCTTTTGACCTGCCTCTTTTTGGCTCTATAAACATAAAATCGCATTTTATTCGTTAAGCTAGAAATCGAGCAAATTTTGTACATTTATGACAACTTACTTGCTCCTACAAAAGAAACGATTTTGAAAATGAACTACAAATGGAATTCGGCTGATGCCGAAACTTACGCTAAAGCTTTCTCTACACTTATTTGTGACGAATACTTCAAAAACCAGCAAACTATTTCTGGCGGAGAAATATTAAAAATCACTGAAATAAAACAGCTTAATCTTCTAGTAATTAGAAACTTGTTTGAAAAATGGCAAGAAGACAGTAGTCGTTTAAAAAGCCCCTATTTTGACTTCGAACATGAAGAAGTAAAAACGGCTTTAGAAGAATTCATGAATTTACTTTCCAGATTTATTTCTGTAAGGAGAGATAAATTTGAAGCTCTTTTAGCTCAATCTGTTACAGATACGCTTCAGCTCTGCTCAGAGACCAAAGGCTATTTTAACAATTTGATGCGTAACCTGCCAGAATTTAAATTGACTCCAGAATGGATAGCCTCAAATAAGAAATACTTTCAGATTAACAAGGGCATATTAGATCATCTAGAAACCAAGTTAAATGGCAGCACTATTTTTGCCAATCAGGGTATAGAACACTTAGATGGAATATTTTCGGGCTATATAGCAGATGACCCCTCCGAAATTCTAGAAGATTTAGATGGAATCTTAAGACTTAAAGGAAGTAGTACAGAGGTAAAAAAGTCTTTCTTTGATGAAGCTTTTGACCAAGAAACTCCCGCTAAAAAGGTATTGCAGCCTGCCTTAGAAAAACCAGAAATTGCGGCTCGTGTAGTACAGAAAATACCTGAAGTTCCACTAGTTAGAAAAGAACAAACGGGAGTAACACCCGGGCCTCGTAGCTTAAATGACAGACTCACAGGAGTCAGTTCTACACTAAATGATAAAGTAGTAGAAAAAAGCAACAGTTTATTAGATACTCATAATAAATCAAGGATTCCTAGCCTAAAGAATGGTGTATCTCTAAATCAGCGATTTTTATTTATTAATACCCTCTTTAATGGCGACCAACAATCATACGCCAGAAGTATGGAGACCTTAGATGCTTTTGGAGCTCTCGGGGAAGCTCAGAGTTATATTGTTAACCAAGTAGCTGTAGATCATAATTGGGATAATAAATCTGCTGAAGCAGAAGAATTTTATGCTCTAGTGGAAAGAAAGTTCAGCTAGATTTAAAATAAATTTCACGGCATTCTAAAAGTCAAGGCATTCAAAGCCTTGACTTTTCTTTTTGTAGACTGATTTTTAAAATCATTTCTATAATTTTTTCTATTCGGTCAATTAAGGTAATTTCCACTTCCATGCAAAAAACTATACTCCTACTCTGTTTATGTTCCTCAAATCTATATGGACAAAACAGCCTGTCTAGCGTAGGAGGACGAAGTTGGGGCATGGGACACGCCATGGTAGCTTTACCTCACGGCCAGACTTTTTTCTATAATCCCGCAGGACTGGGCTTTGTAGAAAATTCTTTTGCCAGCTCTTCTTTTGATTCTAGGTTCGATATTAGTGGTTTATCCACCGCATCCCTTTCAGCCGTTTTGGCTAAATCTTGGGCTACAATCGGTATCGGAGCGGAGCGTTTCGGAGACCAGCTTTATAATGAAAACAAAGCGGGTATTGCCATCGCTAAAAATACTGGACTTGTTTCTCTAGGGCTAAAAGCATCTTATATGACCGTTACCGCGGCGGAAATAAGCTCGCAAAATGCTCTTTTGACAGAATTTGGAGTTATGGCGAAACTCTCTTCTTCCGTAAATATCGGTTTTCATGCACATAATATTACAGGAGCCTCATTATTACCAACAGACCGTATCCCTACAGTTTTAAGGCTGGGCGGAGCTTATCATCCTATGGACAAAATCACTGTTTCGGCAGAGACGGAGTACATCACAGGACAAAACCCTTATGTAAAGGCAGGTTTGGAATATATGTTATTCGATAACTTTTTCATGAGAACGGGTATTAATACGGGGATAAGAACCAATCATTTCGGGGTTGGCTATGGCAATAAGAAATGGGTATTTGATTATGCCGTAAATACACACCCAACACTAGGGCTATCCCATCATTTTAGTTTACAATTGAATCTGCTGAAGCCTAGTAAATGAAAAGATTCATCAGACATACCATCTCGTTAACTGCACTATTTACCAGCTTTTTATGTAAATCACAGGAAGTACCCAGAGCAGACATCGAACTTGATGATTTCATTCAAAGACTAGCCGCAACCCAGCAAGACGACGTTAATTACGAGGACTTATACGAGGCTCTTTATCAGTTTTATCTTAATCCCGTAGATATTAATAAGGTAGGGCCAGACGAGCTGAGGAGCCTTTTTGTACTTTCAGAAGCCCAAATACAACAGTTTTTTAATCACAAAGCAAAAAGGGGAAACCTTTTAAGTTTGTATGAGTTACAGAGTATCCCAGACTTTGACCAAGAAACCATTCAAAACCTCCTCCCCTTTGTACAATTGAATACTGGGGTTTCTGTGAATGACGTCAAAGGTATTTTCAATAGAGCTACAGACCATTATTTTGTAGTTAGAACAGAACAAACGCTGGAACAGTCCAAAGGCTACCGAGAAGGCAAATTCCTAGGATCTCCTCAAAAACTATATGCTAGGTATAGGCTTCAGCACCCCAAAGACTTCAGTTTAGGTTTCATCATGGAAAAAGACCAGGGCGAACCAAATATAGCAGACTACACCACATTTCACTTCCAATTATTAAACAAAGGAAAGCTTAAGAATGCAATTGTAGGCGATTATCAACTACAGTTTGGGCAGGGGCTAGTCATGTCTGGAGGATACGCCGCCGGAAAAGGAAGCGAACCCATTTATACCACCAGAAGAAGTGACTTAGGTATAAGGCCACATAACTCAGTTCTGGAGGGTGGTTTTTTACGTGGTGCTGCCGCATCATTTGAAGTTGGTGATTTATTAGTGACCGCTTTTGCCTCTGCAAAAAAAAGAGATGGAAGTATCAATACCCAAGTAGAAGACAGAGAAGATGTTTTTAGCTCTATTTTAATATCTGGATTACATAGAACAGCGTCTGAAATAGCCAAAAAAGGAAACGTAAACGAGACGAGTATCGGTGGAAACATAAAATGGCAGCACGCCAATGGCCATATCGGAATCACGGTACTTAACACCAATTATAGCAATGATATTGAGCGACGAACTGCAGAGTATTCGGCTTATGAGTTTAAAGGAGACCAAAACACCGTGCTCGGCCCTAACTTCTCTTATTCTTGGCAAAATTTCAACTTCTTTGGTGAAGCCGCACGCTCTTCCAGTGGTGGTATAGGGGCTGTGGGTGGTTTTGTGGCCTCTCTAAGTCCAAAATTAGAATGGGCACTTAACTTCCGAAATTATGATAAAGACTTCCATAGTTTTTACTCAAATGCCTTTGGTGAGGGTAGCAGAACCATCAATGAAAAAGGCATGTATACAGGTCTTAAGTATTCACCAAAAAAGGGTTACACTTTTGCGGCCTTTTACGACAAATTCAGATTTCCATGGTTACGCTTTCTGGTAGACGGGCCTTCTGAGGGAGACGACTACCTCTTTAGATTCACCTTAAAACCTACCAAGAAATGGGCTTTTTATACACAATACCACAGAGAACAAAAGGAAAAAAATCTTCCTGCAAATGAGACCGTTTCAGATTTTATAGTCAAAACGAGCCGGCAAAACCTCTTGGCCCAATTTGAATTTAACATCAGTAATAATTTTAAATCTCAAACCAAAGTCCAATATAATTCCTTTAAATACGAAACACAGGGACGCTCAAACGGCTATGCCATCATACAGGATATAGAAGGAAGCATAGGTAAACTACAGCTCAAAAGCCGTATTGCTCTATTTAATACAGAGTCATATGATTCTAGAATTTATGCCTATGAAAATGACGTGTTATACGCCGTATCCTTCCCCGCCTACTTCGGAAGAGGTTCAAGGCTGTATTTGGTAAGTCGTTATTCATTATCCAGAAGCATAGATATATGGGCCAGAATAGCCCGCACCACATTAAACGACAGAGAAACCATAAGCTCCGGGAATAACGAAATAAATGTACCGCACAGAACAGATGTAAAGTTGCAGGTTAGGTATAGGTTTTAAGCATTCTTTATTAGCTGAGACTATAACTCACAAACTAGCTTACTATAGAAATAGCAGAATTTGTCCATAATTATTAGAACCCTAAAAGTCCTTTCTCTGTTACGATATAATACACTTTCATCCAATTATATCTAACATCAACAAATGAGAAATTACCTTATCATAGGAGGTTCATCAGGAATCGGGAAAGAACTTGTAGCACTACTTAAAGACGAAGAAGCTCATGTTTACGCCACCTACCATAAAAATGCAGTAGAAAATCAGGCAAACGTCACTTACTACAAGTTCGATGTTCTAAATGATTCTTTAAATCTAGATGATTTACCTGAAGAAATTCATGGCCTAGCCTATTGTCCTGGAAGCATAAATTTGAAACCATTTCACCGTTTTAAAGAGGCCGATTTTATAAATGACTTTAAATTACAAGTTCTAGGAGCAACTAACCTTATACAAACTATTTTGCCAAGGTTAAAAAAGTCGGGAGATGCCTCCATAGTACTATTTTCTACCATAGCAGTGCAGCGTGGCTTTAACTTTCACTCGCAAGTGGCAATTTCTAAAGGGGCCATAGAAGGATTAACAAGATCTTTAGCTGCAGAACTTGCACCTAGTATCCGAGTAAATGCGGTGGCTCCTTCACTGACTGATACCGCTCTTGCATCTAAATTTTTGAACAGCCCTGAGAAAATTGCAGCTCAAGCGGAGAACAATCCCTTGAAAAGGGTGGGAAGTGCTAAAGAAGTGGCTGCAACAGCAGCCTTTCTTTTAAGCCCAAAGTCTTCTTGGACTACCGGACAAATACTTCACATAGACGGTGGATATTCCCACTTAAAATAGCGTAGTTCAATCTTAAATTGTGGGCTTTTGGCGAAACCGTTTTTTTGCATTCAGCCCTATGAACTAGTACCTTAAAGTCTCTAGTTTATGTATCATAAACTAGAATTTCCATATTGACGTTAATTCTGTATTTTTATCAAAACATAGTCCTATTATGCGTAAATACATTGGATTAATCTTATCTGTTATCGGAATCGCCATTCTGATTTTTCATATTTCCTATGCTGCAAAAAAATAAAACGGGCACAACCATGATTTCAATCCCCTTAGCAGCACTTTCAGATGTTGGTGGGGGTCTGTTTCATATCATTTCAAATAGAAAAAAACAGACTAAGACTTCATGACTGAGAATAATTTAAATAAACCATTTACCCTTCCCTGTGGAGCTGTGCTATCAAATCGCCTTGTAAAATCTGCGATGACAGAACGAATCAGCAATAAGCACTTAGAGCCCACGATAGGCCATCAAAAGCTTTATGAGGCCTGGGCTAAGACAGGTGCTGGCTTGCTCATTACAGGCAATGTGGTCATTGATGACAAACATTTAGAATCTGCAGGAAATGTTTGTTTCAACGATGCCGCCATGCTTCCAAAACTTAAGGCATGGGCTGCCGCCGGCAGAAAAAAGGGGAACCACATTTGGACACAGATATCACACTCTGGTAGACAAACCAACATTTTCGGAGCATGGAGACCACTAGCACCATCTGAAATACAATTGAAAAAACTGGGGCTTTTTGGTAAACCAAAAGCCATGAGCCAACAAGACATTGAAGAGGTCATTGCTGGTTTTGTAAAAGCAGCGATACTGTCTAAAGAAGCAGGATTTACTGGAGTACAAATACACTCCGCTCATGGTTATTTGCTAAGCCAATTTCTATCTCCAAAGACCAATATCAGAACGGATGATTGGGGAGGAAGTATTGAGAATAGAAGTTGTCTCCTAATCACAATCATTCAACAGGTTCGTAAGACAGTCGGTCCTGAATTCCCAATTTCTGTAAAACTGAATTCTTCCGATTTTCAAAAAGGGGGATTAACAGAGGCAGAATCTCTGGAGGTGATTAAGAAGTTAGATCATGAAGGCATAGACCTTCTAGAAATATCTGGAGGTACGTATGAAAAGCTGGCGTTCTTCCTACTCAATGATGATAGAAAAGAAAGCACTAAAAGAAGAGAAGCCTATTTTATTGATTTTGCCAAAAAGATTAGATCTGTAAGTAATATGCCATTGCTCGTTACAGGTGGTTTCAGGAGTTTTGGCTTTTGTAACAAAGCCCTTGCGAGTCAGGAACTAGACTTTATTGGCATGGCAAGGCCTTTCCTCACGAACCTTTCCGATATAAATCCTTTTATACAAGGTAAAGTACCCAAACTTGAAAACTTCATTTTAAGAACAGGTATTAAGGCTTTTGAAGACTCGGCTGAAGGTGGTTTTTATGCCAGACAAATCATAAGAATGTCAAAAGGGAAACTCTCCAAACCAAACATGAGCCCTCTCTGGTGCTCTTCGTTTTTAATTCTTTACGAATTAAAGAAAAGCTTGCTCAGAAAGCTTTAGTCAATGCCGACTTATGTCAGGGATAACTTGAAGAAACGTTTGGTAATGATGATCCAGAAAATATGCCATATATTGTAAATGAAAGTTTCCTGAAACTTTGATATCGTCAGACTCTTTTCATGATATTTAAAAATTGAAATAATGATAAAAAGAACTAGCCTATTAATAATTTGTATATGCCTTAATATTATGGTACAAGCTCAACAAAAAGTTAACTACGATGAAAAGGCTATCAAACCTTATGTACTTCCAGAGTTACTGAAGTCAGAAAACGGTGAAGCTGTGAAAAACACAGATGATTGGGAACAAAAAAGAAGACCTGAGCTTGTTAGTTTCTACACCGACCAAGTTTTCGGTAAAGTACCGGATAGTATCTCTGAGGAATTTGAAATTGAGATTTTGGAAGAGGATCATAGTGCTATGAACGGGAAGGCCATTCGAAGACAGATCGCTTTAGTCTTTCAGAAAAAAATCAGGGTAAACATCCTCCTCTATTTACCAAAAGAAGTTGACACTCCTCCCCTTTTTATTGGCTATAACTTTAAAGGAAATCATACCTCGATTAATGACCCAAATGTTATTGTTTCTGAGACTTGGGTAAAACTTAATCCTGAAAACGATGCAGAAATAAGTAGAGGCACGCGAAGCAATCGATGGCCTTTGGAGAAAATCATTTCTCAAGGATTTGGCATAGCCACTATTTATTATGAAGACGTAGACCCTGACGTAAATGACTTTTCAGATGGCATTCATTCCTTATTTTATAAAAGAAACCAAAATAAGCCTAAGGATAATGAATGGGGTTCTTTAGCCGGCTGGGCTTGGGGAATGTCTAGGGTTATTGATTATGTAAAAGCAGACAACTTATTGAGGAATTCCAAAATTATAGCTTTTGGTCATTCTCGTTTGGGCAAGGCTACTTTATGGGCAGCTGCCTTAGACGATAGAATTGACCTAGTGGTTTCAAATGATTCTGGTTGTGGGGGAGCAGCGATATCTAGAAGGAAATTTGGTGAAACCGTGAGTGTTATCAACACCAGTTTCCCGCATTGGTTTAATACCAACTTTAAGCAATACAATAATAAAGAAGAGAATTTACCAGTAGACCAACATATGCTAATAGCCCTCATGGCTCCTAGACCTGTCTATATAGCTAGTGCAGCCGATGACCAATGGGCCGATCCTTATGGGGAATACCTTTCAGGATATCACGCAAGCCCAGTTTATGAAATGTATGGAAAAGAAGGGCTAGCTACTGATGTACATCCTAAGAATAACGAACCAGTTCAAAATACCATCGGATATCATATTAGAACAGGAGGTCATGATGTAACTGATTATGATTGGGAGCAGTACATGAAATTTGCCAAAAAGCATTTTGAACAGTGATGAATTACCTTTCAAAGCTTGTGACCATAAGAATGAACTCAGTGTATTAAATAGAGAATACTTGAGATAATGAAGGTTTGAGTGGATTTGGGCTTATGTAGACCTAGTCATGTGCTTTATGGATAAATTATAATCAATTCAAATACCCACGTTCCTGGGATAAAAAGGATTTTTGATGGAAATTATGCTATTCAAGAAGTGGAGTTAAATAAATCTGGCCTACACAAAATGCCGCTGAATAAAGAGTTTAGAGATAAGCCAGAGCAATACCCCAAAAACAATAAAGCCTATTCCAGACATTAAGCCAGCAGAAAGCCCTTGGGTTATTTTATCAATTCCCTGAAACACCCAATGGGTAGGAAAAACACCAAAAGCGTGAACAAATTTTTCCGGAACAAAAAACGCCGCAACTGGTAGTAAAACGAGTAGATTCAAGGCTTTAATGCATACCAAACCCTTCATTCGGTTTTCAGCAATAGTATTTAGAGCCATGGCATAAAGAGGTACCACCAATCCGGCTAAAAAAGAAATGAGGAGATTATCCAACAATGAAATGGTATAAAACGGCTGCACGATGAAGAGTATAACATTCAGGATGACTGTGAATATATAAGGGAACAAAAAACGACTTACGATATACTGAAATCTAGAAAGCGGCACTATACCATACACCTTAGCCACGTTATTTCCTTTTTCATCTATCAGCACCATACCACTTATGAAGCTGAACATTTGAGTATTTTCGATGACACAGACCACAAGCATTATTGGCAGATAAGGCTCTAGAATGTCAAATTCCTGTATCAAATAAGGAACACCCCAAACTATCAATACAAAAATCAGAGTTGGCAATGCTAGAAAGGTTCGGAGTGTGGAATCTCTAAATATGGGCTTAAAGTCTGCGAAAGTCAAGTTGAATATTTTTTTCATAGCGGTACTGTTTTTATTGCTTCACCATTTTTTGATAAAAAATACGATGTGCGATAAAGTACAAAATAGAAGCAAAAAAGATAATAGAGAAGTAAGAATATGCGAAGCTGACAGGATTGTCACTGATGGCATAATCCAACAAGTCTATACTGCCTTGAATGGGGAAAACGTATTTCATAAAACTGGCATCCATTGCTCCGAGGTATTGCAAAATGGGCAAACTGAAAATTACAATAAATAGGGGTACGGACATCAGAGCGAATTTCAGAAATTCAGAGGCAAAGGGGAATAGAATTAAACCAAATAAGCAAGCAATAAGGCAAATTCCGAATGAGCCAATGGTATATTCAAAAACATGAAAATCAAATCCTACAGAAGAAAAAGCCAATCCTAAGGAACAGAGCATACTCACAAGGGATAAGGATAGAATACGGCTAGTTAACAGGACATGTGTATTCAAAGGGCTTATAAAAATGGCAGGAAGTATGTCTTGTTTTACTTCTGTATAAAAAGCCAAAGCAATGAAAAAAAACCTTTCACTGAAGGATCCATCAAAACGATAGTAATGAGTATCTTATCTAAGTTTCCAATGTCCTTGAAAAAATATAAAATAAGTCCATAAATCACCGTAACCGTGAAACTGATGCTGATGATATTATTCTTCTGCAAAAGCACAAACTGCCATTTTAATTGCGTCAAAAATATTTTCATACTTTGAGTGATTTACCTGTTACACGAATAATGACTTCCTCCAATGTGGCTTCCTGGGTGTGAATTCATTTGACATCATCTTCCTTAATGAATGTTAAGAACTCCGTATTGGTGCCTAAGTCTTTCAATGGAAACTCTATAGAATGTCCATTATATAATTCCACATTTACAGCCTCCCTACCATATTGCTTTTTGAGGTTTTGTGGCGTATCTGTTACTACCAATTTTCCATCCACTATGAAAGAAACCCGATCGCAAATTTCGTCTGCTGTTTCCATACTGTGAGTCGTTACAAAAATGGTTTTACCCGCTTCTTTTAGCGTCAGAATGTGCTGTTTAATCTTATGAGCATTTACGGGGTCTAAGCCAGTGGTGGGTTCATCAAAAAATAAAACATCTGGGTCATGCTGGATAGAGCGAATAAAATTTAGCCTCATTTTCATGCCTTTAGAATAGGCTTCTACGGGCTGATTTATGGCATCCTTTAAGTCCACCAGTTCAAAAATATCTTCCATACTTCTGTTAGGATTAGCTTGATAAAAGGAAGCAAATAGGCTTAGGTTTTCTCTGCCAGTAAGTTTTAAATAATGATTTGGCAACTCAAAACCCACACCTATCTTATTAAAATAGGTGCTATCCCATTCTGAGAGATTTTTCCCATCGACTATGGCCAGCCCTTCGTAGTCATTATAAATCTTGTTGAGTACTTTTTGAGTTGTACTTTTTCCAGCACCAGACGGTCCAAGAAACCCAAAAACTTCTCCTTTTTCAATATTGAAATTCAAGCCCTTTAAGGTAGGACTATCGTTTTAGGGATATTGAAAGACTAAATTTTCTACTTGTATCATTTTTTAGTTTTTATCAAATGATGGTTTCATAAGTTTTATGTAATCATCTACCATTTGTAATAATTCTTCCTTTTTATCCTGATAAACAGGGATGTTTTTTTGAATACTTTCTTTGGGGTTTATGACACCTATAAGTTCTAATTGTTCTTGAATGCCAACACCTACTTTGTAAAGCATAAATCCCATGGTTTTCGTAGGTACATCATCTCTGAAAAGGCCTAAACTCACCTCCTGATTTACCATGGCTTCAAATCCCAAAATGGATTGATTGAGCATTTTATTGAAAAGGTTCATGATAGAAACGGAATTGAGGTTAGTAAGGAGGTTATGTAGAAAGTGGCTTTGAAGTGGGTTCTCTTTATCAAATTGGTAACCATGTATGTACAGTTCTCTAAAGTATGCCCAAAAGTCTGGAAAGCTTTTTCTGTCTAGCATAACTACATATTCTAGTTTTACTGCCACACATTCATCTATCAAAAAGAGAAATAAGTCAAGCTTGTCTTCAAAGTATTGGTAGATGCTTCCTTTAGCAATTCCCAGTTCTTTTACCACCACCGTTATGGAGGCTTCATCATAAGGTTTGATTGCAAACTCTCTTAAGAAAGAATCAATTATTTGCTTTCTTTTTCCTTCATCTAGATTTAAAAATGTCTTTTTTGGCATGATTATGACTGCTTGGTCACAAATATAACAAAAACTATGACTAGGTGGTCATTTTGAATTTACACAAAAATTCGCTCGGGTAAATGATTCCATAAGTATTACCTACCTTTAGTTTTAATCAGAGACTCCATGAAACAACTTTTCTTCCTCTACTTTCTATTCATAACTCAAAGTGCCTATAGACAGAATAGTTTTGGTTTTAAAGAAGAATTTACCCAACCCGATATAGAGAATTTCATCAATGCATCTACTGGGACTAAAGCAGCTTTTAAAAGCAACTCTGGGCCACAAAGTACTATTGAAACGGAAACAAGCATTCTATCCTTTAAACTAGATACAAATGATGCGGCTGGTACCGGCAGAGGGCCAGAGATTATTTCAAAGAATTTTACCCATTTTGGCTCCTACTCGGCTAGGCTGAAAATACCAGATGTCAGAGATTTACAGCCCAATGTAGGAGCGGTAGTCGGCTACTTCACTTATCATGCAGATAAAGCTTTGGGCCTGAGTGAAATTGATTTTGAATGGTTACTGGCAGACCCAAACATCATTTATGTAGGTAGTTGGACAGGCCAAAAGGGGAAACTAGAAAGAATCGGCAGAACGATTAACCTTAAGACGGGAGAGATTCTTAGCACGGCTTTTAGAGCAAATCATTATGGTGTTAATCATCCATTTACTGGTAAGCAAAACAAACCCAAGAAACTCTCAAAAATAGAAGACTATGATGCCTCTGCCAGGTTCTATACGTATGGATTTGACTGGCATTCGGATAGAACAACTTGGTGGCTTTTACATCCCCAATCTGGAAGAAAGATAGTTCTGTGGGATTATAAAGGATCTTCAAAAGGCATTCCACTTCATGCCAGTAAATACAGAATGAATTTCTGGCATGCCAATAACTGGGCAGTGGAAACAAATCCCAAGGCCCATGAAAAGCCTAAGTATAATTTTGAACTGGAAGTGGATTGGATGTCTTACGAACCCTCTAAAGAAGATTGACAAACATTCTATTAAAAATGCACATTTGGTAACGATACCATTTCAACCAAGAATATCCTAAAAATGAAATTCCCCTTATGTCTCCTTATGCTAACCTGTTATTCCTTAACCTTAAAAGGACAAGGAAGCAACGAAAAAGTATGGTTCGAGTACCCTGGCAAGTATTGGAATAGTCAAGGCCTGCATTTGGGTAATGGTTACTTTGGGGCAAGTTTTCTAGGAGGGGTTAAGGAAGAGATCATTAGTATCACCGACGCGAGTATGTGGACAGGAGAGCCTGCTAATGGCGACTGGCACAGGGCGGGAGTAAATCCAAAGGCCAAGGAAAACTTACCCTTAATTCGTGAGGCTGTAGTTAATGGAAATATTCCTTTAGCAGATAGTTTGGTGATAAATAATTTCCTTGGTAAATCAGATATTTTCGGGTTTTTCACAAGCATTGGAGATTTGAAAATTGAGTTTCCAAATTCTAAGGATTCGTATTCGTCCTACCATAGAGAGCTAGATTTGTCCACATCTGTCGGTCACATTAATTACAAAGAAGCTGGAACTAACTATTTCAGAGAATATTTCTGCTCTTATCCTGATAAAGTATTGATTCTCAAATACAGTTCAGACAAGAAAAATAGTATTGACCTCAACTTGGGTTCTAAAATAATTCAAAAGACATCTTCTGTTTCGATAAACAATGATGAGTTTGAAATTTCTGGTAAAATCAATGGTAATGACCGCCCTTTCAGAGTATTAGTAAAGCTGAAACAAAATGGTGGTGAACTAGGTCAATCTGGCAATCAACTAACGCTTAGGGGTGCAGACGATGTCGTGTTGTACATCACGATGTCTACCAACTACAAAATGGAATATCCTGATTATACAGGAGAAGACCCTCAAATTAAAAATCGAGGTGTAATAGATAAGGCACTAGCCAAAGGCTTTAAAGAACTCAAAAAAGCACATGTTCAAGATTACAAGAATTTGTACGATAGGGTAAGCCTTAGATTGGAGACTGATCCATTATTATCAAAACTACCAACCAACGAAAGGTATGAAAGATTGAAATCAGGTTCTAAAGACACAGGATATAAAGAGCTGGCTTTCAATTTGGGAAGATATATGGTTATAAGTGCATCCCGAAAGGGAACATTGCCTGCGAATTTGCAAGGCGTCTGGAACACTTTTAATTTTTCTCCTTGGGCAGGAAACTATCAAAGTAATATAAATATTCAGGAAATTTATTGGTCTTGTGGCCCATTAAACCTACCAGAATGTCAGCAGCCGTACATAGATTGGATTGATGACTTATCCATTTCAGGCACCGAAATAGCCAAGGAAGTTTATGATTCGAAGGGCTGGATAAGTCATACCACTGGAAACATTTGGGGGCATGCGGCACCAATAGGTGGAATCAAATGGGGCATGTATCCAATGGGGTCTGCTTGGCATTGCCAGCATGTTTGGGACCAGTTCGCCTTTACACAGGATAAAACATATTTGAAAAATCAGGCCTATCCAATTTTAAAAAATGCTTCAATTTTTTGGTTGGAGAATTTGATCCCTTACAAAGGATATTATATTACAAGCCCCTCCGTTTCTGCTGAACATGGGGCTTTAATGACCGAGAAAGGCTTAAATCCTGCTTTTCATGATTTGGAAAGTGACAAATACCAATATAATATTCCCGGCGTATTTCAAGACATGGAAATGTTATGGGATTTGTTCACCAATACTTCTGAGGCTGCCTTGATCATTGGCGAAAAAGCCTTTTCAGTTTCATTGCTAGAAGCTCGGGAGAAATTGATGCCGCTAAAAATTGGGCAATATGGTCAGTTACAAGAATGGCACGAGGACATTGATAGTCCCGACTGTCACCATAGGCATATTGCACACTTATATGCCGCCGCACCGGGAAGACAAATTCATCCTACTATCACTCCAATTCTAGCTCTAGCTGCCAAAAAATCGTTAGACATGAGAGGCGATGGCCGATTTATGGAACAGGAAGATGCATCAGGAGGTAACTGGGCCAGAGCTCATAGAATGTGGGCCTGGACAAGGCTGATGGACGGAGAAAGAGCTAATAAAATCATGTCTGAAATGCTGATAGAAGAAGGATTTGAAAATGGTCTGACCTATCAACATGCCCCATATAATGGTAACGGTGGTCCTGAATTATATCAAGAGCCCGACGGAATGTTTTGTAATTTCCAGTTGGATGGCTCTGGAGCTCTACCGGGATGCATAGCGGAAATGATAGTTCAAAGTCATTTGGATGAAATACAACTTTTACCAGCTCTTCCGACTGAGTTTAAATCAGGTGAATTTTTAGGTATCCAGGCCAGAGGAGGATATACTGTAGATGTAAAATGGAAAGACGGTCAGCTTATTAAAGCCACCATAACCGGAAAGACAGATAAGCAACCACAGGTGCGTTTGACCAATGACCTTATTGATATTTCTAAGGATGCTAGAATAACGTTCATCGCTAGAAAGGAATAACAAAGGCCATGCTAATTAGGCACTCACAGACCAGGTCTTTTTTTTGCCCAAAATAGACCAAAACCATTCTGAAAGAGTAAGGACTGTAGATACTGACAAAAGTCCAGTCATGTCATACTCAATGATATATTTTAGCTAGGTTTAGATACTTTAAAAACTATTATACAGTTTTGTATTATAGTTGATTTCCTAATAATTGAAAAAAATAATCTCATACAGCCTGCTTTTGCTGTGGCCTTTGCTTAATGCATTGGGCCAAGCCCCTACCCTAGATTGGCAGAGAAACATAGGTGGCTCTGCAGACGATTTAGATTTAAAAGCAGCCCAAAACTTTCAAGGCGATCTTTTCATTTCTGGTACTAGTTATTCTACCAGTTCGGGTAGTCCAGATATTCCAGGCAACAATGGTGGAGCAGATATTTTTGTCTCGAAACTAACAGATGCAGGTACTACAGTTTGGGCCAAGAACTTTGGTGGAACCCTAGATGATAGACCTGCAGCCATGGTTCCTACAACAGATGGAGGAGTTATTTTACTCTGCTATGTAAAATCCATAGACGTTGATTTTAATGCGACCGGTGTTTGGCTTTTAAAACTAGACAATGCTGGAAATATAGGTTTCAAAATCCACTATGCCGGAAACCCAGACATTAAAGGCGGACTTCGTCAAACTTCAGATGGAGGATATATCTTCCATTCTACCAAAATCATGGGTGCCAATGGTTTAGACAGTTGGGTAGTAAAAACAAATAATTTAGGGGCCATTACATGGCAACAGACCTACGGGAGTACTGGAACAGAGTATGCAGCAGATATTATTGAGTATAATAACAACTACTATTTACTGGGAGAAAGTAACTCCCTTACTCTTAATGGACAAACAAATAATGGTAATTACGACCTTCTTTTCTTGAAAGTGAATAGTGTGGGCAGTACACAATGGACGAGAC
>Ga0075117_1001219_pt1 | contig 15960 bp, 11 predicted proteins | sample AntAceMetag02UKJ_FD_69789 | JGI IMG/M metagenome (GOLD analysis project Ga0075117, IMG submission 69789) | Saline lake microbial communities from Ace Lake, Antarctica - Antarctic Ace Lake Metagenome 02UKJ | ecosystem: Environmental > Aquatic > Non-marine Saline and Alkaline > Saline | place... | reverse complement strand
AAGATTCCCGCAACTGTTGCAGGGTGTTGACCAAAATTGCGCGAGAGTACTATGATTTTTATCCAATCATACTGGGCCTGGAGTTCTTCCAAAATTTTTAAAGAATTATCGATTTCCCCATCAAGAACAAATATCGCTTCCATTAGCCGGGCAGGAAAATTGTCTTTTTTAAGTGCATCGTTAACGCGCGCAATTTCAACGACTAAATCATGAATGAATAGTTCGCCGTTAAAAACAGGAGTCACTAGAGATATTTGAAGAGGTTCCATGAATATATATTAATGTTGAGTTTCTATTGGAAATGTTGAGCTTCTATTGAATTCGTATTATATACTATTCACCACGCAGACGGGCCTCCATGTTGATAAGCAATTGAACAAAGATGTTTCATCGCGGAATTGAAGATCTTCATTAAGTGAGAATAGAAACAGAGACTACCTTTTGTACTCAATCACTAATCCAAATTCAATTAAAAATCATAGAAATGAATTCCTGAAATTCATGTCATAAATCAATTGATTCTGGACACGGCAGAGATTTGAGGTAAATCATATTTCTCGTTGAAATGCAGAAATGTGACTCTTTCATGGAGAATACACTGATTCTACCGATCAATATGAGTTCTAAAACACGAATTCCTTTCAACAATCAAGGGTTCCTCTAAAGTCTGGACTTTTCTAACCGATTTAAAGAGCATTGATTTTAGATTGATTATCAGACTGTGAATCGCATTGTTTCGCTGCTGTCTGCAAAGATCTGATTGAAAGGTAGACGCGGGAACACGTGCGTGGTTAAAATAGAAACCTGCCCAAGCTTGGATGGGGCGCTCCTTCCGTCATCAATGGAAACTCAGTAACGATTAGATTCTGTTCTCCGCGTCTGAAACGATGTGTGAAATTGGTGACAACGTGTTCTACCGACAGCATTCGAGGAACTGGAAATTGACTATGAATGGCAGTTTGTCAGGCAGCCGCTTGTCTCGCCGTGAATTATTACGCGTTGGTGGACTTGGTTCACTCGGAATTTCTCTGCCGCAATTGCTGGCAGCGCGCGCCGAGTCTGCCGAAAGTTCTCTCGCAGGTCCGATCTCAAGAGCGGATGCCTGCATTGTTCTGTTTCTGAATGGCGGCCCCAGTCATCTTGATATGTGGGACATGAAGCCATCAGGGCCCATCGAAATTCGTGGAGAGTTCTCTCCCATTGCTACATCACTCAAGGGTGTCAGTGTCTGCGAACACCTGCCACGCCTGGCTCGTCAGATGCATCGTGCGACTCTAGTGCGGTCAATGAATCACAGTGTCAACAATGCGCACGCCGCGGCCGTTTATGCTGCACTCACCGGGCATGATCGAGGCGAGCTGGGAGGCGGCGCGAAACCAGATGATCATCCTTCACTGGGTTCTGTGCTTGCCAAGTTGCGACCCACACCCACCGGTTCTCTACCTTACATCACACTCCCTTATAAAACAAAAGAAGGTGCGGGTGGTCCATTACAGCCCGGTTTTCTGGCAGGCTTCATGGGGGCAACCTATGATCCCTTCTGGGTACTGGACGATCCTAACAAGCCCAACTTTCATGTGCGCAATCTCTCGTTACCGCAGGGCTTAGCCAAGGATCGCATGCATGCCCGTCGCGGCTTGCTTTCTTCCCTCGATCAGGGCCTGGGGAAAGAGACGAATCGAACGCTGTCCTCGATGGACGATTTTCAAAGGCAGGCTTTTGATCTGTTGACTTCGAATCAGGCACAAAGTGCTTTCAAGCTGGATGAAGAATCAGCCAGCACAAGAGATCGCTATGGTAGAAATATTTATGGTCAAAGTGTTTTGTTGGCACGCCGATTAATTGAAGCGAAGACACGTGTGGTAACGATGTCATGGGCTCCCGACGCCAATGCGACCTGGGACACACACGGTCAGAATTTTACGAAACTAAAAACCAATTTGATGCCGCCTGTAGTAGTTTGATTGAAGACCTCGCGGAACGCGGACTTCTGGAGCGCACTCTGGTTGCCGTTCTGGGTGATTTTGGTCGCACACCAAAAATCAATGCGAATGCCGGTCGCGACCACTGGAATTCCTGTTATTCCATCATGCTCGTTGGTGGCGGCGTGAAAGCGGGATTCGTTTACGGCGCCAGTGACCGTTCTGGCGCGGTTCCCACACAAAGTCCCGTCTCGCCTGGAGATATTGTCGCGACCCTCTATCGATTAATGGGTGTGGATCATCATCACATACTGTATGATCGACTCGAACGGCCGCACACTGTTGTTCCTGAGGCTCGTCTCGTGCAAGATATCATCGCTTGAATAAAGACCGATCCGAATCTGTCGCGTGGACAAACACAGGTTGTAGGCTTGATTCAATCACAATCTTGATTATTCATTATTAAGAATCATTATGAATCGCTCACCATTGACGCGTAGAAATTTTCTGGCTGGAACCAGTCTCGGAATGCTCAGTGCAGCAAGTCTTCCACTTCAGGGGGCAGATTCAATACCGACTGAATCCTCATTGGTTGAGGCTCGCTCAAATCGAGTTTCGTTTGTGGATGCGCGAACAGTGAGTCACTGTAATTATCTCACACGCCAATTAGCTCAGCCTCAGAGAGTTTCTTTAGACCCTGTTGTTTCTCCTGCAGGAGCTGCAGGTACAGTCCTTCCTGATGACGATGGTGGGTTTGTGATGTGGTACAGTACCACTAATTCAGTTCCAGTGAAGGGGGGCACGACGCATCAATCGTGGATTCATTATGCAACTTCAAAAGATGGAATTACGTTTGAGAAACCAGACTTGGGAATTCATGAAAATAACGTCATCATCAAAGGGGATCAATCAGGTGTGGATGGCAAACCGCTCACGGGAATTCGGGGTTGTTCTGGTTTTAGTGTGCTCGATGCCTAATATCAGAAAGTCCCTCATGCGCGTGCCCGCTTCACTGCCTTGTATCGATCATGGATACCGAACCGACCTGGTGGCTTATCGCTGGCTCACTCGGAGGAGGGACTCCGTTGGACAGAATATCCAGAAAATGCGATTCGCGTGGGTGCCTCGGATACCTTTAATAATTTCTTCTATGACGAACGCATCAAAAAGTATGTGGCTTATGTCCGTCCTCGCATTCACGCTGGTGCATCGCACGTCAATCGATCAGTGGCTCGGATCGTAAGCGATGACATGATCCACTGGAATGATGAGCGAGTGGTCTTGGATACGGATGACCGCGATGCACCCGCGGTGGGCACGATTAACGAAGCGACACACCCGGATGGAACGCGCTATCCAAGGGGCCGCAACAAACAGTTCTACGGCCTGACCGCAGCGCCCTACGGCGATATCTATCTCGGGTTGGCTTCATTGTACGACGTTGAGCCTGGTACGATGACGTTAGAGCTCGTTCACAGCTACGATGGAATTGAATGGCGTCGTGAACCGACACGGGAAGCTTTCATTTCTCCGGGTGATAAAGAATCCTGGGATTCAGGTATTATCTACTATCCACTGATGGGGAATCCATTGGAAGTCGGAGACAACTGGCTCATCTATTATCATGGCACCAATTTCGATCACCATATGCGGAATCGTTCACGAAAAGAGCTGGGCGAGTACCGGGCCATGGGCGCAGTTCAATTAAAACGCGACCGGTTGGTGGGATACAAGGCGGGAAAATCACCAGGTGAATTATTGACTCAGCCTTTTAAATGGGAAGGGAAAGAATTATTTCTCAACGCAGCCGCCGCAGGGGGAAGAGCACAAGTTGTGGTTTGTAATTCGAGCGGAAATGCCCTGAAAGAGTTTCAACTGAGTCATACTGTTCCCATAGATCAGGATGGCGTGAGGATTCCCGTCAAATTTAAAGCAGGCGCCTCGCTGGCATCTCTTAACGGCCGTGATGTCCGACTGAGAATCTATCTGGAAAATGCAACCGCTTTTGGCTGGGAAGTTGTCTAGATCGGGGATTAACAGAGAATTAAACTACGCGGTAAAAGAAATCAATTTATTCAAAACTGATAAAGTTATGATCAAGGAATAATTCTATGAACTCGTCAAACAAGTTAATCAAATTCACTTTCATTTCGACTTTGATGTTCTCATTTCTAATCTTCAGCCAAACGAATGCGAATGCTGCTGCAAAAGAGGCGTCACCACCGGCGGTCGGCGATGTTGCTAAGGACTTCCAGCTCTCCGACTTGCAAGGCAAAAAAATAAAGCTTTCCGATCAAGTAAAGCAAGGGCCTGTTGTACTGCTTGTTCTGCGTGGTTATCCCGGCTATCAATGCCCGCTTTGTACGCGTCAGGTGAGTCAGTTCATCAACAGCGCAGCCCGGTTCAAAGCCGCCAAGACGTCGGTACTTTTGGTTTATCCGGGTGCTGTGAATAGTCTCAACACAAAAGCGGGCGAATTCATTCAAAGCCAACAGCTGCCCGCGAACTTCCATTTCCTGACAGATCCAGGTTACAAGTTTACCAATGCGTATGGATTACGCTGGGATGCAAAAAACGAAACCGCATATCCTTCCACGTTCATCATCGGCACTGATGGAAAAGTGAAATACGCCAAAATCAGCAAGACACATGGAAACCGTTCCAATGCCAAAGAGGTGTTGCAGAAACTGGCAGACTGAGGTTGATCTTTTTGTCGTTTGTGTCTTTGAACTACTTTCAGGATCGTTATAACTGAAACAGCTCAGCCGTACGCAGTGTGAAGAATTTACGAATGAATGTGGGAACTTCCCAATACGTGGTCATACCGCGCGGAAAATGTGCGACGTCACCGGCGCGAAGTGTGTGAGTGGTGCCATCCTCTTCTCGAATAATCGCTTCCCCTTCGAGAATCGTCACAAACTCGTCCCACACAAATTCCCATTTGATTTTACCCGACGTGCAGCTCCAGTAGCCCGATGAAAGAAGTTTGTCTTCCGATTGAGTCAGAATTGTGCCACAGGCGGTGGGAGTACCCTCTTGTATCCACTCGGGTTCAATCGGCATCGGTGGTAATTCATCAGGTGTGTGAGCGGCGGAAATATGTAGTTGACTCATCTGTCTCTCCAGTCAGGAACAGTCATTGAGAATGCGAAGAAAATTTATTGAAATCCAAGAGGCATATTATCCTACGACGAAATTACACGTCGCGGAAGTGTCTGACTCAAAATAAATAATTCGAAAAGTGCTAACTCAATCATTAATAACAGAGTCAATTAAATGATCTTACTGGTTCGGGTAGCACGACGGTACTGTGTGGGCGTTTGTTGCAGTTCTCGCCTGAAGATACGGTTCATGATTTCAGTCTGAGAGAATCCACTGGCGGCTGCAATTTTTGGCATCGGCCAGTTTGTGTTTGTCAGAAGCGACTTTGCTTTGTTGATTCGCAAACGACGTAGTTCAGCTGCAGGAGATCGGCCAAGCGTTTTTCGGAAACGTAATTCCAAGGCGCGCCGCGATAAGGGGATTTGACGCAATACATCACTGATTTGCAGTGTTTCATAAGCATGGCTGCGTAGATATTCCAGAGCCTGGGCAAGTTCGCGGTCATCCATCGCCAGCACGTCCGTCGAATGGCGAGACAGCACGCTCACCGGGCTGATCTGTATCGGCGTTGTTTGCACTTTTTCACCTGCAAGGCAGCGCGCCAGCAAAGCAGCTGATTCGTATCCGACACGCTCTGGTCCACAATCGACGGCCGATAACGGAGGGTAGGAGATCTGACAAAATAGTTCATCATCTTCCCCACAGACGATTGCCACTTCCTCTGGAATCTGCAAACCCGCGGATGCACATGCCTCACATAAGAAGTGGCCATGCTCCGCATCCCAGGCGAGAACACCAACGGGTTTGGGCAGCGTATGCAACCAGGTCTCCAGTTCGGCTAGTGTTACGTTGGAACTTGTTTTTTTACGTCGCCACTGCTTGAAGTTACTACAGATGCCTCCTCCACGAACCGCGGCTTCCTCAAAGCTGGGTCCCATCTGATCGATATAATTGGGTTGATTCGGAACACAATAATAGGCTAGTGAGCGAAAGCCGCGTTCAAGTAAGTGAGTCGCAGCCAAAGCCGCTGTTTCACGCTCGTCGATGCGAACTTGTGGAAAAGGAAAATCGGGAACAATACTACGGGAGACATTGATCACCGGAATTCCCAACCGCTGGAGGGCGGCTGCTTGCGTACGGTGTGTCACACGTGTGATCACGCCATCGACGTCCCAATGACGTGGCACGCTAGTGTGATCGCGGACTCCGCGAGGCTGTAACAGAATCTGCCAGGCAGGTTGTTCATGCGCATATTGTGCCACACCTCGAATGACCAGGCTGCTGAATGTAACCGAAGTATCTATCAGTAACGCGATGCGTTGCGCTTGAATTGATGACATATGCTGCTCAGCAGAGTTGGAGATAGTGTTGCGCAAAACGTCAAAATATTTGCGCATTATATCCTGTCTACTCCCTTGGGTCTAGCGTATAGTCATTTCATCGAACTATAATCTCTTTGATTCTAATGCCGGAGCAGACCACCATGAAACCAGACAGCTTAGCGACTGTATCTTCATGGACTAGCAGGTTTCTCACCCTGTCAGCAGTGGTGGTGACTGCATTAGTCGGTGAATCTCTTGTAGCACAAGAAGTGCGCTACAATCGAGATGTCTTACCAATTCTCGCCGAACAATGTTTTGCCTGTCACGGCTTCGACAAGGCAAAGCGGGAAGCGGGTTTACGTCTGGATCTGGCAGCAGGTTCTGTAGCAGTTCTCGAATCCGGTGCACGCGCGATTTTACCGGGAAATTTAGAACAGAGTGCGCTCATCGAACGTATTCTTACCAACGATGACGATCTTCTGATGCCACCCAAAGAATCGGGAAAACAACTCACGTCAACGCAAAAGAAAACGCTCAAACGGTGGGTAGAGCAAGGCGCTCAATATGAAACACATTGGGCCTACCTTTCTCCTCAGCGGACAGAACCTCCTGTGATCAAAGGAAGCCAGCATGTCATAGATCGTTTTATTCGCGCAAAATTGAAACAGGAGAAGATCACACCTTCACCACAAGCAGAGCGTGCGACATTGATCCGACGTTTGAGTTTTGATCTCACTGGTTTGCCACCTTCTCCATTAGAAGTGGATGCCTTCGTTCACGATCCACGCCCCGGTGCCTATGAGCGTGTTGTTGATCGGTTGCTTGGCTCAGAGCATTTTGGTGAGCGTTGGGCGCGGTGGTGGCTCGACCTTGCACACTATGGTGATAGCGATGGTTTCTTACAAGATTTCCTCAGGCCTTACGCATGGCGGTATCGTCAGTGGGTCGTAGATGCGTTTAATCGTGATTTGTCTTTCGATCAATTCACAATCGAACAATTGGCCGGTGATCAGCTTCCGAATGCGTCGGTCTCACAAAAGACTGCCACCGGTTTCTTACGTAACACTTTGAGTAATCGTGAAGGGGGCGCAGGGCTGGAAGAATTCCGTGTGCGGAAGGTCATTGATCGAACGGCGACTGTCAGCACAACCTGGCTGGCACTTACCTTTGAATGTGCGGAATGCCACGATCATAAATTCGATGCGATTTCTCAACGGGAGTTTTATCAATTTTATGCATTCTTCAATACGGCCTACGAAGCAAACATTAATGCGCCATTATCGGGGCAATGGAAACCATGGGCCAAAGCGAAGCAGGAGTACGACGAGAAACGTGTCAAATTACTTGCACCCGTCGCCAGGCCACTTGCTGAAATGCAGGCGGATTGGGAAAAGCGGCTCTTGTATTCCGAGGCGCATCCCGACGAAGATTTTGCCTGGGACCGTACGCTGGAATTACTGGGGTTGCAATGGGGGCAAGACCTGGGTGGCGGGCAACTCGAAGGGCTCAATATTATTAAAACACCGCTTGCTTTACGCACGCAAAATCAGCGTGATGAGCTACTGGACTATTTTCTGAGCAGACCTCCCGCAAATTATAGCGCGAAATTCAAAGAGCTGAAAATTAATGAAATTCATACACAACTCCAAACGCTGAAAAAAGCCTTACCTCCCATGTCGCGCGCACAGACAATGGTTCAACGCCCCGTACTACGTCCCACGCATATTCATATTCGCGGAGAATACCAGCGACCAGGTGACCTGGTGAATGCTGGCACACCAGCGGCTTTGCCCGTGCTCAAAACAGACAACAAGCCAGCAGATCGCCTTGCACTGGCACGCTGGATGGTCTCCCCAGAACATCCGCTGACAGCGCGTGTCACTGTGAATCGATTGTGGCAAGAGTTATTCGGACGTGGTATCGTTGCTACCTCCGAAAATTTTGGTGTGCGCGGCGATCGTCCGACGCATCCTGAATTACTCGATTGGCTCGCCCTGGAATTCCAGCAGCGAAATTGGAGTGTAAAAGAACTTTTGCGCGTGATTGTCACTTCACAAACTTACCAGCAATCATCGAACGCAAGACCAGAACTTGCGACGATTGATCCAAATAATGCTTTGCTTGCACGTCAGCAGCGGTTACGTCTTTCAGGCGAAATGGTACGTGATAGCGCACTTGCCTCCAGTGGGTTACTTTCACCTACGATCGGTGGTCCCAGCGTGAAACCGCCGCAACCGGCAAGTGTCTCGAAAGATGGCTATAATAATATCTGGGAAACCAGCCCTGGTGCCGATCGCTATCGGCGTGGTCTCTACACGTTTATTCAACGCACTTCTCCTTATGCACAGTTTGTGACGTTTGACCTGCCGGATACCAGTAATAGTTGCACACGACGAGAGCGTTCCAACACACCATTGCAGGCACTGAATCTCTTGAACGATCCCGTTTTTCTGGAAGCAGCACAGGCGCTTGCTTCTCGTGTCCTGCGTGAAGCAGACAAATCAAATATGAGCCGTCTGAACCACGCGTCAATGTTAGTGCTTGCTCGTCCTGCGAAACCCGCAGAAGCGAAGCGGCTGATCGAATATCTTGATCAACAGAAGAGACTGTTTAAGCATGATCCTGTATCAATGCAGGAACTGCTGGATGAGCCGAAGCCCGGTAAAGATGCCGTTGAACGCTCTGCATGGATTGCATTGTGCAGCGTGTTACTGAATCTTGATGAAGCGATTACCCGCGAATAAGTAGAGGAATATGGTTATGTTTTTACCTGATATTTCACGTCGTGATTTTCTTAGCCGAAATTCTCACGGATTCGGTGCAATGGCCCTTTGGCATTTACTTGCCCAGGACGGCCAGACAGCAAATACACAGACAAAGAAAAACCCGGCAAAGAAAAACTCGGCAAAGAAAAACCAGACACACTTTACACCACGCGCAAAAAACGTGATCTTTATCTTCATGATGGGTGGGCCCTCACATCTAGACCTGTTTGATCCCAAGCCTAAGATGGCCCCCTTACATGGAGAGCCGATCCCCGAATCGCTCGTGCATGCAAAAAAGAGTGCCACAGGGGCTGTGTTGGAAACCGTGATGGCAAGTCCACGCAAGTTTCAACGTCACGGACAATCTGGTATGGAGATATCCGAACTCTTGCCGCACACCGCCAAAGTGGTCGATGATTTGTGTCTCATTCGTTCCATGCACTGTGAGCAGAGTAATCACGACCCCGCCCAGTTACTCATGCACTGCGGCACACCATTGTTTGGGAATCCGAGCATGGGGTCTTGGGTGAATTATGGTCTGGGTAGCGACTGTAAAAATCTGCCGGGTTACATGGTGCTCACTTCCGACGATGGACATGGTCTGGAAGGTGCGGGAAGTTCGCTGTGGTCCAGCGGTTTCATGCCCTCTACCTTTCGTGGTGTGAGTTTTCGTAATTCCGGTGATCCGATCCTGCATCTAAAACGACCCGCTGGCATCAGCGCTACCACGCAGAGAGCGCGGCTGGATGCATTACGCGATCTCAATCAAATGCATCATAAAAGTACGGGTGACGACGAAATATTCTCACGGATCGCTTCGTACGAGATGGCTTTCCGTATGCAAAGTGCCGCGCCTGAACTACTTGATTTCAGTCAGGAGACCGCTGCCAGTAAAGCCATGTATGGAATTGAATCCAAAAATACACGCGCCTTCGGTACGAACTGTTTGTTGGCACGCCGCATGGTCGAACGCGGCGTCCGTTTCGTACATTTAGTTCATTCCACCTGGGATCATCACGGCGATTTGAATAACCGCCTCAATCTCAATTGTGGGATGACAGACTTACCTTCAGCCGGTTTGATCAAGGATCTCAAGCAGCGAGGACTGCTCGATGACACACTCGTCGTCTGGGCTGGAGAATTTGGACGCACACCCATGGGCGAGGTTCGTCGCGGCAGCAAAGCGGGTAAAGAAGGGCGTGATCATCATCCGAATGCGTTCAGCCTGTGGATGGCGGGGGGAGGCCTGAAAGGAGGATACGTGCATGGAGCCACTGATGACTTCGGTTTCAATGTACAAGAGAATCCGGTTCATGTTCATGATTTCCAGGCGACCATTCTTCATCTGTTAGGAGTCGATCATGAGCAATTGACTTATCGGCACAGCGGACGCGATTATCGTCTGACTGATGTGGCCGGAAACGTAGTGAAAGAAATCATTTCGTAATACCTCTGAAACTTCGCAGACGCTCTATGCCATGATTTCCGGGATCAATTCGCCACCGAATTGAGAGAGTTGTTTAAAGCGGCCGCCATGGAAGTAAGTCAGTTTGTTGTCATCCAGGCCAAGTAGGTGCAGCATAGTGATATGTACATCGCGAATGGGATGCACAATTTCAACTGCTTCCGCGCCAATGTCATCGGTCGCGCCGACCATCGCACCGCGTTTCACACCGCCGCCTGCAAACCACATATTCATAGCATCGATATTGTGGCCACGACCGAGGGCAGTCACTCCCCCACGATAGTTGTTATCAGGAGTGCGCCCGAATTCGCCCGTCCATACAACGAGCGTTTCATCGAGTAGACCACGGGCCTTGAGGTCTTTGATCAAGGCGGCAATCGGCTGATCGACGCTGGCAATGCGTGATGAGTGACCTCGTTCCAGGTAGTCATGGCTGTCCCAACCACCAGAAAAAATTTGAACAAACCGCACACCCTCTTCAACAAGCCGACGTGCCAGCATACATTGACGACCGAAGGCGGCTGTCTCTTTGCGATCCAGGCCATAAGACGACTGTAAATGCTTGGGTTCACGGTCCAGGTCGATAATACCAGGAACCGACATCTGCATTCGGTAAGCGAGTTCATAGCTTTCCATCCGCGTCTGCAATTCTGCATGTTCGGGATGCGCCTCTGCATGCTGGGAATTGAGCATTGCTAATTGATCCAGGGCTTGACGTTGGTGCATGCGTGATTTGTACTTCGGAGGATTCAGATCAAGAATTGGTGAGCCTTTCGAACGCAGGCGTGTTCCCTGGTAGTGCGATGGGAGAAATCCGTTCGTCCAGTTTGCAGGTCCGGCTTGTGGTAGAGCCAACTCTGTCATGACGACATATCCCGGCAGGTTTTGATTTTCTGAACCAAGGCCATAGTTCACCCACGATCCCACACCCGGATCGCCACCAAGCCGACTGCCGGTATTCATGTGGAGTAGCGCTTCCGGATGATTGAGTGAAGCGGCCTTGCAGCCACGGTAGACACAAAGTTCGTCAGCAACTTGCGGGTCCGCCAGAAATTTCCACTGATCGGACATGTCGATTCCCGCATTTCCCACTTTGCGTGATTTGAACGGGCTGCCGACATAAAAACGTTTTCCTTTCGCAAGTCCCTTTGTTCGAGTGGATTCCTTTAAGTGAAGTTCTTTGAGTTTCGTTTTGGGATCGAACGTATCTACCTGCGAGGGACCTCCTTCCATAAAGAGCATTATGACCGCTTTGGCTTTTGGCTTATGCTGGGGGGTTTTAGGCGCCAATGGATTCGCCCTGTGTCTCTCCGCAGCCTGCAAGTCTGTCAGCGCCAAAGCGCCCAGTGATGCACCCATACCATATAAAAAATCACGGCGAGGAATGGCTGTGGTCATAGTTTAATCCTGGTGTTGTATTGAGGCAGATTGTCGAGAATCTATTTTTGTTAATAAACGAAGAGGAATTCGTTGGAGTTCAAGAGCAACAGACAGACATCTGCGAGTGCGCGAGTGTCGGCATCGACGGTCCAGGGCTTGGCATCTGGAACGTAATTCTCATATACGTTCAATTTTTCGATGAATTCGAACGTTTCGCCGGTCAGTTCTTCCACCAATGATCGTACGACCTGTGTAGGATATTCAAATATTTCCGGCTGGTGGTCGCGATGATAAATCTGCATTTGTTTCAAATACCGCTCCAAGATTATCTGCTCTTTGGGAGTCGGTACGCGGCTATAAGCAAGCTGAACTGCACGCTGAATCCACTCGGCTGTTTCTTCGCGTCGTTCATGCTGAATTCGCAGTGCAAACGCAATAGACCGATCGGTCATCATATCACTATTGAGTAGGGTGAAGGCTTGTGGAGATACAGATGCGGAGTTTCTTAATTCACAAGATTCATTCGGGTTGGGGAGATTCATGATTTCCAGGAAGGGGTCTGCTTGACCTCGCACGCGATAAGCGTAGATCGTACGACGATTACGTTCGGCAGGGGTGCGCGATGGTTGATGTGCGGGCGCGATCGAAAACTGGATCATTCGCGGTTGCAGTGCCACTTCCATATTCATTTCGGGCATAATGGGGACACCACCCATTTCTGAATTCAGTTCTCCACTAATGAGTAGCGCGCTGTCTCTCAATTCTTCAGCCGTAAGTCGGCGTGGCAGGAAGGACGCCAGCAAATTATTGTTGGGATCGATGGCCGACTGTTTCTTTACGTTCTGAGGTTTACTGGATCGACGGTAAGTATCGGAAGACATGATCAGCCGATGCAGACGTTTCAATTTCCAATTGTGCTTGATGAAGTCGGCTGTTAACCAATCTAGTAATTCAGGATGAGTTGGCTTGCTCCCTTTGGCTCCAAAGTTGTTCGCGGTTTTGACGAGCCCTTTACCGAAGTGAGATTGCCAGACGCGGTTGACAATTGATCGCGCGGTGAGGGGGTTCCTGTCACTTGCGATCCACTGTGCCAGAGCAAGGCGTCGTCCGCTCAGTTTATCCGTAATACGATGAGGGTTGGAGTCTTTGCGATTAACGGCAAGACCTGTTGCGCTTAGCACACCGGGTGCGACAGGGAGAGACGGTGCTTCAAGAGAACCACCGTCGAGAATGAAATTCTCAGGCCGCCATTTTTGATTAATGTTTTTCGCGACACGCAACTTTTTTCCATCTTTATAGTCATCCTGTCCGTTGTAAACAGCTTGCGCCATAGGAAGATAGCGTTCCAGGCGGCGTTCCCAGATCCACACGTCCTGCTCACGCACTTTCAGGATGCCTTTTTCCTCGGGTGTTAGTCCAACGTGTCGCGGCGGTTTTTTGTCTTCAGGGTCTTTTCTCCGGGTGAGTTCGTTTTTGTAAGGTAGATTATGGTCGGCGTACCATTTCTTTGCCGCTGCTTCCTGTTTGTTGACCACTTTGTCGCGTTCGGCTTTGGCATACTCGAGTAGTTCCTCCACTAACTTTCGTTTGTCGGCAAAGCCTTTACGATTTTCTTCAGGCAGGAAAGTCGCCTGCATCTCTGCTGGCTGAGTTGTTGCAAAGGCAGCATACATGCTGTAGTAGTCACGCGTGGGAACGGGGTCGAATTTGTGGTCGTGACATTTGCAGCAGCGCATGGGAATCGAGAGAAAAGACTGCCCGACATTATGCACCAGATCGTCCAGATAGATCTGACGCAGTTCTTTTTGAGGAATCATCGCTGTTCCCCAGGGACCCATTCTTAAAAAACCCGTCGCGATGATCGCTTCCGGATCGTCTGGACGAAGTTCATCTCCGGCGATCTGCTCAACCACAAATTCATTAAAAGGCTTGTCATTGTTAATCGAACGAATGACGTAATCACGGTACCGCCAGGCATTGGATCGTTCGTAGTCATTTGAAAAACCAGCGGTATCGGAGTATCTCACAACGTCCAGCCAATGTTGTGCCCAGCGTTCGCCGTAGGCGTTACTTTTTAGTAGTCGATTAACAAGATCAGACCAAGCTTTCTGCGGGGAATTCTTCCATTCCTGGCGAAATTGAAGTACTTCCTTGAGGCTCGGAGGTAAACCGGTCAGATCATATGTGGCGCGCCGAATGAGGGTTTCGGCGTTGGCCTCTGGTGCTACTGTGAGTTCTGCTTGATCGATTTTTCGCTGAATAAAGAAATCAATCGGATGTTGTCCTGAAGACGTCATTTTTTCCGCGTCAATTTGCTTCAGTGGTTGGAAAGCCCAAATGTCTTTTGGTTGATAACGTCGGTAGGTCCAGTCATCAGACTGCCCACCGCTGGTATCGACGATGATACCCTCGTCATTTTCGCGAATGGACCATTCCTGCTTCTGAATCGTCAATTGTGTATTTGCGTCTGGCCACGGGGCACCGGCTAAGATCCACTGCTTGATGAAATCTGTTTCCGTTTTTGTCAGCCGATCATTTTCTTTCGGCGGCATTTCAGAACCATTCCACAAGATGGCTTGATAGAGCGAACTTTTTTCGGGATTGCCGGGAATGACAGGGGGTTGTTCCCGGTCAGTGCCTGTGAGCATGGCAGTGCGTGTCAACAGATTATAATCGCCGCGAATATCTTCAGGATCATTACCATGACAACCAAAGCACTTGACCTTGAGCAATGGTAATACCTTGAGAGTAAAGAGACGCTCGGCACTCACTTGATCGAGTTTCGTAGTCTGTTTCGCTGCAAGGCAGAGTGAAGACATCGTCCATGTGAAAACCAGCACACTAATGGCAGCGATAAACAGACGGTGTTTATGGCTTGCCATGATCGTACATCTCCTTAACTTCTTCTGCTGTCAATGCTGCAGAAAAAATGGCAAGTTCATCGATACGGCCATTGAGATTTCGGATGGCAAAACTTGCATCCGGTTTTGTTGAATCAGACCAGTTTCCAATGGTTGCTGTGCCAATTCTCGTCGTTTTTACTAACTGGACATCAGGAATGATTTCAGTGTGTAGAGCTTGGCCATTTAGATAGTGTGTGGTACGGCCTGTATCTACATTGTAGGTCGTTGCCAGATGCAGCCACTTTCCGCTGAGCGAGGGTTTCCAGAAAGGCGGAGAGAGTACTTTTCGATCAAGTATTCCATCGACCCCTTTCTTCTCTGGCCGAACGGAAAAATATAGCTGGCCACTGTCCAAAATCTGCCAGTGTGGTTCGCCGAGATTATAACTGTCTGTTAAAAATAGAGAGTTGAACGATCGGTCCAGGCTGTCAATTTTGACCCAGCAGGTAAAGGTCAGTGAACCGTATTCGCCGGGGATCTGTACGCGTACACGATCTCCGGGCTGTTTGAATTCCAAAGCACGTTTGGATTTCCAACGTCCAGGAACAGACTTTGCACCAACAATGGCCCCGTCCAGCTCGCTATTTTCGGGCAGAAGATCACATTTGAGCCTGCGTTCCCACTCGTCGTTCTGATCGAATGTAAAGTAAGTAATCAAACGCGGGTCACGTCGCAATTTTTCAGACCAGGCTTTCCATTGTTCATATCGGGCAGAATTCTGTCCCTGTGCGCGAGATTCCAACGCGGCGATATCGAGATATTGCTCCGGTGTGACTTTGGATTTTTTGAAGTCACCTGCTGGTGTTCTTACCAGCGCCTGCCCGGCCTGCAAATGTTGTTTCTTTTGCGCTGCCGGATACAATTCGACTTCGCCATCGAAAACTTGTACGTCGGCGCCTTCGGCTGACACGGTGAGTCCGAATTCTGTACCCAGATCAACGACCTTCATGTCATCAACTTCAAGCGAAAATCCACATGCAGCCGGCGGGACCTGAGCCCTGAGTCGTCCGCTGCGAACACGTGCCAGTGTCTCGGATAGGATATCCAGATCTGCTGGACCTTCGATGATGAGAGTGGCGCCGCAGAAAAACTCGACCTGTG
>Ga0075117_1001215_pt1 | contig 15984 bp, 15 predicted proteins | sample AntAceMetag02UKJ_FD_69789 | JGI IMG/M metagenome (GOLD analysis project Ga0075117, IMG submission 69789) | Saline lake microbial communities from Ace Lake, Antarctica - Antarctic Ace Lake Metagenome 02UKJ | ecosystem: Environmental > Aquatic > Non-marine Saline and Alkaline > Saline | place... | reverse complement strand
TGATAGGCGCAAAATAAAAAAGGATCTTGCGTTTCCCATGGAAAGCCTAACGGTTCAATTCGTTTTATCTTCTCGCTCATAACAACCTATTCGTCTTTAAATTCAATTTTTCGGTGATTACCATCACAAAACGGTTTATTTGCTGATGCGCCACATCTGCAAAACGTTGTTTTCCCTTCTTTTGTTTGCACCGAACCGTCTTTTTGAGTGATTTGAAAAGTTCCATGCATCATTAAAGGACCGTTTGGCAATACCTGAATTGAGGTTGAACTAACAACCTCTACCTCCGCAGCCGCATGTTCTTTCCAACTTAATGCTCCCGAAGGACATTTAGCAATTTGTGCCTTTAATTCACTGACAGAAGCATTTTCTTGTTTAATCCATGGTTTATCTTTTGGATTGTAAACGGCAGGAAGCGCTTTTACACATTCTGCAGCGTGAATACAAAGGTTTGGTTTCCAAACAATCGAAAAATCACCTTTTGAATACTGTTTTACAATTTCATTTTCCATAGTTCTAACTTTCTAACAGGATTAATTTGACCTAAGAAAGTTAAGAATTTTTTGGAAATACTGATGGACTTAAATGAGAAAGAATCTACTCAAATTTGATTTTACTAATAAAATAGACTTTTCGTTTTTTCTTTTCCTCTTCATTATTTTTGATGACTTGCGAGCCGTAGGCTAAAAAATAATTGTCATACCAATAACTGATGCTAGAGAAAGACTGTTTCGTCTGATCTCCCTCCAAGTTGGTCTCAATCGGCTCAGATGTTTTATCATAAATCACCTCACCATCATAGCTAAACGACTTTGAAACAATGGTACTTCTATTTGAAAACACGAGATTTAAGGCGTCTTGTTCCCCTTCTGCGATTTGAATAAATCGTTTAACCGACATGGGTTTATAAGTAGGATACATTTCAAAAACTTGATCCCATTGCATCTGACCATATTTATTAAACTTAGCGAGTACGGCATGGGTATATTGATAACCGTCAAAAACTTGACGCGTTCTCGTCACCGTTTGCCCATTTACCACTGTTGTATAATATTCTGTTCGATACGTTGGATAATACACCTCTCCCAAAAAGAGGTAGCCATCATCCAGCACAATCACTTTATGCTCGGCAATAAAATAATTCACCTTCAATTCCTGCCCTCTATTGGCTTTTTTCTCTTTCTTCTTTTCAATTTTTTCTTGCGATTTTTCAGATAAATAGGTGAAGAAATTTTCGAGGTCGATAAAATTATAAAACTCGGCATAGTTTAAATTTTGGCCCTCTAACTCAGCAAAAAAAAGCCCTTCGGAAGTACTAACACTGCCCGAAGAAAAGGTGCCTGAAAGAATATAATGATCATCTCCAATTTTGGAAGCAGTAAACCCAATAAAATTCTTGCCCTCCGGCTCTTTTATGCGATACTTACGCATTAAATTTCCTTTTCCATCAAAATGCATGGCATAGATATCCGCTTCTTTTTTCGATACAACTGCCCGTAAAAAAAGGATTGCTTCGTCTTCACCTTCTACGGTTTGCATGTTCAATGAGCGCACCCGATTCCATTTAAAACCGTCAATACTAACAGGAATCACCTTCACGTTTCCATTTGTCCAATCAACGGCATACATTTCAAATGACTTTTTATTCTGCGTATTGAAATAAATGGTCGTGCCTACAACTAGAGACGCTTTGATAACCACCGTTCTTGGCAACAGAAAAGAGGCCGAATGTTGATTGAGTGAACCTGCGCGAATAGTGTGTACTTTGTAATCCCCCTTTTTCGTTCGAAAAATGGTGTGAATTCTGTTTTCGGTGCGTAATGTTTTGGAGATGTAATAGTCTTCTTCAATCATGAAGCTGACACTTTCTTCTACTTCTAAATCAGTTGAATAGGAGTCGAATTTTATCTCCTTTTCTCCGTCTAGGTTTTCAATTTTTTGAGAACGAAGGATCATTCCATCTGATCCAAAATCGAGAATCGTTTCACCGCCATAGCCGTCTTTTAATTCAAACTCTAGTCGTTTTTCGTAGGTGAGTTGGGCATAATTTGTGTACACAAACAGCAATAATATAATGGTGAAAAGTAGGTTTTTCATAAGATTGTTTAACGCGCTAGACTTGTGATCTAGAGCTTAATTAATAATTAGGTTAACGGGAAATGAATGAAACACATTTATTTTCAGAAGGCTAATTTAAACAATGAATCTTACAAAAAATTGATAAAAATTAAAAATCATCAATCGAATCATTTCGATCCAATACTTTTTGGTAATTATTTAATTTAATAGCCAGGGTAACCATTATTTGTGGATAGAGTGGTTTGGATAATGAATTAAGTATGACGTTTTCAGTAAATGAAGTTGAACCTCTTCGATCTGTTCCAAAAACATTACGTCCTTGGACAGTCAGTGAGAACCGATTTTTCATGAAACTCTTTTTGATAGAAAGGTCTTGTGAAAAAGAACTCAAACTTGTTCCTTGCGCTGTGACTGAACCACTAGAATAGGCGCTTACGGTTTGAATTGTAAATCCTTTAACATTAAAAGTATTTGTGAATCGTCCGGAATAATTGAAAGAATTAGCGCTATAATCTACATCATTGAGATTACCTCTTAAATCATAATAATAGGAATTAAGGCCCACATTCATTTTCCACCATTTGTTTAAGGTATAGTTGAAAGATGCTTCCAATCCATAAGAAGAGGACGTACCAATATTGTAAGGTTGACTAATGAGGATGCCCGGTTCGTATACAGAAGAAATTCGATTGATGATATTATTGCTTTTGCGCACATAAGCTTCTAGGCTTAAAAAGCCTTTACGTTTAATCGGTTTAATATAACTTACTTCAAACGCATTTATGTATTCAGGTAATAAATTTGGATTACCCGTTCGAACATTAAACGGATCTTCCCACGTAATAAAAGGTTCGAAATAATAACTTCGTGGACGTTCAATTCGGCGCGAATAGCTGAGCAAAAATTGACTTTTATTTTCTAAGCTGTACGAAAAGTGAGCAGATGGAAACCAGTCTAAACGCTGAATAGTTGCGTAAGAAGCCGCTGCTGTTGTTGAAATGGTTCGGTACGTATATTCTGCACGCAATCCCAATTGATAACCTAGTTTTTTAAGTTTACCGCTAAACATAGAATAAGCGGCATGGACATCACGCACATAACTCACATCCGAACTAAATAAAGGATTAAAATCAAATTCACCTGTCATTGTATTATAGACATAGTTTTTTCCTACATCACCACTTGTACCAAATTGCGTTTGCAGTCCCGCTTCAAATTTTCGTTCCTTTTTTAAAGGCAAACAATAATCGACATTGAATCGCCATGACGTCGAAGGACCTGTTTCAGTATATAAGTTCCCGGAGCGGATTGAACCATCTGAAAGATAGGACAGGGTTGTATCAAACTGAGTGACATCTGTTGTATTATAAATCGCTTTAAAAGAGATATTGTGATCTTGGTTTCGCTTAATATTGTACTGATAATAAAGGCTACTGGTATTATTGAAAAAATTAATATTATTCTGTTGCTCATTGTTAAAGCTAGACACCAGTGTATCATCATCATAACTTTGGTATAAGAAATCAGAATACGGCACCATGGTATTCCATTTTAAGTCAGTGCGAATGGCTAAGACATGACTATTGTTCGGTTGCCATTGAACACCTCCACCAAAACCATTACTTCCTCTTACCCAGTTATTTTCACCCTCACTATATAACCTATTTGTTAGGCTATCATAGGTTGTGATGCGTTCACTTGTACTGAAGCTCGGGCGACCTCTATTGCTCGCATTTGCGTTTAGGTCAAAAATAAAGTTATTTTTCTTAAAGTTTAGCGCAACATCACCTGCGTAATTTCCAAAATTCCCTCCACTTAAATTGACTAAACAACTTACCCCTTCGAGTTTACTTTTTTTCGTGATAATATTGATGACCCCACTCGTTCCTTCCGCATCAAAACGAGCAGATGGATTGGTGATAATTTCAATGTCCTTAATGGTGCTAGCAGGAATAGTAGCCAATGCATCACTGGCATTCATAGTTGTGGGAATACCATTAATCAAAAGCGTAAAACTTGAACTCCCTCTTAAGCTCACCGTACCATCAGCAGCAATACTTATGGATGGTATATTTTGTAAAATTTCTACTGCCGTTTGTCCGTCTGTATTAATTTGATCCTCAACATTAATTATTTTCTTGTCGATTTCGTAACGAATTTCAGGCAAATCTCCGTTGATTTCCACAACATCCAACATTTCAACACTCAACTTAATTTCTTTAAAATTGGCCGTTGAATTGAGATCATCCAATTTGACATTCGGAATAAAAAGCGTACGATATCCAACAAAACTAAATTTGAGTATATATTCCCCCATTTTCAGGTCAGTGATAGAAAAACTTCCATTCTCCACTGTAATTGCTCCTCCAATAATAGAACTGTCTGCGGCATTGAGTGCCATTACAGTTACATAGGCCATTGGTTCTGCACTTACCGAATCAATAACGGTTCCAAAAATTTCACCAGTTTTTGCTGATTCACTACCTCCACCGCCAGAATTACCGGGTCGTTGACCAATTGCAACTGTAAAACTTAAAAACGTGATAAGGAAGGTGATCAATTTCATTTCAAAAAAATTTTTACAAATTTACTGTTTTTATTCCGTCTTGAATCAACATAAGTACAGATGGTTCATAGGAACGTTTATCGGTAATTAATTGTTCAAACATGAATTAGACGGAATACGTTTTGAAAGGTTTAAATCTTTAGAAATTATTGTTCACCTATGAGCAAAGTAAGTGTACCTTGGAAGTCATAGTCATTCCCTTCACGATCACTAAAGGTTAATTGGTAGACATAGACACCTTCTTCGTAGTAGCCACCAAAAATTAAATTTTCACCGTTCCACCCTTCATATCTATCATAGGTTGTGAAAATTTGCTCACCCCAGCGGTTATAAATCACCAGAGAATAAGAGTCAAAATCATAAAGAGAAACAACGGGCAAGAAGATATTATTTTCACCGTGAATAAGGAAGGCGTTTGGAATATAGACAAGTGGATCAACGACAGCACACACCGTATTTGAAAAAGCAGTTTGACTAAACCCGTAACTGTTTACCCCCTCAATGGCTTCTACACGGTAACAGAATTGACCTTGTGAATTGTAAAACGACGAGACATCATCCACATAAGAGCGCACCCCGGGCAAAGTAGAAGCAATCGGACTCGCTTCAAAGACTCCGTTTTCACCCCGATAAATATCGTATCGAATAATCGGTCCATCAAAACCACTGTAAGCACTCCAACTCAGCGTATGCATTAAACGCGTGTGATCTGTTTCCACTTCTAAGAAAACGGTTCGTCCAATATTGGAGACCATCCCAACTCTGCCGCATGTATCAATCAAATTAATTCGGTATTGATATGCGCCCCGTTCGGGAAAAACATCCGAATCTGTAAACGAAAATAAAGAACCGACAACACCTGTTGCATCCACTTCACCAATGACCTCAAAATCATAATCATATGGCCCCATTACCTCGACCTCATATTTTTCAACGGCAGCAGAACCATCCGTATAACAGAGCACCTCAATTTCATTAGTCAGTTGATGACTTGCCGTTGCCAGATAGTGATAGGCCGGTTGACTTGGTCTTTCTGCAACCCGACACACCTTGTTTGAAAGGGAGGTTGTATCAATTGTAGAAGTCGCTCGGACATAATAACAATAATTTACATCATAGATGACATTTTTGTGTGTATAGGATAAGTCTGCGGAAGTAATGGTTGCAATGACCTCGTAGGGAGAACCTGAAATACTGACCAAGACTTCATATTTGACCACTTCTTCTAACCATCCTGCATAAGGTGTCCAATTCAGTTGAATAGATTGTTCGCAAAGATCATACTCTTCTTCTAAATAAATAGTTGAGTGCGGAGGCGACGAAGCAGACGTTTGATAAGTTGGGGGCACAATGGACGTATAGCACGAATCAAAAGCGGCAATACGAAACGACTCCACTTTCTCGCCTGACTCCGTTGGGACATAGGTATAATGCGTATTAAAACGACCCCAAACCGTATCAACCGGCGGATATCCAGGCGCTTGATAGACATACACGATATAGCCGTAGGTATCGGGAGAAGGATTTACATTCCAAGAAAGGTCTACATATTCAGAAATTGGATTCACAGAGACCCAATTCATTGTAGGAATATAAGGAGTGATTTGATCTTCCAAAAGCGCACCTTTTTTATTGGAAGTAGAGGTACAGCCGGACGCGTGATCAATTCGAATTTCATAACTTAAAAAGGCTTCACAAATATCAACCGTGTCCACAAACGAATTCGTTCCGTACGGCACCTCACCGCGCAAGGACCAAGTTCCTGCTGGATATTCACGATAGACTTGTTGTATTGAAGATTCACCCGGATTAATGGGCACATGCGTTGAATTCCAATCTAAAAAGACGCGACCATCAGCCAAATCAGCCAAATCCATATAAATGGATTTTAAAGTATCAGAAGATACTTTATTTCCACCACCACATCCAAAACGAGTCATCACAAAAAATTGACGAGCGGCCAGATCTGCACCAGCACCAATTACCGTATAGGTATCCGTTGCTATCGTTGGAATGGTTGCAATTAATCCGCCACCAATAGAATGAATTTCATAATTAACAAACGATCCACTTACATCAGAAGTAGGAATCCATGAAAGGACAGCATCACCATTGTCCAAAACATCCACGCATGTCATCTGAACAGGCTCGAGCGGTAATTTATTTTTGAGCGTAATTCGCACGGTTTCATAGGTTCTTCCGGGAACGGCACAATAATCATCTTGAGCATTGAGCACAAACGTATAAACCTGTTCAGCTTGTTGAACTCCACATGCATCTTTGAGATGTTCACATGAGGTTTGCCAATTAAAATTAGTTGATAAACCTTGCACTCCTTGAATGAGAGGTGGGGTATCAAGCGTTGCACAAGGCAGGTAATCACAACCCGAAGCATCATCTATTAAACCCGTTCCAAAGTAATTACCACTGGGCAAGAGTGTCACTGTTTGCGGAGTACCATCTTGCAAAAATTCAATATCCGAAATAAGGATGTCAAAATTAATCAAATCACCTGCAAAAAATTCAGCTTCAAAGGTTGTTCCGCCGCCAAAAGGTGGCGTTATCGTTGGAGGCGTATTCGAATAGCCTGGACATGGAATGATGACCAACTGCGACTCGCGATTAATGGTTGAAATGAGCACTCCTTCTCTGTAACAATCAATTTTTTGTACAAATCCAAAGTTGCCAGGTGTAAACGAAGTGAATGTGATTTGACCGGTTGCGGGGTCCATGCTTGCAGGAATATTGCCCGGATTGAATGAAGCATCAGGAGTCGGATTGTTAAAAGCAAAACCAGCAACAAAAGGAACCGGTCCTGGATTTACAGGCGGATTAAAAGCCCCAGCTGGAAAGTGGTCCAATGGAATTCCCCATGAGAAAACAAGTGAATCATTGTCCTTGTCATACGCATTGGAATTAAATTGAAAATCGCTTCCTTCACACAAAAGCATGTATGGATCTTGTGCAAATTCAGGCGACGAGTCCAAACAACCATCCGGCAGGGCATACATTGTTGACGACAGGGTAAAACCATATGCATACGGATCTTCAATATTCACCAAATCAAAATTTCTAGAAAATGAATCGTATGTGAACGACCAACCGGCTGCAGGGGGCGTTCCTGTTAAAACGACGACACCAGACTGATAAATATACTGTTGAATGGCACCTGGCCCTGTTCCTCCTCCACTACCAACACCGCAATCGATCTCACCAGGACCACCCACAACAGCACTACACGCTGGTGATAAATCAGTTGACGATAAAAAACTACAGGAAATATCGGTGACAGTTGGGTGGCCCCAAACACGAATATTTAAGGACGGATCAATGATATCTAAGCCATTACAATCTCGATAAATCACCAATTTAAATTGATAATTTGAACCGCCCAATGCCTGCCACGTAATTTCACCACCCATTAGATGCGCAGCAAAATTCACCTTACCAAAGAACATGGTAAAGAGGACTATAAGTGTGATTCGTAATTGCATTCTCTTTTATAACGGAAAAATATCCCTTTTATTGAATACGCATACACTTATTTTTAGTTGCTTATTTTGGGCATTAATTTGGAATTGAATTTGAAATTACATTTGAGATAAAAACCCACTAAAATAAAGGATTGAGAATTGTTTGTTTTTTGGAGGATCAGTAGATTTTTAGTATTCTATGAAAGGATTCCTTCTCCTCTTTAAAAGCTAAACGATAAATATGCTAAATTTGGCAGCAAATACACGTAAATTATGAAAAAGAACCTTCTTTCGATCCTACCTGCCTTGTTCCTTTTTTTTGTGGTAACAAGTTGTAACAGTTCAACTGATGAAAGTGGCGAACAAGCCGTTGAGGAAAAAATTGAAGGCACGCCCTACACTAATTCAGAAGTTGGTTGGTCCGTTACTGTTCCTGATGGATGGGAAATCATGTCGAAAAATCAGCTCGACGAAAACATGAAAAATGGACAAGATCTGATTGCAGAAAGTTCGACTGTTAATTTAGATTATGACGGATTGACGCACTTGATTAATTTTCAAAAAGACCCCTATAATCAATTCTTATCGTCAATGGAACCCTTTGATTTAGATTACGAGGGAGAATGGGAAGAAAACAATAAATTGGTGTATGACTTTTTATATGAGACTTTTCAATACCAAGGCGTACCTTGCGACACCAATTCGAGAACGACGCAAATAGACGGCCTCCTCTTCCATGTGTTTTCGATTACTCTCTATACACCTGATGGATCGGTATTGATGTATGAAGACATGTATGGACGATATATTAACGGATACGATTTTAGCATTATTATCACCTATAATAATACAGACGATAAAGTGCTATTAGAACGTGTGATTCGCCAGTCAAAATTTACGATCCGCGATTAAATGACACACCTATTCGCTGCCGAAATCAATTAGGGTATAAAACAATTCGGGTCCTTTTAGGATAGCGAGCGTGTCGGTATTATCAATTTCAAGGTTTTTATAAACTGATTTTATCATTCCGATTTCGCGTGCATATATTTCATAATCACGTCGGTAATCAATAAACGAAATAAAGTTTTGTTTCTCTACGCGCACAGTCGAATCATATAGTGTTTCATTTAGGGCAAATGGCAAATAAATATCCTCAAAATAACAGCTTAATGCATCACTATTATTCAATGCATTAGCGTTCCAAAAGCGATCGTAGGCAATTGCAAAAACAAGTTTAATTGCGCGACCATTTTCATTGACCACTTCAGCTGTTGAAGCTGTACGTTTTTGCGTCCAAATATCTTGAAGAATCCATGTGGATGAATCAGATTCACGATAATAACGTTTTATTTTTTGTGCTGTGTCCCCTTCGTTGTCTATTAAAACCTCCGCTAATACTTCTTTAATTTGATAGCGCAATGTATCGTGCTGTGGTTCTAAGGCTATATCGTGAAAAATCTCAACGATATCATACGTTTTAAACGATCCAATTGTTGTTGGAAAATACTCATAACCATAGATAATAGCCTGATTAGGCGGATCCTTTTTACACGCCAAAACAGCAAAAATTAAGCAAAGGACAAAGACAATTCGCATCAGACCAGAAGTAAAAAATGGATGAGCCTACCTCAATATTTTTAGATAGGTTCTGTAAATTAAAATAAAAATAATGGATATCACCGCAGTAAATACAATTCCAATTACACCCACTGTAAATCCAGAGAAGAAATAGGTTTGTACACATACTGCCAATAAACTATAGATAATGTACAGATGAAATCCAATTTTACGTCCTTGAAACATGAGAAAAACAGCTACAGCACCAAGCATTGCAATAATCAAATCAGAACCAGCAATGAAGTACATATTGTCTCGTGTGACCACCAAAATACGCACTAGCTCATCAATCATTCCACCCATTATTTCAAGGGTCTCTTCTGTTTGAGCTTTGAGTAATTCAATTTTATAGTCACGAATTTGAGCGTCTGTCATTCGACCAGAAAACAGGGCATTAATTTGACCTATTATCTCAAAACCAATATAGATCCATGATAAAATACATAAAGTGATAAAACCTCCGGGGCGTTTTTCTTTCATCTTAGTTTGTGTTTATCGTTTTTATAAATTTAATAGATTTTTCGATTTCAGGATGCATAAATTTATCATCTTCTATAAAATCAACGATTTTACGATAAGAAGCGAGCACATTTTCAATGATTTCACTTGATTTGAGCGGTCTTCTAAATTCGAATGCTTGTGCGGCATTAAACAATTCAATTCCTAAAATTTTCTCCAAGTTTTCGACAATTCTGAATCCTTTGGTAGCGGCATTTGCCCCCATACTCACATGGTCTTCTTGTCCATTTGATGATTCAATCGAATCCACCGAAGCAGGACTCGCTAATTGCTTATTTTGACTGACAACAGAAGCTGCTGCATATTGCGGAATCATAAAGCCCGAATTTAATCCGGGATTGGCAACCAAAAACGGAGGCAAACCTCTTCTTCCTCCAATTAACTGATACGTTCTTCGTTCAGAAATATTACCCAATTCGGCTAAAGCGATTCCTAAGAAGTCTAATGTAATTGCCAAAGGTTGACCGTGAAAATTTCCAGCAGATATAATTTCATCCGTTTCGGGAAAGATGGTTGGATTATCAGTCACAGCATTAATTTCTCGTTCAAAAATAAGGACTGCATATTCGATTGCATCCTTAGAAGCTCCGTGCACTTGCGGAATACATCTAAACGAGTATGGATCCTGCACATGTTTTTTAGGTTGACTAATGATTTCACTGCCTTCCAAAAAAGCGCGCATTTGCTCCGCCGTTTTTATTTGTCCCTCTTGATTGCGAACGCGATTCACATTTTCAAAGAAAGGATTTAGTCTACCGTCAAATGCTTCGACAGAAATTGCCCCAATAAAATCAGCAGCGTATGATAATTGTTGTGCACGCATCAAAATCCAAATGCCATAAGCACTCATAAATTGCGTTCCATTCAACAAGGCTAACCCTTCCTTTGATTGCAAAGTTAAGGCGCTCCATCCCATTTTTTCGAGCATTTCTTGCGACGACATTAATTCGCCTTTCACACGCACTAGACCTTCACCAAGAAGAGGCAAAGACATATGCGCTAGCGGGGCTAAATCACCAGATGCTCCGAGTGAACCCTGCTGATAAACAACAGGCAAAATATCGTGATTATAAAAATCAATCAACCGATTTACAGTTGCAAGCTGAACGCCAGAATGACCATAAGAGAGCCCCTGAACTTTGAGTAAGAGCATCAATTTAACGATCTCGGCAGGCACTTCCTCCCCTATTCCACACGCATGAGACAAGACGAGATTACGTTGTAATTGAGACAAATCGGCTTTAGAAATAACGGTATCACACAACGATCCAAAACCTGTATTAATTCCGTAAAAAACATCTTCACCATTCGCCATTTTATCGTCCAAATACTGACGACAGCGTTCAATTTTAACCTTCGCTTCTTGCGATAGCTTGATTTCAGCTTTTGCTTCCGTCAATTCTTTTACTTTCGCAATAGAAAGATGTGCTTCACTAATGTGATGAATGATCATTGTCGATTGTTTTATAAAACGTTTCTAAATCATGGGTGATTTGATCACCTGTCTCCATATTTTTAATGGTCACTGAATTGGCTTCAACCTCATCTAAACCAATCAAGATTGCAAAAGGAATACCCCGATCATTTGCATATTTAAGTTGTTTCTTCATGGCCTTGGCACTTGGATAGACTTCACAAGAAACGCTTTTTTCCCTCATTTTTTTTGCAATTTCCATGCAGCGCAACTGTTCCTTTTCACCAAAATTCACAAAGAGAAATTCAGTTGTTGTCAGTGCAGATTTAGGAAAAAGATCCAATTCGGTCATCACATCATAAATTCGATCCGCCCCAAAACTTATCCCTACGCCAGACATACCACTCAATCCAAAAAGAGAAGTGAGGTCATCATAACGCCCCCCACCACAAATGCTACCCATTTGCACATTATTCGCCGTAACTTCAAAAATAGCACCGGTATAATAATTAAGGCCACGTGCTAAAGTGACTTCAAATTCTAACTTCGCTCTGCTTAATCCGAGGACTTTTATATGATCGAACACATAGGCTAATTCCTCAATCCCTTTCATCCCCGTTTCTGAGGTTGCGAGATAGGTTCTTAGCATCTCTAATTTCGCATCATTATCACCCGACAAATTAAAGAGCGGATCAATTTTCAAAATGGCAACATCACTCACACCACGTTCACGCAATTCTTTCACAACGCCTTCTTTACCAATCTTATCCAATTTATCAATGGCGACAGTAATGGGAATTAGTTTTTCCGATTCGCCGCAAACCTCAGCAATACCAGAAAGAATCTTTCGATTATTAATCTTGATTGAAAAATCGGGAAATTGAAGTTGCGACAAGACCTCATCAAAAATTTGTACTAATTCGATTTCATAGAGCAGTGAATCACTTCCGACCACATCAGCATCACATTGATAAAATTCGCGATAACGCCCTTTTGCCGGTCGATCTCCTCGCCATACGGGCTGAATTTGGTAGCGTTTAAACGGAAAAGACAATTCATTCTGATTTTGCACCACAAACCGTGCAAAAGGAACAGTCAAATCATAACGCAGTGCTTTATCAGAAATTGAGTTTGCAAAGCGGCCTAATTTTCCTTCTCCGATTGCTTCTATATCCGCATTATTAAGGGTGTCCCCTTGATTTAACACTCTAAATATCAAACGATCGCCTTCTTCACCATATTTCCCCATTAAGGTTTCCGTTTTTTCAATGCAGGGTGTCTCAATCGGCGAAAATCCATATTTTTCAAAAACCGTTTTAATGGTTGAAAATATATAATTCCGTTTTACCATTGTTGCAGGTAAAAAATCCCGTGTTCCTTTTAGAATAGAAGGCTTCGTACTCATAGTTTAAAAATTATGTCCGCAAATTTAAGGTTTTGAACGGATAAACCCTTCCTAGAACTAGAAAGTTGTTCGATTTGAAATACACTTCAACAATCGAAATCTTTCGTCCATTAATCGGTTAGGCATGCCTACATTATTTGTAAATTTGCAAAAAAAAGTAGCATGGATAAACTTTGGCGCCGTTTAAAATTTTTCGCGATTGGACTAGGATTCGGTTGTATTCTTGTTTATTTTACATTTGGCAATCGCGGCTGCTCATGGCTTCCGGGAAACCGTGTCAAAAATATGATTGGGGAAAAGGAAATTATTATTGGCGACAGCGTTTTAGCGCTCATGAAATGCAATGAACTCAACAACGACGATATCTACGAATTACTCAAAACAAATGGTGATGTAGAATTTTCATTGAGTGAAACCCGCACAAAACCTAAAATTTACTACATAGAGGGCGAAAAAGACGGTGCGACCTATTATGCAAAATTTGCCTTGTATGAGCAAGAACCACTTTCTATGGAAGGAGATGAATATGCGGAGGTTGTAGCTGTGAATTGGACAGAAGAACGTTCCTGTACGACTCCCCTTTCAAACCAGCATAAATCGACACTCCCTTTGCCACATGCAGATGTTATTGCGATTTTAGAAGAACATGAGTTTAAATTCTTAGAAGAGGCCGAATGCAATCTTACATTCTACGGTTTGACCGAAGAAGCAATCTTAACCTTTCACTTAACGGCTGAGATTGACATTGAATCATCCGCTCCGCGCGAAAATCCAAATCCTTATTACGTAATGACAGGACTAATAGATGGAAAATCCTATCAAGTGCTTTATATCATTGGTGAAAACAGAACAAGAATTGCGGAAATAAGCGGAAATAACCCAAGTGATTGTAAGTAATCGGTGATAAGTGTTACAAAGGATTGAAATGTAAATAGAGAACTTTACAGAAAAAAAATAAAATGGGACTATTATCAAAATTATTTGGCGGCGGAAGGAAAGATCGTGTAATTCAACTCATGGCTGAAGGAGCTGTAATTGTTGATGTCAGAACACCGGGTGAGTTTAAAGGAGGTCATATCAAAGGATCAAAAAACATTCCATTGCCTGACTTACGTTCGAGTGTTTCTAAAATCAAGGCGTTAAAAAAACCTATCATTGTTTGCTGTGCGAGTGGCATGCGAAGTGCACAAGCAAAAACGATTCTCGAAAAAGAAGGCATTCAAGTTGAAAATGGAGGCGCTTGGCGCTCACTTAGATAACTATGAAAACACTTTTCCAAAATTGGACATTCATGCGAATCCTCAAAATTTCAATTGGGGTAATCGCTCTTGCTTCCTTTCCAAAACATGAAGAGTGGCTTGTTGTATTTGTAGGTCTGTTTTTCCTTTTACAAGGCATTCTGAATGCAGGATGTGATAATGGATCTTGTCCAAGCTAAGAAGAAATCCTTAATTTTACGTTTAGCTGTTAACGATAGACGATAAACATGAGTGCAGCAAATGAAACGCTTGACAATGACTCCATCATTTCATCTGAATGTGATATTCATTTTCCAAATGGCTATACGTACTCTTTAGGATTGCGGATCACAATGATCCTTGTTGGTTTCATAGGTATACTCTTTATTATAATAGGTGGGCTGGGGTATTTTGCTGGTCCACTTTTTATTTTAACCACAATTTACACGCTCTCTTCTTTGAATGGAACTGAAATATCATCTTCCAATCGATATTTAAAGGCCTATACCTCTTCTTTCTGGATAAAAAGGGGTGGCTTGATACCAAGTATTTTCCTCACCGATCTTTCTGTCTTGCGTATGGGCAACGCTGTGGATGAAATAAATTCACCCGCCATTCCGGGAAACAAGGTCTATGAACTTTTTTTGATGACACCAGATCATAGAAAACGGTTTTTCATCACGGCATACGACACAAAGGAAGAGGCTTTCGCTTCTGCTAAGGCCCTTGCAAAAAGACTTGAAAAAGTGCATGCCTACTATCAGCCAAAAGTTTCCGATTCAACGCGCGCCATGCGTTACGAGCGTCACTAAAGGCGTTCCTTAATTTCCACCATTAATTCATTCAATCGACTTTGAGAGAGACTAAGTCCATTTAGCGTGAGATGTGACTGGTTATAAAAAACTTCACGTTCATCTAGTTTAGCACGAATAAAGGATTTTAAAGCAATTTCATCCTGCTTATAGGGTTCGATTAAGGGACGAACAGTTTTAGATTGTTGCAGACGCTCCGCTAAAGCTTCGACTGACAACTTTAAATAGATCGTTAATCCCATCTGATTCATTCGCTCCATATTCGAATGGAAACAAGGAAATCCTCCCCCCACAGAAACAATCGTTGAATTCGATCCTAACCCAAGCAACCATTCCTTTTCTAAAGTTCGGAAATACGCTTCACCCTCTTCGGCAAAAATATGCTCAATGCTTCTTTGCGTATTTTTCATAATCTCCAAATCGGAATCTAAGAATGGAAGATCGAGTGCTTTTGCCAATCGTTTTCCAGTTCGCGATTTTCCCGCTCCCATAAATCCAATTAAAAAGATCGGTTTTCCACTCATAATTGCGTTCTTTATTTGTTCCTTAATCCTATAAAATTGAACAATATGTACTGCCATCAAAGATATAGATAATGTGAAAACAACAAAACTTGAAAAAAAACGATTTTTTAGGTTTCGACACACTCGTTCTATTCTTCTGAAATTCATTTAATTAATCTAAAATTAACATGAAAGGGTTCTTTGAAATTAAAATAAATGGATTTTTTTTATCTTTTTATTTTGGCAGATTAAATAAAGGAGCTATATTTGCACCCGCATTAGGGACGATTTGGTAGCTCAGTTGGTAGAGCATCTCCCTTTTAAGGAGAGGGTCCTGGGTTCGAGCCCCAGCCAG
>Ga0075117_1001214_pt1 | contig 15990 bp, 14 predicted proteins | sample AntAceMetag02UKJ_FD_69789 | JGI IMG/M metagenome (GOLD analysis project Ga0075117, IMG submission 69789) | Saline lake microbial communities from Ace Lake, Antarctica - Antarctic Ace Lake Metagenome 02UKJ | ecosystem: Environmental > Aquatic > Non-marine Saline and Alkaline > Saline | place... | reverse complement strand
CAGACACAAGCCGCAACTTTGTCGCATCGTTGTTGGGAATCCAAACTTCGACGTATCGCACCAGCGGCTCTGCTCGAACTTCGAATTGCGTTGTTGAACTTTCTGTGGAGGACATGATCACAGCGTGTTCCTTGTGATTGGTTTCGGGAACGAATCCCGCAAACGCCTTGTTCTGTTAAACACTGACCGGCTCCTCGACAAATTCGTCGATCTGCTCTTCCGACGTTTCTTTAAAAGAACTCTGCTGCTGTTTCGCAAACACGGCGACATGAGCCTCTTTGCGATACTCCTGTTTCTGCAGAAACGACAACAGACAGGCTCGGAAGTCGTAGTAGTGAGGATGGTCCAGCACTTCGGCTCGGACTCGAGGTCGGGCAAATGGGATTTCCAGCACCTGCCCCACGGTGGCTTCCGGACCATTGGTCATCATGCAGATTCGATCCGACATATAAATGGCTTCGTCGACATCGTGAGTAATCACCAGCGTGGTGATTTTTTCACGATCCAGAATTTCCAAAATCACATCTTGCAGATCCATGCGAGTCAGCGAATCCAAACGCCCGAAAGGCTCATCCAGCAGCAGCATTCGCGGCTTCAACGCAATCGCTCGAGCGATCCCGACGCGCTGCTGCATGCCCCCCGACATTTCTCGCGGGTACTTATGCATCGAATCCGCCAACCCAACAACGCTCAGATAGTATTCACAGATCTGTTTGCGTTCGGCTTTTGTGCCGTGCGGATAAACCTGATTGATGCCCAGCATCGCGTTTTCATACGACGTCATCCACGGCAACAGACAGGGAGATTGAAACACGACCGCTCGATCCGGTCCGGGCCCCGAGACTTCGCGACCATTGACAATCAGAGAACCTGAAGTGATCGGATTTAGCCCGGCCAGCATTGTCAGCACCGTCGACTTTCCGCAGCCCGAATGGCCAATGACCGAAACCACCTCTCCCTTGCGCAGGATCAGATTAAAGTCCTTTACGACCGCAATATCCTGCCCAAATGGGTTCGGATAAGCTTTCGTCAGGTTCGCGATTTCGACGTAACGGTTTTCGTTCATAATGTTTGGCAATTGCAGTTTTCAGCGTCGATGTTATGTCTACACGGCCGTGAAATCGTAAGGAGACAAGTCCGGTAGCGTCACATCGGCGACCTTCCGAAGCTGTTTCGCTTCCTGATTGATGTCTGTCAGATAGCGCGTCACCTTGTTTCGCAGCGTTTTGAAATCCGGATTAAAGTTCAGCGTCGTTCGGTCTCGTGGTCGACTCAGCGTGACCGGAAAAGACTGTCCCAACGTGGCTTTCGGGCCGGGCGTCAATGCGATAATTCGATCCGCCATCAACACGGCTTCGTCGACATCGTTGGTGATCATCACCACTGTCCGACGATCTTCTTCCCAGATGCGAATAATCTCATCCTGCAAATTCGCCCGCGTCAAAGCGTCCAAAGCACTCAACGGCTCATCCAGCAGCAACACGTCTGGCCGCATAGAAAGAGTTCGCGCCAGCGATAGCCGCTGACGCATGCCTCCGGATAACTCACTGGGGTTTTTCCATTCCGATCCGGTCAACGAAACCATCGCGATGTAGTGCTGAATATGCTGCTTGCGTTCCGCCTTGGTCATCTGCGGAAACACCTGCTTCACCGCTAGCTCAATGTTCCCAAACACGCTCAGCCACGGCAGCAGGGAATAGTTCTGAAACAGAATGCCGCGTTCGGGCCCCGGTGCGGTCACCATTTTTCCATGCATGCGAACTTCGCCAACATCTGGCTGCTGAATCCCGGCCAGCAGATTCATCAACGTCGACTTACCACTGCCCGAGAATCCAATAATGGCCACGAACTCATTGTGCTGCACGGTCAAGTTGATATTCGCGAGGATTTCCGTGCGCGAATCAACCTGGCCGAAGCCAACGTCGACGCTATCGATTTCAAGCGCTGCGATTGTCATGGTTTCATTTCCAATGTGGGATAGGCTTCCAGCCTGTCATTCCGGTGGACAGGCTGGAAGCCTATCCTACTTGATTAAACAACGGCTGCCCCATCATCAAAACTCACACTGCGTTGCAGCAGAATCATGATACGGTCCAGAAAGAACCCGATGATCCCAACAACAAAACAAGCGAAGATAATATTGGCGAATGAATGTGAGGAACCGTTTTGGTATTCATCCCACACAAACTTGCCCAAGCCATCCGACGAAGACAACGCTTCGGCGGCGATCAAGACCATCCAACCGACTCCCAGAGAGATTCGTAGCCCCGCAAACACCAGCGGCAATGACGATGGAATCACGATTTTGAATAGCCGCGACCACAGACTTAATCGCAGCACTCGAGCCACGTTCATGTGATCTTGATCGATCGATGAAACACCCAACGCCGTATTGACTAACGCCGGCCAGACCGCGCAAATGGCGACCGTACAGGCAGAAAACACGAGGGCTGGGTTGACTCCCAAATCGCCAATCAGCGGCAGGCTGGCAAAGAATGTGAACAGCGGATGGTTTTCGGGGTCCGGGAAAAATGCACCGACCACGATCTGAAAGATCAACAACCAGACAACGGGTGAGACCGGCTTGAACACCGAAATGATGGGCGTCAAACAGGCCATCACAACTTTATTCAGACCGCACATGATTCCCACCGGAATGGCAACCACGGCCGCCATCACAAATCCCACAAAGACGGTAAACAGACTGCGTTTCACCTGAAACCAAATCGTGGCGGTTCGCGGATACTGCTGTTCCGCCGTGCGTTCTGCCGTTTGTTTGCCACTGACGACAGACTTCGCCGCCGCTAGGACGGCCGCTGGCGTCGTCGCCGTTTCGAGTTTTTGCAATGCTGCTGCTGTCTTGTCTTCTGCCTTGGCCACCTTAATGTCACGATTGCCTGTCTTCAGGTAGTCAAGACGTTTGCGAAGGTGGCCCGCTTCGTTTGCGACGGCATTAGAAGCCAGTCGAGCTTTCTTCAACGCTTTGGGTGGATTCGAACGAACGTCGTTCATTTGCTCCTTGATAAGCTTTTCCGCATCTTTTTCTGCGTCAGTCACGTCACTGTCAGCGAGAATGGCTTGTAGCAGTTCAACAGAACCGATCTTTTTCGCGGCCACATCCTTCGCCAGCTTTTGAATGCTGGCCTTGCGCTGTGTCTGCAACAGGTCTCCCTGCGCGACAAGTGCGTCGTACTCAGATTGCAATGGGGCGATATCAGCGGCGATCTCTGCCTTGACATCCTGTTCCACCTGCAGCAGCGCGGCTTTCAGTTCAGTCGATTCCGCTTCTTTGAGTTCCAGTTCCGCTGTTACTTGAGCGATCACAGCGTCTCGTTCTGCTCCGCTCAAGCCGAAGTCAGCCTGTTTTTCGTCTTCGCGTTCGTTCAGAGTGTCGTTCACCACGGCTGCGTCCCACACTTGAGTAGGTGTGGGAACTTCGCCCGATTTCGTTTTGTGTCGTGGTGCGATCACAGCCCAGAGTCCCAGACACAACATCACAAACAGCATCGGCGTGATCAGGTACTTCGCGATGTCGGCGGACTGTTTCTTGGGCTCTTCACCAAAAGCCAAACGAACCACGGGATCGAAGACTTTGAATCCGCTGACATCAATGGCCTTCAGCAACCCGTACTTAATTTTGTCTTGCGTTGATTCGGACATGATTCTTCTTAAACGAAAAGCGACGAGATGAACGCCACTCGCCACTCACAATGTATTGATGTAATCAGCCGCACGGCGCTAGTCTTTATTGCCGATTTTGTGACTGTTCAGATATTCAATCGGCTGCCGCGCGTCGTACTCCAAACCGTCGATAAAATCTGTTGTGGCAGGACGGTAGCCGTCTGATTTCCACGGCACATCCGCTTCTTCGATGTGGCCTTCTGCCAACAAGCGCTTGGCCGCTGCCAGATAGATGGCGGGCTGATAAACTTTTTTGGCCGTGTCGGCGTACCATTCAGCCGACTTCGGCTCTGTGATCTGCCCCCAGCGTCGCATCTGAGTCAGAAACCAAATGCCGTCGCTGTACCACGGGTAAGAACAGTAGTGTTTGAAGAACACATTGAAGTCGGGCATCTCACGCTTGTCAGATTTCTGGAAGTAAAAGTATCCGGTCATCGAATTCTTGATGATGTCAAAGTCAGCTCCCACATAGTTCGGCTGCGACAACAACCGACAGGCTTCGACACGATTCACCAGTGTGCCGTCCGTGTCCGTTTCATCCAGCCATTTTCCGGCACGAATCAACGCTTTCACAACGGCAATATGAGTGTTTGGATTTTCGTCAGCCCACTCTTTGGTGACACCGAACACCTTTTCAGGATTGTTCTTCCAGATGTCGTAGTTCGTGGTCACAGGCACGCCGATTCCCATCGACACGGCCTTTTGATTCCACGGTTCGCCCACGCAATAGCCACGGATGTTGCCTGATTCTAAGGTCGACGGCATTTGTGGCGGAGGCGTGACGGAGAGCTCAACCTGGGCTTCGGTAAAACCCTTGATGTCTTCTGACGTGTACATTCCGGGATGAATTCCCGCAGCCGCCAGCCAATATCGAAGTTCGTAATTGTGCGTTGCAGTCGGGAAGACCATGCCCATTTTGAGCTTCTCGCCAGCGTCAAGTTTTTCCTGCACCACTGGCTTCAGGGAATCTGCTGTGATGGGATGTTTGGGCGTTGGCGAATCCAGAGCCGCGTCATTCTCGACCATCTTCTCCCACACTGCGTTCGAAACGGTAATGCCGTTGCCGTTTAGGTCGAGCGTATAGGCGGTGATGATGTGAGCCTTGGTTCCGAAGCCAATCGTTGCCGCAATGGGCTGTCCGGAAAGCATGTGAGCTCCATCCAGCTCACGGGTGATTACGTTGTCCAACAGCTGCTTCCAGTTCGGCTGAGCGATCACTTCCACCTGCAGACCTTCTGCTTCGAAGAAACCTTTCTCTTTGGCAATCACGATCGGTGCGCAGTCTGTGAGTTTGATGAAACCAAACTTCAACGCGTCTTTTTCGAGTTCCAAGGCGGGCATGCCCGATGCAGCTGCGGGCGACTCACCCGGTGGAAGTGCTGCGGGCGGTTCCAGCGATGCGTCGACAGCCGGTGGAGTATCCACGATGTCTTCAGTCGGATTCGCCCCAGTTGACTTTGGCGTTTCACTGGATTCGCCGCAACCGAGCGTTGACAGCAAAGCAACGAACAGACAGCTGACAAGCAGGCGTCGACTGACTTCGAGGCATAACGAAATTGGCACCACAGGACTCCGGAGGATGAGAAGGGAGACGTCCAGAAAGGTTTCGCCTGAAAGCTCTCAACCCCATTTCGCAAAGCTCGTGCCGCTGACAGAATTTGCTCTAAGAATCCCTGTGCCGAACGCGAAACCCACGGAATACCGCGTAAACACGGCTGGCCGCGTGGCAAACCACATCTCGCCAGCGAAACGTTTACGCAGTAATCACCGCGAATCGCACAACATCGCTGCATTGCTGCCCGTTAGATAAGCGAATCTCGCGGGAGCACCCGGGTGCGTTTACGCGGCGACTCGCGAAGCGGCCGCGAGCTTCAGATTTTTCACCGTCAAACGTTTTCGTTTGGCGAAGCATGCCAGAAAAGCGGGCAGCAACAGCAAGTCACCCACAAGTGCGGCGTTCAGCAGTGTGAACATCAAAATTCCAAACCGCATCGTCGGTCGGAAGGGCGACAGCCCAAGTGCCAGCAAACCACAGCCACAGATCACGGCCGACGAAATGATCGGCAGACCCGTCTGCAACAGTGCCTTTCGGACAGCTCGATAACGGCAGCCGGTGTCCGTCAAACTATCGCGATAGCTGAACAAAAAGTGGAACGTTCCATCAACGGCCAGTCCCAAGGCGATGCTGGCGGTCATCATGATGCCGATGTCGATCGGATAGTCCGCCCAGCCAAGTGCTCCGAACACCAACAGGATCGGCGTTAGGTTCGGAATCATCGCGATCAAGCCGGCAGACAACGATCGCAGAGCCAACATCATGACGACCGTGATCAGCAAAAATGCCGAAGCGAAACTTCTCCAGAACCCTTCAAAAATTTCCGTCTGAGCGTGCTCCAGCAACGGACCAACACCAGTGAAGTGGACCGGCAGTCCGGCACAACGTATGTCCAAGGCATTCATTGTCGCTCGCACATCCGACGGAGCATCAGATCGCAGGCGCATGGAAACTCGCCACAGTCGACTTCCATCTGCCATCAGACCGTTCGCACCCGATCCGCTGGACGAAGCGGAAGCCAGCTTCGACAACGAGAGAGTGTTTTCGGAAAGTTCTTCCGGAAAGAAATCGGCCAGTGATAACGCATGGCAAACGTTATCAATCTCGGTCACCAGCGTTTCAATCTCACGAACCTGACGCAGTCGCTCCACAAACGACGATTGCGTATCGCCAAAATCAACGACAGCTTCGATCGATGTCGGGCTGGTCAAACATTCCTGAACCAACACGGCATCTCGACGAACCGGATCGTTAAGCGGCAGGAAGTCCAAAGCGTTAATCAGTGATTCCAGTCGCAGCACGCCCACTGCACACACGGCAGTCACCGCCATCCCCGGCAGCAAAACTCGCCAAGGTCGGTTCACAATAAACGTCGCGATTCTCAGCAAACCTTGGCGGCTGGTGCTGCCAGACGATGGCTTGTACTTGAGCGCCCCCACTACGGCCGGTGTTACCAACACACCCACCAGAAAGCTGTAAGCCGTGCCGATCGCGGCCGCCGCACCGAATGCAGGAATCGGTCCAACATCAGACACAGCCAGACTGACCAGGCCAATCACGGTGGTGATGGCAGCAAACGCGCTGGGTCGAATCACGGACTTCAACGAACGCCGAATCGCATCCGGGTGCGGGTACTCGTGAGAATAATGGCCCACAAAATGAATTGCGGCGGCTGTCGTAAACACCATCACCATCACCGGCAGTGACGACATGATAAAATTCATTTCGCCGCCGACGATCCAGATCGTGGCCAGCGTGAGTTCAATACACAGCACATTGGCCAGCATCAATCCGCCCGATGTTTTCCAGCAACCGATGTTGAGCCGCAGCAACAGAAAACAAATGACCAGTGTTAGACCGAACAGAAACATGGCTTGCTGACGACTGCCCAGCTTATCCAATTGATCGGCAACAATGGGACCACCGGCCAAGACCGCGTGATCCATGCCACAGTACAGCAGCTGGGCGCGAATATCGATAATCGTTTGCTTGCGATGCGCGATGCCGTGTTCGTTGATCGACACCAGCATCGTTTCCAGATCGTCCGCTGGCGTTGCCAAAAGATTCACCAAGCGATCGCGGGCGGTCTGTTCCGACACATCATTCGCCAGCATCGTTTCCAGCACCTGCTGACGACTCCAGCAACTGGCGACACCGTCAAGTCCGCCCAACCGCGAAGCAGCAGCAGCGATACGTTCCGGCGCAGGAAACGGCTTTTCAAACGCAATCAGAATCGTTTCATCAGCACCGAAGGTGTGACAAAAATGATCATAGTCTTGCCGGATTGTACTGTTGCGCGGTAACCAAGTTTCAATGCTGTTGTTCGAAGGAACCATTTCTCCCATGATCGCCAGCGCCGGCAGAGCCAACAGACAGCACACGAGGATGGTGTTCGAATATCGCTTATAAAACTCTGATACCATCCGCAACTGCCACTCATACAGAAGAAATTCGATAGAAGCCTGACCTCGGTATCGAATCAATGGTCAAGATGGCGTCACTTCGATTACTCACCGAATCTGTTCGTGAGGATCTTTCTGCAAGACTTGTCGGATCTACAGTATCGTCGGCAGATTCCGTCATTCACGGGCGAACGAAGAAAGAGTCACCGCTTCGGTAACACTCAAGGTCAGCCCAAACAACCCGGTCGGCGCAACAGCACGGCCCAGCGCCCGCGCAATCGTCACGCCCCTCACTTTGTGGCGATGTCAGCACCGACCATTGACGATTTTCAATAGAATCATCTTGCGAACGCTTCGCTTTGAACGGCGGCGTGGATCAATGTGCGGATCCCAACGTCTTTATCTTCGGCGTGATTTTGCAGCAGTTTCAGCACGTCCGTCTTGTCGGCGGGATCGTCTATGCGGCCGGTTGCGTGAACCAGCAATTTGGATGCGAGGTTGCGTGCGACGAGGTCGATTCGCTTCATCAGATGTGTTTTCAATTGCACGATGTCGTCGAAAGCTTCGCCCGACGGCAACTCCCCCGACGGATCAACCTGCGGCCCCTGTCGACGCCAAGCTCCGTCCAACAGATAGCTTTCTCGAAACTGACCGATCTCGTCGAACGACTCAAGCGCGAATCCAGGTGGGTCAATCCGATTATGGCAGGCGGCGCATGTGGCGACTTCGCGGTGCGCGGTCAGTTGCTCACGGATCGTTGTGGTGCCGCGCGTGTCGGGTTCCAGCGGTTCGATGTCGGGCGGTGGTGCTGACGGCGGTGTTCCTAACAAGCTCTCCAAGACCCAAACACCTCGCAAGATGGGTGATGTATCGATGCCATTCGCGGTCGCCGTCAAGATACTGGCCTGTCCGAGCAATCCGCCACGCCGTCGATCGCTGAGTGCAACGTGCCGGATGTGCGAGCCCTGCACTCCATCAATACCGTACAGCCGTGCCAGCGAAGCATTCAGAAACGAGTAGTCGCTATCGATCAATACAGAAACACCGAGATCGCGTTCGATCGCGTCGGCGATGTAGGCTCGTGTTTCGGCACGCATCGAGTCTTCGAGCTGCTCGTTGAAGTAGCGAGGATGTTCGGAATGACTCGGAAGCATCGTCCCGAGCTTTTCCAATTGCAGCCATGCGTCTGTCAAACTGACGATCATTCGTGAACTGCGTTCGTCATTCAAGAGACGCTCGGTTTGCGTCCGTAGCACTCCGGGGTCTCGCAGTCTGCCTTGGTTGGCAAGTTGCCGAAGCGTTTGGTCGGGCGGTGCCGACCAAAGAAAGAATGCCAGCCGCGAGGCTAATTCGTGTTGGTCCAGTGGCCCCTGCCGCGTGCGATGGAGTGGAAAAAGAAATGCGGGTCGTCGATGAACGGCTTCACCAGCGCCAAGTTTTCGTCGGTGTGGAAGTACGCCAGTGCTCGGATTCCTCTCCGTCGGCGGATCGGATCGTCACTGCGAACCGCAGCCTGCGCTCGTTGCTCCAACTGCTCATCGACAGGGACAAACAGGCCAAGATGTCCTCCGATGCGATAGGATTCAATCCAACGCGTTTTCGCAACGACCTCTCGGGGAACGATCAGTTCAAATGTATGCACTCTTTGAACGTTCGCTGGCAGACGGCGCACCGCAATACGGATCGCGTGGATCATTGCCTCCGGATCACGCAATAATTTGACATCCGCTGTCATGACTTCCAACGTCTCTGGATCAAGTTCGATCGCAACGCTTTCGTCATCGTTACCCCTCGACACAGCGACCAACAGGCGATTGGAACGTTCTTTCAACCCCCGCAGAATCGAAACGCGGTACGGCAGATAGACATTCAGGCCTCGGTACGGCTCATCGCGAAAGAGTTCCGCCTCGATCGTTTCTTCTATGGCGATGTCCACTTGATACCCGTTACGCTCGTCATCGGCATCTTTGGGCCGAACATCGACAAGCTTCGCAATGAAGACGTACTCCGAGTTGATCACGGTGGTTTCGATGGCAGAAGTCCGGGCACACAGCGGCTGTCCCAACCGGGAACCAGAGAAAGACGCCGAAAGCGAGAACAAGTTTTGTCCGGGCAACTTGCATGTCCCCTATTCCTTTCCCAAAGTCAATCCGATCGCATAGTCATATGAACACACAATTCACACGTCGGCTTGCGGTGCTGGCGGCGATCACAACGTTTTCAGTCCGAATCCACCCGGTCAGTCGGTATTTTGTGTGAGGCTTGACTTGCACAGAGCGGCCCAGTTGCATGTCATTTAGCTGTTCCGCTGGCTGAAGTTGCAGCGTCCACGCATCAAGTGCGATACCATCTTCACGCGGCATGAATCGGACGGTGTACTTACCAAGCTTTAGTCGCCATAAAAGAGGATCGCTCTGGCCGCTTATCCCGGCAGCACTCACGTAGAATTTGTATTTGCCTTCTGTGGTGATCTCGATTTCATAGTCTACCCTTGGGATTAGGTCATCGCCCGATTGCGGCCCTGTGATTCAGGTGTTAAATACATATCGTCGCTATCCGGGAAAACTATCAAAAGCCATCTCTGAGTATCGATATCGTACCCTTCTTCATCACGCGATTCGGCAGGGCAAATCCGCCATTCGTCATTCGGTTGCTTGCTGAGATGCGCCGCAACGAAGGGCGTCAGCCAGCACTGCCAGGAAACCGTCACCGCCATTTGCGCCGACGCCTCGGTCGGGGTCCGGACTCAGTGATGCCACAGTTGTGCCTAGCGTTCGTGTTCGATCACGGATTTCGCACTACAGAACCAATGTTGTCAGCAGCGTCACAATCGATACTGCAGAAATCAGATAGCCCAGAGACTCGGTCAACACCTGAGAGTCTGGGAAGAGGATGAGACACAGCTGTTCAACCACCCAGATCGGAATTGCGACAGCGACGATCGCGATCGCGCCGATCATTTGAGTCGCGCCGATCATCACCACCAGTGGGAACAGATTGGTGACCAGCAGAACATTGCCCACTCTGAATCGGTCGGCAACGCCAGAAAGCGGCCACGGCACCCATCCGAACGCACGTTTTACGGAAATCGCGTATTTGTGGATCGGCCTGTAGAGCAAACGTGCGGCGCCGTATGTGACACCACACGACATGTGAACGGCGTAGACCACAAAGAACGCGACGCCGGGAATTTCGAATGCGTGTGAGAACTCGATTAGAAAGATACAGGCAATCGCCACTCCAAGGCTGCCCCACATCCAAGCCAGACTTCCCACCATTCTGTACCTCTTCAGCACCCATGTCGCGAGGAGCGTGTTGAGCAGCACGACTGAAACATTAAGCAACGCATCTTCCGGGCTGTTCTTTGCGAAAGAGCTGTAGCCCATGACAACAATGAAAAGGCCAATGAACGACGCCATTCCAACCACCATCGCATAGCCGAAGCAGAGGCAGTTCTTTCCCACGTTCATGAACATCAATTCTAGGGGCCTCGCAGTCGAAAGCCCAAGCCATCGCGCGGCGCTGATCGTTGGTCCGGAGAGGCATAGAATAACGAGGAGTTTCGTCGTGACGCCAGAGCTTGTTTGGCTAACAATCTGCGGCACCCCAGCCATGGCAAACAGAATTCCGCCCAAAGCAACGATCAGGATAGCCATCACCATCACCGCGACTTCAGCTCGCTTCCTCGCGGCCCACTTTCGAACTCTCTCAATTCGCGTCGGCTTCCGGCTAAGTATGGGTTCGTCGTTTAAATACCGGCCAAGTTCTTCGGCCAGAAATTGAGCACTGGTCGGTCGGTCGCTCGTGCATTTCCTTTTCAAGACACTTCAGGCATATCGTTTCAAGATCTTCGTCAACTTCCGGATTCAGCATTCCGGGTGGCACTGGGGCTGTGTCCGTGACCAGTCGGAGGGTTTCAATGACATTGGATGTTTGAAACGGAGGTCGCCCCGCCAGCAGCCGATACAGCATACCGCCAATAGCATAAACATCGGACAGCGGACCAATATCGTGGATCCGTCCGACCGCCTGCTCAGGAGCCATGTCGCTGGGAGTGCCCATGACCGCGCCTGATTGCGTCAGGCCGGCGTCTCGTTCGATTGTTCGAGCCAGACCGAAATCGGTAACTTTGGGTTGGTCGTCAGCATCCATCAGGATGTTTGAAGGCTTCAGGTCCCGGTGGATGACTCCGAGGTCATGAGCGTGTGCGGTTGCCTCGGCGATCTTCTTCGTCACTTCTGCGGCGGCACGTGGAGAGAGCGTGGTTTCGCGGGCTTTGTCTTCCAGGCTCTGGCCTCAATATATCCCATCGTAAAATAGTGCTGATCTGAACACTCACCAATGTCGTAGATCGGGACAATGCCGACGTGATCGAGCCTTGCCGCTGCTCTGGCTTCGATCCGGAAACGCTGAACTTCTTCGTCTCCGGCGTTTCTGCCCGACAGAATCATTTTTAACGCAACAATGCGATCCAGTTTTCGGTGTCGGGCTTTGTAGACGACCCCCATGCCGCCACGGGCAACTTCTTTGAGGATGATGTAGTCGCCGAGTTCTGCTTCGACAACTGCGTCAACGTTCCGATCGCCATTCTCCGGTCTATGAGTTGGCAGAAGGGGCGTCTCGATGGCGTCGTTGTGGCCAATGACCGTCGCCTTCATTGACTGGTTGTCAGTTGGTGGAACGGCCTTGCCTTCCGATTCCTGAAGCGTGTCCTTGACCAGCTGAGCGATATCTTCGCCGAATATCGCATAGTCAGCGACTGTCGGTGATTCACCCCGTTTGGTGCGACACTCGACCTCCAATACGACCAGTTCCCGAATCAAAGCCTGGCGGCTTGATTCGTCGATTCGTGCGGCAAAGTCGGAAATCCTCGGGGAGTGGCCTGAGTTCCAAGCGGCGTCGAAGGCGTCACAGATTTCATCAATCTGGCGAATGTCTGACATACAGGTCTCGCGCACTGTGCTGTTCGGGCTTCCGGAAGAGAGCCTGACGGAATTGACGCAACCGAAAAACGATTGCGCAGACAGTCACTCGGGCGCTCCTAACCGCGGATGTTACCGAAAGGATGCTGACTTTGCACGTTGCCGGACGTGCTTCTCTAACGAAACAACTAAGGGTGTGAGCCTCGCAACCTGTTTGAGGGTGGCAAGAGTCACACGCGATGAATGCGGCTCTGCGTCAGTTCGTCAGTGATCGAACGCACAACCGTTGCGAATACTGCCGACTGCCTCAGACGGCGTCGCCGTTTCTGCGATTTCATATTGAACACGTAGAAGCGAGCCAACATGTGCTCGATGACAGCGAAAGCAATCTATGCCTTGCGTGCCCTCGTTGCAATCTTCAGCGGGGGCCGAACCTGACAACGCTGATTGAGCCAGATCGGAAGTTGGTGCGGCTGTTTCACCCCCGTCAGGATCAGTGGGACGCAGCTCATTGATTTGTAACGACTTGCATGTTCTGATTCTGGACATGCCTCGACGACCAAGAATTTGTTCCGCTGGAACTTGCTTCCATGTCATCAATCGCACCGTTGCTCGGTTGCCTCTTTTTGAAAAAGAGAGTGACGAATCGTTTGCATCATCCTGTCGCGGTTCTGCATTGTATCTGCACGGCGACCAATATACACCGGCACGCAAACGGTGGTTCGACGGACAGAGTCGCCCGCGTTGCGTGGGCCATCAGCACGTTGTGCATCATGCTAACCCGCGTCGCAACTGGGAACTTGGCGAGCCGACTTCGTAGCATTGGCCGTCAGGGGAGGCTTTCGGAGGGCGGCGTGCGCGAGTACAGTAGAGGAAGCTGCTTTTCCCGCCATCCTGAAGAAAAAATTGAAACTCATGAACACTTACCGACTTACCGCGTGTCTGGCGCTCTTGCTGCTGTTGAAAATGCCGACCCTCACTGCGGACGATGATCAGCAGACCATCGAAATCGGATCCGGCCGCGAACTGTTCGTGGATGATTTTCTTGTTGAGAAGTTGGTGGGCAGCGCCACCCAAAAACTGCATCATCCGCAGGCCCGCGAGATCGTGATGACGCATGACGAACCCTGGGAAGGCAGCGGCAGTAACTATCACACGGTTTTCAAGGACGGCGATCGCTATCGGATGTATTACCGTGGAGCGCAGTTCGACCTGAAAGACGGCAAGCTGTCAGAACCACATCCGCAGGTGACGTGTTATGCGGAAAGCCAGGACGGCATTCACTGGGAGAAGCCGGATCTGGGGCTGTTCGAATTTGAAGGCTCGAAAGACAATAACATCATCCTGACTGCGGTTCGGTCGACTCACAATTTCTCACCCTTCAAAGACACTCGACCCGGCGTGCCGCAGGATCAGCAATACAAGGCACTGGCTTATGCGGTGGGAAAGAAGGGACTCGCTGCGTATGTCTCCGCAGATGGAATTCGCTGGCGGCTGCTGGTGGAAAAACCTGTTATTACCGAGGGAGCGTTCGATTCCCAGAACCTGGCTTTCTGGGACGCGCCGCGTGGCGAGTATCGAGCCTACTATCGAGACTTCCAGAATGGAACTCGAACGATGCGCACTTCGGTGTCAAAGGATTTTGTAACATGGCAGGGCGGCGACTGGGTGACCTACGGTGACTCGCCTAAGGCTCAACTTTATACGAACCAGATTCAGCCATATCCGCGAGCGCCCCACCTACTCATTGGCCTACCGACACGATACGTCGATCGTGGTTGGACGGGATCGATGAAAGAGCTGCCGGAACTTCAGCATCGCGAACTGCGTGCATCCGCGAGTCGGCGTTACGGCACGGCACTGACCGATCTCATGTTGATGAGCAGTCGCGATGGCCAGGACTTTTATCGCTGGAACGAGGCGTTTCTCCGGCCCGGCCCCGAACGCCCCGGCACGTGGAACTACGGGCAATTATACACGGCCTGCGGTCTGGTTCAGACGGCTCCCACGATTGAAGGAGAGGCGGATGAATTATCGCTGTATGCCGTCGAAGGCCATTGGACGGATGCGAGTCTGAGTCTTCGGCGATACACCCTTCGGATCGATGGCTTCGCTTCGATCAACGCCACTGGCGATGGGGGTGAGTTGCAAACGCGGCCGTCTATTTTTTCCGGCAACAAAATGGTGTTAAATCTGGCGACTTCGGCGGTCGGATTCATCAAGGTTGTATTGCAGGACATCGACTACAAAGAGATCAAGGGCTTCGGCATCAAAGACGCTGAACCCATCTTCGGCGACGCGATTGAACGCGAAGTCAGGTGGAAGGGCAATCCGGATCTGAGCAAACTCGCCGGCCGCCCCGTTCGGATACGATTCGTGCTCAACGAAGCTGACCTCTACTCGTTTCAATTTAAGTAAGTAAACAACGAATTACGTGTGACGATGTGCTTTAGCGACAGCGAACGAATAATACGCGTAGCGGAACTCGTCAAGAGTTTCGATCACACCTGAAAACGAAAGTCTTGACGACTTCCGCTACGGTTAAACTCGCGTTTTATTGTCTCGCTGTCGCTAAGCTCGCCAAGTGCAAGATCGCTGAAAACGATAACGGGCCGAGGATCGATTGATTGATTCTCTCTCCCCATCTCTCTCTTCAAGCTTAACCAAGGTAGTCTATGTTTAATCTAGTTCGTTGTTTCGCAATCGTTCTCATGCTCGGGTTCGTCTCTGTTCTCGACGCCGCAGAGCCGTTGGCGATCGGATCGCGTCTGGAGCCGTTGGTCGATGATTTCCTGATCTCGGACATGAGCGGCGATGTGCATCAGCAGTTGCATCAACCGACGCCGCACGAAGTCGTGCTGGTCACTGGTGAGCCATGGGAAGGTAACATCAGTAACTACTTCACCGTTTTCCAAGACGATGATCGATATCGGATGTACTATCGAGGACGGCACTTAGGCAAAGGGAATGGGAACACGGAGCACCCCGAATTCACGTGCTATGCTGAGAGCACCGATGGTATCCACTGGACCAAACCTGATCTCGGCATCGTCGAGTTTAATGGTTCCAAGCACAACAACATTATCCTTAAAGGACTCGGCACTCATTGTTTTGTCGGGTTCAAGGACACTCGCCCCGATTGCCCACCGGAATCAAAATACAAGGGTCTCTCGCGAGGTGCCTACAAAGAGACCGAGCGAGGTGGTTATATCGGGAAAAACTCACTGTACATCTTCGAGTCCGCTGATGGGATTCATTGGTCGTTGATGGTGGATCATCCGGTGATTACGAAGGGGGCTTTCGATTCACAGAACGTCGCGTTTTGGGATTCGTTCAGCAAACGATACGTTGAATACCACCGCACATTCACGAAAGGTAGACGAACGATCGTCATGTGTCAGTCGACGGATTATGTCAATTGGACCGATCC